>Ga0190272_10001251_pt1 | contig 12259 bp, 10 predicted proteins | sample Popmic504T_FD_133746 | JGI IMG/M metagenome (GOLD analysis project Ga0190272, IMG submission 133746) | Populus adjacent soil microbial communities from riparian zone of Shoshone River, Wyoming, USA - 504 T | ecosystem: Environmental > Terrestrial > Soil > Riparian zone | place: USA: Wyoming...
ACCTGGGCACGTGCATCGCGATGTCGCAGAACGGCTAGGCCGAAGGCGCCTGGCAGATCTTCCACTGCTCGTCGCGGAACTCCAGATCGAAGCTGCGTGTCGACCTGGTCTGCGGGGCATAGGCCATGAACGTCGTGACGTTGGCCTCGGCGTGGTCGCCGTTGACCACCACCTGGTCGATGCTGGCGACGACGGGGTACTGCTTGGCCGCCGCCACCCGTGAATGGGTTTCGGTCCAGGAGCGGTCGTCGTAGTTGACGTAGCTGTCCCTGGTGGTGCCGCAGGTGATGCTGCGCAGCGTGGCCAGGTCGCCGTTCTGGATCGCGATATCGAAGTTCTCGATCGTCGAGCGGACCATGTCCTCCTGCGACACCGCAGGCTCCGAGCCACGGGTCAGCAGCACGGTGCCGAGTATCGCGACCGCCACCAGCGCGGCGATCACCAGCAGCACCGCTATCACCCAGCCCCAGCTGCGCCGGGTTCGCGGGGGCTTGGGGACCTCGCCTCGCGGCGGAATGAGCTGGGGCGCAACGGCTTTCTGCGTCGAAGTGTCCGACGCATAAAACACCTCGGTCGCGGGTTCTGCGGGGGAGTCGATCTTCTGCGTCGAGCCCGCGTCGAATCCGGACGGTGCGGTGAAACGGCGCTCGCCAGGCGCGCTGGCCTCCATCGGCGCCGACGTGGGGTCGGCAGGCGCCATGATCTCGGTCGCAGGCTCGTGCTCGGGATCGACCGCCATCACCTCGGTGGCAGCGTCGCCCTCGGTGGCGGCAGCGCTCTCGGTGGCGGCGTCGCTCTCGCTCGGCGCCTCGGTCTCTTCTGCCGCGACGTCGTCGGCGGCGTCGGCCACCTCGTCGGCGGCCTCATCCGGTTGGTCAGGCCCTGATGGGTTCGACATCCCTGCTGCAGTCCTCCCTCTCTGAGCTACCGGAGCAGCCTAACGGCACAATGGGGCCATGACGCGGATGGGCGATCTCCTAGGACCGGATCCAACACTGCTTCCCGGCGACAGCGCGGCCGAGGCCGAATTGGCTGCCTCGGAAAACCCTGCGATCGTGGCCGCCGCACACCCGACGGCGTCGGTGGCGTGGGCCGCGCTTGCCGAAGACGCGCTGGCCGACGACAAGGTCATCACCGCGTACGCCTACGCCCGCACCGGGTATCACCGCGGCCTGGATCAGTTGCGCCGCAACGGGTGGAAGGGGTTCGGGCCGGTGCCCTACAGCCACGAACCCAACCGCGGTTTTCTGCGCTGCGTTGCCGCGCTGGCACGCGCGGCCGACGCGATCGGCGAGAGCGATGAAAACCAGCGCTGCCTTGATCTGCTCGACGACTGCGACCCCGCGGCCCGGTCCGGGCTTGGGCTGGCCTGACGCCGACAGCGGCTCAGGACTCGGCTTCACACTTGCAGTCGACGGCGTTGTCGGGCGGTTCCACCTGAACGGTCGCGTGGTCGAGGCCGCGCGCGGTCAGCACCGCGCGCGCGTCGTCGAGGACACGGGCAGAGTCGCGGCTGCTTGTCAGGTGTGCGGTGACCATGTCCTTGCCGGGCACCAGCGTCCACACGTGTAGGTCGTGCACCTCGGTGACGCCATCGACGGCGCCAAGCGCGGTGCGCAGCTCGTCGACGTCGATGTGGGCAGGCGAGGACTCGGACAGGATGCGCAGCGCGGAGCGGGCCAGCGAGATCGCGCGCGGCAGCACCCATAGCGCGACTAACACCGCGACCACGACGTCGGCGTACGGCCAGCGCGTCGTCACCGTCACGATGCCGGCGATCAGCACGCCGATGCTGCCGACGGTATCGGCGACCACCTCCATGTAGGCGCCCTTGACGGCCAGGCTGTCCTTGGACTGCGACCGCAGCAGCATGACCACGATGGCGTTGGCCACCAGCCCGGCGAGCGCGACGACGATCATCGGCACACCGGGGATGTCGGGCGCGTCGCCGAACCGTTCGACGGCCTCGTAGAGGATGAATGCCGCCACCCCGAGCAGCAGCACCGCATTTGCCACTGCCGTGAACACCTCGGCGCGATGCCATCCGTAGGTGCGGGCCGGTGACGTGCTGCCGCGGCGGGCCAGCAGCACCGCGGTCAGGCCCATGAACATGGCGACCAGGTCGGTCAGCATGTGCCCGGCGTCAGACAGCAACGCCAGCGAGTTGATCGCCAGCGCGGTGGCCAGCTCAAGGATGAAGAACGCGGTGAGAATCCCGGCGGCGATGACCATCCGCGATACCCGGGTGTCGGCTTGACTGTGATTGTGTCCGGCACCCATGACTGCAATCTATGCGTAAACACGCATATGTCGCAAGTCGCCGCCGCGCAGAGTCGAGTAGTGCAATACGCATGCGCAAATCGTTTCGCCAGGTGACGCTCTGTAAATGTCGAGGGTCTTTCTCAGCCACTCGAGTGCGGACAGTCGCGAAGCGGCCGCGCTCATGGCATGGCTGATCGAAGCAGACCCAGGACTCGCCGACGAGATCTTCCTCGACCTGGACCGCCACACCGGGATATCCGCGGGGGTGCGCTGGAAGGAAGCGCTGCGGCGGGCCAACGATCGCTGCGAAGCCGTCATCTGCCTGCTCTCGGACAATTGGGACGCCTCGCACGAGTGCAAGGTTGAGTACCGCAACGCGGAAGACCTCAACAAACCGATCTTCGTCGCCCGCTTGGAGCCGCTGACCAGCCAGGACATCACAAGCGAGTGGCAGCGCTGCGACCTGTTCGGCGTTGGGCCGAAGACGTCGATCTCGGTGGAAGGTGACCCGCGCCCCGTCGAGTTCCTCACCGAAGGGCTGCTGCGGCTGCGCGACGGCCTGCGCGCGGCGGGCATCGGCGCGGACACCTTCGGATGGCCGCCCGCAGGCGAGCCGGATCGCGCGCCCTATCGCGGCTGGCAACCGCTGCACGAGGTGGACGCCGCCGTGTACTTCGGCCGTGATGTCCAGATCGGCCGGGCGTTGAATGTGATTCGCGAGCTGCGTAACGCGGACGGTGGGCATCTGTTCGTTGTCCTCGGACCGTCGGGCGTCGGGAAGTCGTCGTTCCTGCGCGCCGGGCTGCTGCCTCGGCTGCGTCGTGACGACCGCCACTTCCTGCCGATGGGCATCGTTCGGCCGCAGCGCAACGCGCTCACCGGTGACGGCGGCTTTGCGCAGTCGATCCATGAACTGCGAACCGGTCTGGGACTACCGGAGCCCGCTCTCGGCGACATCAAGAAGGGTGTGCGCGACGTCGGTCGGGTTCGGTCCTGGCTGACCGAGGCGCAGCGGGTGGCCCACAGCCGGATACTCGATCCGGCGGACACCGTGCCGCCCACCTTGGTGTTACCGATCGATCAGGCCGAGGAGCTGTTCGGTGTGGACGCGGGCGAGCAGGCAGGCGCGTTGCTCGACGTGCTGGCGGGACTGCTCGACCCCGACGGCAACCCGCTACCGATGATCGTGATCGCGACCATCCGCGCCGATCGGTACGAGCCGTTGCAGACCGCCCCGCAGCTCGCGACCGTCCAGGTTCGTCCTTTCGACGATCTCAAACCGATGCCGCAGGCGCAGTTCAAGGAGGTCATCTGCGGGCCGGCGCGGCGAGCGGGCGAGGCGGGGAGCCGCCTGGTGATCGCGCCCGAGCTGGTCGACCGGCTACTCGAGGACTGGTCGCGCGGGGCGGACACGCTGCCGCTGCTGTCGCTCACGCTCGCACGGCTGTTCCAGGACTACGGCGGCGGCGGGATCACGCTGGCCGAATACGAGGCCATGGGTGGGCTGCGCCACGTGGTGCAGAGCGAGGTCGACGAGTTGTTGTCCTCGAATCCCATTGCCCGGCAACAGCAACTGGCTATCTTGCGGCGCGCGTTCGTGCCCTGGCTGGCGACGGTCAACCCCGACAACGATCAGCCGATGCGCCGGGCGGCACGCTGGTCGGACCTGCCGCCCGAGAGTCACCCGCTGCTCGAGGGTTTCATCGCCAAACGGCTGCTGGTACGCGACCAACGCGACGGTGACGTTGTCGTCGAGGTCGCGCTGGAAAGTCTGCTGCGGCAATGGGATTCACTGTCTGACTGGCTGAGGGTCGAGTCGGCGGACCTGAAGGATGCGGACAATCTTGAGCGGGCCGCGCGGGCCTGGCGTCAAAACAGTTGCAGCGACGAATGGTTGCTTCCTGGCAGTCGGCTCGCGGACGCCGAATCGCTGGCTGCCAAACCGGGTTTCCGTGAGCGACTGAATCCGACCAGTGAATTCCTGCTCGCTTCTCGTCAACGCGAAGACGAACATGTCGCCGACGAGCTGCGCCGTCAGGAAGCCGAACTGCATGCCGCACAAGCCTTGGCGGCCGCGGAGACCAAGGCCAAGGAAGATGTCGAACGTCACGCGTCGGCATTGCGGAAACGGAACTGGATTCTGCGGGCAGCGCTGGTATTGGCGGTAGTCGCCGCGGTGGTGGCGGGATTTCTGAACGTGCGGGCGTCGAACGCCGAAGAACAAGCCGAAGCGCGTGCCAGGGATTCGGCGGCGAGCTCGCTGGTCGCGAACTCTGCGGCGATCCTGTCGGGGGCGTATGGCCTCAGTGATGACGTCCTTGGCATGCAGCTGGCGCTCGCGGTTGGCAGCTTTCCGTCCAACATCAGCGGCGAGTTCTCAATCCTGAACGCCTTGAATCAGGCACGCGATGTGATCAAGATAATTCCTACTGACGGTCTATCCTTCTCGGTGGTATTCAACCAGGAGGGCAACCGGATCGCGTCCGCTCACGGCCCATACGTTCAGATGTGGGACACCGAAACCTGGCAGCCTGTAGGCGATGTCATCAAGGGCCACACCGCCGACGTGAAGGGCGTTGCCTTCAGCCCGGATGGCAAGCTCATCGCCTCGACGTCTGCGGACCAGACGATCCGGTTGTGGGACGCCGAAACTCGCCAACCAATCGGGGAGCCACTGCGGGGCCACGAAGGGGTTGTCCTCCCTGTCGCCTTCAGCCCAGATGGCCGTCGCCTCGTCTCGGGAAGTGCAGACAAGACGATTCGGTTGTGGGACGTGGCAAGCGGCGCGCAGATCGGCGAACCAATACGGGGCCACACCGCAGAAGTAATGAGCGTTGCGTTCAGCCCCGATGGCAAGCTCATCGCTTCCGGTGGCATCGACAAGACCCTGCGACTCTGGCACGCAGACACCCGCCTACCAGCCACAGACCCCCTGCCTGCGCATGAGCCGGTGGTCGTGAGCGTCGCGTTCAGCCCGGACGGACGCCGGATCGCCTCCGCAGGCGGCACCACGATTCGGCTGTGGGACGTGGCAGGCCGCACACCGGTCGGCGAGCCGATAGCGGCACACACCTCGCCCATCAATCGGGTGGTGTACAGCCCCGATGGCAAGCTCATCGCCTCCGCAAGCGACGACAAGACCATCCGGCTGTGGGATGCCAACACCGGATCGCCAATCGGAGATCCGTTGGTTGGGCATGAGAACGCTGTCGCCGGGCTTGCCTTCGACGCAGACGGTCGGCGCATCGTATCGACCGCGGTAGATGACACGCTGCGGGTTTGGGAGGTTCGCGGTGCGCAGGTGTTTGGTGGCCACGACGACTCGGTGACGGCGGTCAGGTTCAGTCCCGACGGAAAGCGAATCGTGTCAAGCAGCCTCGATCGGACGATCCGGCAGTGGGATGTGGACGCCGGAATCCCGACCGGACCGCCCCTGCGCACTGGCGATGCCCCAGTCGGGTCCAGCACGCTCGTCGACAATCTTCAAGAGACCGTCGGCGCCGGCTACATCGCAGAGGGCAGGCAGATCATCGGCGTCGGTGTCCGCACCATCCGCGCCTGGGATGGCGCCAGTGGGCTGCCGCTGGGCGACCGCGCGAGCCCGCCGCCAGGGACTGTCAGCGTCAGCTACAGCGAGGTAGGACACAGGTACGCCACCCTGGCCGGCACCAATAGCGAACCGGGGACACTTGCCTCCCTAAAAGGCACCGATATCCAGGTGCGAAACGAGACCATGCAGCCGATCGGCAGCCCCTTGCACCACGACAAACCGGTGTCCACCTACGCCATGAGCCTTGATGGTCAACGCATCGCCACCGCCAGCGAGGACTTCAACGTCCGCATTTGGGACGCCGGCACAGGCCGCCAGATCGGGGCGCCCCTCGACCACGATGAAGTGGTCCTTTCGTTGGACTTCTCTGCCGACGGCCAGACGCTGGCGGTTTCGACGCTCGAATCGGTGCGAATCTGGAAGGTCGACACCGGCGAGGAAGTCGGTGGCCAGGGCCTGATGGGGCACGACAGCTGGGTATTCGATGCCGCGTTCAGCCCTGACGGGAGTTTGATCGCCACCGCAGGCAATGACGGCGTTGTGCATCTCTCGGATGTCCGCACCGGCCGCTCGATCGGACCGGGTCTCGTCGGACACACTACGGCGGTGAACGACGTCGAGTTCAGCCCCGACGGCACCAAGGTCGCGTCGGCGAGCGCCGACAAGACCATCCGGATCTGGACGGTGCCCACGGCGTCGCCAGAAAGGCTCTGCGCCAAGATGACCTCCAACATGAGTCGCGAGACCTGGGAATCTTGGGCTGGTTCCGACATCCCGTACCAGAAACTGTGCGACGACCTCCCGATTGCCGGAGAGGGTTAGAACCAGGCGGACCAGAACCGGGTCAGCGCGCTTCCGTCGCCAACCAGCCAGCGCGGCACACCGGAGATGTCGAAGAACCACAGCACGATGTCCCAGAACCACTGGTTGAGCCCCGGCGCCAGCAGCAGGATCAGCAGGATGAAGAACCCCCACTGCTTGGCGGGTTCGAGGGCGCGCTGCGTCTGCGGACTCAGGTGTGGCTCCAGCGCGCCGTAGCCGTCAAGACCAGGGATCGGAAGCATGTTGAGCACCAACGCGGTCACCTGCAGGAAGCCCAGGAACGCCATGCCGGCCCAGAACACCGAATGCTCCGGGTCTTGTAGCGCCGCGGTGAGCGCCAACAGCAGCACGGCGAATGCGAAGTTGACCGCCGGACCGGCGAGGCTGACCAGACTCCTCTGGGCCTTCGTCATGAACGACGTCCGCACCCATACCGCGCCGCCTGGCAACCCGATGCCGCCGATCGCGATGATCAGCACCGGCAGCACGATCGACAGGAGCGGATTGGAGTACTTGAACGGGTTCAGGGTGAGGTAGCCACGCACTGGCACGTCGTGGTCGCCGAATCGCCAGGCGGTGAACGCGTGGGCGAACTCGTGCAGGCACAGCGTCACCACCCAGCCGGCGACGACGAAGACGAACACGCCCACATAGGCCAGCGGTTCCCGTGTGTTGGCGGAGGTCCAGGCCAGCACCCCGCCCGCCGCGGTGAGCGCGACGATGGCCAGGAAGATCGGGCTGGGCCGGACCGATTGGCGCAGAGGACGGATGCTCACCTCACGAAGCTACCGTCGAGAACTGAGCAACTCCCGCACCTCCGCTACCGAGGACACCGCGGCGTCGTGGTCGTCGGCGCAGGAAATGATGTTGAAGACCGAGCAGCCGGCGTCGACGTATGGAGCGAGGAATTCGGCGACGTCCTCGGGCGTCCCGTACGGCGAATAGCGCTCGAACGGCTCGAATGGCATCTGATAAAAGTTCTGCATCCCCGCCGCCAGCGGTACCCGCGCGGCCTCACGGCTGGCGCCGAAGCCGCACCAGACGTTGATCGCGTGCTCGAAGCCGCTCGGGTCCCTGCCCGCTCGGAAGGCGTGCTCGGCGATCTGGTCCACCACCGAGCCGTAGCGCCCCGGCGACACCCAGATTCCCAGCCAACCATCGCCGAACCGGCCTGCACGCCGGACTGCGGCATCGGACCGGCCGCCGACGGTGATCGGGATGGGCGACTGCGGCGCGGGAACGATCTGGGCGTCGCGAACCGAGAAGAACTCGCCGTCACCGCTGACCGGTTTGCCGTCGGACAGCGCGCGCAAGAGCTCCAGCGACTCGTCCGTTCGGCGTCCGCGCGTGGTGGGGTCAACGCCACAGATCTCGAACTCGTGCGGATCTTCGCCACCGATTCCGACGCCGAAGGTCAGCCGGCCCGGTGCCAGTTCGGCGATGCTGGCGAGCTGGCGTGCCACCAGCACGGGGTGTCGCAGCGGAAGCAGATACAGCGCCACATAACAGGGCAGTTCGGGGTAGTGGGTGAGCAACGAGGCAGCGTCGATCAACGCGTCTGCTCCTGCACCAACGAAAAAGCTCACATGGTCGCCGACGCACACGTGATCGACGCCGGACTCGCCAATGCAATCAAGCCGCGCGCTGCGCTGCTCGATTGGACCCGCGAACTGGCCGACGGGGGCGAAGATGCCCACTCGAATTTCAGTCATGTCCGTAGCCTGGCGCTGCATCGTTGGGCAGATATTCGGCCGCCGTGAAATCGCCTGGTCAGCGGACCTGCAGCCAGCCCTCGGTGTGCCGATAGAACGTCGATCGCCGCACCGGCCGAGGCGCAGCCACCCCGTCGCGAACCACCGTCGCTCCCGGCGTGCCGAGCTGCGCGGCGCGGCCAGCAACCCACCGGCGTCGGCCCCGGCCTGTGACGGCGGCCCGCAGCCCGGGCATGGCCTGCGTCGGCTCGATCCGGACGCCTGCCACGTCGCCGTCGAACAGCACCGTGTCGTCCACCACCGCCTCACCCTGCAGGGGCGCGCCGGCCCATTCCGCGGCGCCGACGATCACGGTGCCGGTCTCGTCGCGGATCAGCGGCACCCGGCGTGCGGTTGCGGTCCTGGCCTGCCGGGCCGTGCGCCAGCTGGGCGCGTGCCCGACCTCGATGTCGAGCCGGTCCGCCCGCAACAAATGGGTCAGTACCGAGGCAAGATCGGCGTCGGATCCCACCACGATCACCCTGCGAAATGCGGTGATGTCGTCGATGTCCACCGTGGCCAGCCCACGCAGCGGACGTGGCATCCGACGGCCCCCGAACAGCAAAACCACGACATCCGCTGTGGTCAACGCGGCTCCTTGGGGTTGGCTGGGATAGGGTGGGTCACCGGCTGGACTGGGCCTTTGGTCAGACAGAGCGGGAGAGTACGCCATGCCGGCAATCGTCCTTATCGGCGCCCAATGGGGTGACGAGGGCAAAGGAAAGGCCACCGATCTGCTCGGTGGCCGTGTGCAGTGGGTTGTGCGCTACCAGGGCGGCAACAACGCCGGCCACACGGTGGTGCTTCCGACGGGCGAGAACTTCGCCCTCCACCTGATCCCCTCGGGCATCCTGACGCCAGGGGTCACCAACGTCATCGGCAACGGCGTCGTCGTGGATCCGGGTGTGCTGCTCGCCGAGCTCAAGGGTCTCGAAGACCGCGGCGTGGACACCGAGCGGCTGCAGATCTCGGCCGACGCGCACTTGCTGATGCCGTATCACGTTGCCATGGACAAGGTGGTCGAGCGGTACGCGGGCAGCAAGAAGATCGGCACGACGGGCCGTGGCATCGGCCCGTGCTATCAGGACAAGATCGCTCGTGTCGGGATCCGCGTCGCCGACGTGCTCGACGAGGGTCTGCTGGCCCAAAAGGTCGAGGCCGCACTGGAGTTGAAGAACCAGGTGCTTGTCAAGATCTACAACCGCAAGGCCCTCGATCAGGCCGAGATCGTCGAGAACCTCTTGGCACAGGCGGAGGGCTTCAAGCACCGCATCGCCGACAGCAGGTACCTGCTCAACGTCGCGCTCGAAAAGGGCGAGACGGTGCTGCTCGAGGGCTCACAGGGCACTCTGCTCGACGTCGATCACGGCACGTATCCCTTTGTCACGTCGTCGAATCCGACGGCGGGCGGCGCATGCGTCGGCTCCGGCATCGGCCCGACCCGCATCACCACGGTGCTGGGAATCCTCAAGGCGTACACCACCCGCGTGGGTTCGGGTCCGTTCCCCACCGAGTTGTTCGACGAATTCGGCGAGTACTTGAGCAAGACCGGCGGTGAGGTCGGAGTCACGACGGGCCGCCGCAGGCGTTGCGGATGGTTCGACGCGGTCATCGCCCGCTACGCCACCCGCGTCAACGGCATCACCGACTACTTCCTCACCAAACTCGATGTGCTGTCGAGCCTGGAGACGGTGCCGGTGTGCGTCGGCTACACCGTCGACGGCAAGCGCACCAACGACATGCCGATGACGCAGTCCGACATCGCCCGCGCCGAGCCGATCTACGAGGAGCTGCCCGGCTGGTGGGAGGACATCTCCAATGCCCGTGAGTTCGACGACCTGCCCGCCAAGGCGCGCGATTATGTGCTTCGGCTGGAAGAGCTTGCCGGAGCCCATGTTTCGTGCATCGGTGTCGGCCCCGGTCGTGATCAGACGATCGTGCGACGCGACGTCTTGGCGCCGCGCTCGTGACCGACGATCCCAGACTGGTTGACCCCGACTACGACAAGCACGGCGGATTCCCGAACTTCAAAGCCGCCGAGCCGGGTCCTGGCTTCGCACGCTTCCTGACCGCGATGCGGCGGGCGCAGGACCTGGCGGTGTCCGCGAATCCGGATGCCGACACCTGGGACCAGGTCGCCGACCGCGCAGAAGAATTGGTGAAGCTGCTCGACCCGTTCGAGGCGCCTGAGGGTGTCGGACCGGCCAGCCGAGTTCCGAGTCTGCCCGGCAGCGGCAGCCTGCTGATGCCGCCGTATCGGGTGACCAAGTTCGATCCCGACGGTGTCGAGTTGAGCGTGCAGTTCAGCCGGTTCTCGGTGGGCGGCAACGATGCCGTGCACGGCGGCGTGCTGCCGCTGCTGTTCGACTCGGTGTTCGGGATGGTCATCCACGCCGCGGGACGTCCGATCAGCAGGACCGCGTTCCTTCACGTGGACTACCGCAACGTGACCCCCATCGACACCCCGCTGACCGCGCGCGGCTGGGTGCGCGAGACCGAAGGCCGCAAGGCGTTCGTCAACGCCGAACTGCGCGACGCCAGCGCTCCCGACACCAAGCTGCTCGCCGAGGCGAACGGGCTGATGATCAGATTGCTGCCGGGCCAGCCATGACTTCACCAGGGCTGAAACGGCTTTCGACGCCACGGGCGGCGGCCGTGGCCGGTGTGCTGTTCGCGCTGCTGTTCGGCGCTGCGCTCATCTTGATCCGGATGGCCCTGCCTGAAGGCGCCGAACCCGGCTCCCAATGGGTCGGCGCGGCTGGCGACCGCATCAGGGCCTCTGCGTTTTTGATGCCGTTCGCGGGCATCGCGTTCCTGTGGTTCATCGGGGTGGTGCGCGACGGCTTCGGCGGCTTCGAGGACAAGTTCTTCTCGTCGGTGTTCTTCGGCAGCGGGTTGCTCTTCCTGGCAATGATTTTCGCCTCGTCAGCGGTGGGGGTGGCGTTGACACACAGCAGTGGTGAGACCGCCGAATTCGGGCGGGTACTGCTGTTGACGCTCAGCAAGACCTACGCGCTGCGGATGGGGGCGGTGTTCATGATGTCCCTCGCCACCATCTGGCTCAAGACCGGTCTGATGCCGCGCTGGCTGGTCGGGGTGACTTACCTTGTCGCGGTGGGGCTTATCCTCGCCAGTGACCTGACAATGTGGCTGGTGCTGGCGTTTCCGGTTTGGGTGCTGGTGGTCAGCCTGCTGCTGCTGACCAGAGCGGGCGTCATCGACCTCGACCGCGAAGATTGACCACGGCCTCGAGGAAATCCGCGACGAGGCGATTGCCCGATGGGCGCCAGACAGCGGCCAGGTCGATGGTCACCGTGTGATGAAGCCGGATCGTCCTGATCGAATCGGAGAGGTGGCCAAGGACTGAGCCCTCGGGCACCAGTGCAACGCCGAGGCCGGACGCCACCATCACCAGCTGGCTGTTGATCGACTGCGCGAAATGCTGCGCCTGCGGCGTGAAACCCGCTGCGCGGCAACACGACGCCACCTGATCGTGATACTCCGGTGTGTTCGCTCGCCGGATCCAGGTCCATGGCAGTTCTGCGCCGAGAGCGAGGTCGCGGCCGATACCCTTCGGGGTCTTCATCGCGGCTGGGACGGCGAGGACGAGTGGCTCGCGCTTGAGAACGATCAGCTCGCAGCCTTTCGGTGGCGACAGCTGTCTCAACAGTGCGAGGTCGAGCTCACGCCGCTGCAACAGTTCGACACCGATGTGTGTATCGACCTCGCGAACGTGCACGTCGACGAGCGGATGGGAGTGCGCATACCGCTTGAGCGCGCCGCCAAGTGGGTCGATGAAAGCTGTTGTCACGGCGCCGATCCGGAGCTCGCCGGCCTGCCCCTCTGCGGCCTGGCGGGCAGCGGACTCGGCCGC
>Ga0190272_10001253_pt1 | contig 12237 bp, 19 predicted proteins | sample Popmic504T_FD_133746 | JGI IMG/M metagenome (GOLD analysis project Ga0190272, IMG submission 133746) | Populus adjacent soil microbial communities from riparian zone of Shoshone River, Wyoming, USA - 504 T | ecosystem: Environmental > Terrestrial > Soil > Riparian zone | place: USA: Wyoming...
AGTGAGCCGTTCCGCGTAACGGGGTGTGGCTCTGTGTGATCGTGTGGGGTCTCGGTTCGGCGCGCCGGGTGTGGTGTGACACGGGACGCGGAACTCCCGTTATGAAGGTGGTCCTACCACAGATCATCTTCACGGGGAGTTCCGCGCGCTGTGAGTGTCACATACACCGCTGTTCTGGACGTGTCCGAGGACAGTGTCCTGTTCTTGTCCGTGCTGCTGCATGCTGAGCGGGTGCGCCGGGGTACCCGTCGGGGTACTCGGGCGTTGGGGACCTACAAGCAGGCTGTGTTGGTGTTGCGGTGGTTCCTTGACGATGCCCGGATGTCGGGGTTGGCCAGGGACAACGCGATCGCGTCCTCGACGGCGTATGACTATCGCGATGAGGGGATCGCGGTCCTGGCGGTGCGTCAGCCGTCGCGGCACGGGGTGTTGCTGGCGGCCAAGGCCGCCGGGTATTCGCACGTGATCGTGGACGGCACCCTGATGTTCACGGACCGGATCGCCACCCCTGGCCCGACACCTGGGGTGGACCTGTGGTGGAGCGGGAAACACAAGCACCACGGTGGGAACATCCAGGTCGTGTCCGCCCCGGACGGCTGGCCGTTGTGGACCTCTGATGTGCGCCCGGGCCGGGAGCACGACACCACCGCGGCCCGCGCCGACCCCGACCTGCTGACCCTGATCGCCGCGTGGGTCGGCGACGGGCAGCTCAGCCTGGCCGACCTGGGCTACGAAGGCGAACCCGACATCTTCACGATCCCGGTCAAGAAACCCCCAGGCGACAAGCTGACCGTGGACCAGCAGACCTACAACGCCGTCCATGGTGGCCTGCGCTGCGTCGGGGAACGCGCGAACTCCCTGCTCAAGACCACCTACCAGGCCCTGCGCCGCTACCGCGGCTGCCCCTGGCGCCTCGGCACCATCGTCGCCGCCGCCCTGGTCCTGCTCCACCACGAACACCACCGAACCACCTGATCCACAACCACTGCTCACACAACGCAACAGCCAGTTACGCGGAAAGGCTCACTGCCTCAAGCGCTTCGTCGGTTGTGATCTCAACCGACCTGAGGTACGCCATGCTTGACGCGACGACGCAAGCCAGGTCGCGGTCGACGCCCTTAGGGGAAAGCCAGGCGGTGGCGTGCAGCACCGCCCGGATCGCGGCCCCCCATATCACCTGCCTCGACCGCGTCGAGTGCGAGGATAAATGCCTGCGCGGTCGAGTGCGGGTAGTGAGCGGCGACCGAGCGAGGGAGCGCCGAGTCGAGATTCACCCGACTCAGTCGATCCACGTACTCGCGATAGCTGAACTGCTGGCTGCGCATCACAGCGGGCACGCTCGCAAGTGCAACTGGAAGGTCGCCGAGAGCCTCGGCGACGGCGTTGGCCCCGTCGCGTTCGCCGATCATCGTCGCCGTGACGAGATAGCTGATTGACTCCGCACGTCCAAATATATCGACTTTGACAGGGTGGCCGACCTCGGCAAACTCTTGATCATTGGTGGTAATCAATATCTCGCAGGTACCCGTGGCGGGCAGCAGGGGCAATAGCGCTCCAGGGTCAGTCGCGTCGTCAACGACGAGCAACGCTGGCTCTTTTCGGGCGGCGAGATGGTCGCGTAAGCAGCTGGCGGAGCGTGCCGAGTCACCTCCCGGATCCGCGCACCCGACGGCGTCCGCGACTTCGGCGAGACCGGCGAGCAGCGTGTCCGTCGTCTCGCCAGACACCCACGCCACGAGCGGGCAGCCCTCGCCGACCCGAGTTCGCGCATACGCGGCGGCTAACTGCGTCTTGCCCACCCCACGCCCGCCGACTGCCGACACGACGACTCTGCCACCCGCGCCCGCCCTGAACGCCGCAGCGATCTCGATCGCCTGCGGCCGTTCCACGAATACTCGCGGCTGCCCTGGCATCTCGCCGATCACCAACTGATCCGGCTTGACCGTCAGATCACTTGGTGCCTCGCCGACCTGGGCGGCGGTGACCACCACGGTGACACGCGTGTCTTGGCGCTGGCTCTGCGTCTGCTCCTGCTGAGAGGCTATGGCTGTCGGAGGCTGCATGCTTTGGCGCGGAGTGAAGAGCCCTATAGCAGCCAACAGGAATCCGCCGACCGTGAAGAACATCGAGACGACGCTGGCTGTGCGGTCTGCGTCCTCGAGCCCAAGGGTCCGCAGATACAACGCTAACGTCATGACTAGTGCGAGTGCTCCCAGAGCGATGCCACACGAAATCAGCCACTTCGCCCACGTACGCCGCTCGGCCACGCGCACCTCCGTCAGGGGCATATATCGTATGCGGGGAGCTGTTTGCTACAGGCGGCGCTACTTGCCGGTGCCGTGCCTACGGTCCTCGGGTGCACCGGTTACCGACTTAGGACGACGCCGCCGATCTGACCGAGCGTGACCTCGGTTGCTCGGGTGACCGTGGTGGCACACGTAAGCCGCCGGGATACGCTGTCGAGTAGCAGCTCCTTAACTGTGGTCAGGCGCCCATCTGGCGGGGAACTTGGCAGCCCACCGCACGATCAGGGGCCGAGTTGGAGGCGCCGAGTTGACAGCGGGATCAAGGACGGGGCAATCCCTAGATCTCGGCAAGGTCAAACAAGGCCGGACGATCAATTTCAAGCGAGTCTGAGTAGACCATGATTTCTCTCGCCCGGGTGACATTGCGCGCCGAGTAATAGACGCCGATCTGTTCGCGGCGCCGGTCCCCGTACAGTTCGGCAACCTGGTCGACGTTATCGTAGGTCAGGACCCACCTTGACGTGGCGGCCGCATTTAGACAGTCCGCAAGTGCGGCGTGATCAGCAGCCTTGAAAGAGTTCATGTATAGCGATCCCGCTTTGAGGAAGTACGGCGGGTCAGCATAGATGAGCGTGTTCGGCGCGTCGACATACTTTCGGATTATGGCCATGCCATCTTCGTTCGATACCGTGATCTTGCCCGAGTACAAACCGATCAGCCGCATTCGTTCAGTTAGGGTCACGCGATTGAATCTAGCGTCGATCTTGTAGGGCCCGGTCTGGTCGTGACCACCGATAGGGCCGCCGTTGAGAACCCCCGATCGGTTGGTTCTGTTCAAGTAGAAGGTAGCGAAGCCCAGGTCGAAGAGGTCGGCGCCCGCTCCCTGGTCGCACACCTCACGCTGACGGCGCCACTCGTCAACAGATACCGAGACAGAATTAATACGCTCGATAAAGTCGGCGTTACGGGTAGTGCATGCCATCCAAAATGCGTATACAGCGTAGTCGAAGTCATTGACGTGGATGGCCTCGACTTCGCCTGTTATAAGCAGTCCAATTGCGGCACCCGCTCCGCCAGCATATGGCTCAACGTACTTTCCCCGGGTGATTGAGTTAAGCCGCAGCAGCTCCCGCAGACGGCCGTACAGACCACTCTTCCCACCGGGGTACCGCAGTGGCGAGAGTCGCGGCCGCTTCATCGACGGATGAACGCGTTCACCACCGATTTTCATTCTAGCATCAACTGCATCAGGCCGACCATTGCTTCCCAAAGTTCGTTGACGTCTTGGGGTGTCGCGAATATGTGCGGATTGTGATTGATGTCGTTCAGATAGGCGGCGCTGGTTGAGTACTGCTGAGTGTTGCGCGACTGTATCCGGTTAATCACCGATGAGAGGCCGCGATGAGTTGGTAGCGTTTGCACATGATTATTAAGCCAAACCAGACAATCACCTAGCTGTACCCAACCGCCCCGCTGAGGAGCTATCGTAAGTTGCTGGGCGTCAGCATACGCTTTAATGACCTTCTCCAGGAAGGTCCGCAGCAGATCCATGGCAGCATTCGGGTACGTCCCGATATGGATCGAAATTAGCTCATGGAAGATCTTTTCAATAGCTGGCGGGTAGTTCTCCGGGACAGTTAGATTGTGAGGGTCGAGTCGTATCGACGACGACCGCCTACCCGTCGGAGTGGTGCTGGCAGCGCTGCTTCCGCTACTTGCTGCGCCAGCAGCGCCGCCTGCCGGTTGGCCAGCACCGGCTCCCGCCTGGCCAGCACCTCCCAGCTGGGCAGCGCCACCACTTCCTGTGCCAGCTCCAGCCCCGGAGCCGGCACCCGCTTCGGTCCCCGCCCCAGTACCGGCGCTAGTCCCCGGACCGGCACTTGTCCCGCAGCTGCCGGTTCCCGAAGCGGCGCCACTGCTGGTCGCCGCGCCGCTACCAGTCCCGGTGCTGCTGCCGGTCCCCGACCCGGCGACAGCGCCGGTTCCCGGGTTCGCACCCGTGCTACTGCCGGCCCCTGTCTCCGGCCCCGTTGCGGCTCCACCGCTCGTACCAGCACCTGCGGCTCCACCGATGCGGCCGGCTGGACCACCAGCGAGACGTTCGATCTCTGCAATCAGGGCCTCGAACTTCTTGGCCGAGGTTTTCGGCAAGCTCCGAGAGGTGAACTCGCCAGACTTCATTCCGCCGATAATGTATGTCGCGATTCGGTTAAAACGGGCGTCGGAGGCCGCCATCTTTATCGTGCCGTCCGGCCGCATATCCACGCCAAGCACGCGGGTAAACTCCGCCGACTCATAGATCCGCGAGAGCGTGGTTGGAATGAACTTCTTAGTATTGAAGAAGTCGCGAAGCTCTGGATCCGCGTATGGTACATTCTTAAACTTGTTCAACAGCTGACTCGCTCTGACAAACCGGCGAACTGACGAAAGTGGATACTCGGCGAGCAACTGCGGCAGCGTCTTCCCGGCATCTACCTGGGCCTGAAAGAAGGCTGCCTGCCTGGCCGGCTTCCAGCGAACGCGTATGTTGCTCGTGTGAATCGCCGCGATAACTTGATTCGCTTGATCCTGATCTGGGGCAAGCTTGACCTGAATCCGACGCAGCCCATCGCGGCCAGCGAAGCCTTTAACCAAGGCAGTCACGCGGGACTGGTACTCAGGAACTAGGTATGGATTCTGAATCGCTTTTAGCGCCGCCAGTCGCCGGTTACCTTCGACGACAACGTTCTGGCCGTCGCGTTGAACGATTATCGGAGTTTCGTGCGTCAGATACCCTACTTTGACGATCGCCTCGACGAGCGATAGCGCATCGCCATTGGCAAAGATGTCCCGCATAATGTCGACCTGGGGTGCACTGATTGGCATCTCAAGCCGAATGTTGTTTGAGTCCAGCTCGACGTCGTCCAGTACGTCCACCTCAAGCTGTGGCCAGCTTGTCATGTCGATCACAGGAACGAGCTCCAGGCGGTCGGCGGCGAACGGACGATCCAACTAGGAGATCGTAGTGGACCAAGGACTGCAAGCCACAGATGCGGTGGCCCGGTGGGACACGCGCTGTGACGCCCGAGGGCCTGACCTGGTTGCGTCCTGACGGCAGGGAACTCATGGATCCGCCGGTGGCGGCACGTCGCGCGCGGAGCGGCCTGGTTCCTCGCGGCCGCCGTGTGGCCGAGGTCGCCGCTACCTCGTGCGGCGGCGCATGAGAAGCCGCAGGATCGCGCTGTCCTGAGAAGCGGCTGAGCCAGTCGCCTCCTGGGAGTGCGGCTAAGCATCCAGAACGGCGAGCATGCGCTGAGCGTGGGTGCTCGACGTCGTTGGCTTATCGAGTACCTTCGGCACGTCAAAGAGCCGACGGCGCGTCTCCGGTGCTGGGTAAGCGTCGGGTGTCGTCGACCAGCCACTCGCGGTGGACCGTCCAGACGGACGGCGACGCCGGCTCGTCGCGGTCAACTCCCATGCCCGTCACGGTACCTAGGGCATCGTGTAGCGCCGGGAATCCTCTCGCCAGGTCACCTCAGGACTGGACAAGCTGGTTGAGGATCGGGGGTGCGCGGGTGCTGTGTACGACCAGGCCGGTGAGAAACGCCGTCCCCGCGGCGCCCTCGGCCGCCGACGCATCGCCGAGGATCACCGGTGCCGCGCTCTCTACGGCTCACGGCTGTCGGCCAGGGCCACGTCCCAACGCACCGGCATCCCCTACGCACGTGAGCCGGCTGCTGCACCGCAACGGGGTCACCGAGTTCGCGACGCCGAACCGCGCGTGGCCGCGCCGAAAGGTTCCTCAGGTGGTGCAGCGGCCAGGCCGCCCAGCCACGACGGCACCCGCCAGCTCGGCGTGGACCTGTGGCACGGTGACAAGTTGATGCGCGATACCCGCCCCAATACGGGCCTGCACATCTGGATCGTCAGGCACTGCTGAAGACGGAAAGTCCGCAACTCCCATCGCTCGCCGACAGGACACAGCCACAGCCACTGCCACTGCTCGCCTCCTATTACCATCGCGGGCATGGGGGGAGAGACAGGTACGAGTTCAGGCTGAGCAGGCGGCTACCGCGACGTTGCGGCCGTTGTTCGATGTGGTGGGGGATCTGGCGGTCGCGGCGGCCGCGGCGGCGCAGGCGGACGACCTGCGCGTCGCCGCGCGGCGTCGAGCGGACGCCATAACAGCAGGCGCTGAGGCGGGGATCAGCAGGCGACAACAATCCTATGTTGAGGCGTGGGCGGCGGCGCTCGCAGCCGGGTGGACCGTTGAGCAGCTCCGGGCGGCTCCGCTTGGTCTGCGTCCACCGGCCGTCCAACGTCGTCGGCGACGGACCCAGGAAGCGTCAGCGCCGACGCCGGAGCCAACGTCGGAGCCGACGCCGTCCGACGATGTTCCGGAGCCTCGGTTCGAAGCGCGAACGGCCTGACGTCGCCACGCCCGACCCGGATTCGTCGGGTTGGGCGTGGAGCGTGGTCAGCTGATGGTGAGGATTCGCTGGTGCACGAGCCTGGCGGCGGTGGCGATGGTGCGGTGCATCAGGTCGTGAGGGATCACCTGACCGGACGGATGGTGTCGGAGATCGGGAACGCACCGAACACCACGGCGTCGGTGTGGTGCCGGCGGTGGGTGTGGACGGCGGCGAGCAGGTGCACGCGCATGCCGGAGCATGAGCCGTGGATGCCGGCACTAGCGCAGTGGCGGCACGGGTAACCGGTGGTCGGTGCCATGCCCGCCCACACGACGGTGGGTCGCGCCTGCTTGTCGCCGGGCACCTCGGCGACGAGCCAGAGCTGGTCGGATCCGTGCTGGGCCAACTCCGGCACGGCGTCGATCAGGGTGGTGGCGGTGCCGCGTGCGGTGCCGTCTGTGGTCAGTAGCTAGTCGGTGTCGTCGGGGCGACGGACGAGAACCTGTTGCCGTTCGGGGATTGGTTTGATGGTGAGCCGGCCGAACGTCGAGTCATAGCCCACCAGGTGCCCGGCCATGTCGTGATCGACGACCGCGGCGTGCACCAGCTGGTCCCGCAACGCTGAGGCCAACGCCGCCGAGTCGCAGCGCTGCGACTCGGCGGCGTTGCAGTCGTCGGGCTCGCGCCGGATCCGTTTCGGCGCCGGCCCGGGTGGTGTCTGCCAGGTTCCCGGCGCGCAGCTCCAGCGCGCCCAGGCTGTCGACCCGGCACCGGCACGTCGCGGTGCCCTCGGCGTTGCAGGCGTCATAGCCGCTGCCGGAGCAGCGCGGGCAGTCCTTCACGGCGAACACGGATCGAGTGGCCAGCCGCTGGCGGACGCTCACAGCAGGGGCAGCTGGTAGATCTGGGTCAGGGTCAGCACGATGGCCGAGCAGACGGTGCCGGTGCCCCAGACCTTGCCGAGGGTGGCGATCGCGGCCTGACGGTGCGCAGCGTCGGTACTGTGCACGATGACGTTCACTAGCCGCCAGGCGAGCACGGCGGAGAACACGACGTAGGCCACCAGGATGATCAGCAGCATCACGCGGCCTCACCTTCGTAGTCGGTTGTTGGTAGGCCTATATGCCTGGAAGGCCTTGTCAGGTAAACGGAATCTCGGCCAGGACCAGCTGCAGAAAGATCTTGAAAGTCTCCGTTACCTCGGCGAAGTTCCTCTGACATGCGACGACGACCTGCGAGCCAGGAGTCGTCGATACAGCCCCGTTGTGCCGTGGGTCCTTGTTGCGCTCGTCGCAGCGCCTCCGCCAGGATCGTGGCCTGCGCCTGCCGGCCCATCTCCGTCACCTGGCGCTCAGCCTCACGGGTTTCGCGAGCGATGCGCTGCCGTTCGGTTTCCTTCGGCTTGGACAGCATGGCCACCAGCACCAGGCCGCCGAACAAGGCAAAGCCGATGAACAGCATCAGGAGCAACGCACCCAGGATGTCAGTCATGCCCGTCACCGCCCGCAGCGCCGACGGTTCATGCCCTGGATGACCTCGGCAGGGGCCACCGCGCCAGCCACGGTGAGCATGGCGTACAGCTGGGCACCGTCTGGCGCGATCTGCTCGGCCTGCGCCCGCACAGTGTGGTCAGCATGGTCTCGTACACAGCTCGCCGTTACCTGGTTGACGCCCCGCACGCGCGCCTCAGCCAGTTCGGTCACCTGCTCGATGGTCTCCAGTTCGCGGCCGTGGCGGCGCTCCAGTGCGGCGCTGCCGTCCAGCCAGCGGGTGGTTTGTCCGGGCATCTGATCTTCCTTTCCTCGTGTGTGATTGCCGCATAAGCCAAGAGGCAAGAAATGTAATTGGAAGACATGATGACGGACAGCCAATGACTGAAAATGGGCTGACCGCTCGATATTTGACGAAGTGAAGTGCGTTAAGCTACGTATTTGGGCGCGGCAACAAGCCCGCTGCCCTTGATTAGGCTAATCCGGGCTCGTTGCCAGTCAACCCGTGTCACAGTCTTGCTTTGGCGGGCTAGCCTGGTGGGCGTGCCTCCGGGGCTGACTACGTGTGGGTGTGAGAGCAGATGTGGGTTACGCGCCTAGGAACTCGTGCCCGCCTCCGTCGTCCTCACACCGGACCTAGATTGGCCACCAGATCCAGTGAGAGCCCATGGTCTACCTCCTCTCGCTATACTGGCTCCGGCATCTGGCGGAGCCTCACCACCACCACATGGCGGCTTGTGCCAATCTCAGCAGGCAGGTTCTAGCCGTAGTCGAAAGTCGTGCAGAAGTAGGTTTCCGCAGGTGGGAGACGTTGTGAGGAAGATCGACGGACGCAGCCGCGAGGACGGCGACTTGGTTACTGACCTGACGTGGTTGCGCAAGGGAGCCGGGCTCACGCTTGAACGGCTTCGGCGAGCTGGTGCCGTCGTGCAGGTCTGCGGCGGGTCTCAACAACCAATTGAGGCAGCACATGAGCGATTCTTGTCTGCGCTGCGTTCAATGAACGACTTGCAAAGCGGACAGGCACTCTGGGCCGCTTACGGCGTAAACTCCGCTAACGCCACCGAGTTGAAGCACCGTCGAGCTGTCTTTGCAAGAAAGGTAGGGCGTACACCTGGACAAGTAAGGGTCTGGGAAGATCGGGCGATTGACGAGCTGGCGCTTCGTTTGATGAGCGGATACTACGCCGGCGCGCCAGATTTGCCCGACCTGCCGATCCCACACGGCGGATACCTAATGTCGCAGCTCACGATAGTATCTATCAACAGAGATCGCCGCTTTGTCGAGGACTACCAGACGCGAACGTTGATTTCTCTTGTCGATGGGGCACCGCACTTCCGATACGGAACCTACACGCCTACAGAGCTCACGGATGTCAAAGGTGGCGAGCTTACCTCTGTGCGGCAGCCTAGTGGAGGCGTGGTGCACAAGATCGAATTTCCTACCCCGCTAAAACGAGGTAGGACGCATACATTTAGCTTTCGTGAAACCGTACCGGAATCTGATCCGGAACCTGATTCCGGCGTTGACTTTTCTGGCCAGAGCTTTGAAACTCCGGCTTTACGCTATCGCGTCGAAGTTCACTTCCTTACCGATCGACCTCAGGTGGTATGGGGCTACGATAAGCTCCATCGCACAGAGCGGCCGGGCGAACCGGAAAACGGCATTCATCTAGCCCTAGATGAGAGCGGCCGCGTCTCGGCGGAGTTTGCCGACCTGTACGGAGGCCTATATGCTGGCATTGCATGGAAGTGGAATTAGAGTTCTGCCCCATCGTGTCTAAGTTCTGTCTAGCCTCTTAGGTACGTCGTAGTAAACGCTGGACGTACTGGCCTGGTCCATATCTAAGTACTCAACACACGGCTGAATCATGCGCCACAGCTCATCCGCACGATCCGCGGAGACGCCACCACAAGATCATCCCAGACCAAGATCAGCAGTCTGTTAGCAGCCGTAAGGCGCACGCAACTCGATTAGAGGAGTCCTTACGGGAATGTGGCGTCAGGCGCGAACGCCGGCTCGCCCGTGAGCGCGAGGGACGCCTTTTCCATGGCGACGCCAAGTAGGGCTCCAACCGCTGAGCCGACAACCGCCCCTACCGCCCCTCCGCCCACACAACCGGCCACGATCCCGGGCGGTCCAACGCTCACGCCTGCGAATCCACCAACTGTTGCACCTAGGGCCGTACTGCTGGGACCCACAAGTTTCGCTCCAGCCTTTGCAGCGTTCGCATACTCCCCGAAGTAGTCCTCCGCAAATTCGTCGAAGTATTCCTCGACTTCATCGAACCATGACAAGCTGACCACCACCGACGTTAGGGCGAGCTGGAGAAACTAAGCGTACCTCGGCTTGCCTCAGCCTTGGGACTGCCCAGGTTCGGTTGACTCTCCTCGGTAGGGTGGGGTTCAGGGCCGCGTGAGCGGGTGGTTGGAGGGTCTCGAACTCGAGCGGGGTGAGCCGGCCCAGCACTCGAGCCAGTTCGTCACGAGCGGCCTGCGGGTCCGCCCCGACCTGGTCGATGTTGATCTTGTAACGACCCCCCCTCGAGTGCGGCGCCCACGCCCCCTCCACGGCAGCGGAAACCTTCCACCACCGCATCGAACGACTGCCGAACGTTGTAGGCCGCGCTCTCCGCGAACCGGTATCCCACACCACCGTCGCGTGCTTGAACGATCAACGTAGCCGCCGTCCGCAGACCGCTCATCACCTTCTCGCCATGCTCGCCAAGCTCCTGGTGGATCCGGTTCACTACGTCAGGAGGAAGGCCCGCTGGCCCCGAGACATCGGTCGGCACTGCCGGCGCGGCCGGCGGTGGCCGGGGCGACGCCGGCGAACAGCCCGTACGGTGTGGCGCGGGTGGCGGCGCGCAGTAGGTACCGCATGACCGCGAGGACGACGCGGCGGGTGTCCGGTGGCGACGGGCCGCGGTGGAGAGCGGCGCTGAGGCGGTCGGTAAGGGCCGGGCTGGCGTGGGTCAGCGCCACTGCGAGTCCGGGGACCTGCACCGTCTGGTGCAGCCACGGCCGCCAGCTGGCGGGATTCCCCGAACCTTTGCGTGGGTCGGTTGTCCCGCCGAGCATGTCTGCCAGCGTACCCACCCGGTGGCCCCGCATCGGGTTGACCGGTGGCCGAGCAACACAAATCCGGGGCGTGCGACGCTGACAGCGGTGGCCTCTTGTTCTGCGGCGTGCGCGGTGTGAGAACCCGCATCATCGCAGGCCAGAGGCCACCATCCCTATCTCGGTGTCACACGCCGTCACCACTCCCGCTGGACTTCACACCAAGATCGCAAACATTGAAATTCTCTGGGTGAGCAGCACACCACCTAGCCGGCGGCTGGGCCAGCAGCGTGATTGGGGGTCCAGCAATAGTTGGATCTCGTTGACAGTCGAGATTTCCGCGGGCCAAGGTGGCTGAGTGAGTTTGGATGCATCTCGGAAACGATGCGCCCGCAGCACCTGGCCTCCTTGAGGATGACTATGCCCAGAGATCCGATGTGGCCCGGGCCAGAGGCGCGATCATCCCCAGACCCGAGCGGGACAGAAGACATGAGGGGCCCTTTCATGCCTGAGCGCGCGTCCGGCTCTCCGGTTTCGGTGAAGGACCTGCGACGCCGGATTGGTGAGCTGTCCCTGCGGCTGCGCACGTCGGGGACCCTGGCGAAGCCGGCGGAGCCTCGGTTTGTCGATTTCGACGTGATCCGGTTGCCGAGCGGAACGGTGGCCGGCCGCAAGAAGGTGATCATCATGTCCGGCGGCTGCTCGGTGCCGACGTGTACGATGTGTCCCTTCACCAACGAGAACAACTACGGCATAGACAGTGGGACTTCGCCGGACAGCCTGGTGGAGCAAGTGCGACGCACTCTTGTGCGGACCGAGGACGAGCCAGCGTATGAGGTGCTTTCACTTTATAATGACGGCAGCTTTTTCGCACCGCGGGAGATCTCCCGGGACGTCCAGGTGGAGATCGCCCGGCTGGTCGCGTCGGCCGGAGTCCGCCGCTTGGTGGTGGAGTCGCTGCCGCAGTTCGTCACCGAGCCGACGCTGCGCGCGTTCGTGGAAGCTCTGGGCGAGGTGAGCCTGGAGATCGGCATCGGCTTGCAGTCCGCGG
>Ga0190272_10001254_pt1 | contig 12235 bp, 9 predicted proteins | sample Popmic504T_FD_133746 | JGI IMG/M metagenome (GOLD analysis project Ga0190272, IMG submission 133746) | Populus adjacent soil microbial communities from riparian zone of Shoshone River, Wyoming, USA - 504 T | ecosystem: Environmental > Terrestrial > Soil > Riparian zone | place: USA: Wyoming...
CCCAGACTATTTCTCTGGAAACCAGCGTGGCCGGTACGCCTTCGATTCCGGACTCCGTAAAAGTCGAGGACCTTGAACTAGCCGCGTCCGCAGCCGCAAAAAATGAAAACTACTCGCTGGTCGAAAACTTGCTGAAGCGGGTAATTGAGAAAGACCCTAAACACAAAGAAGTCCGCCGGCCGTTGAGCTGGGCATTGTTCGAGCAGCGTAAGTTTGACGAAGCGGCTGCTATCATCCGCGAACAGACTGCTATCAACCCATTCGACGACTATTCCTATAACCTCCTTGGTCGCATCTATTGGCAACAACAGAAGTACCAGGAGGCCGAAACCGCCTTTCGCAAGCAGATTGAGATAACGCCGTTGGCTGAGGAGTCATACGGCTACCTTGGGCACATGTTGGTTGAGTGGCGCAAATACAAAGCCGCAGTACCGGAACTGGAACAAGCTATTTCTCTAAACCCGGAAAATGAGGAACATTATTTGAGTTTAGGTCGCGCCTATCTCAATCTTGGCGAAACCGCCAAAGCGATCGCAGCTTTCGACAAAGCAGTCAAGCTGGCCCCGGGACAGAGCGTCTGGAATGACGTGGCCTACTTCCTTGCCGACAGCAAAATACAACTCGACAGGGCTCAACAGTATGCTGAATCGGCGGTGACTGCTGTCGCCACGGACTTAAGGAATGTCGAACTGGAAGGACTGACTCTCGAGAGACTTGGCGATGTCGCTAGTCTGGTTGCTTATTGGGACACGCTTGGTTGGGTCCACTTTCAAAAAGACAATCTTGATCCGGCAGAGCGATACATCAAAGCCGCATGGGTTCTCGGGCAACACAGCGAGACTGGTTATCACCTTGGTAGAATTTACGAAAAGCAGGGCAAGAACGAAGAAGCTATTCGCATGTATGCATTAGCGACTGCTGCTGAGAGTATCGTGCCCCAGGCGCGCGAAAGCCTGATCAGGCTGGCCGGTAAAGACAAGGGCGAAATACTCTGGAAGCAGGCCGTGTCCGAGCGGGGAGGTTCTCGCACAATCAAGCTTGGCGCTCCTGCCACGAGCGTCAAAGGCGCCAAGGAAGCACAGTTTTACGTGGTACTGACACCAGGCCCTTCGCGGATCGCGCAGGTTACGGCCGTCAAGTTCATCAGTGGAGACGAGAAACTGCGTCCTCTGGCTGGGTTATTGAAGGGGGGTAACTTCAATTTCACCTTCCCTGATGAAATGACGACCAAAGTCATCCGTCGCGGCACACTCTTTTGCGACGGTCCCGGCGGTGAGTGCTTGTTTATTATGATAAATCCGGATTTTATTACTTCAGTAGATTAACTACGGACGCAACCGATTCATGTAATGCGCGCCTGTTTGTTTGCATTTGTCCCCCGGCGCTCAAATCAATGGCAGCGAACCGCACGCAAACGCGTTACAGGCGTTAATACTTCGCCACGCTTGCGTCTACTTCATCTGACCACGCGAGAATTCCACCCTTTAAGTTTAGTAATCGTCCGGGAAAGGCCGCGTTTTTTAGAGCAGCGATAGCTTTCGCGCTCCGAACTCCACCCTTACAGTGAACGACGGTCTCACGCGCAGGATCTATTTCACCCATCCGGTTAACCACCTGCGCCAGTGGGATCAACTTTGTACCAGCAAGGTGCGCGATCTCGTATTCGTTTGGTTCCCGCACGTCAATAATCTGGATATCCTCGCCGCGATCCAGTCGGTACTTGAGTTCGGTAACTGTGATTTCTTCCAGTTGCGGCTCCACCGGCTGCTGGGCCGCGCTCAGCCCGCAGAACGCTTCATAATCAATCAGCTCTCTAATGGTTGGATTGTCGCCACAAACGGGGCAGTCCGGATCCTTGCGCAGTTTGAGCTCACGAAACTTCATCGCCCACGCATCGAAGAGCAGCAGGCGGTTCACGAGTATGCCTTCGGCGCCAAGGATGATCTTAATGGTCTCGTTGGCCTGGATCCCACCAACGATTCCCGGCAACACGCCCAGTACGCCTCCCTCCGCGCAGGAGGGGACAAGTCCGGGTGGTGGCGGCTCAGGATAGAGACACCGGTAACACGCGCCACGTTCCGCCCAGAACACACTGGCCTGCCCTTCAAAGCGGAAGATTGAGCCGTAGACGTTTGGCCGACCGGTTAGCACGCACGCATCGTTTACCAGGTAACGGGTCGGAAAATTGTCAGTGCCGTCAACGATGATGTCGTAGTTTTCAAATAGCCGGAGCGCATTCTCGCTCGTCAGACGTGTCTCATGCGTTTCAATTTCTGTATGCGGGTTTATGTCGGCCAAACGATCGCGGGCTGAATCAACCTTGCGGCGTCCGATGTCTTTGGTGCCGTGAATTATCTGACGCTGAAGATTGGAAGACTCAACCACATCGAAATCGACAATCCCAAGGCGGCCAATGCCCGCCGCCGCCAGGTACATTCCCAGCGGCGCTCCCAACCCGCCGGTGCCGATCATTAACACGCTGGCGGATTTCAATCGTCTCTGCCCTTCGAGCCCAACCTCCGGCATAATCAGGTGGCGACTGTAACGGGCGATTTCTTCGTTTGAAAGGCTTCCAGGCGGCGGCAGCGGCAGGGGCGTGAACACGTCAGGCGTCGCGCCTCCGGCAATGGAGGGAACAATCATCACCGCGTCCCCATCTTTGAGCGGTGTGTCGACCCCGGATTGATGACGAATGTCTTCGTCATTGACATAGACGTTAACGAAGCTGCGGAGCGTGTTCTTGTCATCGTAAAGATGCCGGCGCAGCTCCGTGAATTTCTGCGTCAACTCATCCAGCGCCGCACCCGCGGTATTTGCCTGGACCTCGATTTGCGACTCGCCACCGGTAAACTGACGCAACGCGGTGGGTATGGTGATCGTGACTGACATCTCAGTTTCCTCCCGGAACAATTTCTTCTTCGTCAAAGCGTGATCGATCGGATTGCATTTCCCATGAACGCAGATCTACAGCCTGGCCTGAGCGCACAGAGACGACAATGTAGGAATAAACGGGCCAGGCATGGTCGAGATCGTATTGAGAAGGCACGGCCCGGTCATCCGGATGCGAGTGGTAAAACCCAACGATGTCCAGACCTTTCGCAGCCGCCTCTTTCTCACCTCGCATTAGTTCCTCAGGACGAATGAGGAACCGGTTTCGCTTCGCTTCCTCTTCGCGAGCATTCGATATCGGATAAATCTCAGTACAGACTTTCGCGCCATGCTCCGCAAAGTGGCCCAGCAACAGGCCGCAGCATTCGTATGGATAGTCGCGTTCCCCATGGGCTGAGATCTCGTCGTGTTGTTGAGGTGCCAGTTGGATCATTTGGTTATCCCGTCCGTCTGGAGCTAATCAATATATCGCTCGCCGCCGTCGCAAAGAATGGTGACCACTACCGCATCTCCCGACACCGCACCCGCCGCGCGCAACGCCGCGACGACGTTGGCGCCCGAGCTGGGCCCAACGAAAAGCCCTTCCTCGCGCGCCAGGCGACGTGTCATTTCTTGTGCCTCATCCGTGGATACCTCCACGTTCTCGTCTGCCAGTGTGGGATCGTAGATCCCCGGAACCAGGGCAGTGGCCATGTGCTTCAAGCCCTCGAGACCATGTAAAGGTGAGTCAGGCTGCATCGAAACTGCTCGGACTCGGTGGTTGAATTGTTTGAGACGCCGCGCTATTCCCATAAACGTGCCAGAAGTTCCCAGTCCGGCAACAAAATGGGTGACGCTGCCGGCTGTCTGCTCCCAGATCTCAGGTGCGGTTGAGTCGTAGTGCGCGCGCCAGTTGGCGTCGTTGTTGTACTGGTCCGGGTAAAAATACTTGTCGGAGTCTTTCTCAAACATCTCGCGGGCCACGCGTTGGGCGCCATCGGTTGATTCAAGTGGTTCCGTTTCAATGATGTCGGCGCCGAAACTGCGCAAGATTTGCTTCCGTTGCTTACCGGCATTTCGAGGCAGGCAGACAGCAACCCGGTAACCGCGGGCCGCGCCTACTATCGCGTAAGCAATACCCGTATTGCCGCTGGTGGCATCCAGGATGGTCATGCCGGCACGCAATGCGCCCAAGCGTTCGCCGGCTAGAATCATCCCGAGGGCGGCACGATCCTTCACCGAGCCTCCGGGATTCAGATGTTCAGCCTTCGCAAAAACCTGAACTCCGGACGGCAACATCTGGGTCACTCGCTGAAGACGAATCAGCGGAGTGTTACCGATGCTCGCCTCGATTGAGTGGTTTGAATTGAACCGCTCGGTTTGTTCGAGAACGCTGGTGCTCATGTTTCTCTAGTTTCCTCGCCCGGCTTCGAACCTCGTTCAAAACAAGACGGTCGCGATTCCTTTTCAGGTTCGCGACCGGCTCTTGAAAACTTTTGCTGCGCTGTTTTCTAAATCAGATGTCCCTCGCGCCTGCAAATGCTCTCCCGGTCGCGTCCATAACAATAGACGCAACAAGCGCAATGGCAACAGAGGCAATAGCAGGTTTTGGACATTTGGTTTATCTGACTTAAGGCTGACTATAGAAACATGATGAAACTCTGTCAAGCACCATGTAGAACCTACTCCGCCAGCCCCATCTGCCAGAGCATGAAGGCGTAGTCAAAAGCGACTTCCCTCAGATAATCGTAACGCCCCGAAGATCCGCCATGGCCCGCACCCATGTTGGTCTTGAGCAAGAGCGGGTTTTGATCAGTCTTCATGGAGCGCAGCCTGGCTACCAGCTTGGCGCCTTCCCAATAGGGCACCTGGCTATCATTGAGCGACACCTTCACCAGAGTCGCCGGATAGTCCTTCCTGGCAATGTTGTCGTAAGGCGAATACTTTTTCATGTACTCGTACGCCGCCTTGTCATTGGGATTTCCCCATTCAATGTATTCGCTGGTGGTTAAAGGCAGAGAGGCATCGAGCATGGTGTTGAGAACGTCAACGAAAGGCACCTGCGAAACTACTGCCTTGAACAAATCAGGACGCAGATTGCTCACGGCGCCCATCAATAAGCCGCCTGCGCTCCCGCCCTGGATAACCAGACGATCCGAAGAGGTGTACTTGTTCTTGATTAAATGTTCGGCACTGGCGATGAAGTCAGTGAAGGTATTCATCTTCTTCATCATCCTGCCCGCATCGCGCCATTCCTCGCCCATCTCGCCGCCGCCACGAATGTGCGCGATCACGTAGATAGCTCCTCGATCCAGCAAGCTCAATCGAGTCGACGAAAAGGTCGGAGTGATCGAGGCGCCGTAAGAACCGTAGCCGTAGAGCAGCAACGGTGCTTTGCCATCCATTTTCGTGCCTCGCCGGTAGACCACCGACAGCGGAATCTTCGTGCCGTCAGCAGCGGACGCGAAGATACGTTCAGACTGGTAGTTCGCTCTATCGAAACCACCCGGAACCTCAGTCTGCTTTTTGAGCACGCGTGTCGTGCTGTCCATGTCGTAATCAAAAACCGAATTGGGCGTCACCATCGACTGGTACCCGAAGCGCAGCGTTCGCGTGTCGAATTCACGGTTAGTGCTGACAAACGCGGAGTAGACCGGTTCGGGAAAACTCAGGCGATGGGTTTTATTGTTCTTGAGGTTCCTGACGGAAATGTGTTGCAGACCGCCTTCGAGCTCGGAAACGACCAGGTGTCCCGCAAACAGATCAATGTCATCAATCTTCACCGCTGGGCGATGCGCAATGACCTCCTTCCAGTTTGCCTTACCCGGATCGGAGACTGGAGCGGTGACAAGTCGAAAGTTCTTGGCACCCTGATTCGTGCGGATGTAGAACAGGCCCGCGCGGTGATCTACTGAATACTCATGGTCGGCCTCGCGCGGCAGAATGACTTTGGGCGCACTCTCAGGTTTGTCGGCGGGTATGTAGAGATACTCGGTGGAGGTCTTGCTGCCTGAGGCGATCAGGATCATTGCCTTGTCGCGTGTCCGTGTGCCGTAGACGTCGAACAACTCGTCCTTGTCTTCGAAGACAAGATCGCTCTTGTCCGTCTTTATCACGTGACGGAAAAACTTATCAGAACGCTTGGTTACTGCGTCTTCGGTCGAATAGAAAAGCGTCTTGTTGTCGGTGGCCCACATCACGGAACCGACGCGTTCGATGCTTTCCGGAAGCAGTTCACCGGTGCGTAGATCCTTGATCTTGAGCGTGTACTGTCGATATCCGGTGGTGTCGGTTGAGTAAGCCAGGTAATTGCCGTCATCGCTTACGGCATAAGCACCAAGACCGAGATACTTCAAACCCTTCGCCATCTCGTTTAAGTCGAGCGTGATCTCTTCTTTGGCCTCCGTGCTGCCGCGCTTGCGCGCGTAGATGGGATACTGCAAGCCCTGCACGGTGCGCGAGTAGTAGAAATAGCCGTCCTGGCGATAGGGCACGTTCTCGTCAGTCTCCTTGATGTGGCTGACCATTTCTTTGTAGAGTTTTTCCTGCAACGCCGCCGTGGCCTTCATCGCCTCATCGGTGTGCGCGTTCTCGGATTCGAGGTATGCAATAACCGCCGGGTTCGACTTCTCACGCAGCCAGAAGAAATCATCAACCAGGGTTTCGCCGTGAATATTTATGGTGCGGGTTTTCTTTTCTGCCATGGGTGGTTTTGGTGCGGACGCGCCTCCTCCATTCGTTTGAGCCAGCGCCGCAGAATTAGCAGTTAAGACCAAAGCAAACAGCACAAGCATTATTAGTTTTGTCGACAATTTTTCCATGAGGGCCTTCTTTGTATTAGGAGTTTCGCGGTGCAGGGCCGCAAGGTTTAGGGGCGCTTGCGGCAGCGCCTTTGCTGCCAAAAACGCTCTAACTTAGACCTTAGTTTGTTTTTTGCCGGCACACGGCCGGCTTAGTCGTGAACCGTTCAACCGCGTGGTGGATCGCCCCAACCCGATCCTTTGTATTTACCGTCTTCGACAATGCAGGGCACGGTCGGGTCGCCACCCGAGAAGGCCAACATCTCGGCCCGTCGCATGGGGTTGTTTTGCGCGTCGTAATCAGTGAAGGGGATCCCTTCAGAATTGTAGTAGACGCGAGCTTGCTCGCAATAAGGACAGTATGGCTTCGTATAGATAACTAACGACAACTACCTCACCTCCAGCGACATTATCTTAGCAATGTATTCGCGCAGATGCGAAATGACCTGAGGCGGCATACTTTGTCGGTTGGGGGCCTGGCATCTCATAAACACCGCGGCTTCAGAGACTGTGTGAAAAACCCGAAGCTTGAGTTTAGGTTAAGTCGATCGGGGGCAAGCCACCTTCCCTACCCCGAGCTGCTCCGAGTTGAACATAATCCTCGCTTGAATGGCTTTCACTCCAGATAACAGAACAATTCAGAAAGTCTCGGGGTTGGGAAGGTGGGCTTGCCCCCGCTCAACTCTCAATTTCATCCCGATTCGGGGTTTCACACAGTCTCTTCAGCCCCGCGCTAATGAGAAGTGAGGGCGTAGAAAAACTCAACCGAGGCAAAACCAATGGTAATGTCATTTTCCAAAGAGAACCGCTATACTTTCGCCATCTTATGAGCGAGCAGACGTGCCCACCACCGCCGATTCCCTCAGTCGAAAACAATTCGCCAGATGACAACGATCTTAGCGACCTACTCGATCCTTACGAAAGACTCGTGGGTATAGAAATCCTGGGAAAGCGAGTGGAAGTGCCGGAGAAGAACCGGTTGCTACGCTGCTTCCAGTACCTCTCACTTAACACAATTTCCTACGGCGACTTTTGCTGGAATGGCGACTGCACAAATTGCCAGATCTGGTACCACACCGAAGAACAAAACCAGGCCGACGCCCGGACAGGACTGTCATGTCGTATGGAAGTGATTGAAGGAATGGTAATCACTTCCCTGAGTCCATTCATCAAGCTGGACGGAATAACAAAGTAGGACAGACATTCCTGTCTGTCCTATCTCCTAAAAAGCGAGTGATCGGCGCAAACGAAAGTCTGCGTTAGATGGGACAGGCAGGAATGCCTGTCCTACACTAGTTTCGAGCGTCGCGCCGGTCTCGCCGATAATCGCGACGGTCTCCGCGCAGATCACGACGATCCTGCCGCAGCTCATGATGGTCGCCACGCAATTCACGTCGATCGCCCCTGATCTCACGGCGGTCCGCGCGAAGTTCCTGGTGCGAAGCGCCCTCACGCCGGTCCTCACGATATTCGCGCACGTCGGAACGCAACTCACGGCGGTCTTGCCTTATTTCGCGCACGTCACCGCGAAGTTCCCGCCTATCTGCCCTGATCTCTTTCCTTTCAGCTCGAAGCTCCTGACAATCCCAGGGTGCGAAACGGCAGCGGTTGGAATCCTGGGCCATCGCGGCTGCTGATAGACCCGTTAACAACACTGCAAGTGCAAACAAACTTCGTAAGAGTGTTTTCGTCATTTACTTTTCCTCCATATGAATGTGTGGGCACTTGGCGCCCATCTATTGAGTTCACTGAGAGACTGGAGGAGAGACAACACGTCACCCAAATTGGGGAGTGCCCGGTGGAATTGTTTAACTCGGCGTCGGGGGAAACCCCTTGCTGATACTTAGACGCGGCGGCGGTGCTGGCGGACGGAATTTATTGGAATGAGGTGGCGCGCTCTGTAGGAGTACCCAAACTCTATTTTTGGGTAAACAAAATCACTTCCCGGGCAGACAAATTCTATTCTTGGGCAGACAAATTCAATTGTTGGGTAGACAAATTCTATTGTTGGGCAGGCAAATTCAATTGTTGGGTAGACACATTCAATTGTTGGGCAGGCAAATTCAATTGTTGGGTAGACAAATTCTATTCCTGGGCAGACAAATTCTATTCACGGGCAGACAAATTCAATTGTTGGGCAGGCAAATTCAATTGTTGGGTAGACAAATTCAACTGTTGGGTAGACAAAATCTATTCTTGGGCAGACAAATTCTATTTCTCGCCGACCAAAATCTGCTGCTGAGTACCCAAATTCAATCCTCGGGCACCCAAAAAACACCACCAAAGTAGCGGGAATAGACAGACTTGGACGAAAACAGCTACCCAGGTTTGCCCAAAGCGAAACTCTGGGCTGGAATTAGCGAACGCCCAGCGTTGTTCGTACTAACCCGCCTGCGACTTCGTGGTCGTACTGAAACTCCTGACGCCGACCATACAAAGGTGTCGGTAGAGGACCCTGTAGTAGTCAATACTTTGGCACGGTGGGATCTACTTCATTCGACCAGGCTGTGATACCGCCCTTGAGATTGATGAGATTACCGGTGAAGCCAGAACGCTTGAGTGCCTCGATTGCCTTCGCGCTGCGACCACCCATCTTGCAATGGACAACAGTCGTGCGGTCCGCATCGATCTCGGATGCGCGGGACATAATCTGGCCCAACGGGATGTGAATCGAGCTAGGAATCGCAGCGGTAGCCACTTCGTCGGCCTCCCGCACGTCGATGAGCTGGATGTCTTCGCCGCTGTCGAGACGCTGTTTAAGTTCGGTGGCGGTAATTTCCGGCATTGGCTGGGCTGTTCCGTTCATGAGTCCTCCGACTGAATTAATATCTTGAAAGATTATTGATGCCCTGAATTCTATCTGCGGGTGACTGGGCCGACAAGTGCGCTGACTGAATTCACCGCCAGGGCTTTGCACCCCTACATTGGGCTACTAGCGTTCCTTTCCAAAGCCGGCACGCCAAACAGTTAACTGTTTCTTCTTTTCTGCTTGCTCCAGTAAACTTGCTCAACGGTCGTTACCAACCACTCTCTACTTGCTGAGGTCTGGCCATGCGGTTTGAGTTTTATCATTCAGGGCTTGATGACGTTCCCAAACTATCCGTTGATGGCACAGTCGACAACGCTGTCCACTTTTCCCACTGGGAGGGAAACCAAACGCCTGCCGAACTGAAGGCAGATACGTCCACCGAGATTGCCTTGAACCTCGTGGCTTCTCCGCGCCAGAAAGAGTACACGCGCGGCATTGAGCTGGTAACTAACAATCATTTCGACACCGACGGCGTGCTTTCGGTTTGGACTGTCCTCACGGGAACGCGGGCCCTGGAACTGCGCGAGCAACTGATCGCCGCGGCGGAGACGGGAGACTTCTCCGAGTTCACAAACGAGAGCGCCGTGCGGGCGAGCATCGCGATTCAAGGTTCCGATCAACCGACGCCGGGAGAACAGTCCGGCTCACCCCTGGCTTGTCAGCTGGCCGGCGAAAGCGTCACCGACGACGCCCGGGCTTATGAACTTGTGCTGCCCGAAGTTGAACGGCTGCTGACGAAGACAGACGAGTATGAGTCACTCTGGCGGGACGACTGGGATCGAATCGCCCTCGCCATCGAGAGTTTCGAGCGCGGCTCCTCAAGAGTCACCGAGTTCACTGAAACTGGTCTGTCGTGGGTCCTGTTGGCGCCGGATGTTTTCAGCAGTAGCGGTTTCAACCCGACGCGACACGCGGCGCCGCAGACTGCGATCTCACGTTATGCCAGGGGCCGACTCTTGCTGATCACCACTCCGCTGGCGAACGGTTGGGCTTATAGAGTTGACTATCCCTACTACTCATGGGCCGAGACGGTCGTCCGTCCGCGCGTACCGCGCCGCGATTTTTCCCAGATTCTGAATGAACTTAATCAGCTTGAGCGTGGACGTGAAGGCGAGTGGAAGCTAGACAATAGCGAGTTAAGTTCGGCGATCAAGTTCCGCGCGGACGATGGAACGTTAACTGGCTCAATGCAGAAGCCGGACCAGGTGGCAAAGATTTTTGACACCTATCTGGCTGCCAAATTTGAGCGTAGCGCCGCAACGAATTGAAGATGCCACCGGCTTGCCCGGTGGCATCTCACGGTTGTTGTCACGAAGGGTTCTGATCTTTCGGAGCTTCATACACTCTTTACGGTGCGCTAAGGCAAACGATCGAATCTTCAATGCATGACGTCGTAATCATAGGCGCGGGCCCGCAGGACTATCAGCAGCCCTCTGGTGCGATGAACTTGGTCTCGACACCCTGGTGCTCGAACAAACCGAGCGAACGGGTGGGCAATTGCATTCCATTTATGGACCGGTAGAGAACTATCCCGGCCTGCCAGCCAGCAACGGAAGCGAGTTTCTGGAGCGTTTTGCCGAACGAGTTAGTGCCGCTGAGTTCGACCTATGGACTGGAGCCGAAATCCAGAGCGTCGATCTGAAAGCAAAACGGATCGTTTTGAAGAGCGGCGAAGAACTACAGTCGATCTCGATCATCGTTGCGACGGGCGTGCGTCGCAGGCAACTCGGCATCCCGGGTGAAAAGGAATTTGCCGGACGCGGCATCATTGAATCGGGGAGCCGAGATCGCGAAGCATGTGCGGGCAAAGATGTGTGTGTGGTGGGCGGTGGCGACGCAGCAGCTGAAAACGCATTGTTGCTGGCTGAGTTTTGCCCAACCGTCACGCTCGTCAGTCGCAGGAAACCGTTGCGGGCGCGCCCAACCTTTGTCACACAGTTACAAAGCGCGCATTGCATAACGGTTTTCCCTGAGGCGGTGGTAACCAGAATCCTGGGCAACGATTCAGTCGAGGCGGTTGAGATACTTCGCAAAGGGGCGTTAAAGCCTTTTCAGATGGCTGTGCAAGGCGTTGTCATTCGCATTGGCGTTGAACCAAACACGGAACCCTTCCAGGGCCAGTTACAACTGGACAGCGAAGGATACGCGGTCGTTAGTAGCCAACATGAAACCAACGTGGCGAACGTGTTTGCCATCGGCGATGTCTCAAATCCACTGGCTCCAACGATCATCGGAGCGGCCGGCACGGGGGCTACAGCTGCTAAAGTGATCGCCTCTCGGTTGAATGGCTAGATCGACAATTTCACGGGTTCGAAGAGGGAGAGAATTGATGCTCGCAAAAGCTGTGCTACTGATAGTTATTGTGGTTTGTTCGACAGGCTACACCGCAGGGCAAGTGGATTCGCCTCGACTGGATCCAACGCCCTCGACGGGACAACAAGCACTTCTCATTCGCGAGGGAGTTGTTCAGCACGATAAAGGAAACTACGACGCAGCGATCAAATTGTATGAAGAGGCGCTCGCTGAAAACCCAAATAATGTGGACGCACTCTACGAGTTGGCATTTTCTTACTCAATGAAGAAAGACTACCGCAAGAGTCTCGAGGTTGCGTCTCAAGGTGCAAAGTACAAGTCCGAAATGCTGCCCGCCTTTTATATGCAGATCGGGAATAACCTGGATCAGATGGGCGAGCCTGAGAAATCAATAAAAGTTTACAAGGCAGGCATAAAGCTGCGACCGAAGATGGCCATGCTCCAC
>Ga0190272_10001255_pt1 | contig 12234 bp, 12 predicted proteins | sample Popmic504T_FD_133746 | JGI IMG/M metagenome (GOLD analysis project Ga0190272, IMG submission 133746) | Populus adjacent soil microbial communities from riparian zone of Shoshone River, Wyoming, USA - 504 T | ecosystem: Environmental > Terrestrial > Soil > Riparian zone | place: USA: Wyoming...
CCCACGATCATCACGTCCGCGTCGCCGCGGCGAATGATGTTCGTCCCGTCTCCGATGGCGTGGTTCGCGCTCGAGCAGGCGCTGACGGTCGCGTAGTTCGGCCCGCGCGCGTTGGCGTAGATCGCCACGTAGCCCGCCGCCATGTCCGGAATGAGCGCGGTGACCAGGAACGGGCCGATGCGCTCGATGCCGTACTCGGTGGCCTCGACGATGTCGCGAATCATCGTGTTGATGCCGCCGATGCCGGAGCCGATGATGCAGCCGGTTCGCCACGCGAGCCCGTCGTCGGTAATCGGGTTCTCCAGGCCGGCGTCTCGCATCGCCTCGGCCACGGCCGCCCACGCGAAGTGGACGTAGCGGTCGTTGCGGCGAACCTCCTTCTTCGGCATGACGGTATCGGCGTCGAAGCCCTTGATCTGGCCCGCGATCTTGCTGGCAACCTTCGAGGGGTCGAACAGCGTGATGCGGTCGATGCCGCTGCGCCCGTTGACGAGCCCGTCCCAGAACTCGGGCACGCTGTTCCCGATCGGCGTCAGCGCGCCCATCCCGGTGACGACGACGCGCCGCTCTCCCTCACGCATCGGTCTGTCCTCCACCCATGCCCTGGTCGCGCGGGATGATGATCGAGAGCGTCGCCTCGATGGCAACCTCGCCGTCGACGCTGGCCACGCCCCTCACTCGACCGAACATGCCCCGCAGCTTCTCGACGGTCACCTCCATGCGGAGCGTGTCGCCCGGGATCACCATGCGGCGGAACCGGCAGTCATCGATGCCGGCGAAGAGGCCGAGCTTGCCGCGGTACTCATCGAGGGTCATGACGGCAACGGCGGCGGTCTGGGCCAGTGCCTCGACCATGAGCACGCCAGGCATGATCGGCCGCTCGGGAAAGTGGCCGGTGAACTGCGGCTCGTTGGCGGTCACCGCCTTGATTCCGACCGCGCGCTTGCCCGGCTCCAGCTCGACGACTCGGTCGATCAGCAGGAACGGGTAGCGGTGCGGAATGATCCGCATGATGTCGGCCGCCTCGAGCGGCAGCGCCGGGGTGGTGGTCGGGGTCACGGTCGTCATCGGTCCGGTTCGGCTCTCCCTTTCTAGCTTCCGACGAACGCGCCCGGCCCGACCCGGTCGAGCAGGTTCGTGCTGACGCGCGCGTTGAGGAAGACGTCGTTGTCGATGATCCCACGATGGAACGGCAGGTTCGTCTTGACCCCGCCGATCTCGAACTCGGCCAGCGCGCGGCGCGACCTGGCGAGCGCGATCTCACGGGTCTCGCCCCACACGATGAGCTTGCCGAGCAGACTGTCGTAATACGGCGGCACCTCGTAGCCGCGGTACAGATGCGAGTCGATGCGCACGCCGGGGCCACCGGGGAGGTTGAGCGTCTCGATGACGCCGGTCTGCGGCGCGAAGTTGTCGCCCGGGTCCTCGGCGTTGATGCGGAACTCGATCGCGTGGCCTCGGAACGTGACGTCCTCCTGGCGCAGGCTCAGCGCCTCGCCCGCCGCGATCCGAATCTGCTCGGCGATGAGGTCGATGCCCGTGAGCATCTCGGTGACCGGGTGCTCGACCTGGATCCGGCAGTTGATCTCGATGAAGTAGAAGTTCCCCTGTGCGTCGAGCAGGAACTCGAGCGTGCCCGCGCTCTCGTAGCCGGCCGCGACCACGCTGCGGATGGCAAGGTCGCGCAGGCGCTCCCGGCTCGCGTCGTCCATTGCCGGCGACGGCCCCTCCTCGATGATTTTCTGGTGGCGCCGCTGGACCGAGCAGTCGCGCTCCCCGAGATGCACGCCGTTGCCGTGGCGATCGACGATGACCTGGACCTCGACGTGGCGCGACTCCTCGATCCACTTCTCGAAGTAGATGGAGTCGTCGCCGAACGCCGCCTGTGCCTCCGAGCGCGCCAGCGGCAGTGCCTGCTCCATCTCGCGCGGCGATCGAACCAGGCGCATCCCGCGCCCGCCGCCGCCGGCCGATGGCTTGAGGAGGACCGGGTATCCGGCCTCGGTGGCCTGGTCCAGCGCGTCCTGCAGGTCCGACACGATCCCGGTGCTGCCGGGCACCGTCGGCAGCCCGTTGGCAGCCAGCATGCGGCGCACCGCGTACTTCGACGCGAACCGCTCGAGCACCTCCGGCCGCGGGCCGATGAAGGTGAGCTCGTGCGCAGCGCAGGCCTCGGCGAACGTGGCGTCCTCCGACAGGAAGCCGTAGCCCGGATGAATGGCGTCGCAGCCGGTGATCATGGCTGCGCTGATGACCGCGGGCTGGTTCAGGTAGCTCTTCCTCGCTTCGGCGGGACCGATGCAGATCGCCTCATCCGCCATGCGCACGGCCAGGGTGTCGCGGTCTGCCTCGCTGTAGGCGACCACGGCCGGCAGCCCCATGTCACGGCAGGCACGCAGGATCCGGAGCGCGATCTCGCCGCGGTTGGCGATCAGGACCTTGGTGACCATGGCTAGACCGACGCCGGCGCGATGGCGACGCCCTCGACGACGGCGACCGCCGTCTCGAGCCCGGCGATATCGCCGACGTTCGCGGTGCGAACGTGCGGCGCGATTCGCTTCACCATGCCGCTCAGCGCGCTGCCCGGGCCGCACTCGACAGCAACGTCGATGCCCTCGGCGACCATGCGCTCGACGCAACGGACCCACTCGACCGGCGAGCGGACCTGCTCGGCAAGCAGCGCGCGAATCCGTCCAGCGTCGACGAGCGGCTCGGCGGTCACGTTGCTGAGGATCGGCACGGTTGCATCGCGCCACCTCTCCCGTTCGAACGCGTCGGCAAGCTCCTCGGCGACGCCGGCCATGAGGGGCGAGTGGAAGGCGCCCGACACCGCCAGCCGCACCACGCGCCGCGCGCCGGCGGCGCGCATCGGCTCCTCGACAGCGGCGAGGCAGTCGAGCCGCCCGGAGATGACCACCTGGCCGGGGGCGTTGTCATTGGCCACCACCAGCTCGGTGGGCCTGCCGACGCCGTCGACGACATCCTGGACGGCGGCGCGATCCAGGCCGAGCACCGCGGCCATGCCGCCGTCGCCATCGGCGTCCGCCATGAGCGCCGCACGACGTGACACCAGCCGCAGCGCCGTCGCCAGGTCGAGGACTCCGCTTGCCACGAGTGCCGCGTACTCCCCGACGGAGTGTCCGGCCACCAGCTCCGGTCGAAGCTCGACGCGCTCGCCGAGCGCCCGGAATGCCGCCACCGAAGCGGTGAGGAGGCAGGGCTGCGTCTGGCGCGTGTCGTTCAGGCGATCCTCGGGACCGGTCCAGCATGCCTCGCTGACGGCCCACCCGAGGGTCGCATCCGCCTCCTCGAAGACAGCCCGCGCCGCCGCGGAGCGCTCGGCGAGCTCGCGCCCCATGCCGACGGCCTGCGAGCCCTGCGGGCTGAACAGGATGGCGAGGCTCATCGGGCGCTCTCCTGCGGCTCGAGCTCGAGCACGACCTGTCCGTACTCGACCGCCTCCCCGCTCTCGGCAACCAGGTTGCGCACCGTTCCACGGCGCGGCGCGCGCACGTCGTGGCGCACCCCGAGCATCTCGACCTGGCCCAGCGCGTCGCCCTTCTCTACCGCCAGCCCGGGCCCGAGGCCGTCGGCGAACACGAAGAAGCCGACGGCCGGCGAGGCGACGCCGAACGACGAGGTCGGCGCGGGAGGCGCCTGGGACGACGGGACGGCGACCATGTCGACGCCGGTTGCCGGCCCCGTGGCCGCCGGACCCGGGGCGCGCGCGACGCGCAGCCGCAGCTCGCCGGACGCCACCTCGACCTCCCCGAGGCCGTGCCGTGATAGGCGCTCGGTCAGGGCGGGCACCAGGTCGCGGGCAGCTCGCGCGATCGCCTCAAGGGCGTGATCCGAGTCGGTCATGCACCCCTCTCACTCTCGTCGTCCGCGTCGTCGCTGGGCCAGATATCGCTCCACCGAGGCCGTCGCGGCACGCCGGGAAGATGGAGGATGCGGCCGATCCGCCGGCGCAACGACGGCGGACCCGGTTGCGTGCGCGACCTCCCGCCGGTCTCGAGATAGGAGCCCATGCCGCGCAGGCGAGCATAGCGCGTGGCGAGCAGCTCGGATGTCTCGCGGCCGGACAGCCCGCGGAGGGCGGAGACGACTGCCGCCTTGATCGCCGCCGCTGTCGCGACGTGGTCGGTGTGCGCACCCTCGCCGGGCTCCGAGATGATCGCATCGACCACGCCGAGGTCGAGCTGGTCCTCGGCCGTCATCCGCATGGCCGCCGCCGCGACACGAGCCTCGTCGCGGGATCGCCACAGGATCGAGGATGCGCCCTCTGGGCTGATGACCGAGTAGACCGCGTTCTCGAGCGCCAGGACGACGTCGCCGACGCCGATCGCAAGCGCCCCACCGGAGCCGCCCTCGCCGAGGACGACCGCCACGATCGGCACCTGGAGGCCGGTCATGAGCTTGATGCTCGAGGCGATGGCCTCTGCCTGGCCCCGCTCCTCGGCCGCGGGACCGGGGAAGGCACCGGCCGTGTCGAGAAACGTGACGACCGGCATGCCCAGCTTGTCGGCAAGGCGCATGAGCCGCTGCGCCTTGCGGAAGCCCTCGGGATACGGCGACCCGAAGTTGCGCAGGATGTTCGACTCGGTGTCGGTGCCCTTCTGGTGACCGATGACCATGACCGGCACGCCGTCCAGCCGCGCGGGGCCGCCGACGATCGCCGGGTCGTCCCCGAACGCGCGGTCACCGTGCAGCTCGTAGAAGCCCTCGAAGATCAACGGCACCAGGTCGAGCGTGCGCGGCCGCTGCGGATGCCGGGCGAGCTGGACGCGTCGCCAGGCCTCGTCGGCCGCAGCATCCGGCGCGGCCGTGCCCTGGTCGAGCATCTGCGCGTCGTTCATCGCTCCTGCTCGCGTTCGGCGGTCGTGGGTGCCTTCCTCGGCCCGCTGCCGTTCCCTCCGACGTCGGCCGCTTCGGGGTCGACGTCGATGCCGATCGAATCACCGACCGCGCCGCCGAGCCGCTCGGCCAGGCCCGACAGGGCACCGATCGGTCCCCATCCCCGCTCGGGCTCGACGGGTTGGCCCTCATCGACCGCGGCCACCGGCAGCAGCCGCAGGAGGCGGGCCAGGCTGGCGCGGAGCTCCGCCCGCGGCACGATGGTGTCGACGAAGCCGTGCGCCAGCAGGAACTCTGCGGTCTGGAAGCCATCGGGCAGCTCCTCGCCGACCGTGTCGGATGCGACACGCGCGCCGGCGAAGCCGATGAGCGCCTTCGGCTCGGCGACGATGACGTCGCCGAGGCTGGCGAAGCTGGCGAGCACGCCGCCGGTGGTGGGGTCGGTCAGGACGGCGATGAACGGGACGCCCGCCGCGTCGAGTCGCACGAGCGGCGCGGTCGTCTTGGCAAGCTGCATCAGCGACAGCGTTCCCTCCTGCATCCTCGCCCCGCCCGAAGCGCTGACGACGATGGCCGGGATGCGCTCCGCCAGGGCGGTCTCGAAGCAGCGCGCGAGCTTCTCGCCGACCACGCTGCCCATGCTGCCGCCCATGAAGCGGAAGTCGAAAATGCCGATCGCGACGCGCTGGCCGTCGATGGCGCCGACGCCCCACACGACGGCGTCGCGCAGGCCGGTCTTCACGCGCGACGCCTCGAGGCGCTCGGGGTACGGCCGGTCGTCGACGAAGCCGAGCCGGTCGACGGACTCGAGCCCGGCGTCGCGCTCCTCGAAGCTGCCCGGGTCGAGCAGCAGGTCGATCCGTTCCCCGACCGACATCCGGAAGTGATGGCCGCACGACGGGCACACGCGCTGCGCGCGCTCGAGCTGCTTGTTGAAGACCTGCGCGTCACACGCGGGGCACTTCGTCCATGCGTCGCTGGGAGCGGCGCGCCGGCTGAAGGGAAACTTGATGGGCAATCGACTGGTCCTCTGGCGCTATCGATGCAGGAGCCGATGCGCGGCCCCCGAGCGACGGGTGCTGCGCCACACGGCGTAGGCGGTGACGCCGACGCCGACCGCGGAACCAACCGCGCCCGTCACGAGCAGCCGGCCCGGATGGCGTATTGCCCACGCAACGGGAGCCCGGCCATGGAGCGCCGGGGCGAGGCGTGCCCCGAGACGTTCCTCGAAGCGCGCGGCCACCGGCGGCGTGGCAAGGCCTGCGCGAAGCTCACCGGCAAGGAGGACGAGTGGACGGCCTGCGGGCCCGGTGCCGGCAGCCGCGGCGGCGGCGACCGGGGAGAGGCCGTCGAGCACGCCGTCGACGGCGCGATCGAGCCGCTCGGCGGCGGACTGGGGCTGTGTCATCACGCTCCTGCTAACACCGCGGAGCCCGATACGTTACACGCCTCGCCCGCGGAGCGCCGCTACCCCTCAGGCTCGAGGAGCGTGGCGAGGTCGCGCAACGCCCGGTGCTGCAGAACGCGGACGGCGCCCTCGCTCCGCTCCAGGACCTCGCCGATCTCTCGCGCGGAGAGGCCGTCGACGAATCGCAGCACGATGACCTGGCGACGCTCGTCGGACAGGGCCGCGACCGCCGCGCGAAGCCGGCGGGCCTCGTCGGCGATGCCGGCCAGTCGCGCAGGATCGTTCACGGTTGCCATCGGCTCCGGCACGTCGTCGAGTGACGCCGTCCGATGCCGGCTTCGCGCGCGGAGCGCGTTGGCAAGCTGGTTGTGCGCGATCCTGAACAGCCAGGCGCGGAAGGTGGAGCCCTCGTCTCGATAGCGATCGATGGCGCCAAGCGCGGCGACGAACGTCCGCTCGGTCGCGTCCTCCGCGTCGTGATGGTCGCCCAGCAGGTAGAAGCAGTAGCCGTACACCCGGTCCAGGTAGCGGCGGTAGAGGGTCGCGAACGCTGCGCGATCGGCCTGCGCGGCGAGCACGTCGCCGATGTCCGGGTCCTCGGCCGGCCCGCGCCCCGCGGTGCGCTCCATCGGACGGGTCATGCCGGCGCCCCGGGCCGCAGGCGCACGACTTCACCGCTGGCGAGCGCCACCCTGCCGGCAGCCGTGTCGAGGACGAGGGCTCCGGTCCGGTCGACCTCCACCGCGCGCCCGGTCAGGCGTCCGGTCGCCGTCTCGACCGCCACGTCGGAGCCGAGCGTCGTGCACGCCACGCGGTAGCGCTCCAGCGGCGATCGACCGGCCTCCAGCCCGACGACCTCCGCGTCGAGCTCGTCGAGGAGCGCTCCGAGGAGCGCGACCCGGTCGATCGGATGCCCGGACAGGTCCGCCAGCGAGGTGGCGCCACCGGCGATCTCGGCTGGCATGTCGGCGCGACGCCAGTTGACGTTCAGCCCGATGCCGACCACGGCCGACGTGACCCGCTCGCCATCGACCGTCGTCTCGACCAGCAGGCCGCCGAGCTTCGCGCCGTCGGACGCAACCAGGTCGTTTGGCCACTTGAGCTCGACCGGGGCATGCAGCGCGCACGCGGCGCGGGCCGCAAGCCCTGCCGCCACGGCCAGCTGCCACGCCACCCCGGCGGCCAGCTGCGGCCGCAGGGCCACGCTGACGGTCAGGTTCAGGCCGGGAGGCGAGTGCCAGGCGCGTCCGCGCCGCCCGCGTCCGGCGGTCTGCTCCTCGGCCACCACCGCGCGGCCCTCACCGGCGGCGGAACCCAGGAGCTCTCGTGCTCGATCGTTGGTGGAACCTATCGTCCGATGCGACTCCACGCCGCGGCCGACCCGCCATCGCGGTCGATCTGCAGCCTGCCAGTCGATATCCGTCATCGGCATGCGAACACGATACCGCCTCGATCTCGGGATGGCCGCAGGACGTGGGTTACACTCGCCGACGGAATGAGCCAGACCCTCGACGTCCGTGACGCCGCGCCCCGTCCGGTGCGCGAGCGAGTCTTCAGCGGCATTCAACCCTCGGGTGCCTCGCACCTCGGCAACTATCTCGGGGCCCAGGTGAACTACGTCGCGCTCCAGGACCAGTTCGACACCATCTACGGCATCGTCGACTACCACGCCCTGACCACCGTGCACGATGGTGCCGAGCTGCGAAGCCTGACGCACGAAATGGTGCTGGACCTCCTGGCGGTCGGGCTCGATCCGTCGCGCTGTGCCCTGATCCGCCAGTCCGACTTTCCCGAGCATGCCGAGCTCGCGTGGATCTTCAACACCTGCGTTCCAGTCCCGTGGGCCGAGCGCAACCCGACCTACAAGGAGGCGCGCCAGGAGGGCAAGGAGAACACCCTCGGGCTCCTCGACTACCCGGTCCTCCAGGCGGCCGACATCGTGATCTACAAGGCGACGCGCGTGCCGGTCGGCAAGGATCAGGCCGCGCACCTCGAGCTGAGCCGCGAGATCGTACGCGCCTTCAACCGCCGTTACGGGCCGATCTTCCCGGAACCCCAGGCCGTCTTCACCGAGGCGCCGGTCGTGATCGGCACCGATGGCGTGCGGAAGATGGGCAAGAGCGCCGGCAACACGATCCCGATCTTCGCCGAGCCCGACGAGATCCGGCGGCTGGTGATGAGCATGATGACCGACCCGCAGCGCATCAAGCGCACCGATCCGGGCCGTCCCGAAGTCTGCAACGTCTGCCAGCTGCACCGCCATTTCGGCGGCGACTACCTCCAGATCCATGATGGCGAGCGCACGGCCCGAACCGGGTGCGTCGACACCAAGCGGCTGCTCGCCGAGCGGATCATCGAGTTCTTCGCGCCGATGCGGGCCGAGCGTGCGCGACTGGCAGCCGACCCCGCCGTGGTCGAGGACACACTGGCCGCCGGGGCGGCGAAGGTACGGCCGATCCTGGCCGCGACCCTGGCCGAGGTGCACGACGCGGTGGGCATCGGTCCGCCCCGCGTGGAGTAGTCGTGCTCGGCCCCAACACCGTCCTCGGTCCACGCGAGCGCTGGTGGCTCGTCCTGTTCCTCGTGCTCGGCAGCGCCTACTTCGCATTCCTCCTGGCCGAGCGGTTGCTGGCCGTCCTCGGCGGCTTCGGGTCGATCCTCCTCATCCTCTTCCTGGCGTGGCTGCTCTCGTTCGTCATGTCGCCGGTCATCGCCTGGCTCGAGGAGCGCGTCGACCTGCCGCGCTCGGCCGTCGTCGTCGGCACCTACCTCGTGGCGCTCGTCGTCCTCGGCTTCGTCCTGTTCTACACCGGCGCGGCGCTCACCCAGCAGGTCGCCGAGCTGGCCCGAAACTATCCGCAGACGGAGCGCGACATCCTGGCCGTGCTCGCCGACTGGGAGCGCGGTTTGGTCTTTGGGCGGCTGCAGTTCGATCTGACCGATCTCTACGCCGGCGCGGTGGACGGGCTCAACCAGATCGGCCGAGCCATCGTTGAGCGGGTGCAGGACATCGCCGGCGTGACGATCGCGGCGCTCGGCTCGCTCTTCCTCATCATCGTGCTCTCGCTCTACATGCTCATGGACTCGCGCCGCATCCTCGCCCGGCTGCGGGCCGCCGTGCCGCGTCGCTATCGGGACGAGGCCGACCTCTTCGAGCGCAGCATCGTGCGGGCCTTCGGCGGCTTCCTCCGCGCGCAGCTCATCCTGGCCGGCATGCAGGCGCTGCTGGTCGCCGTCGTCGGCGGACTGTTCGGCATCCCGTACCTGTTCCTGTGGGGCACCATCAGCGCCCTGGCCATGCTGATCCCCTTCTTCGGCCCGCCGCTCGCGCTCGTGCCGCCGATCATCGGCGCCGTCCTGTTCGGGGGAAGTGCCGCGATCCCGGTCACGATCATCCTGCTGGTGGTCCAGACGGTCCTCGTGAACTGGCTCCAGCCGCGGCTCATGCGTGGCGCCCTCGGGCTGCACCCGATTCTCGTTCTCGTCGGCCTGCTGCTCGGCGCGCAGGTGGCGGGGGTGTGGGGCGCACTGTTCGGCATCCCCGTCATCGCGGTGCTATGGGTCTTCGTCAGCTACGCGCTCTTCCGGACGGTGCCGAACGCGGCGCTGCCCGAGGCCGAGCGTCTCAGCGACGTCGACGAGCACGTCATGGTCAGCGTCAACAAGGAGCAGGTCGGCGACGAGACCCACCCGCACATCCGCGTGACGCGCATGCGACGACCGGACGGCAGCGAGCAGGTCGAGCTGCGCATGGCCGATCGGCCGGGCGACGAGGAACCGAGCCCGAGCGGCGCCGAGGGCTAGGCGGGAGCTCCGACCGGCTGCCGCACCTCGAGCGGGGTGACCTCCTCGGCGAAGTGGCACGCGCTCATGTGGCCGCCGCCAACGTCGCGCAGCGGCGGCTCCTCGGTCTTGCAGATCTCCTGCGCCATCGGGCAGCGTGTGTGGAAGCGGCAGCCGGATGGCGGGTTGGCCGGCGACGGAAGGTCGCCCTTCAGGACGATGCGCTCGCGCCGGACGGTCGGATCGGGCACCGGGATGGCCGACAGGAGCGCCTTGGTATAGGGGTGGGCCGGGCTGCGATATAGCTCGTCGGCGTCGGAGAGCTCAACGATCTTGCCGAGGTACATCACGCCGACGCGCGTCGACAGGTGCTTCACCACGGCAAGGTTGTGGGCGATGAACAGGTAGGTCAGCTGGAACTCGTCCTGGAGGTCGCTGAGCAGGTTGAGCACCTGCGACTGGATGCTGACGTCCAGTGCCGAGACCGGCTCGTCGCACACGATGAACTTCGGCCGCAGGGCAAGGGCTCGGGCGATGCCGATGCGCTGGCGCTGCCCGCCGCTGAACTCGTGCGGGTAGCGGTGGATGTGGGCCTGGTTGAGGCCCACGCGCTTGAGCAGGTCGCGGACCGCCGACTCGCGCTCCTTCTTGTTCGTCATGCCGTGCACGTACAGGCCCTCGCCCACGATCTCGCCCACGCTCATGCGCGGGTTGAGGCTTGCGTACGGGTCCTGGAACACGACCTGGATGTCGCGACGGGCAGCCTTCAGCTCCCGTGCCGAGAGGTCGAACAGCGACTTGCCCTCGAAGTTCACCTTGCCCCCGGTCGGCGGAAGCAGGCGCAGGATGACCTTGCCGAGGGTGGTCTTGCCGCAGCCCGACTCCCCCACCAGGCCGAGGGTCTCGCCCTCGTTGACGCTGAAGCTGACACCGTCCACCGCGCGCACGGCGCCGAGCTTGGTGATGCCCAGCAGGCCGCCGCGGATGGGAAAGTGCTTGACGAGGTCGTTCACTTCGAGGAGCGGGCCGGCGCCGGCGCCGCCGCGTGCCGCGGTGCGCTGGGCGCTCGTCTGCCCACCGCTCGTCATCGAGCCGCTGGTCGGCTGGGTCGTTTCCGTGGTCTGCTCGGTCATCGGGCTTCCACCGTGAGCTGCTCGGCCGCCGCCTCCGCCTCCTCACCGGTCGCGTCGGCACCGACTGCCGGCTCCTCGCCGGCCGGGGTCAGCCAGCAGCGGCTGAAGTGCTCGGGCTGGACCTCCTGGTACGGAGGCGCCGTGTCGCACACCCGCATCCGGTGCGGGCATCTGCGCTTGAAGAGGCATCCGGTCGGCAGGTTGAGCGGTGAGGGCACGGTGCCCTTGATCACCTGGAGCCGATCGCGGCGCTCGTCGATGCGTGGGATCGAGAGCAGCAGCCCCTGCGTATAGGGGTGATGCGGCGAGCCGAACACGGTGCGCACGTCGGCACGCTCGACGACCTTGCCTGCGTACATGACCACCACCTCGTCGGCCATCTCGGCCACGACGCCGAGGTCGTGGGTGATGAGCATGATCGCCATGCGGTTCTTCGTGCGCAGATCGCGCATGACCTCCAGGATCTGCGCCTGGATCGTCACGTCGAGCGCCGTCGTGGGCTCGTCGGCGATGAGCAGGTCGGGGTCGGTCGAGAGAGCCATGGCGATCATGACGCGCTGGCGCATGCCGCCCGAGAGCTGGTGCGGGTGCTCGCCGGCGCGTCGCTTGGCGTCGGGGATGCCGACCACGCGCAGCATCTCGATGGCGCGGTCCCACGCCTCGCGCCGGCTGACGGCGGTGTGCTGCTGCACCGCCTCTGCGATCTGGTCGCCGCACGTGAAGACCGGGTTCAGCGACGTCATCGGCTCCTGGAAGATCATGCTGACCTGGTCACCCCGGATGTCGCGCATGTCGGCGTCGCTCTTGTCGAGCAGGTTCTCGCCGTTGAGCAGGACCTCGCCGGCCACGATCCGGCCGGGGCGCTCGATGAGCCGCATGACCGACAGGCTGGTGATGCTCTTCCCGCACCCGGATTCGCCGACGACGCCCACGGTCTGGCCATGGCCGATCTGGAACGTCACGTCGTCGACGGCCTTCACCACGCCGTCCTGGGTGAAGAAGTGTGTCTTGAGGCCCTTGATCTCGAGCAGGGGCCCGACGTGCCTCTCGGCG
>Ga0190272_10001256_pt1 | contig 12232 bp, 9 predicted proteins | sample Popmic504T_FD_133746 | JGI IMG/M metagenome (GOLD analysis project Ga0190272, IMG submission 133746) | Populus adjacent soil microbial communities from riparian zone of Shoshone River, Wyoming, USA - 504 T | ecosystem: Environmental > Terrestrial > Soil > Riparian zone | place: USA: Wyoming...
ATACCGTGAAGCTGCTCGAGGTCGCGCGCCGCTACAACGTGCCGGTCGCCTCCTGCAACACCGCCTACATGAACGAGCGCGAGATGCCGTACTGGAAGATCAGCGCGGTGCGCGACACGTTCCTGCACGATCACCCCTCGGCCCCGATCGATCCGCGCGTGCACGACCCCGCCTATGACCTCGCCGTCTGCAAGAAAGGTCCGTCGATCTTCTTCAACACCGGCGTTGCCGAGTACTTCAACAAGGAGCGCGTCGACACGGTCATCGTCACGGGCTGCAACACGAGCGGATGCATCCGCGCCAGCGCGGTGGACAGTTTCAGCTATCGCTACCGCACGATCGTTCCCGAGGACTGCGTCGGCGATATCGAGGAACAGCCGCACCGCGACAATCTGCGCGACATCGGCCGCCGCTATGTCGATGTGTCGGACCTCGCGACCGTGCTCGCATATCTTGAGGACTGGCGGAAGTCGAACGCCGCGTAGGATTGCGCAGAACACACAGGGAGACGCACGTGACCAAAGAGGGAATCCTCGAACTCGAGCAGCGCCGCTTCAAGGCGATGTGCGACGGCGATGCGGACGCGCTCGGCGCGCTGCTGCATGACGGCCTCACCTACACGCATTCGAGCGGGGCGGTCGACAGCAAGGAGAGCTACACGCGCGGCTTTCGTGAAAAGCTCTGGGACTATCAGAGCATCAAGGCGAGCGACGCAAAAGTGTCGATTCACGGCGGCGCCGCGCTGGTGCATTGCCGCCTGCGCATCGACGTGAAGGTGGGCGGCGTGCCGAAGATCGTCGAGTCGGTCGCACTCGCCGTGTGGGTCGATGACGGCGGCTGGACATACATCGCGGTGCATTCGACGCCGGCGCCGAAGTGACAAGTCGCCCAAACAACGCCGCGTAACGCGCGAGTCGGTCGTAGGGCTATGTCGTGTCCCGGGCGCAGCGCAGCGTGCCGTAGCCGACGCAAAGCGTCGGCGTTCTTAAGACGGCCGCCGTAGGCGGCCTTATGGATGCGCTGCAGACCCGGGACCCCGGTTTCTAAATTTCCCGCGCGAAGCAACCGGGGTCCCGCATCTGCGATGCACCACTTCGTGCTGCATCGCGTGCGGGACACGCGAGGATGTAGCCCGGATGAGCGCTTTATCCGCCGTAGCTTCAGCGAAGGCGGAAGCGAAATCCGGGATCAGGGAAGCAAATTGAAGGACGGCCCCGGATTGCGCTTCGCTCCATCCGGGCTACGCTCGCTAGGCCGGATGGCAACCATGCCGCCGGAGCCTAGGAACAAACTGAAGTCCTGAAAGTTAAATCCACATGCCAGACATTGTGCGGCTTGCCCGCTCGCGCGCGAACGAAATGCTTATTGCGAGAATGGCGGGCGTACCTGCTACGCCCGCGACTTGGAATGATGAAAACGATCCGAGCAATCCGAACGTCAGGACGCAACCCGATGCTGGACGTTCATCGGCGGATTCCAGCGTGCGATCAAATCCCGCTCTTCATCGCAGCGCGCCTCCAATCCGCCTTGTGTGGAGTGCGCCATCACATGAGTAGCGCCGAGCTTGATCGCATCGCGCATCCGCTCGTGCGTTGGAATGCGGGCCTGTAGGTCATCGGCCTGTCCGAAGTAGAGGGGCTGGAACTGGTTGGGCGTGACCTCTTTCGCGAAAACGTAGTTCCCAGCCACAGCCTGAATGCCCGCGCGGGTCGTGTCCGCAAGCGCCCAGTATCGGTAGCTCTGGCCGGACGCTCCGGCCCAATCGACAATGACAGTCATTTCGTCGCCCTTTGCTGCGGGCGTCAAAGGACGCCCAGCGTTCTCCCCCCGTGCCGCCTTTGTTCACTATTTGGGCGTTTTTTCAAAGGTACAATCCCCTATATATAGGATAATGATCTTGACATCTAGATATATTCAGACTATATTCTTCACACTCCATCCATCGAGGGGCATTTTCATGAGGTGTCTTGAACGTGGGATGGGGGCGGCACCTGCCGCGAGCCTCACGAGCTCGCGTTCGGGCGGCCCGGGGCTCCACCCGGAGGTCACTACGGACCTCCCGCCAGGAGCTGGTTGACGGCAGCGCAAAAGCAAGCGCGCTGCAGGAAGCGTGGCCCGGGACTGAAAAAAGCCGCGGTGGAGCGCCGGGAGGCGCGCCTTCCCGATCGCAAGGGAAGGCGGCGCGCCTCGCAAGCGTGCCTGGGGTGGTTTCGCCGACCGCCCCCGGGGGCCTCGCAGGTCCCCGCGCTTCTCGGCGCTCCCCTCCCCTCGGCTTTCGAGGGGAGGCGCGGAAGGGCCAAACCTCCGGCAGGACTTTCCCTGCGCGGAGGCGGCGGGCTTTTGTCGCAGGCGGTCAAGTCACTGATTCAAAATGCTTTTCCGGCCTGTTCCGCATTCCGCCAATTTCCTGAAAACCGCGAACCGGACGTTAAGCAGCCCTTGCTACCAAGGCTCTCGGGGACCGCGGAATACGGAGTGTTGGGCGTGGCGCTGACCGAAAGCACAGATCGGGGCCGTCTGTCGCTGACGCGCGCGATCGATTCCGTGCGCGCCTGGCTGGCCGATCATTCGGACAATTCGCTCGCGCAGCGCGCCGCCGGCACCGCGTTCGCGATCCGCGTCGTCTCGGCCGCGCTGGTCTATCTCACGCAGGTGCTGCTCGCGCGCTGGATGGGGTCGTTCGAGTTCGGCGTCTACGTCTATGTGTGGACCTGGGTGCTCCTGCTCGGCGGCGTGGTCGATCTCGGGCTCGGCTCGGCGGCGCAGCGCTTCATTCCCGAATACATCGGCACGCGGAAGCTCGAATTGCTGCGCGGATTCCTCTCCGGCGCGCGCTGGCTCGTGGTCGCGTTCGCCACCGTGTGGGCGGGCGCCGCCGCGCTCGGCATCTGGCTGTTCGGCTCCCTGGTGCATTCCTACGAGGTGGTCCCGCTCTACATCGCGTGCTTCGCGCTGCCGCTGTTCACGCTCGGCAACATCCAGGACGGCATCGCGCGCTCCTATGGCTGGATGCGGCTCGCGCTGATGCCGCCCTACATCATCCGCTCGGTGCTGCTCATCGCCGCGATGGGCGCGGCCTATTGGCTCAAGCTTCCGACCGATGCGTCGACCGCGATGTTCGCTGCCGTCGCCACCACCTGGGTCACGGTGCTCGGCCAGACGCTGGTGATGAACCGCAGGCTCAAGAAAACCGTCGAGCCCGGGCCGAAGAACTACCTGGTGCGCGGCTGGCTCGTGGTGTCCGTGCCGATCTTCATGGTGGACGGCTTCTACCTGCTGCTCACCTATGCGGACGTGATCGTGCTGCAGCAGTATCGCCCGCCCGACGAGGTGGCGGTGTATTACGCGGCGGCCAAGACGCTGGCGCTGGTCGCCTTCGTGCATTTCTCGGTCGCGGCCGCGGTCGCGCACAAGTTCACCGAATATCATATCAGCGGCAACAAGGAGCAGCTCACCGCGTTTCTCGCCAACTCGATCCGCTGGACCTTCTGGCCTTCGCTGGTAGCGACCGGAATCATCCTCGCGCTCGGCAAGCCGTTCCTTTGGCTGTTCGGCCCGCAGTTCGTCGACGGCTATTATCTGATGTTCATTCTCGCCATCGGCCCGCTCGCGCGCGCCACCATCGGGCCGATCGAGCGGCTGTTGAACATGGTCGGTGAGCAGCGTGCCTGCGCGGTGGTCTACGCGGCGGCGTTCGCCGCGAACATCGCGCTGTGCGTGTTGCTGATCCCGCTGTTCGGCGTGGCGGGCGCCGCGATCGCGATCTCGGGCGCGATGATTCTGGAATCCGTGCTGCTGTTCGCCGTCACGAAACAACGCCTCGGCCTGCACGTGTTCATCTGGCGGCCGAAGAAGCCGCAGCCATGACGCCCGCGAGCGCCGCTCCGGTTGGACTGGCGCGAGAGCGCGCGGACGCTGCCCCGCGCCGCGTCACCGGCCGCGCCGAATGGAAGCCGCTGGCCGCATTGCATGAGTTGCGCGGCGAATGGCGCGAGCTTGGCCGCCGCGCGCTTGAGCCCAACGTGTTCTACGATCCGGCCTTCGCGCTCGCGGCAGCGCCCGTGTTCGGCGCCGGCGTCGGCGCCGTGCTGGTGTGGTCGCGCGCCGTGCCGGCGCGGCTGATCGGCCTGTTTCCATTGCGCGCCGAGCGGCGCTACGGCGTGATCTCGACGCTCACCGGCTGGACGCACCCTTATGCGCCGCTCGGCGTGCCGCTGGTCGACCGCGACGAGGCGGAGGCCGCCATCGGCGCGTTCCTCGATCATGTCGAGGCGGAGCCGAAGCTGCCACGGCTGGTGATGCTTCCGCTGATCGCGCGCGATGGGGCGTTTGCCACGGCGCTCGCCCGCGTGCTCGCGCGGCATGGCGGAACATCAGAAGGCTTCGGCGATCACGCCCGCGCGCTGCTGGCGCCGGGCGCCGATCGCGCGGGCTATCTCGGCCACGTGTCGCACAAGAAGCTGAAGGAGTTGGGCCGGCAAAGGCGGCGGCTGGACGAGAAGGGCGCGGTGACGTTCGTATCGGCGCACGAGGCAGGTGCGCTCGCGCCTGCGCTGGCCGACTACCTCATGCTCGAAGCGTCGGGCTGGAAAGGCCGCGCCGGAACTGCCGCGCGGCAGAACGCCGACGTGCTGCATTTCGTGCAAAGCGCCATCGCGGCGCTTTGCGCCGATGACCGCGTGCGGATCGACCGGTTGACGCGCGGCGCCATGCCGCTCGCGGCCGCCATCACGCTACGCGCGGGCGACTGCGCCTGGTTCTGGAAAATCGCCTACGATGAAGACGCCGCGCGCGCGTCGCCCGGCGTGCAGCTTTCGGTCGATCTGACGCAACGCCTCCTGGAGGACGCGAGCCTCGCGCGCGTCGATAGCTGCGCCACCGCCGATCACCCGATGATCGATCACCTGTGGGGCGAACGCCTCGCGCTCACAGACTTGCTGATCGCGCCCGGCAGCGCCTCGCTCATGCCATTCCATATCGCGCGCAATCTCGAAGCGCTGCGCCGCGCCGCCATCGCGGCGGCAAAGCGCATGCGCGATCGCGCACGAGGGTGATTATCGATCGCGCAACAGCCGCCGGATGATCTTGCCGGTCGTCGTCATCGGCATTTCCTCGATGAAAGCGACCTCGCGCGGATACTCGTGTGCCGACAGCCTAGTCTTGACGAAATCGCGTACTTCGCCCGCCAGCGCGTCCGAGCCCTCATAGCCGGGCTTGAGCACGATGAACGCCTTCACGATTTCGGTACGCACCGCATCCGGCTTGCCGATCACGGCGGCGAGCGCGACCGCCGGATGCTTGATCAGGCAATCCTCGATCTCGCCCGGCCCGATGCGGTAGCCGCTCGACGTGATCACGTCGTCGTCGCGCCCGACGAACGTGATGTAGCCCTCGTCATCGACGCTGCCCTGGTCGCCGGTGGTCATCCAGTCGCCGATGAACTTTTGCTCCGTCGCCTCGGGCCGTCCCCAGTATTCGAGAAACATCACCGGGTCCGGCCGCTTGACGGCGATCTGGCCAAGCTCGCCCGCGTCCGCGCGCGATCCATCCGGGCGGATCACCGCGACGTCATGGCCCGGCACGGGCTTGCCGATCGAACCCGGCTTCGACACGCCGATCATCGCGCAGGAGGAGAGCACGAGATTGCATTCGGTCTGGCCGTAGAACTCGTTGATGGTGAGGCCGAACGCCTCGCGGCCCCATTCGTAGGTCTCGGCACCCAAGGACTCGCCGCCCGAGCCGAGCGTGCGCAGGCGGATGTCGTGGCGGCCTTGCGGCGAGCGCGCCGAGCGCAGCATGCGCAGCGCGGTCGGCGGGATGAAGGCGTTGCGGACGCCGGTCCTGGCGAGCAGCGCGAAGGCTTCCTCGGGGTCGAACTTCTCGGATTTGCGCGCCACCACGGCAACGCCGTGATGCAGGCTCGGCAGCAGGCAGTCGAGCAAGCCGCCGGCCCACGCCCAGTCCGCCGGCGTCCAGAACCGGTCGCCAGCTTGCGGAAAAAACTCATGCGGCATCTCGATGCCGGGCAAATGTCCGAGCAGCACGCGATGGCCGTGCAGCGCGCCCTTCGCTTGGCCCGTGGTGCCGGAGGTGAAGATCATCAGCGCCGGATCGTCCGGCGTGGTGGCGGCGGGCGTAAAGCTGCCGCGGCCGCGCGCAACCGCCTCGTGGAAACCGCGCGCGCCTTCGCCCGGTCCATCGATCGAGAGAACCAGCGAGAGGTCCGGCAACTCGGCGCGGATCTGGTTGAGTTTCGCCAGTCCCTGCGCGTTGGTGATGACCGCCTTCACGCCGGCGTTCGCCAGCCGGTAGCTCAGCGCATCGACGCCGAACAGAATGGCGAGCGGCACCGCGACCGCGCCGAGCTTGTAGATCGCGATGTGGCCGGCTGCTGCCTCCGGCGTCTGCGGCAGCAGCATCGCGACGCGGTCGCCGCGCTTCACCTCGAACGCCGCAAGCGTGTTGGCGAGCCGGTTCGAGGTGTCGCGCAGCCAGCCGTAGCTGATGTCTTCCGTCGTGCCGTCGGCGCACACATTGAGGATCGCGAGCCGATCCGGGTCCTGCGCGGCCCACTTGTCGCAGACATCGACGCCGATGTTGTAGCGGGCGAGCTTCGGCCAGCGGAATTCGGCGTAAAGCCTGTCGTAGTCGTGGATCGCTGGAAGCATGAAAAATCCCGGCTGGCGTCGCGAAACTAGTGAGGCTATGAGCATCGCGCAACACGGGGGACGAAACGCGCATGGCAAAGCCGATCCAGATCCGCATGGGAGGCTATGGGCCCGCCACCACGGGCTTTTCCAAGTCGCTGAAATTCGTCGGCGACCGGCTGGCGCAGCAGTTCGGCGACCGGATCGACGTGAAATACGTCTGGAACGTGATGGATTTCGGCTACCGCGCCGAGGACATTCTCTGGCTGGTCGAGAGCGGCGTGCTGACGCTTGGTTATCAATCCTCAAGCTATCTGACCGACCGCGTGCCGGAGCTCTGCTTCGTCGACCTGCCGTTCCTGTTTTCGGACAACGAGACCGCGCGCGCGGGCGTCGACGGCAAGCTCGGGGCATTCCTGGCGCAGAAGATCGAGGAGCGGGTGAACTACCGCATCCTCGGCTGGTACGAGAACGGCTTCCGCCAGATCTCCAACAAGCTGCGGACAGTTCGCACCCCCGCCGACCTCGCCGGCATGCGCATCCGGGTGCTGCCGAGCGAGGTGCAGGCGCGCACGTTCGAACTGCTGGGCGCCGTGCCGCTGCGCTGGGACCTGACCGAGGCGATCGCCGCCATCAAGGCCGGCACCATCGACGCGCAGGAAAATCCGTTCGCCAACACGGTGACCTATCACGTGCACAAGTTTCACCGCTATCACTCGGTGACAAACCACTTCTACATCTCGCGGCCGATTTTCCTGCATCGAGAGACATTCGACGCGTGGCCAAAGGATTTGCAGAACGCGATGCGCGAGGCGGTCGCGGCATCGGTCGCCTATCAACGCGGGCTTGCGATCGAGGAGGACAAGAGCGCGCGCCAGGCGATCGTCGATCAGGGCTGCGAAATCGCCGATCTAACGGCACAGGAGCTTTCGGCATTTTCGAAAGCCGTGCAACCGCTCTGGGCGGATGCGCAGAAAATGTACGGCAAGGAGATATTCGAGATGGTGCCGAACTAACCGCGCTTCTCGTCCGGTGCCGCAAGAATCAACGTCCAGAACACCTTGTACTTCGACTTCGGCGAATAGATCGCCGCAATGCCCATGCGGGTCACGCCCTTGTTGAGCATGTTGGCGCGGTGCGGCGGCGAATCGCGCCAGCCTGAGAACGCTTCGGCGAGCGTGTGATAGCCGGCCGAGATGTTCTCGACCGCCACCTTGGCGTCGAAGCGCGTGCCGCGGATGCGCTGGTTGAACGCCTTGCCGACGTCGTGATCGAGTTTGTCGCGCGCTGCCATGTTGCGCGAATGCTCCTCGGCGAGCTTCATCAGGTCGGGATCGATCGTCACGGCGCCGAGCCCGTTGTTGCCGCGGTAGCCGGAAATCATCGATTGCGCGGCGGCCGGATCGAGCTGCCCGCCTTGGGCGAGATTGCGGTAGAAGCTCGGTTGGCCTGCCGCCGGCGGCGGCGCATCGCTCGCGCAGCCGGAAAAACCGAGCAGCGCCAGCGCGGTCGCGATGCGCAGCACACATTCGGCGATCAGCGTGCCGGTCATCCGCGTTCCCCGTTAAAATCCCCGCAAGCGATAACGCCGCGAAATGGTAACTGAAAGATGAATGCGGCGAAGATTGGCCGGAAAATCAGGCCGATCTGCCGTCCGGCACGGGGCTGCCGCCAACCAGCCGCACATCCTGCGGCGGCGTCATGTCGATCCCGGCGGCGCGGAACTCGCGCAGGATCGCAACCTGGATCTCGCTTTTGATCCTGCCGCGCTCGGCCAGGTTCGGCACGATGCAGAAGATCTCGAACACCACCGCGCTGGTTCCGAACTCGGAGAGCAGCACGGCCGGTGGCGGGTACTGCAGCACGCCCGGATGCTGCGCCACACAGGCATTGAGCGTGTCGATCACCTTGTCGGGATCGCAGTCGTAGGACACCGAGACCTTGATGTTGAGCCGGCCCAGCGTGTTGGCGTGCGTCCAGTTCTTCACCACGCCGGTGATCAGTTCCGAGTTCGGGATGATGACGCTCGCCTTGTCGAAGGTCTCGATTTCGGTCGCGCGCACGCTGATGCGGCGCACGATGCCCTCGTCGCCTTTCACCACGATCTGGTCGCCGACGCGGATCGGCCGCTCGGCCAGCAGGATCAGGCCGGAGACGAAATTCGAGACGATCGACTGCAGCCCGAAGCCGATGCCGACCGACAGCGCGCCGGCGATCAGCGCGATCTTCTGCGGATCGATGCCGATTTCGCCGAGCGCGACGACGATCGCGATGATAAAACCGACATAACCCAGGATGGTCACGATCGAGAGCTGCAGGCTCGACTCGAGCGCGGTGTGCGGCAACACCTCCTTTTCGAGCCAGCGCTGGATCAGGCGCGTCAGCACTACGACGATGAGGAAGAATGCAATCGCGCCAAACACGGCACCGAACGAGAGGGTGAAATCGCCGATGCGGATGCCAAACGCGGCGCCCTTGACCGCCTCGAACAGGTCCGCCGCCGCAACCTCCCAGCGCCCGACCGCGAGCGCCAGAATGATCAGCACGAACAGCGCGCGCACGATCCCGGATGTCAGCTTGCCGATCAGGCCAAGCCGGCGCGGCTCGATGCCAAGCTGGCGCGCGAGCTTGCGGCCGCCGGGCGAGTCCCCCGAGAGCGTCCGGCTGATCAGTGAATCCGTGACGATCAGCAGCAGGTACAGGGTCGCGATCAGCGTGATGGTGAAGACGACGCGGCCCGCCACGAAGGACGCGAAGCCGACGTAGCCGGCGAGCAGCGAGACCGCGATGACGGCAACGACGAACCAGGCGAGCAGGCGCACGCCCGGAATGTGGCGCGCCGCCGTCTCGTCCTCCTCGGGCTCGCGACGCCCGACCAGCAGGTGGACCAGCAATGCGGCGATGACTGCCGCAAACAGCATCCGCGAGGCATCGTCCACGACCTGCGGCATGCCGGCCGCGCGATGCAGGGCGCGCAGCACGATGAACGCGCCGAACAGCCGCGCGCCCCAGGTGAGATGCTCGAACAGCCATTTCGCAGTCGCGTCGTCGAAGGACACGAGCCGGCGCGCCGGATCGTCCGGCGCGAGCACGCTGCTTGCCGCCGCGCGTGCCAGCGCCGCAATGGCGACAGCCATGATCAAGCTCGCGGTGAAACGCTCGTAGGTGTCCGGAACAAGCTCGAACTGGCCGAGCAACTCCAGGATGATGAACACGGTCAGCGGCATCGAAACCGCGCGGCGCACGAACACCAGCAGCGCGGCAACCGCTTTGCCGTAGCGCGCACCGACCCGTGCCACCATGGCGGTGCGGCGCCACCAGCGTATCAGGCCGAACGCGAACGCCGACAGCCCCGCGAATGCCAGCGCCGCCGAGGCCATGCGCGGCCTCCCGCCTTTCTCTTGCGCATAGGCGAGCCACTTCTGGACGAATTGGACGATGCGGTCGGCGTAGTCGGGCGTGGCGGCAACAACGTCACGCCAGAAATAGGGATCGAGCACGGTCGGCGAGCGGCGGAACAGCGTCTCCGCATAGGCCGACCGGCGCCGGTCGGCGAGCGCGGTGGAAATCTGATCGGCGCGCGTCTGCAGCAGTTGCACCTGCTTGATCGCCGCATCGATTTCGGCGCGCTGGCGCTCCAGCCGCGCGCGCTCGGCCGCGATGCCGGCGTCCTCGGGCGCAGCGTCCTTCGCGGGCGCGGATCCGAGACCTTTCAGCCGCGCGTCGAGATCGGCCAGGCGCGGCTCGAGATCGGTGAGCTTGTCGCGCAACTGCTCGCGCAGCGGCGGCAACCGCTGCGACAGATCGGTGAGCGCGCGGCTGCGCAGCCCAGTGCTCCTGGCCGAGGCCTCGATCTGGTCGAGCGCGGCACGGATCGGATCGATGCCGACCAGCGGCGCCTGTTGGGCGGCGGCGAATGAAGCAAGCACGGCAAATGCGACCGCAAGCAGAAAGGCGCGCAGCGTGGTCGCGAATCGGGACATGGCCCCTCAAGGTGCTCGCGCGCGTTCTTTAGGGTGCGGCAGGCGCTGTCAAGCAGACCAATTTCGCTTGTTCGGCCCGATGCTTATTGGTCTAATCGGGCGCCGGTTGGGGGAGCCCGCATGTTTACGACGCCACGTCTGGTCGCGATCGCACTCTGCGCGGCGCTCAATTTCGCGATCGGAAACATCGTCTATCTGGTCAAGCTGCCGATCTACCTCGACTCGATCGGGACCATTCTATGCGCGCTTCTGATCTTCCCGGATCGGTTCGCGGCGATCTCCTGCGCGTTCATCGCGGGCTTCATCGGCGTGATCCTGAGTGGACTGGTGATCAATCCGTTCCTGCCCTGGTTCACCCTGACGGTACTGGCCATCGCACTTGTCTCCGCGCTGCTGACCGCGCGCGCAACCGAGACATTCCGCGCGCGGCCGCTTCCTGTTCCGGCCTTTGCAGGCAAAGTGATCCTGTACGGCGTGATCACCGGCATCGTGTCGGCGATCGTGTCCGCGCCGGTCGTGGTCTATCTGTTCGGCGGCGTGACCGGCAGCGGCACCGCGTTCGTGGTCGCGTTTTTCCTCAAGACCGGGCAGCAGCTCCTGAACTCCGCGCTGCTATCGGGGCTGACCACCGAACCGATCGACAAGACTTTGCAGGTGCTCCTCGCCGCGCTGCTGTATCGCGCGACGCCGCGCGAATTCATCGCCATGCTTCGGCCCGCGCAATCCTCGGCCGCATGAGAAGTCTCTTTCTTCACCTCCCCCTGAAAGGGGGAGGTCGGCGAGCGAAGCTCGCCGGGTGGGTGTCATTGCGCGCAAGGGGACCCCTCCCCGGATCGGCTTCGCCGATCCGACCCTCCCCTTTCAGGGGGGGGAAAGGTTTATTGTGATGACTCCCAACGGCGCGGTCATCTTCGGGCTCGTGGTGATTGCCGGGGCGCTCGTCGCACGTGATCTCGTCAGCCTTGCGGTTGTTCTCGCAGTCACGCTGATTTTCGCACTCGGCAGCAGGCGGCGGATTTTCGGCGCGCTATTGTGGTCCGCCGGCATTGTGCTGCCGCTCGCGGCATTCATGGGGCTCGTTTGGATCGGCATCGTCGGGCGCGCGCCGCATGAGATCGCGGCAAATCTGGAGGGCTCGCGCGCCGCTGCGGCAATCTATACGGCAGTCATCTGCCTGCGGTTGTTCATCATCGCCTTTTCGGTCCAGGCGGCCTTCCTGCATTTCGCCGGATGGACGCCGTTGCGTTTCGTCGGCGGGCTCACGGCGCCAAAGATCGCCAAGAAACTGCTGGTGCTCACGCTCTCGCTGATCGAAACGATCCTGCAGGCGGTCGACCGCGCGCGCACCGCGCTGATCGCCGCCGGCATCATCACGCGGCGGCAATCGTGGCGGAACCTGCGCCACGGCTGGATCCTGGTGCAGACCGTGTGGCTCACCGTCGTCACGATCGCAATCGGCCGCACGCGCGACAAATGGCCGGTCGAGGACACGCTGGCGCGGCTCGACCGCACTCTTGGCGGCGCGGCGCCCCGCCTCGGCGTGGCGGACTTCGGCTGGGCGGCGCTTGCGATTGCGGGCGCCGCGATGGCGTTGGGGATGCG
>Ga0190272_10001257_pt1 | contig 12230 bp, 8 predicted proteins | sample Popmic504T_FD_133746 | JGI IMG/M metagenome (GOLD analysis project Ga0190272, IMG submission 133746) | Populus adjacent soil microbial communities from riparian zone of Shoshone River, Wyoming, USA - 504 T | ecosystem: Environmental > Terrestrial > Soil > Riparian zone | place: USA: Wyoming...
AAGAGCTCAAGGCGAGTCGACTGCGCGGCAATAAATAATCCCCGCCTTACAGAACCGAGCGCGGTAGCGCCGGATGCTATTTGAACTTTGAGCTTGGTGCTTTGAGCTTGGTGCTTTGAGACCATAACTCACTTGCACTTTGAGACCAGAACTCAGTAGTCAGGTACAAAGCACTAAGTACAAAGCACCAAGCTCAAAGTTCAAATAGCATCCGGCGCTACCGCGCTCGGTTCTGTAATTCGGTTGCGGATTTCTCTTCACAACCTTCCGCTTCCTAATTTGTAAAACCCTGTGAGGAATGGATTCGTCTTTCGTTCATGGCCGATCGTCGTGACTGGCCCATGTCCGGAGTAAACCTCGACGTCGTCACCCAAGGTTAGAAGTTTGTGCATGATTGAATCCATGAGCTGTTCAGTTGACCCCCCCGGAAGATCGGTCCTGCCTACTGAACCGGCGAAGAGTACATCGCCCACAAAAACTTTTCTTTCCTTCTCTTCAAACAACACAACGTGACCAGGGGTGTGACCGGGACAGTGTAGGATCTTGAATTCCAACTCCCCAACCTGGTAACTCTGGCCGTCTTCCCAATATCCATCGACCTTCGGCGGAGCCTCAAAATCAAATCCAAACGCGGGCCACTGCTCGCGGGGAATACCGATCCAGGCCGCCTGTTCGGGAAGCGCTTCATAAATAAACTCGTCTGCTTTGTGAAGCATGATGTCGGCGGCAGGCTTGAGTTTCTTTAGCGCCGAAACCCCACCCACATGATCAAGATGCGCATGGGTCACCGCAATCGCCTGTAACGCAAAACCATGCTTGTCGATAGCGCGCACGATTTCTTCCGAATCGTCGCCGGGATCGATGCAGATTGCACGCTTGGTTTTTTCGCAGCCAAGGATGCGAGTGTGCTGCTGAAAAGCTGTGACGGTGATTTCTTCTATGATCATATTTATGAATTCCTGGCCTGTTAATCCTCGGAACCAGTCTAAGTCAACTATCAGTGACAAGGGTAATCGGTGTTCTCGAATTCGAGAAGCGGGGGCTATGAGCCGTCGTCAAGGGGGATGCCAAACTTGCGGCCGATTTCGTTCAAGCGGTCGCGAAGCTGCAGCTGGTTCAGACCCGTTTCCGTGAGCAGGTCAGAGTAGTTGTCGATGACAGCGGGCAGGTCGGGATGTTCATGGCCGGTGGCAACTCCAAACTTGAGGAAGATCTCCACCGCTCGCGTCATTAGCGGCTCGGCTTCATCCAGCCGGTTTGTGTCCTGCAACAACCTCGCCAGGTTGTTGAGGGCGATGGCCACGTTGGGATGGTCGGGGTCGTAGCTTTGCTCATCAATCGCTAGCGCGCGGCGCAGCAACGGTTCGGCTTCGGCCAGCCGGTCAGTGTGTTGCAGTAACTGCGCCAGGTTGTTGAGGCGCTTGGCTACCTGGGGATGGTTCGCTCCGTAGCTGTGCTCATCAATCGCCAGCGCCCGGCGCATCATTGGCTCGGCCTCCCTCAGCCTGTTCGTGTCTTGCAGCAACTGCCCGAGGCTGCTGAGGTGGATGGCCACATTTGGATGGTGGGGTCCGTAGGTGTGCTCATCAATTGCCAGCGCCCGGCGCATCATTGACTCGGCTTCCGCTAGCCGGTTCGTGACTCGCAGCAACTGCGCCAGGTTGTTGAGGCTCCTTGACACATTGGGATGGTTCGGTCCGTAGGTGTGCTCCTCAATCGCGAGCGCGCGGCGCATCAACGGCTCGGCTTCGGTCAGCCGGTTCGTGGCTTGCAGCACCAGCACCAGATTGTTGAGGTCTCTGGCCACATCTGAATGTTCAGGGCCGTAGCTTTCCACATCAATCGCCAGCGCGCGGCGCATCAACGGCTCCGCTTCGGCCAGCCGGTTCGTCGCTTGCAGCAACACCGCCAGGTTGTTGAGGTCTACGGCTACATGGGTATGCTCAGGGCCGTAGGTCTGCTCATCAATCGCCAGCGCGCGGCGCATCAACGGCTCGGCTTCGGCCACATGGTTCGTCGCTTGCAGCACCTGCGCCAGACTGGTAAGGCGAGCGGCGTAGTTCGGATTGTCCGTGGACGTCCCGTCCACACTTCGCGTCAGCAATCGCTCGGCCTCCGAAAAGTTCCCAAGCTTCTGCAATGACCATCCGACTTGCGTAGCCAGCCATGGACCGGTGTCCCCTTCGCGATCCAGCCATTCCCGCGCGCATGCGGTCAGGGGCGCCAGTTCCCAGCGGTGTTCGTGTTGGACCCAGCCGTCCCAAAGGAACGCCGCTCGCTCTTTGATGTGCGCCAGCAGCGCCTGCTCTGACGTATCCGCGAATTCGCCCGCGCTGTTTTTCATTAACTCTTGCAACAGCCGGTGCATCCGCGCGACCAACACCTCGCCCTCCGCATCCTTCGCCTCCGTCGGCTGCCACAGGCGCAGACCGAAAAGCCGGCGCAGCAAGTGCTGCCACGGGTCGGGATGGCCTGGTTCTGCGTCTTGGCCAAGCTCCGTAAACTTCTCCGCTACTAGTGCGCGTATCCAAGGCAACGCAATCTGATCCGCCGGCAGCAGTGCCGCATAAGTGAGGGCCTGTTTCTCCGCTTCGCTCAAACTCTCCAGCGTTGGCTGCAACGTGATGGTAAGGCTCTTCTCGTCATGCCGCAGACCTTCCGTGGTCTCACGCGCGGCTCCCTCGAGTCCTTCCAAACCATCCTTCTTCAGGCGCGCCAAAAAGCCCGCGCACGTTACGTCGCCCGCAAACTGGCCCAGATAGACAGCTGCCGCCTCGACCGCAAGTGTGAACCGGCCCAACACTCGTACGATCTCCACTGCAGCAACACGCTCCGCATCTTCGGAGAACTTGCCGCCTGGCTGAAACGACTCGATCAGCGCGAGCGCGTCATCCTCAGGCATTTCGTCAACGGACACAAACGCGCGATCTTGATGCCTACCGAATAGGTCGCCTTCACCCAGGCGCAAGGTGGCGACGACATGCAGCCAATCGACTGAGGGCAGGCGTTGCGTTTGCGCGGGTTCCAGGAGCTTGGGCTGGTCCACATTGTCGAGTAGCAACAGACAGTGGTGTGGCTCGCGGGCATTTGCCAGAGTGCGCAACTCAGTAACAAGGCGCTGGCACTGTAATTCGGAATCATGTTTCTCGGCGTCGGTAAACTCGACCCGCAGCGTGGGCGCCAGCGTAGCGATCGCAGCGGCCAGATTGTGGCGGCCTTCGCAACGCACCTGCCAGCGCCCGCCACCGTATTCGTGGGCAAAGGCGTGGGCATACTCGATGGCCAGAGCGGTCTTGCCCATGCCGCCAAGGCCGTGGACCGCTGTGAGCACACCTACTTTTCCGAGCGCGACTTTTTCGCGCAGGCGTCGCAATTCGCTGACGCGTCCGATGAAGTGCGCATTGGGCGCGTCTACGTTGCCGAGACTCTGCTCCACGCGCTCGCCGCGTTGAATGCGTGAGGCGATCAGCTCTTTGAGTTGCTCCATGCGCGCTTGCACGTCCGCATGGCGCAAAGCTTCCTCACCTTCATTGAACCATGGACGGAGATCGAAGTAATTGCGCCGTCGCAGATCGCCAACCCATTCGGCGCAGTGTTGCTCGAAACCCTTGGCCTCCCAGCCGGGCACCTCAACCAAATAGAGCGGGGCAACGCCCTCGCCAACGAACCCGCGCGCGACCTCATGATTGAGATACTCGTCGAACTCCCATTGGCAATATTCGCTCGCGAGATAGGAGGGCGAGAGACAGGCCAGCAGCAGGCGGGATTCGCGCAGTCCTTGGAGGATGCGATGCCGCCAGTCCTCCATTCCGTGAATATCGGTCGTGTCGAAGAACGGACGAAGCGGGCGTCCTGCGAATTGTTCGAAGTCACGGCTAATGCGCGCGACAAGCTGGGTAATCGGACCCGGGCGATCAGATCCACCGTTGTGGTCTTTGAGCGGCGCGTTGTCGCGGCGGGCGTAAGAAATAAAGAGGTCGAAAGGCATGGTTATTCGCCCTTGTTCGTGAGGGATACTCGCGCGAGAGTCAGCGAACGACGCAGATCGTGCGGTTCCTGTTCTTGGAACCGACGGTGCGGCGATTTTGTTGAAAAGCAGCGACAGTGATTTCTTCTATGATCATAAAACCTTCGGGTTTTGAACTTGGCGCCGCTTTACAGAACCGAGCGCGGTAGCGCGGTGCAAATGTCAACTTTGGCGAACGCCCCAAATCTCCAAGATATTTCCAGCATCCGGCGCTACCGCGCTCGGTTCTGTAAACTTGCTTTGTGCTTTGTGCTTAGGATGACGATAATACTGAGCAGCGCAAAGAACAAGAGCAAAGCACCAAGTACAAAAGTTTTCATGCCAATTAGTACTAAATCAGCCCCGCTCGCCGAAGTTCTGGATTCTTTAACCACTGAAGCAGCGCCTGAATTGATCGAACAATCGCCCGATGGCGCGCTCAAGTGTTACGCCTGCGGCCATCGGTGCCTCATCAAAGAAGGCAAGCGCGGCATCTGCAAAGTACGTTTCAATGAAGCCGGAAAACTGCGCGTCCCCACAAACTACGTCGCGGCAGTGGCGTGCGATCCGACGGAGAAGAAACCGTTCTTTCATGTACTGCCGGGTTCAGACACTCTGACTTTTGGCATGCTTGGCTGCGACCTTCATTGCGGCTACTGCCAAAACTGGCTGACGTCGCAGGCCCTTCGCGACGACTCAGCCGGTACCTCGCCCAAAATCGTTACCCCGGAGCGTCTGGTCAACATGGCGAAAGCCTATGGCGCATCGATGGTTGGAAGCAGTTATAACGAACCATTGATCACGGCCGAGTGGGCTGTCGACGTTTTTAAACAAGCACGGCCCGCCGGGTTTCTTACCGCCTTCATTTCAAACGGTAACGCCACACCGCAAGTGCTCGATTATCTTCGTCCATGGACCGATTGCTATAAAATAGATTTGAAGTCGATGAACGATCGGAACTACCGGCAACTCGGAGGTGTGGTCGATAACATTCTCGAGACGGTGCAGATGGTCCACGATCGTGGTTTCTGGGAAGAGATCGTCACCCTGGTTATTCCCGGCTTCAACGACTCGGAAGATGAACTGAGACGCGCGGCGGATTTCATCGCCTCTGTTTCTCCTGACATTCCCTGGCACGTCACGGCGTTTCACCAGGACTACCACATGACTGAGAACGCAAACACTACTGCCGAACAATTGGTGCGCGCCTGTGAGATTGGACGCGAGGCTGGACTTCGTTACATCTATGCTGGAAATCTGCCGGGGAAAGTCGGTCGCTGGGAGAACACTTTCTGCCCTTCGTGTGATGAATTGCTCGTCGATCGTTATGGCTATCTGATCCGGCAAGTGAGGGTCACGCCGGATGGGAAATGCCCGTCATGCGCAACGAGCATTCCAGGAATCTGGAGCTAAAAGCCAATCTAGAGTTTTATCAAGTCAGGGGTTTGCACAAAAGTCGTTGCCTTGGTCCAACTTCAAAAGGGTCGTGCAGCAGGCCCGAAGGGCCGGGAGTGAGTAGCCATGCCCGTGAGGGCGTGGTAACCCGCAGTCGGCGCTTCGCGCCTCAGGTATCAAATTGAGGCGATCATCCACGCCCTAACGGACGTGGCTATTGACTAACTGCCCTTCGGGCCTGCCCGTCTTCACTAATGTATTTTCATTAGACCAGCCAGGTGAGCCCGCCTTTGTGCAAAGCCTTAGGTCGAACTACTTCGGTGACGGCGACACCGAAGGCTTCGGCGGCGGGGGTGGCGGCTGCCTGACGGGTGTGCCACCCATGTGAAATTGGCCCCACCATTTTCCATCCCGCTTGACCCATATGCTGGAATGGCGTTGCCCTTGCGGCGGAAAGTTTGGAACTGGATTCTTGATCGTATAAGTCACCAGGGCCGCGTCTTCGTCAAAAGTAGCCGACTTCCAATCGCTCACAACAACTTTGGAAGCATCAAACTGCGCCACTTTGATCGCTCCTTCGCGATCCAAAACTCCGTTTGGTAGTACCTCGAGAAAGTTAGTCGCCAGCAGCTGCCCAAAGGCTTCATAGTTCTTGCCCTTGATCAAGTCCCATACGATCTTCTCGTTCGCGATGGAATCGGGACCAGTCGCTGGCGGGGCTGCAGGACTTGCACTCGGCGATGTCGCCTTTGCTGCTTCAGCTTTAGTCGCCGGTGGTGGCGCCGTCGTCATAACAGGACACTCCTGGTGAAAAGCGCCCAACCACTTTCCGCCGCGATAAGCCCAAACGGAACTCGAGCGAACAGGGTCCGAAGGAACCTCTTCACCCGCGAACTTTCCTTTGACGCTTACAGTGTAGACCACCAGGAACAGGTCCTTATCGATTGACAGGAATTTCCAGTCGCTAAAATTGATCTCGGAAGGTTCGAATTGCTTGACGCCGGCCAGTGAGCCCGCTCGGTCCATAACTCCGTCGGGCAAAACCTCCAGGAAAGTGTCAGCTAGCATTCCCTCAAAGCCCGCGTAATCTTTGTTTTTGATCGCGTCCCAAATTGCTTTCTCTTTAGCAATCGCGTCAGCCTCCGTAATGGCTGGCGCTGCATCAGCGGCGCGGTTTGCATTTCGATTAGTATCGACGGCTCCGTCGCGATTGGTCGGGGGTGCGGCGCATGCGGCCACAACGATCAGTGCCAACACGAGCGTCAGAGTTTTTTTCATGGGAATACTCCTGAGAGTTATTGAACAGAGCGCGTGCGTTCTATTCCAACCAAAAGAATTAGTCAAGGATTGCCGGACCAGGTCCTGGTTTACATAACCGAGCGCGGTAGCGCCGGATGCTACAGGTAACTTTATTTGCCAATCGGTCCGCGAAAAGAACCAAGGATCGTAGGGTTACCTCCAGCATCCGGCACTACCGCGCTCGGTTCTGTAATCGTCTATTTCGCCGGTGTCGGCGAAGCGGCAGACGGATCCTCTGCTGGTGTTCCTTGATGATATAACGCTGACCACTTGCCACCGCGATTGACCCAAATAGTGCTGGCCCGTCCTTTCTCCGGTTTAGGGCCGGAAATAGTCACTACATAAGTAACGAGCGTGGCATCGTCGTTGATCTTGACTGTTTTGAAATCGCTGAGCTCGCCCTTCGACGCATCGAACATACTCACGAGCTTGAGCGTTCCGGCTTTGTCATAAACTCCATGCGGTTCGACCTCTACTTGAGCGCTATGAAGGAAGGATGCAAACGTGTCGTAATCTTTACGCTTGAGTGCCTCCCAAACTGCTTTCTCTCTCTCAATCGGATCAGCAGGAGTTGTAATGACCCCGCTTCTGACGCCGGGGCTTGCACTGGTAGTTGCCGCCGGAGGCGAAGGTGGTGGCGGAGCTTTTTGCGCCAGCGTCTCCTGATAGAAAATCGCGAGCCATCTACCGTCGCGATTTACCCAGGTCGAACCGACTCGATAGGGTCCTGGCGGAACATCCTGACCCTTAAACTTTCCTTTTAGCGTCAAGTTATACATCAGTAGAGCGGCGTTTTTGTTTATCTGAAGCAGTCTCCAATCAGAAAAAGTGGCGTCAGTAAAATCAAGGTCCTTAAGGAAAGTGACAATACCGGCTTTGTCATACACGCCGTCAGATGCAACTTCCAGATAGTCCTCAGTCAGCATTTTTGCGAACAGGTCGTAATCCTTTTTCTTCAGCATGTCCCAGACAGCTTTTTCCCTGGCGATAGCCTCCGCCTCGGTTAACTGGGCCGAGGATTCTGCGCCGCTGTTAGTACTTGTCGAAGGAGCTGAGTCTCGACTTGTCGGCGGCGCAGCACACGCGGCAACGACGATCAGGATAGATACTAATACAAGGATCTTCTTCATTGTCTGACTCCTGGGCGTTATTGGCAGAGCGCGTGGGTTCTATTCCAAACGAAAAGATTAGTCAAGGTATTCACCAGCCAGGTGTTCACCAGCCAGGTGCATTAACAGAACCGAGCGCGGTAGCGCCGGATCCCAGAGGCTACTCGAGCAATAACTGATTCGCAAAGGGGTTTAAGTAGCCTTTAGCATCCGGCGCTACCGCGCTCGGTTCTGTAGTTGTCTTCCCGGGCAAGCTGTGATGAACCGTGTGGTCCATCACAGCCTTGTCGAACGTCGAAGATTTACTATGGTGTTGGAGAGGGTGAAACCCTCGCGGCGGGCGAAGCCTTCGGCGAAGCCGCCGGAGACGCTTTTGGTGAAGCCGCGGGTGACGCTCCTGGACCAGGCTGTCGGACGGGAACTGACGCTCCGGCGACCAGCTTCCATTCGTTGTTGCGCCTGGCAAAGGTATCCACGAATCGATACTGACCGCTGATGTCGATCGTCTTACCGTCAGGCATCTTGAACTTGCCATTCTTGATGATTACCCGTCCGGTGGCGACTGCCGCATCTTTGTCAATTACATTAACTTTGAGATCCGCCATCTCCATCGACTCTGCGGTCATGGCGCCACTCTCGATGTCAGCAATGTCCTGAGCTTTGCCTCCTGTAGACCCATCCGGATAAACAACCACTACATCATCAGCGTTCACTCTTCTGACCGCGGCTACGTCTTTCTCGCGGATCACTCGGGGCCAATCATTTTCGATGCGCAGAATTTCTGCTTGTATCCCGGCAGTGTCTACAGTCTCCGGGGTACTGGCAGGAACCGCGGAGCGATTTGTTTCAGGTGCGGCGGGTTGGCAACTTGTCATACACATCAAAAACACCAATGAAAATACTGCCAAAAATGCTTTTCGATTCATGCGTCGACTCCTCCTCCTTAGCTTACTGCAATGCAACTCGAACACTTTTCCTCAAAGATGTGCTGCTTCTATGCCAAAACGGGCCGGGAGTCAATAGTTCGGCCCGAATGAACTGTTTTCAGGGCCAGCGGGCCAGGTTCAACCGGTCAACGATTAACCGCCCAGGTCATGCCGTGCACGAGACCATTGACATGTGTAAAAGTTGGGTATATTTTGCGCAGAGTTGCATTAACTCGTGGCCATGCGCCGAGCCCGGCTTCTATCTTCGTATCCTGCGAAAGATCCGTTGGCCCGCCCTGACCGCAAGTCTTCAAAAGGAGAATTCCGAAATGTTGCGCCCACTTCTTAGAACCTCTGCCTGCTTGTCCACTTGCGTCCTTATCATCGCCGCGGCCGGCCTCACTGTGAGCAATGCTCAAGCGCCGCGAAAGGTCGCCAGTCATAGCGGGGGCGAAGACCCGTCACCTTTGTTTCTTGAGTATCGCGGAGTGCAGCTCGGCATGACCGCGGATGAGGTACGCAAGAAACTAGGTGCTCCAAAAGAGAAGGGCGACGAACAGGACTTTTATGTCTTCGGTGAAAGCGAAACCGCGCAGGTCCTTTATGACAAGACCCATAAGGTGACCGCAATCTCCGCCGACTTCATGACAGTGGGTAAGAGTACTCCCACAGCGAAGGACGTTTTTGGCGCTGATGTTGAAGCGAAGGCCGACGGTTCGGTCTACAAAATGGTGCGTTATCCCAAGGCCGGCTACTGGCTTTCATTCAATCGCACGAGCGGAACGTCTCCAATGACGACGGTAACGCTGCAGAGAATTCAGTAGTCGCGTTAACTCGCTTGGCTCTCCGTTATTTCCCCCCCGAATGGTTCTCCGCGGTTCATTTCCCCCTTCCCCCGCAAGTGGGGAGGGGCAGAGTGGAGTTGTAGATCGCCCTCCACTCAGTGCCCTTCTTCACTTGATTGCACACACCTCCGTGATTCCCGTTTAGCTGCCAACTAGACTCTCGGCCAACTGCGCTCGTATCCTTACCGGGTAATGCAAGCCGAAGTTACCTCAGTGACTGCCACAGTAAATGACGCTCTGATTCGCGCACGAGAACTGTTCCTGCGCATCAAGCAGCTGGCGTTCGAACAAGGCTTTGAGAAAGTGGGCATTGTTCCCGCAACACCACTTGCTGAACCTCGCGATCGATTGCTGACCTGGCTCGAGCGCGGCTACGAAGGCCAGATGCGCTGGATGGCACGCGACCCGAATATGCGCACCGATCCGGTCACGCTGTTTCCGTCGGCGCGTTCTGTAATCGTGGTCGCTATGAACTACTACACTCAAGCGCAACATACAGACGATCCTGCGACGGGCAAGGTCTCCCGTTACGCCTGGGGGGATGATTACCATGACGTTGTGGGCGGCAAACTCCGCACTTTGCTGTCATTGATTCAGCAGGAGGCTCCGGAAGTTGAAGGAAAAGTCTGCGTGGACATTCAACCCCTGATGGACAAGGCCTGGGCAGCGCGCGCGGGTCTTGGATGGATCGGCAAACACACAAATCTGATTACACCCGAATATGGATCATGGGTTTTCATCGGCGAGCTGCTGTTGAATATTGATCTCGAGTATGACCAGGAGACGATTGAAGATCACTGCGGCACCTGCAGGCTCTGTATTGACGCGTGCCCCACTCACGCGATCACCGAACCATATGTGGTTGATTCCAATAAGTGCATCTCCTACGCCACGATTGAATTGCGCGAACCCGAGATGGCTCCCGAGGTGGCGAAGAATTTGGACGGGTGGCTTTATGGCTGCGACATCTGTCAGGATGTTTGTCCCTGGAATCGTTTTGAGCAAGTGACCGATGAACCACGTTTTCAACCACGAGCGGGTAACGTAAATGCAGGGCTTCCCGACGTTCTCGAGATGACGCCGGAAACTTACGCGGCGCACTTTCGTGGAAGCGCGATGAAGCGGGCGAAGCTCTCGGGCCTGCAACGGAATGCGCGAACGCTACTACAGAACCGGGCCCGGTAGTCGTTGGCTTCTGGGTATCTGAATTTCATTTCTCTGTGCTTCCTCCGTGTACTCTGTGCCTCTGTGGTGGGGTTTGCCCTTTTAAAGACTTACCACAGAGTACACAGAGGTTTCACAGGAGTTCTTAAAGTCGTTCCTAAATAACAACCTTCGAGGCTTATTAATGAAACTGTTTCTAACATCTTGTGCGTTGCTGATTCTTTTCTCCAGCTCCACCTTCGCGCAAAAGCCAACCACGCCCGCAGATCTTCGCAAACTGGCGCAAGACTATTACAAGTGGCGTGATCAGAATTATCCGGTTGCTTCCAGTGACGCCGGCTTACATACCTGGGACGATCGTCTCACGGACTATTCGCTCTCGCGCATTCTTGATAGAAAACTTCATGTCCAGGAATTACTCGCCAAAGTGCGAGCGATGCCTACCGCCAATTGGGGCAGGGACGACCGCATCGATTGGCTTCTGTTCAAAGCGCAACTGGACAACGTCGATTTCTTCAATCGAGTGATCAACTTCCCGGAGACCGATCCACAGCTCTACGTGAACGAGTGCAGTAACGGCATCTTCTCTCTGCTCAAAAAGGAGTACGACAGCCCGCGAGTGCGCGCGCTCGCGGCCACCGCGCGACTGAAACAGATGTCTTTCATGGTTGAACAGGCAAAAGGAAACCTGACAAAACCCGTCCGGCTTTACGCGCAACTGGCGATCGATTCCGCCAGGTCGATTGACAGTCTTTTCAACGACAGCCTGATGACCCTGGCGACAGGTTTATCGCCGGCTGAGAAGAACGATCTGGTGTTGTCGCGCGATGCTGCGCTCCGATCGATTCATGGTTTTGCCGATTGGCTCGAGAGGCGTTTGCCGGGGATGGTGCCTTTCAAACCGATGGGCGAAGAGAACTATAACTACCTGCTGAAAGAGATTTACTATTTGCCGCTCGATGCCAGGCAGGTAGAGATGCTGGGACAGGCGGAATTGGCGCGCTATCGTGCGCTCGAGTCGCTGCTTCCCGATCCGTCGCTCGCCGATCCCAATCCGGCCCGCAGCAAAAACATTCCCGCGGACCAGCAGGCGTTTCTGAAAGCTTACGAAAGCCGTCAGGAGGAGATGATCAATTTCCTCAAGACAAACAAGCTGATTACGATTCCTGATTACCTGGGCCCATTCACGATTCGCCAGCTTCCCGAAGCATTCAAGCCGACCAGTCCGGGTGGCTTTATGAACCCCCCTGGCATTTATGACAAAGACCCGAGCGGTTTCTACTTCATCCCTACTTATAATCCGCAGTCGCGAAACTTTTACATTCGGGCGGCCATAGAAGACCCAAGGCCGATCCTGGGCCACGAAGGAATTCCCGGCCACTTCCTGCAACTCTCCATTGCGAACCATTTGCCAAATGAGATTCGCCGCCAGAATTACGACGGAATCCTGATTGAAGGTTGGGCGCTCTACGGCGAAGAGATGTTG
>Ga0190272_10001258_pt1 | contig 12228 bp, 10 predicted proteins | sample Popmic504T_FD_133746 | JGI IMG/M metagenome (GOLD analysis project Ga0190272, IMG submission 133746) | Populus adjacent soil microbial communities from riparian zone of Shoshone River, Wyoming, USA - 504 T | ecosystem: Environmental > Terrestrial > Soil > Riparian zone | place: USA: Wyoming...
ACGACCGAGGTGGACGGTGCGGAGGTCGCGGCCGATCCGACGACGGGCGACGTGTACGCGCTCCGCGGATCGGGATTCGCCTCCGTCCAGGGGCACCTGGAGTCGATCCTCTCCCGCGACGGGATGACGACCCTGGAGCGGCTGGTCTCGACCGCGCTGTCCCCCGTCGACGCCTGATCCCTTCCCGCGCTGGTCTCGCGGCGTCTGGAGGCGGCTCAGCTGCCGATGCGACCCTCCAGCAAGCGGCGCTCCGCGTGGTTCGCCGTGAGTTCGAGGGCGCGCAGGTCCTCGGCGAGAGCCTCATCCTCCCGCCCGACTCCCCCGAGCATGCGTGCTCGCACCGCGTGCCAGAGGTGGTAGCCGGCCAGGGAATCCCCCAGCGCATCCACTTCCTCGAGAGCCGCACGCGGCCCGTCGATCTCCGCGAGTGCCACCGCCCGGTTGAGCCGCACGATCGGGGATCTGTCGTAGGCCAGCAGCATGTCGTAGAGCGTCAGCACCTGCAGCCAGTCGGTCTCACCGCCGGTCGGCGCGTCGGAATGACAGGCGGCGATGGCGGCGTGCAGCTGCCATCGTCCTGGCCGGCGCTTCATCGCGGCGCGTTCGAGAACCGCCTGCGCTTCGGAGATGAGCCGACGGTCCCACTGCGTCCTGTCCTGATCGGCGAGCAGCACGAGTTCACCGTCGACCGCTCGAGCGCCTTCGCGCGCACGGTGCAGCAGCAGCAGCGCGAGCAGCCCCAGCGCCTCCGCCTCCCCCGGAAGCGCGTGCGCGATCACGCGAGCGAGCCACACCGCGTCTTCCGCGAGGTCGCGATCCGCCGCCGCGTCACCACCCGCGACGAGATGCGCCTCGCTGTACATGACCGAGACGACGGTCAGAACGATGTCCAGGCGCGCCGCGCGCTCGGAGCCCTCCGGAATTCGCAGCGGAATGCCGGCGGAGCCGATCTTGCGCTTGGCTCGCACGATCCGCTGCGCGACGGTCGACTCTGGAGAGAGGGTCGCTCGCGCGATCTGCGAGGTCGTGAGGCCGCAGATCGCGCGAAGAGTCAGCGCGAGCTGAGCGTCGGGCGACAGCGCCGGATGGCAGCAGCCGAACAGCAGCGGCAGCCGCTCGTCGGGTTCGCCCGGGTCGACTCTGGGTCCCGGGTCGGGATCTGCGAGCACGGCGAGCTTCTCGCGGTACCGCTTCTCCCGTCGCAGCCGGTCGAGGGCGTTGTGGCGGGCCGCCTGCGTGAGCCATCCGCCGGGGTTGGGCGGCACCCCGCGAAGGCGCCAGTCGCGCACGGCTTCTTCGATCGCCTCGGCGACCGATTCCTCCGCGAGGTCGAGGTTGCCGAGCCACGCCGTCAGTGCGGCGACGATGCGCGCGGACTCGTCGCGGAGCACCCGGGCCAGGAGGCGATCGGATGCCGCGGCCCGGTGCTCACCCGAGTCCGCCGCCGCGGCATCCGGCTCGCTCACTGCTCCATGTGGCTGTAGTCCACGACCATCGGACGGATCTCGACGGAGTTGCCGGGAAGCTCGAGCATGGGCCAGGTCTTGACCATCTCGATCGCTGCGTCGAGGTCGGCGACGTCGATCACACTGAAGCCGCCGATCACCTCCTTCGCCTCGGAGAACGGCCCGTCGGTGACTACCGGCGCACCGCCGCTGTGCGTGATCGTCGTCGCTGTCGTGACGGGCTGCAGCTCAGCGCCGGAATCGGTGATCGCTTCGCTGTGCGTGCCGAACCATTCGTAGACGCGGCGATAGACCTGCTCGGCGTGCTCAGGCGAGACCGCCGCATCGAGCTCGGGAGTAGAGGTGAACATGATGACGTACTTCACGGTGGGTGTCCTTTCGTCAGGGGAACCGTTTCATCCCTACAGCGAACGGACAAGCCCGAAATCGACACCCGGTGGGAAATCCGTCTCAGAAGAGCGAGACCGGATTGAAGATGTCGGCCAGGATCAGGATCGCGCCCATTCCGATCAGGGCGATCACCACGACGAAGGTCACCGGCACGAGCTTGGTCGCGTCGACCGGCTTGGGCGGCGGTCGGTGCAGGAGCTTCGCCCACGCCCGCTTGATGCCGTCCCAGAGGGCCACGGCGATGTGTCCGCCGTCAAGCGGCAGCAGAGGGATGAGGTTGAACACGAACAGCGCGATGTTGAGTGCTGCGAGGAGACTGAGGAACCCGGCGACGCGATTGAGGATGGGAGCGTCCGCGGCGGCGACCTCACCCGAGAGGATTCCGGCGCCGACGACGCTCAGCGGGCCGTTCGGGTCACGCTCGCCCCCCGTCACGAGTGTCACCCCGGTCTCGTAGACCTTGACCGGCAGCTGCCACATGATCCCGGCGACGGCGCCGACCCGCTCGACGGCGGCGGCGGGCCCCGCCCAGATGGGCTGATGGAGGTACTCGACCTCCTGGCGGATACCCGCGAAGCCCACTTCCTGCGTCTGGACATCGCCGTTCGCGTCGAGGACGGGCTGACCCGCGGCATCCGTCACCAGCTGCTCGATCGCGACGGGAGTGAGCGTGATCGACTGAGGCACGCCGTCGCGCTCGATGACGATGGCCAGCGGCTCTCCGGGCGACTCGCGGATGAGCGCGGACGCCTCGGCGAACGTGCCGATCGGCTGACCGTCGACCTCGACGATGACATCGTCGGGCTGCAGACCCGCCGCGGCGGCGGGTGCGACCGGGTCGGATGCCGCGCATTCGGTGCGGTCGGCATCTGCGGGGATGACGCACTCGCTCACGCTGGAGACCGTCGTGGTCGCCGTCTGCACGCCGATGCCCGACAGCAGGATCGCGAACAGGACCATGGCAAACAGGAGGTTCATGACCGGCCCACCGAGCATGATGACGACGCGCTTCCACACCGGCAGCTTGTAGAAGACGCGCTCGTCCTCGTCGCCGGCGAGTGTTTCGTCGTTCGCGGCTCGGGCGTCCTGCACCATCGTGGCGAAGAAGCCGCCGCCGGCGCGGCCGTTGCGGTGTTGAGCAGCAGAACCCGGTCCCTGAGCCTGTCGAAGGGTGGGCGATGGCGGGTACATGCCCGCCATGGAGATGTAGCCGCCGAGCGGGATGGCCTTGAACCCGTACTGCGTCTCGCCCACCTTGCGCGACCACAGGGTCGGGCCGAATCCGATCATGTACTGCCCGACGCGCACGCCGAATCTCTTGGCCGGAACCAGGTGCCCGAGTTCGTGCAGCGCGATCGACACGGCCAGCCCGACGACCATGAGGACCACTCCGATGACGAACGCGATCGCTTCCACACGCACACGCTACCGCCGACGCCTTTGAGTTCGCCGAGCAGGTGCGGATGAGAGGATGGATGCGCCATGGCGACAGACGCTCCTTCTCACCTGCCCCCCGTGCTGCGGCCGGACGATCCCCCGGCGCACACCCTCGAAGACCTCGCCGCCCGTTTCGGCCGCGCGACCCGGGGCGACCTCGGCGGGGTCACCCTGACCGGGCTGACGCTCGCCACCGCCGACCTGCGTCCCGGCGACGTGTTCGTCGCGGTGCGCGGGGTGAACCGCCACGGCGCCGAGTTCGCGGGCACCGCCGCCGAGAACGGCGCCGTCGCGGTCGTGACGGATGCCGCCGGTGCCGACACGGCCGAGGCGACCGGGCTGCCGGTGGTCGTGGTGGACGACCCTCGCGGAATGCTCGGCGACCTGTCGGCGTGGGTCTACGGCACCGGTCGCGACGATGACCTTCCCCTCCTCTTCGGCACCACCGGCACCAATGGCAAGACCAGCGTCTCTCACCTGCTGGAGGGGATCCTGGGCCAGCTCGGACTGGTCACGGGGCTGTCCTCGACGGCCGAGCGGCACATCGCCGGTCAGGTCATCGTGTCTCGCCTCACGACGCCCGAGGCTTACGAGATGCACGCTCTGCTCGCGCTCATGCGCGAGCGAGGAGTAGAGGCCGTCGCCGTGGAGGTGAGCGCTCAGGCATTGAGCCGCCGCCGCGTGGACGGACTGGTCTTCGACGTCGCCTCCTTCACGAACCTGAGCCACGATCATCTCGACGACTACGCGGACATGCGCGAGTACTTCGAGGCGAAGCTGCCGCTGTTCCTGCCCGACCGCTCCCGCCGCGCGGTCATCTCGCTCGACTCGGCCGCCGCCGCTGAAGTCGTCGCGCGGTGCGAGGTCCCGTTCGTCACCGTCGGAACCCCCGTCATCGCGACGGATCCCGGCGCGGCGGCGGACGCCGACTGGGTCGTGGAGATCCTCGACGAACGGCAGACCGGCACGGAGTTCCGTCTGTCCTCGACCGACGGCCGCTCACTGACGACGATCGTGCCGGTGATCGGGCGCCACATGGCCGCCAACGCCGGGCTCGCGATCGTGATGATCCTCGAGGCCGGTTACACGTGGGATCGCCTCGTCGACGCGCTCTCTCGCGACGGCGGCATCCGGGCGTATCTGCCCGGCCGCACCGAGCGGGTGTCGGGCGAGCGCGGACCCGCCGTCTACGTCGATTTCGGCCACTCCCCCGATGCGTTCGAGAAGACCCTGGCGGCCGTCCGGCGCGTCACACCAGGCAAGGTGCTCATGCTGTTCGGTGCCGACGGCGACCGCGATGCGACCAAGCGCCACGACATGGGCCGCACCGCCGTGGAGGGCAGCGACATCCTCGTGGTGACCGACCACCACCCCCGCTTCGAGAACATCGACTCGATCCGCGCGACGCTGATCGAGGGCGCGCGGCGCGCGCGGCCGGATGCCGAGATCCACGAGTTCTCGCCGCCCGAGGTGGCGATCGTCGAGTCGGTCGCTCTCGTCGGCGACGGCGATGCGATCCTGTGGGCGGGGCCCGGTCACCAGGACTACCGCGACATCCGCGGCGTCCGGACGCCGTACTCGGCGCGCGAACTCGCCCGTCGCGCGCTTCGCGATGCGGGCTGGCCGGTGCCCGAGCCGCACTGGCCCGTACCATACGCCGACTGACGGGCGCTAGGCCGCTGCGATCGCCCGGTCGGCGGCACCCCGCGCCCAGCGCTCGGCTTCGGCGAGCGATTCGCGGGTCACCGTGCCGCCCGACGTCTTCTCGGGATCGTGGGCGTCCACCACGCGCTCGATGAGCTCCACGATGCCGAGGAAGCTGAGGCGGCCCTCGTGGAATGCGTCGACGGCCTGCTCGTTGGCCGCGTTGAAGACGGCAGGGTAGGTGCCGCCGGCGCGTCCGACTTTCTTGGCCAGGCGCACTGCGGGAAAGGCGTCCTCATCGAGCGGTTCGAACGTCCAGGCAGCCGCGACCGTCCAATCGATCGGCTTCCCGACCCCGCCCACCCGGTTCGGCCAGTCCAGCCCGAGCGAGATCGGCAGGCGCATATCCGGTGGTGAGGCCTGCGCGATCGTCGACCCGTCCACGAACTCGACCATCGAGTGCACGACCGACTGCGGATGCACGACGACGTCGATGTGGTGGTACGCGACATCGAAGAGCAAGTGGGCTTCGATCACCTCGAGGCCCTTGTTGACGAGCGTCGCGGAGTTGGTCGTGACCACCCGTCCCATGTCCCACGTGGGATGGGCGAGTGCCTCGGCCGGAGTGACATCGGCGAGCGATGCGCGTGAGCGGCCACGGAACGGACCACCGGATGCCGTCAGCACGAGTCGCCGGACCTCAGCGCGATCGCCCGAGCGCAGGGCCTGCGCGATCGCCGAATGCTCCGAGTCGACCGGCACGATCTGGCCGGGCCGGGCGATCGCGGTCACGAGTTCGCCGCCGACGATCAGCGACTCCTTGTTCGCCAGCGCGAGCGTGCGACCCGTCTCCAGGGCCGCCAGCGTCGGACCGAGGCCGACCGAGCCGGTGATGCCGTTGAGGACCACGTCGGCCTCGACATCCCGAACCAGCTGCTCGGCCTCATCGGCGCCGAGCGCGGTGTATTCGACCTGGAACTGTTCGGCCTGCGCCATCATCGCGGCGCGATTCGCGCCCGCCGAGAGGCCGACGACCTCGAAGCGGCGGGGATTGGCGCGGATGACCTCCAGCGCCTGGGTGCCGATCGAGCCGGTGGATCCGAGGACGATGACGCGGCGCATGAAGTCAGACTAGTGACTTCACGCGCCGCATCCGTCGTCTACTGGGGGGCGGCGGCGGCGTGCTGGGCGCCCAGGATGTCCACGACGAACACGAGCGTCTCGCCCGCGAGCTCGTGGTCGGACGAGCCCTCCGCGCCGTAGCCGAACTCGGGCGGAATGACCACGACGACCTGCGACCCCACGGTCTGGCCCTCGAGCGCCTGCCGGAATCCGTCGACGACACCGGTCGTCTCGAACGAGGCGGGCGCCCCGGACTCCCAGCTGGAATCGAAGACCGAACCGTCAGACCACTTGATGCCGGTGTACTGCACGAGGACCGTGTCGCCGGGCGCGACGGTCGCACCGTCGCCCTTCTTGAGCGTCTCCAGCTCGACCGCGGTCGGGGCGTCACCGCCGGGCAGCTCGATCGTCGGGGTGCCGTCTTCGGCCAATTCGACGGTCGGCATCCCGTCCACCGGCTCCTGTGGCTCGCCCCACGCGGCGGTGGGCACGATGTCGAGGAAGTCGAACACGTACACCTCGCCGGCGTTGGGGTCGGTGGGCGGGAAGGTCGCCACGACGCGGGTGCCCGGGGATGCGCAGCCCAGGACCTGGCCGATCGGGTTGTCCGGCGAGATCTGCGACGGCAGCACGGGGGTATCGCCGTAGCCGACCGATCCGATCTTCTCTCCGGTTTCGGCGCTGAACGCCGTCAGCGCGAACGATACGAGCTGGCCGGACTCGACCGGGTCGCCCGCGCCTTCGTCGACAACCGTGGTCTGCAGCTCCGCGATCTCGAGAGGGAATTCGAAGGTCGCGCTGGACTCCTCGCCCACGGTTCCCTCGACGGTGACCGCGTCGGATGCGGCGCCGGACGGTGCGGCCGCGGCGCACAGGTCGGCCGGCGGAGGGCCGGACGGGCTCGCCTCGGTGTCGGGAGCGGCCGCGGCGCAGCCCGCGAGAAGGACCGCGGACAGCGCGACGGCGGACAAGGCGGCGAACGGGCGAATGCGCACAGTGAACCTCAAGACGAAAAGGAAGGGGAGCCTCCATCTTCGCCTATGTTTCCTCTGTCCCCGCTGAGAAACCGTCATGCCCGCGGAGGAATGGATTCGGGAGTACCCTCAACGGGTGACTTCCGAGGAGACTCCCGAACCCCGAGAAGCCGACTCCCCCAGCGAGCCTGCCGTCCGGCAGATGGGTGCGACGTATGGCTTCGGGCGCTTCGTCGTCGCTCCTCTTGCGCGGCTGGTCTACCGCCCGCACGTCGAGGGCAGAGCGAATGTGCCCAAGACGGGGCCGATCATCTTCGCCAGCAATCACCTGTCATTCATCGACTCGATCGCGATACCGGTCGCGGCGCCGCGACCCGTGCATTTCCTGGCCAAGTCGAGCTATTTCGACGGTTCCGGCATGTCTGGGTGGTTCTCGCGGCAGTTCTTCAGGGCCATCGGCGCCGTTCCCGTTCAGCGCGGCGCCGGGCAGGCGGCTCTGGATGCGCTCGATCAGCAGCGTCAACTGCTGGAGGAGGGCAGCGCGGTCGCGCTCTACCCCGAAGGCACCCGGTCACTGGACGGACGGCTGTACAAGGGGCGCACCGGCGTGGCGTTCCTGGCACTGCAGACCGGCGCCCCGGTCGTGCCCGTCGGGCTGATCGGCACCGACCAGGTCATGCCCGTCGGTGCGCGGTTCCCCTCGCTGACCGAGAGGGTCACCGTCAAGTTCGGCCGGCCGCTCGACCTTGCACACCACGGACCGGCCCATTCGGGCAAGGCCCGGCGCCTGGCCACCGACGACATCATGGCGGCCATCCACGCGCTCTCCGGCCAGGCACTCGCAGGCACCTACAACGAAGCGCCCGCGCACAACCCGATCGAGCGCATCAAGCAGGTCCTCCCCCACGAGCGGCGCTAGAGACCGCGATCGCGGGCTCGTGCCGCACCGGGAAGTTCACGGAGTTGGCGATGAAGCACCACTCGTGCGCTGTGGCGTGTGCGGACGTGGCGGCATCCACCATCGATTCGTCGGCCACGATCACGTGCGGCCGCAGGACGACCTCGCGGAATGCACCTCCGCCGCGTCCGTCTTCCACCATGACGCCGGAGGCATCGTCCTGGTAACCGACCACGATCACTCCCGCCTGCACGCACGCATGAAGATATGACAGCAGATGGCATTCACTGAGCGCCGCAAGCAGGAGGTCCTCGGGGTTCCACCGCGTCGGGTCGCCCCGGAAGGGCTTGTCGGAGGACGCGTGCAGGTCCGGCTTGCCCGCGATCTCGATCGTCACCGCCCGGTCGTAATCGCGATAGCCGGTCGTCCCCGTGCCCCGGTCGCCCGTCCACGTGGAGCGGACCTGGTAGCGATGCTCGCCGAACATTCCCCCAGTCTGACACGCGGGAATGCGCCGAGCTCCGGCGGTAGGCTGGCGTCGTGCCGCAGACCTTCGCCGCAGCCGACGCCGTCGAACTGGCCGTCGTCGAACGCAGCGGGTTCATCGAGTCCCGTCACGTCGGCTCCGCGATCGTCCTCGATCCCGACGGCACGCCGGTCGCCGCTCTCGGCGACACCGTGACGCAGATCCTTCCCCGCTCGAGCCTCAAGCCGGTTCAGGCGCTCGCCTGCCTCACCGCCGGCGCCCCGCTCGACGAAGAGCGCCTCGCCCTGGCGACCGCCAGCCATGCGGGCACCGACCGGCACGTCTCCGTGGTGCGCGACATCCTCGACGCCGCCGCGCTCGGCCAGGACGCCCTCGGCTGCCCGCCCGCCTGGCCGAGCGACCAAGCCACCCGCGACGTGGTGGTGCGCGAGAGCGGAGAGCCGACGCGCATCCGCATGAACTGCTCCGGCAAGCACGCCGCGATGCTGCTCACGTGCGTCGTGAACGGCTGGTCGACCGACGGCTACCTCGAGCCGGCGCATCCCCTGCAGGTGCACATCCGCGAGGTGGCGGAGCGGCTGGTCGGCGAGCGGTCGGCGACGACGGCGATCGACGGATGCGGTGCACCCGTTTTCGCAATGAGCCTGGCCGGTCTCGCGAAGGCGATCCACCGGATCGGCACCTCGTCCGAGCGCTCACCGTTCGCCCTGCACCGCAGTGCCGGAGCGCTCGTGCGCGCCGTGCGGGAGAACCCCTGGGCCATCGACGGCCCCGGGCGTGCCGACACCGTCGTGATCGAACGGCTCGGTCTCTTCGCAAAGGGCGGAGCCGAGGGCGTGATGGTCATGGTCGCGCCGAACGGCACCACGGTCGCCCTGAAGATGCTCGACGGCAGCGGACGCGCCGCCACGGCCGTCGCGCTGCGCCTTCTCGAACGCGAAGGCGCCCTCGCGGCATCCGACGTCGCCGATGCGATGACGAAACTGTCCCTGTCGGTTTCCGGCGGGGGTCAGGTTGTCGGGGCGATCCGCCCCACTCTCTAGAGGCGCTCCCATCCGGAGCGGAAAGGACCACGCGATGAGGATCTGCGTCCCCACCGAAGTGAAGAACAACGAGTATCGCGTGGCACTGACGCCCGCGGGCGTCCACGACCTCGCGCAGGCGGGGCACGAGGTGTTCGTGCAGCGGGGCGCGGGCGAGGGCTCGTCGATGCCGGATGCCGAGTACGAAGCGGCCGGAGCGACCCTGCTCGACGACGCCGCCGACGTGTGGGCGCGCGCAGAGCTGCTGCTCAAGGTCAAGGAGCCGATCGCGAGCGAGTACGGCTACTTCCGCGACGATCTGGTGCTCTTCACCTATCTGCACCTCGCGGCGGACCGCCCGCTCACCGACCGTCTCGTCCAGGATCGCGTCACCGCGATCGCCTATGAGACCGTCCAGCTGCCCGGCGGCGGCCTGCCGCTGCTCGCACCCATGAGCGAGGTCGCCGGCAGGCTCGCCCCGACGGTCGGCGCCGCCACGCTCATGCGGTCCGCGGGCGGCCTGGGGCTGCTGATGTCCGGCGTACCGGGCACCCGGCCGGCACGAGTGACGATCATCGGCGGCGGCGTGGCCGGCGCCAACGCGGCCATCATCGCCGCGGGCCTCGGCGCGGACGTGACGATCTTCGATACGAACATCCAGCGTCTGCGCTTCCTCGACGACCACTTCCAGGGACGCATCAAGACCGCGGCATCCAATCCGCTCGATCTGGACCGCGCGGTGGTCGACTCCGACCTCGTGATCGGGTCCGTCCTGATTCCGGGCGCAAAGGCGCCGAAGCTCGTGACGAATGGCATGGTGTCGCGGATGCGTGCCGGCAGCGTGCTCGTGGACATCGCGGTCGACCAGGGCGGATGCTTCGAAGACACGCATCCGACGACGCACGCCGACCCGACTTTTCCGGTACACGGGAGCGTCTTCTACTGCGTGGCGAACATGCCCGGCGCGGTGCCGAACACGTCGACCTCCGCACTCACGAACGCGACCCTGCCCTACATCCGGCAGATCGCGCGTCGCGGGTGGAAGGATGCCCTGCGCGCGGATGCGGCTCTCGCTGCGGGACTCAACACCGTGGGCGGCGAGATCGTGAATCCGGGCGTGGCGACTGCGCACGAGCTCGGACTCGCTGCTCTCGAGGCCGCGCTGGCCTGACCGCGGCCACCGCGCCGCCGACAGCTGATCGGCGGGAGCGGTCAGATGCCCCCGTCCACCGAGCGAACATACTCGGTGGGATCGTCGGGCACCAGCACTTCGGTATCACGGTTGAGGCTCTCGCCGCGGAAGAACGGCTTCGAGCGCGGGAAGGCGAACCAGACGAGCATCAGCACGACGCCGAACGCGAGCGCGCCGATGCCGAGCACGAAGGTGCCGCCGATGCCGAGCAGGACCGTGTAGCCGTAGTCCACGTCGTACATGTCTATCGCCGACTGGACGAACGCGTAGGTGAGCATCAGCGCACCCAGCAGGGGGAGGAGTCCTCTGTAGAAGAAGTTCCGCACCGAGCTGAAGAGCTCGCGGCGGAAGTACCAGACGCACGCGTAGCCGGTGATGCCGTAGTAGAACGCGATCGCAAGGCCGAGCGACAGGATCGAGTCCTGCAGGATGTTGTCGCTGATCAGCGTCATCCCGACGTAGTAGATCGATGCGACGACTCCCATGACGAGTGTCGAGAAGGACGGGGTCTTGTATCGCGGGTGCACCGTCGCGAACTTCCGCGGCAGCGCCTTGTATGCGGCCATCGCGAGTGTGCCGCGCGCGGTCGGAAGGATCGTCGTCTGCGTGGAGGAGATCGCCGAGATCATGACCGCGACGACGAGCACCCAGCCGACCGGGCCGAGGAGTCCGTCCTTGATGGCGAGGAAGAAGTCGTCCGCGTTCGCTTCGTTGCCCAAGCCCGTGCCCGTCTCACCGAGTCCCGCGTACATCATCGCGGCGACCGTGACGCCGACGTACGTGACCAGCAGGATGACAGTGGTGAGCAGGGCCGCGCGACCCGGGATGCGCTTGGGATCTTTCGTCTCCTCGTTCAGCGCGAGGCACGTGTCCCAGCCCCAGTAGATGAACAGCGCGAGCAGGATGGCCTCGACGAAGCCGCTCCACTCCGTGAACGCGAACGGGTTGAACCACGCCCAGTCGAACGGCGTCGGGTCGGGCGCGGTTCCGGCGAAGAAATGCCACAGCGCCGCGACGACGAAAATGGCCAGCGCCAGGTACTGGATGCCGAGCAGGATGTTCTGGATCCGCTCGCCGATCTCCACGCCCCGCCAGCTGACCCACGTCATGGCCGCGATGAAGACGACCCCGGTCGCCGTCACCAACGGCACGTTGTCGGAGAGGAGGGCGTCTTCGGAGGTGCGCAGGATGCCGTCGATGAGCGCCCAGAAGTAGATGCCTGCGATCTGGGCGAGGTTGGCCAGGACCACCATGCCGGCGACCGCGACGCCCCATCCGCCGAGCCATCCGACCCAGGGACCGAACGCCTTGGTCCCCCACGTGAAGGTGGTCCCGCAGTCGGGGACGGCGTTGTTCAGCTCGCGGTAGGCGAAGGCGATGAAAAGCATCGGGATGAACGCGATGACGAACGCGATCGGGGCCTGCGCGCCGACGGCGAGGACGACGAAACCCAGGGTCGCGACGAGCGAGTACACCGGCGCCGTCGAGGCGAGCCCGATCACCGTCGAGCCCCACAGGCCGAGCGTGCCGGCTGCGAGACCTTTTCCGTCGGGTCGGGTCAGGTCGATCGGGGTTGTGGCCACACAGCGAACGTAG
>Ga0190272_10001259_pt1 | contig 12212 bp, 10 predicted proteins | sample Popmic504T_FD_133746 | JGI IMG/M metagenome (GOLD analysis project Ga0190272, IMG submission 133746) | Populus adjacent soil microbial communities from riparian zone of Shoshone River, Wyoming, USA - 504 T | ecosystem: Environmental > Terrestrial > Soil > Riparian zone | place: USA: Wyoming...
CGTCACGCCGTGGTAGACGTCGGTTTGCGTACCGCGGGTCGTGGGTGGGTACGAAAGTGGCGCACTCTGGATTTGCGCGGTGGAGGCTGTCGCGACGAGCGACAGCAGCACGAAGGAACGGATTATCTGCCTGTGCATGTAGAGAAGTCTGAGTGGAAGTTGTCCTGCGGAATCTACCGTGACGTGTAACGATGATACCAGCGTTCCGAACCAAGGGCGGTGAACCGGGATGAGCAAGCTAGAGCAAGCAGGGAGTCCGAACCGACAGTACTGGCTCCTCAAGGCGGACCCGGGGACGTTCTCGGTTGAGGACTTATGGCGTCTGCCCGACCGGACGACGCACTGGGACGGCGTCCGGAACTTTCAGGCGCGGAACTTCATGCGCGAAATGAAAAAGGGCGACCTCGCATTTTTTTACCATTCCGGAGAGAATCCCGGAGTGGTCGCAATCGTGGAAGTCGTCCGTGAAGCATACCCCGATCACACTGCTTTGGACCCAAAGGATCCACACTTCGATCCGAAGAGCAAAGAAGGCGAGTCCGGGTGGTCGATGGTCGACGTCCACGGACTCGAGCGCTTTCCCCGCGCGGTCAGCCTCAGCGAGATGCGGCTCAAGCCCGAGCTCGCGGGGATGCCATTGCTCAAGAAAGGCAACCGGCTTTCCGTGCAAAAGGTCGGCGCCACCGAATGGAACGCGGTCGTGGCGTTGAGCAAGGTGCCTGACCCTTTACAATGAACCCACCTGCCACTTCGTGACTGACCCGGGTAGCGGCGCGCAGCCTCCTGCGGGTTTCGCCACCGTCTGGGACCATTTTCGGGACCCGACTCTCAAGCGGGTCGATGTAATCGAAGATGCAGTGATCGCTCTTCTCGAGGGCCGGCTCACTCCGGATCAGCGCCGTCAGGCTGCGCGCGAGGCGAACAAGCTCGCCGGCTCGGCCGGAACGTTCGGGTTTCCGCGCAGCTCGCAGCTCGCGCAGGAGATCGAAAAGAGACTCTCGACCGATTCGCCCGGCCAGCAGGATGCGGTCTTCATCTCTGAGCAGGTGTTGGCGCTCCGCGCCGATCTCGAGGGCAGCCCGCAGGCGTTGTCTTCCGGCACGGAGCTATTCGTTGAGGGCAGCTCTCCGCTGCTGCTGCTCGTGGAGCTCGACGAGACGGTAGCCGAGCGAATCCTGGCCGACGGTGAAGCCCGTGGACTCAGGATCTTCTCCGCTCGCAGCGTGGAGTCAGCGCGGGGAATGATGTTGATGGAGCCGATATCAGTTGTCCTGATCGGCTTCAGTTCCGGCTCGAATTCCGAGGACGTGCTCGGGTTCATCGCGGAGATCAGCGCGCGCGACCCTCCAGTTCCATCGATAGTCATCACCGAGCGGCACGGGTTCGAGGACCGCCTCGAAGTAGCGCGTCGCGGAGCCCGCAAGTTCGTCGACAACACGACGCCCGCGCGCGCGATCGTGGACGCGGCGATGATCATATTGCGCGCGACACGCGGGGCGACGGCGACGATCCTCGCCGTCGACGACAACGCCCAGATTCTCACGATCCTCACCACGGTGCTCAATCGGCGCGGGATGAAGGTCGTGACTCTCGAGGACTCACGCCGCTTCTGGGACGTGCTCGAGGAAGCAAATCCCGACCTCGTCATCCTCGACCTCGAGATGCCGCACATCGACGGGCTCGATCTCTGCCGCGTGATGCGCAACGACCGGCACTGGTCGCAGGTTCCGGTTCTCTTTCTCACCGGTCATGGCGACCCGGCACACTTCCAGAAGGCGTTTGCCGCCGGGGGCGACGATATCGTGATCAAGCCCTTTCAGGGCTTCGAGCTCGTTACGCGAATCGAAAACCGGCTGCAGCGCGCGAGGATCGAGCGCGAGATTGCCGACACCGACGAGCTCACCGGACTCGCCAACCGGCAGCGGGCGACCGAGACGATCGCGCGGTTTCTTCGTCTCGCACGACGCAAGTCGGATCCTTATTGCGTCGCGGTCGTGGAGATCGACCGCTTCTCCAGACTGAGTGACAAGTACGGACGGTCCGCCGTCGACGCCGTCGTCAGCTCGTTCGCCCTCCTTTTGACAAAATCATTTCGCGCGGAGGATGTGATCGGACGCTGGAGCGGCGGCGAGTTCACGCTGGGTCTCTATGGCAGCAAGAAGGATCAGGCGGCGATCAAGGTCGCCCGCCTGCTCGGCGTTCTGCAGCAGGAGAAGTTTCTAGCCGATACCGGTGGCGGCTTTCACACGAGCGCGAGCGCCGGAGTCGCCGAGTATCTCCTCGACGGCGCCAGCGTGGAGGAGCTGCGGAAGGCAGCGCTCGCCGCTCTCACCCAGGCGAAATCCGCCGGAGTGAGCCAGGTGGCGCAAGCCGGCGATTCACTCGAGGTCTCGCTTACCACGCAGGTAGACGTCGCGCTCGTCGACGACGACGAAGCGCTCACCGGCTTACTCCGGCACACGATGGAGGGTCGCGGGCTCAAGGTGGCGGTGTTCTCCGATGGAGAAGCGGCGGTCGCGGGCCTTACCGGTAACATTCCCCAGGTTCGCGCGAGCATAATCCTCCTTGGCGTCGACATCCCCGCTCTCAACGGCCTCGAGGTGCTTCGCAGGCTGAATTCCAGCGGCGTGACGAAGGGCAGCTCCGTTCTCATGGTGACCGCGCGCACCGGCGAAAGCGACGTACTTGCCGCGCTCGAGCTCGGAGCAGTCGATCACATTGCCAAGCCATTCAGTGTCCCGGTGCTGATGCACAAAGTGCGGTCCGTCCTCCGGCAGCAGGTCGAGTGATACCGCAGTCGGTCGTCAATGGGATCATGATAGGGGAGGCGGCGCTTCTGGTACTCTCGCTGCTTCTTTTCTTCAGCCACGGCGTCTGGCTGCACTTCCACCAGCGAAGCCAGGAAAAGCTGCTCGCCGACGCGCGGGAGGGGCTCACGCGACTTCTATCCCGGTCGACGGTGGACCCTGAGGAGGTCGAGGGTCTGAAAAGCGTCCCGCGGAGCGTCCAGGTTGCGGTATTTCTTGCCATCTCGCCGAGCGTCGGCGGCACGCGTAAAGAAAGGCTGCGCTTCCTCGCGGCGGAGATTGGCCTGATCGAGCGGGCCAAAGGGTTCTGCCAGAGCCGCCGGTGGGGGAGGCGGTTGCGCGGCGCGCGCATTCTCGCTCGCCTCGACGTATCCGATCCCGTGGTTGAACGGCTCCTACGCGATCCACATCCTGCCGTTCGCGCGCAGGCGGCTGAATGGGGCGCGGCCCAGCCGACGATACCGGTAGTTCTCGAGCTGCTGAACATGCTCGCCGATCCCGCGACGCTCGCGCGGTTCGCGGTGCAGAATGCCCTCTTCAGGGTGGGGACGATCGCAATCGACCCGCTCGCTCGCTTCCTCGCCGAGCACGACGGAGACCCGGCCGAGGCCGGTCTCAAGGTCGCCGAAGCGTTGGCGGGTACCCGTTTCCTTCCTGCCGGCGTCCGCTTTTCGACGAGCAGCGATCCCGCCCTTCGGACCAGCGCGGCAAACCTTCTCGGTGCGATCGGCGATGCGTCCGGAGCGTCGAGACTCCTTCAAATGCTCTCTGATCCGATTCCCGATGTGCGAGCGGCGGCTGCGCGGGGGCTCGGGCGCATGCGACACTGGCAAGCCGCCTCCCCTCTCGCGGCGGGATTGCGTGATCCCGCGTGGCGTGTGCGGCGTGAAGCAGGTCTTGCCCTTCGCGCGGTCGGAGCGCCGGGCGTGCTCCTGCTGCGTCGCGCAGTCAAAGGCAGCGATGCGTTTGCGGCTGACATGGCCCAGCTCGTTCTGGATCTTCCGGCGACGGCAGGCTGATGCCGACGGAGTTTACCGACGGCATCGGCATCGTGATGCGGGAAATTCTGGTGAAGGGCGAGCTGTTGACGCTGATCTACTTCTTCGCGGTCAACGGCTGGTACCTCGTCCTGCTGGTGAGTGCGGCCCTCGAGATGCGCCGGCACGTGCTCCTCATCACCGACGAGAGCCGGCATCTGTTACTTGGCTCGACTCTGTCGCCGGGGATTTCGATCCTCGCGCCCGCGTACAATGAGGAAGCGACCATCGAGGGCAGCCTGCGCGCGCTGCTCGCGCTCCAATATCCCGCTCTCGAAGTGATCGTCATCAGCGACGGCTCGAAGGACCGGACCATTCAGGTACTGGTCGAGAAGTTCGATCTCGTTCCGGTGAAAACGATCTACGAGCGCCGAATCAAGACGAAGCCCGTCCGCGATCTATATCGCTCCGCTACCTACCCGGGCCTCGTCGTCGTCGACAAGGAGAACGGCGGAAAAGCGGATGCGCTGAACGTCGGGCTGAGCTTCGCGCGCAGTGAGCTCATTTGCGCCATGGACGCCGACACGCTCATCGAGGGCGATGGACTCCAGCGAATGGTACGGCCGTTCCTGCATTTCCCGGATGTCGTCGCAACGGGGGGCACGATCCGCGTCGTAAACGGTTCCGAGGTGCATTTCGGACGAATCATCAAGGCACGAGTTCCTTCGAACGCGCTCGCGGGGATTCAGGTGGTGGAATACCTGCGTGCGTTTCTGTTCGGCCGTCTCGGGTGGAATCGCCTCGGTGGAAACCTCATCATCTCGGGCGCATTTGGCTTGTTCCGGAAGGAGTCCGTCCTCGCCGCCGGTGGTTATCTGCACGACACGGTGGGAGAGGACATGGAGCTGGTGATACGGCTGAAGCGGCTTTCCTACGAGCGCGGCGGGCCGGGCAGGATCGCGTTTGTCCCCGACCCGGTCGCGTGGACCGAGGTTCCCGAATCACTGAAAACCCTGGGCCGGCAGCGCGATCGCTGGCACCGCGGGCTGGCGGATGTCCTCTGGCGCCACCGCGGCATGTTCCTGAATCCGCGGTACGGGGTCACGGGCGTTTTCGTTTTCCCCTATTTCGTCTTCGTGGAGCTTCTTGCGCCGGTGATCGAGGCGGCCGGCCTCATCGCGATCGCAGTGGGCCTGATCTTCGGCAGGCTCGATTGGACTTTCGTGCTGCTTTTTTACCTGACGGCCTATGGGCTCGGAACCGCGCTTACTGCGTACACGCTCGTGCTCGAGGACCTGAGCTTTCACCGGTATGAGACGTTCAGGGATCGCTGGTTGTTGTTCTGCTGGGCGCTGCTCGAGAACCTCGGGTACCGCCAGATCACGGTTTACTGGAGGCTCCGTGGTCTCTGGAAATTCCTGCGCGGCCGGAAGGACTGGGGGGTCATGGAGCGCAAAGGATTCGCGGTTCCGGTTTCCGGTACTACGGGAAGATCAAGTGTGAAGGCGGGGTCGACATAGGTGGTGTGCGAGTGAGTCCCGGCGCCACCATCCCCTCTCCGCGATCGCACGGCGCTGTGTGCGCGACCCTGCAGCACTGGCTGCTTCAGATATTGGGAGAAGAATGGAAATACCACCCGCTCGAGCCGTTCGCGAATTCGATTGCCATGGCCCCCCTCATATACTTCGGCCAAATGAGGGATGCCAAGGCGGGTAAGAGCGCTGTCGAGGGCTCGCACGTTGACCGGAATGTCGGAGAGACCATCGGACGCACCGGCATCGAAGCCGATCGTCAGGCGCCGCAGATTGGCTTGATGCTGGTCAATCATCGTGAGTGGCGGCTTCCACCGCGCCGCGACCGCGGAAATCCTCACCTGACTGTCGCCGCGAATCGCGATCGGGTAGTCGATGTAGAGCGGGCGACGGTTGGGCGCAGGCGAGTATGCGGCCGACAAGGCCATGAGGATATTCGGAAAAAATCCCGCCGCCTTGATTTGCGACGTGTCGGTGACCGAAAGTGCTCTTCGCCACGCGGTCTGCATGGCGCCCTTGGGCTCCAGAACGGAGTTGCTCAGGCAGCAGGGGCTCAGCGCGTAGATCGCGGAAAAGACTCCCGGATTTCGCATGCCGACGTGCAGCGCTCCGTACCCACCCATCGAATGCCCGGCCAAGCCGCGGCCCGTAGCCGACCTGATGGTGCGGAAGTGACGGTCGATGTATCCGACGAGGTCTTTAGCGATGAAATCTTCCCACCTCCCCGTCGTCACGGAGTTGGTGTAAAAGCTGCCGTCGAACCGGTTTCGCGCGTTGGGGGTGACGACGATCATGGGCTCGACCTTGCCCGCGCCGATAAGGCTGTCCATCGACACGCGTACGTTCAGGTTTTGATACGCCCCGGCAATGAACGCCCGGTCGTCAGCGGCGAATCCATGCAGGAGGTAGATCACGGGAAAGCGCTGCCGCGGGTGGGTGAAATAGCGTTCCGGCAGGTAGATCGAGACCCGGCGAGCCACCGGGTCGCCGATAAGATTTCCGTGGAGGCTTGGCGCGGGGACCTCGACCCGCCGGATTACGCCGGTCTGGGCACCGGCGTGCGCACCAAACAGCGCGATTCCGGCGATCGCCAAATGCATTACCCCGATTCTGCGGCTCGTGGTCATCTCATTGCACTGGAGTGAAGTCGTCCCGGCATTAACGCGACTGCCGGGGTTTGCGCTAAATTTGATGTAATCAACGGGAGAACAGGATGGCGAAGTCGGCTGCAACCGCACCACCGAAAAAGAAGAATGCCAGGGCCGCACCGGCCGCCGCAGCCAAATCCCGGCCGTCCCCGAGCGGCTCGTCGAATGGTGCCGAGGGTCTCGAGGTAAAGGACACGCGCACGTCGAAGGCCTACAGCCTTCCCGTTGTGGACGCCGCCATCCGCGCGACCGATCTCAAGAAGATCAAGACCGACGACCCGGACGATCTCGGCCTGGTCAGCTACGACCCCGCTTTTCTGAACACCGCGTCGTGCCGGAGCGCGATCACCTACATCGATGGCGACAAAGGCATCCTCCGCTACCGCGGATATCCGATCGAGCAGCTCGCCGAGAGCGCGACCTTCCTCGAGGTAGCATGGCTGCTGCGGCACGGAGAGCTGCCCGACCAGAAGCAATACGACGATTTCGTGCACGAGATCACTTTCCATACCTACGTGCACGAGAACATGCGGAAGTTCCTGGAAGGATTTCGCTACGACGCGCATCCGATGGCGATCCTCAACAGCTCGATCGCTGCGTTGGCGTCGTTCTATCCAAGCGCGCGCAACATATTCGACGAGACCGAGCGCAACATCTCGATCATCCGTCTGCTCGCGAAGACTCCCACCATCGCCGCGTTCTCGTACCGCCACGTGAAGGGACTGCCCTTCGTTTATCCCGACAACAGGCTCTCGTACGTGGAGAACTTCCTGTCGATGATCGCGAGGATGACGGAGTCGAAGTACGAGGCGAGTCCGATTTTCGCGCGCGCTCTCGAGATTCTGTTCATTCTGCACGCTGACCACGAGCAGAACTGCTCCACCAACGCGGTGCGCGCCGTCGGCTCGTCGCACGTCGATCCATTCTCGGCGGTATCCGCTGGTGTGGCCGCCCTGTTCGGTCCGCTTCACGGCGGCGCGAACGAACAGGTTCTTCGCATGATCAAGGAGATCGGGAACGTGAAGAACGTTCCGGCCTTCATCGAGAACGTGAAGAGCGGGGAAGGCGGGAAGCTGATGGGCTTTGGCCACCGTGTTTACAAGAGCTACGATCCGCGGGCCAAGATCGTGAAGAAGCTGGCCGACGAAGTCTTCGAGGCCGTGGGCGTGGACAAGGATCTGGAGATCGCGCTCGAGCTCGAGCGCATCGCGCTCTCGGATGAGTACTTCATCTCGCGCAAGCTGTATCCGAACGTCGATTTCTACACCGGGCTGATCTATCGCTCGATGGCGTTCCCCACTGACTTCTTCACCGTGCTGTTCGCGATCGGCCGGATGCCGGGCTGGCTCGCGCAGTGGGAGGAGATGCTTCTCGACAAGGAGCAGAAGATCGCGCGCCCGCGGCAGATCTACACCGGGCCGGCCGAGCGGCCGTATAAAACACGACTGAAGAACGCTCGCCGGGTTTAGAAGCCGCCACACCGGGCAGTGCACCGAAGGCGACGAGGATCGCGCTCGTCGCTACTCTCGTCATAACATTGGCGACCCTCGTGGACGTCGTCACCTACACTGATCCCGGGTCACGGGCGACCGCTGCGTACCTGCTCGTTTTTTCCGTGCTTTTTCTCGTGCGGGTCGCGGGACAGCTGGTAGTGGTGCTGCGTGCGCCTGGCTGGCTGCCGCCCATGCATCAGTGGCACCTGATGCCGTACCGGCTCCTGCTGCCTATTCAGATCGGGTTCATCGCGCTGATGGGATTGATCATCGCCAATCTCGCCCGCGGCTCCGGCCCGTTCTCCAACGCGAGCCCGCCGTTCGGCCGCTTCCTGATCGGCTTCAGCTTCGCGTATGCGGGTGTGATGGTGGTGCGGTACGTGGTGCGCATGTACCGCCGGCCCGGCGAGCGCTGGTTTGGCGGAGCGATCCCGATCGTCTTTCACTTCGTGCTGGCCGCGTTTCTGTTCACGTGGGGGAAGTACAACGTCTCGGGCTGAGGTGGTCGTGGTCGGTGCCGGGGCGTCAGGGCTCGCCGTGGCAGCGACACTCAAGCGGCGCGGCCGCTCGCCCGTCGTGCTCGAAGCCGCGGAGAGTGTCGGTGCGACGTGGGCGGGCCGGTATGAGCGATTGCGCCTGCACACCATCCGCCGTTTCTCGGGACTGCCGTTTTATCCGATGCCGCGCTCCTACCCGCGGTACGTCCCGAAGGATTTGTACGCGCGATACCTCGCGGACTATGCGGAGCGGATGGACCTGGCCGTCAGGCTGGGAGCGCACGTCGAGCGCATCCATCCCCGGAATAGTGAATGGATCATCGAGACGAGGCAGGAACGCCTCGCCGCGCATGCCGTGATAGTCGCGACGGGGCGGCACAACGTTCCTCACGTGCCGCGCTGGGATGGGATGGACGGTTTTTCAGGGCGTATCATTCACTCGAGCGAGTACAAATCCGGCCGCGAGTTCGCCGGCGAGCAGGCGCTGGTGATCGGGATTGGAAACAGCGGCGCCGAGATCGCAGCCGATCTCGTCGAGCAGGGAGCGGCGCGCGTCGCCGTGTCAGTCCGGACGACTCCTCCGATCACGTCGAGGGAGATCGCGGGTATTCCGATCCAGGTGCTCGGCATGCTGTTCGCAAAATTCCCCGCACGCGCCGTCGATCGCCTCGGCGCTCTGCTGCGAAGGTTTGGCAACGGCGACCTACGCCCTTACGGGCTGGGGAAAGAGGAGTGGGGTCCGTTCACGGCGCGGCGGCCGCCTGTGATCGACGTCGGCTTTGTCGAGCTCCTGAAGGAGCGACGAATCCACGTTTTCGGCGACGTCCGTCAATTCACCAGCAACGGCGTCGTGTTCGCCGACGGAGTCGAGCAGCGGTTCGACGTTGTGGTTGCAGCCACCGGCTTCACCTCGGGGTTGGCGCGGATTGTCGACGCCCCGCGTGCGCTTGACGAGCGCGGATATCCCCGGCCGGATGGCGCCTACCCCGGACTTTACTTCGCGGGCTACTCGGAGACGCCGCGCGGCCAGCTCTTCGAGTCGAGCCGTGGCGCGCACGCGCTCGCTGCGGCGGTGGACTCGTATCTCGCGGGGTTGAAAACGCAGTGAGCGCTACCCAATGGTGGAGCTTCGCGCGGCCTCGAGATCGCTGAGAATCTCCGGCGCGCCGCACTCGTGAATAACCGTCGCCGGCCACTCCGGCTCATAGCGGTTCGCTTCCTGGATTCGCGCGAGTGTCAGACTTTTGCCGGCGCCCCAGACGATCATCGCCGCTTCCTTCGCTGTGATGATGGTGTCGATCCCAACGGTGACACCATGTCCTGGGACCGAGTCAATCGATCCAAACGCTGGGAATGTCGTCAGGTTATCCCGACGCGTGGCCTCCGAGAGCTCGACGATTCTCGTTTGAGTTTCTCGCCCGCTTCCCGGCGGATTGAAAGCCACGTGACCATCGCTCGCCCCAGATGCGAGAATGAAAAAGTCAATTCCGCCGGCATCGGCGATCCGGATGTCATACGCACCGGGGTCACGGGGATCCGGAAACCAGACTCTCTCCTGGGCGAGGCGGTGGGTCGCGGGAAGGCCGGCGTTCAGAGGTGCGGCGATCTCCGTGCGAGCGAAGTGGTGGCATGACCACGGCTGATCGGGCGGCGCGTACGACAAGCCACCTCCGTCCGGAACGAGATATTCATCCATCATCACAAGCACGAGATGGCTGATGTTCTGTTTCCGTTTCCCCAGCTCGCGACCGAGAGCGGCGTAAATCGGACGCGGGGTGCGTCCCGTCGGACAACCGAGAAGAAATCCCACGCCCCGCATGCGCGCGAGCTCAATGCGATCGAGCAAACGCGGCGCCAGATATTCGCCGATGGAATCGGGAGTCGCAAAAACACGGAGTGGCGTTTTCATGTGGTTGATTATCGCATCGGATTGAGGGCGAGACTTCCAGCACCCACCATTCCCGACCACCCGCCGAGCGGCGAGCCGACGATCGTCACTCGATCCGCGACTCCACTCGCGGCGTGCGCGCGATAGCTCGCGCGGGCCGGCTCGAGCAAAAGATCTCCTGCCATTCCGATACCGCCACCGACGACAATAGTGCGTGGCGCGAAGACGGGAGAAAGAGCGGCGAGACCGAGACCGAGCCACCATCCCGTTTCGGCGAGTGCGTCGAGCGAGGCGCGATCACCGTTTCGCGCGCTGTCGATCACTTCACGTGCCGGTCGCTTACCAGCCCGCTCGGCCAATGCCGCGGCGCACACCATTGCCTCGAGGCAGCCGCGCGATCCGCACGTACAGCGGCGTCCCTCGGGCGCGACGATGATGTGTCCCAGGTCACCCGCGCACTGCCCGGTGTAGCGGAGCAGCTCTCCGTCGATCACGACTCCGCCACCCAGGCCGGTACCGACCGTTACACCCAGCAAGCGTTCCGCGCCTCGCCCCGCTCCAAACCTGTGCTCGGCTACCACAGCCGCATTCGAGTCGACTTCGAGGATACAATCGAGCCCGAGCTTTTTCGTGAGAGCGTCCTTTAACGGGAATCCGCACAGCGCGGTGAGGTTTGCGTTCTCGATCATAGAGCCGCGCGCGTCGTCCAGAAATCCCGCGACTGCGACACCGACGGCGGACACGGATCGGCCTCTCGCGATTTCCGCATCAATCAATGAACGGAGCCCTCTCGCAATGTCAGTCACCAGCGGAGCCGGCTCGCCACCGGCGCTGGTTGGAAGTTCCATCCTGTCGAGGACCGCACCGTCCTCTCCGACGATCCCGACCTTGACCGTGGTGCCGCCGATGTCGACCGCGCCTGCGACGCGCATCAGAGCGCGGCTTGTGCCAGGTCGGGATTCTTCCAGAGGTCGATCGGCTTGCTGATTCCTTTCGGGCGAAATGGCAGCATGATTTTCCGGCCAAGTCCCGCCGAAGCGTAAGCGGCATATAGAACTTCCTGCACCACTCGCCCGGTTTGGCCGTCCGAGACAGGAACCTCCTTGCCGCGGACGCACCGCGCGAAATGACGCATCTCCTGCGGAAAGCCGTAATTCCAGTGCTCCTCGAACACCGGCCAGGTCCAGCCGCGGGTTGAGCCCGCCTTTTCGACCGCGTAGCCGAAACCGACTTCCGAGTAGGTCGGAAGCGCATTCCCCATCAGCATGTCGGCGTAGGTCTGCCCCTTGTCGCCGAATACCTCGACCGAGTCGTCCATTCCACCCGGCCGGTTCCAGCTGTTCTCGACAATGCCGATTGCACCGGTCTCGAACTCGATCACGGTGATCGCCTCGTCGTCACCCTGCGTGCGCGCGGCGTTGACCTGTGTCGACAGCTGTGCGTACACGCTTTTCACCCTTGGCTTGCCGAGGAACCACCAGCAGAATGCGATTCCGTGGCAGCCGAGATCCATCAGCGCGCCGCCACCCGATTGCTCGACATCCCAGAACCAATCTGAGTGGGGGCCAGAGTGCTTCTCGCTCTGCTTGACGAGGTGAACCCTGCCGAAGGCCCCTTCGTCCGCCATCTGCTTCGCCTTCACGTACTTCGGCGCGAAGAACAGCTCCTCGGCGTAAAGAAGCAGAACGCCGGCTTTGGCGCACGCATCGATCATCGCATCTGCTTCCTCGAGGGTGACGCAGAGAGGCTTCTCGCACACGACGTGCTTTCCCGCGCGCGCGGCGTCGATCGTTACTTGCGCGTGGAGGCGGTTGGGCGCGGTAATCGAAACGAGCTCTATCGCAGGGTTGCGGAGCATCTCGCGGTAATC
>Ga0190272_10001260_pt1 | contig 12203 bp, 11 predicted proteins | sample Popmic504T_FD_133746 | JGI IMG/M metagenome (GOLD analysis project Ga0190272, IMG submission 133746) | Populus adjacent soil microbial communities from riparian zone of Shoshone River, Wyoming, USA - 504 T | ecosystem: Environmental > Terrestrial > Soil > Riparian zone | place: USA: Wyoming...
CAGGCTCGAGCGGCCGAAGTCCTCGGCGAGTGCCGCGAAGGCGGGCGAATCACCGCGCACCGCCGCAAGACGGGCCGCGGTCTCCTCGAGCGCTCGGCGCAGCTCGAACAGTGAGCGGATGTCGTCGACGTCCACGTCGCTCACGACGGTCACCCGCGGGGACTGCTGCACGACGAGCCCGTCTGCGGCCAGGCGTCCGAGCGCTTCGCGCAGCGGGGTGCGGCTGACCCCGAGTCGGGCCGCCTGCTCGACCTCGCCGAGGACGCTTCCGGGTGCGAGAGCGCCGCTCTGGATCTGATCGAGGAGAGTCGCGTACGCGCGGTCACTGGCTCGCATCGCAGCCTTCCTCCTTGGATTCTGTTCATTGTATACACAGGACGCGGACCGATGGCAAACCAGTGCTTTGGACGATGATTGCGTATACACAGCACGGCATCCAAAGCGCTATTCACAAATTCATGAAATCAGCGTAATCTCGCCGGCATGACCACAGTCATCCGCACGAGCGGCCTCACCAAGAACTACGGCCGCGTCCACGCCTTGGACGGACTCGACCTCGACGTCGAGGAGGGCCAGGTGCACGGCTTCCTCGGACCGAACGGATCGGGCAAGTCGACGACGATCCGCATCCTGCTCGGGCTCGCGCGCGCGACAGGGGGCGAGGCGACCGTCTTCGGCGGCGACCCGTGGCGCAGTGCCGTCGCCCTGCATCGCCGCATCGCGACGGTCCCTGGCGATGTGAGTGTCTGGCCGAACCTCTCGGGCGGCGAGACGATCGACCTGCTGTCGCGCCTTCGGGGTGCCGAGCGCAAAGACCCGGTGTACCGCGCGAGCAAGGCGCGACTCTCGGAGGCGTTCCAGTTCGATCCGCGCAAGAAGGGCCGGGCCTACTCGAAGGGCAATCGCCAGAAGGTCGCCCTGATCGCCGCGTTCGCCGTGCCGGCCGACCTGTACATCCTCGACGAGCCGACGAGCGGCCTGGACCCGCTGATGGAGGTCGTGTTCCAGCGCGAGATCGCCCGGGTCCGCGCGGCCGGGGCCACGGTCCTGCTCTCGAGCCACATCCTGTCCGAGGTCGAGCAGCTGTGCGACCGCGTGAGCATCATCCGCGCAGGCCGGATCGTCGAGTCGGGCACGCTCGCGCAGCTGCGGCACCTCACCCGTACCGAGGTGTCGTTCACGGCGGCCGATGACGCATCTCTCAGCGGCATCCCGGGGGCCCACGGTGTGCGGGTCGAAGACGGCCGCGCGCACCTGACCGTCGACAGCGACGCGATCGCCGAGACCCTGCCGGCGCTCGGCGCACTCGGTGTGCAGGGACTGCGGATCGAACCGCCCTCGCTCGAAGAGCTGTTCCTGCGCCACTACGGCGACGACCTGGTGGCCGCCGAGGCGGCATCCGACCCCGGCGCACGGTCGTCATGAACGGGTTCGCCGCGCTCTATCACCAGCGGCTGCGACGCGACGGACTCCAGCTCGCACTCTGGATCGGCATCACCGCGCTGCTCGCCTTCGCCGCGTACGCGGGTGTCAAGGACTCGTTCGGCACCGAGCAGGACCGGCAGTCGCTGCTCGTCGCCGCGATCGCGAACCCGGTCATCCTGCTCTTTCGCGGCCTGCCGTCCGGGGCGGGCGAAGGGGCATTCATCGCCTTCCTCATCGTTCCGTTCCTGTGCATGCTCGCCGCTTTCATGAGCTCGTTCCTGGCCGTCCGGCACACCCGTGCCGACGAGGAGACCGGGCGCGCCGAGCTCGTCGGCGGCACTCCGGCCGGGCGGATGCTGCCCACCGTCGTGACGCTCGTGCACGGCCTCATCGCGAACCTGGTGCTCGCGCTCCTGACCGCTCTCGCCCTGGTCGCGGCAGGACTGGAGGCGGCCGGCTCCTTCGTCGTCGGCAGCGCGGCGGGCGTGGTGGGGGTGTTCTTCCTCGGCCTGGGCCTGTTGACCTCCCAGCTGATGCGCACGTCCCGCGGCGCGAACACCGTCTCGGTCACGGTCCTGCTGGTCACCTACCTGCTCGCCGGCATCGGCAATGCCCTGGGCACGCCGAGCGATGATCTGCAGCGTATGGAGAGCTCCTGGCTGACGTGGCTCTCGCCGTTCGGATGGGCGGAGAATTCGCGGCCCTTCGCCGATGACGATCTGTGGCCGCTGGTGCTGTGCACGCTCGTCGGAATCGCTTTCGCCGTCGCCGCCATCGCCCTGCAAAGCATCCGCGACGTGGGCTCGAGCTTCGTCGCCGAGCGCGCGGGCCGCGTCGACGCGCACGCGGCGCTCGGCTCGATGACCGCTCTGGTGTGGCGGCTGTCGGCCGGATCGATCATCGGCTGGGCGATCGGCGGCGCGATCTCGGGACTGCTGGCCACGACGCTCGCCTCCGTCGTCGAGGAGGTCAGCGCCGAGAACCCGTCGATCGAGGCTGTGCTCAATCAGATGATGGCCAGTCAGGGCTCCATCGAGCAGGGCCTGCTGACGACCTTCTTCGTGATGATCGGCATCCTCGCCGCGTGCGCCGGTGTGCAGACGATCACGCGAGCGCGGCAGGAGGAGACGCACGGCACCGCCGAGCTGGTGCTCGCGACGCCGATCGACCGCGTCCGCTGGCTCTTCGATTTCGTGATCGTCGGATTCGCCGCGATCGTGATCATCCTGGCGGCAGGACTGGGCGCGGCGTCCGTCGGCATCGCCCTGAACGACGGCGACCCCGACCTCTATCGCAGCGCCGTGACGGTCGCGCTCGGCCAGGTCGTTGCGGCGAGCGTCTTCCTCGTCCTGACTGCACTGGTGTTCGTCCTGGCCCCGCGAGGGACGATCGCCGTCGGGTGGAGCCTCGTGCTGCTGGCCGCGGTCATCGGGCTGTTCGGACCGATCTTCGGCATGCCCGAGAACGTGACCTGGCTCTCGCCGGTCGCCGCCGCCCCGGTTCCGGTGACCGACGGGGTGGACGTCCGCGGCCTGTGGTGGCTGCTGGGCGCGATCGTAGTCGCAGGAGCGGCGTCGTTCGGGCTGATGCGCCGGCGTGAACTGGCCGCCGGCGGGTGACCGGCGTGGATCACCCGGGGATGGAACCCGCCGAACAGGCCGCGGCCATGCTCACCGCAGCGGGCATGGCCCGCATGCCCGCACGCGTGATGATGGCGCTGGTCGGCTCGCCCGATACCGGCTATACAGCCGCAGAGCTCAGCGACCGCCTGGGCGTCTCGGCGGCGGCGGTCTCGGGTGCCGTGCGTTTTCTGCAGTCGATGCGACTCATCCAGCGGGTGTCGCGGCCCGGAGACCGTCGCGATCGCTACGACCTCACCGACGACGCCTGGCACGGGATGCTGACGGCCAACGCCCCGCTGTACGCGAGTCTCGCCGATCATATGGACGGCATCGCCGACGAGAACACCGATGCACCGCTGTCGGTGGCGCGTGCGCGCAACACCGCCGATTTCCTGCGCTATCTCGCGGCACGCATGCCGTCGCTGATCGATGAGTGGAATACCCAGCGCCGCGCGGACGAGTAGACGATCCCGGGTCCGGGTCGACGTCAACAGACGTACCCTGGAATCGTGGGGCCGAGCGGTAGCGAGCCGGGGTTCTGGGGCGAAGCCCCGGACAGAAGCGCGCCATCCGGCGACGTCACGCACGTCGAGCGACGAGAGCTCGACGCGCTCCGCCGCCGCGCATATGGGCCGGATGCCGACATCTTCGACGACGAGGACGCCCTCGCCCGGCTGCACGCCATGGAAGAACGCGTGCGCGCAGATCGCTTCGCGCCTGCGGCCCAGGCGCCGCCCGCCTTCGCCTCGGCCGCGGCAGCGGCATCCGCCCCCGTCACACCGGCGGCAACGGTCACCCCCGTCACGACGCCGCGCGCTCCACGGTGGCACGGAGCGCTCGTCGCGGCGACAGCAGCGGTCGCGGTGCTCCTGGGCGGGACAGCGTGGAGTGCGGCGCGACCGCCCGTCGTCGACGCCGCGGCGGGCTCGGGCGAGGCGGCGGAAGCGAGCGAGCAGCGCGAGGAATTCGATCGCGCCGGCTATCGGCGGTACGTCGACGGACTCCGCGATGACGTGCTCGCCCTTGCGGGGAGCGAGGAGGTCGCCGACCGGATGATCCGCGACCAGCTCCGCCCCTACGGGATCCTCTACGGCCGAACGGTGGGAGTCGGCCCGACCGTCGACCACCGATTCTGCATGATCATCGCCGATCTGCCCCGGTCGTCGGTCACCTGCATCCCGGTCGAGAACGCGTACGCGAACCCGGTGTCGGTCCTGCTCCCGGCATGGTACGCCGACGCCGACAGCGACCTGTTCACCGGACTCGGCGAGCTCGTGGCATACACCCTGCTGCCGGGAGGCAGTGTGCTCGCGGAGCCCGCCGACTCCGCCGACGCCGTCGTCTTCCCGGATGCCGCTGCCCCGGCGCCGATCGCCATTCCGCCTCCGGGCTGGCAGTGAGTCACGCCCCCGCCTCCGCGAGGTGCCTCTCGAGCGCGTCGAGGGCAGGGCGCTGGCCCTTCACCAGGCGCTCGCGACCGGCATCCATCGTCGTCCACTCCACCCGATCCACCTCGGGGAACGACCTCATCCTGCCCGAACGCGGCGGCCACTCCAGCTCGAACTCCCCGAACACGAGTCCGTCGAGCGTGAATCCCGTGCCGTCCGCGACGAACACCGTGACCCTCTTGCCCGACGTGTACGCGTAGGTTCCGAGCTCGGCGTACGGCACGTCGGGTGCCGGCACGCCGAGCTCCTCCGCGAACTCACGGAGCGCGGCATCCAGCGCGGTCTCCGAGTCGGAGTCGTATTCGCCCTTCGGAATCGACCAGGCCGCGTCGTCCTTCGCGGCCCAGTACGGACCGCCCATGTGTGCGACCAGCACCTCCGGCACCCCCTCCACCAGGCGGTAGAGGAGGATGCCGGCGCTGGTCACAGCCATGACATGCGTGCGGTCAGGGGCGCGACGCGGGCGATACCGAGTAGGTCTCCTGCGCGTCGGTCACCGCGACGCCACTCACGGCCGCGTCGATCGCCGACATCGTGTCGGCGTCGAGAATGACCCCGGATGCGGCGACGTTCGACGCGATCTGCTCCGGGCGGGAGGCGCCGACCAGGGCGGCGGCGACGTTCGGGTTCTGCAGCACCCACGCGATCGCGAGTTGCGGCATCGTCAGCCCCACCTCGTCGGCGATGGGCTTGAGACGCTGCACCGCGGTGAGCACGTCCTCATCCATGAAGCGCTTGATGAAGCCGGCGCCGCTCTTCTCGTCGGTCGCGCGGGAGCCGTCCGGGGCAGGCTGTCCGGGTAGGTACTTTCCGCTCAGCACACCCTGCGCCATCGGCGACCAGACGATCTGCGAGATGCCGAGCTCCTCCGAGGCCGGCACGACCTTGCCCTCGATGACGCGCCAGAGGAGCGAGTACTGCGGCTGGTTGGAGATGAGCTGGATGCCGAGGTCCTTCGCGCGCGCATGCCCCTCGCGCAGCTGCTCTGCGGTCCACTCGGACACGCCGATGTAGAGCGCCTTTCCCTGTCGCACGACGTCGGCGAACGCCTGGAACGTCTCCTCGATCGGTGTCTCGTAGTCGTAGCGGTGCGCCTGGTAGAGCTCGACGTAGTCGGTGCCCAGCCGCTTCAACGATCCGTTGATCGACTCCATGATGTGCTTGCGGCTCAGGCCGCTGTCGTTGGGGCCCTTCGGACCGGTCGGCCAGTACACCTTCGTGAAGATCTCGAGCGACTCGCGCCGCTGTCCGTGGATCGCCTTGCCGAGCACCGTCTCGGCCGCGGTGTTCGCGTACACGTCCGCGGTGTCGAACGAGGTGATGCCTGCGTCGAGGGCGGCATGGACCGTGGCGATCGCCTCCGAATCGTCCACTTGCGACCCGTGCGTCACCCAGTTGCCGTACGTGATCTCCGAGACTTTGAGACCGCTGTTGCCGAGATATCGATAATCAACCATCCGACAACGCTACCGGCGGTGACCGAGCAGGGCGCCGGGCTTGACTCGATCTGCATCAGCCCTCGGGTGCCCGCCGGCGGAAGGCGCCGCTGAGACTGCGTAGCAGCAGCAGCATTCCGCCGAGCCCGAGGACGCTGCCCAGGAAGGAGAACGCGCGCACGCCGTCGGTGATCTCCGGCCCCACGTCGGAGACGGCGAGGAAGAATCCCGTCGCCACCAGTGCGACGCCGACCACCGTCGCCGTCACCTCGCCCAGGATCGAGTCCAGCCAGCGGCGGTCGTCGGCGCTCTCCAGCGCGCGCACGCGCACCTGGAACGTGCCGTCCTGCAGAGCCTGCGTGATGCCCTCGATCCGGCGCGGGAGGCGCCGCATCTGCTCCGCCAGGATCGCCGACTGAGCCTGGAGGCCGAGCGCCACCGCCCGAGGCGAGGCGAGCTGGAGGGCGATGTGCGGGGCACGCGAGAGCCCACGGCCGACCATGTCGTAGCCGGGCACCAGGCGGCGCAGCGAGCCCTCGAGGGAGATCAGAGTGCGGAAGACGAGCAGCAGCGACGGCGGCATCGCGAGGCGGTGCCGGCGCAGCACGTCGATCAGCGCGGTGAACACGTTCTCGCCCACTTGCGCGTTGGCAACCCGGGTGAGGATCGCTCCGATGTCGTGCTGCAGAACGGCCTGCTCCACGCTGCCCCCCGACATCGGCGCGCACAGCAGCAGCACGATGTCGGTGGCCGACACGTCATCATCGTTCGCGATCGCGACCAGGAGCGGCGCGAGCAGCCGGCGGACGCTGCGCTCGAGTATGCCGATCGCGCCGAAGTCGATCAGCGTGACCGTCCCGTCCTCCGCGAGGATCAGGTTGCCCGCGTGCAGGTCGGCATGGAACACCCCGCGCACCGCGATCTGCTCGAAGACCGAATCGACGACCCCGTCGACGACCCTCTGCGCCGCAGCGGGCGGCAGCGCGTCCGGCGTGAGGCGGCTGAAGGGGATGCCGTACGCGCGCTCCAGCACCAGCATCCGCGACGTCGAGATGTCGTGGTGCACGGTCGGGATGTTCAGCGCCGGCGACTGCGACCGCTCGATCGCACCGCGGAGCATCTCGGTGTTGGCGGCCTCGACGCGGTAGTCGAGCTCCTCGCGCAGGGTGCGCGCGAACTCCGCCGCCAGTGCCCGCGCGCCGTAGTCGCGCGCCCATTCCGTGCGCCGCTCGGCGTCGGCGGCGAGCCGCTCGAGGATGTCGAGGTCGGTCGTCACCTGCGCGCGGGCCCGCGGCCGCTGGATCTTCACCACGACCCGCTCGCCGTTCTTCAGCGTCGCGGCGTGGACCTGCGCGACGGATGCCGCAGCCAACGGGGTCTGATCGACGGAGGCGAACACCTCATCCAGGGGGCGACGCAGTTCGTGGCGGATCGCCGCTTCGGCCTCGGCCCACGGGATCGGGGTGGAGTCCATCTGGAGCGTGGACAGCGCCGTGACGAGTTGAGGGGGCAGGACGTCCGCGCGGGAGGAGAGCACCTGACCCAGCTTGACGAAGGTGACGCCCGCCTCGTTGAGCGCGCCGACGAGCGCCTCCGGCAGTTCGTCGCTGTAGCCCCTCGCGCGGTTCTGGTACAGCCCGATGCCGTGGCGGGAGGCGATGACGACGATCTGCGCATAGCGACGGGCGCGATCGCGACGCCGGATCGCATTGCGGATCACGACGATCGGATTGCGGATCGGCTGTGTGGGAACGAGGAACTCGCTCACGACGATCACGACCACGACGACCGCGAACACCCAGCCGAGGATGAGAGCCGAGATCGTGGCGGCGATCGGCCAGGCGACGAGGAATCTTCCGTCGGCGTAGACGTGGGACTGCTCGAGCATCCACAGCACGAGGGGGATGCTCAGCGCGAAGACGACGATCGAGAAGATCAGCGAGCGCACCCAGCCGACCGGGGTGTCCAGCAGTCGGCGCGACACCCACGTCGCGACTGCGGCGAAAGCGAGGGCGACGAGCGCGAAGGCGAGCCAGTTCGGCATGTGCCGATTCTGTCAGGCCGACTGCTCGCCCGCGCGATCAGTCCTCGGTGGGGGTGGCCGCCGCGACCGCTTCGTCTTCGGTCGTCGCGACCAGCTGGCCGCAGGCGCCGTCGATCTCCTTGCCGCGGGTGTCGCGGAGGGTGGTCGGGATGCCGGCGTCGTTGAGGCGGCGGACGAACTCGTTCTGCACCGGGACCTCGGATGCGGTCCAGATCGAGCCCGGCGTCGGGTTGAGCGGGATCGGGTTCACGTGCACCCAGCCGCGCCCGCGGGAGTTCAGCTTCTCGGCGAGCAGGTCGGCGCGCCACCCGTGGTCGTTCATGTCCTTGATGAGCGCGTATTCGATCGAGACCCGGCGCCCGGTCTTGTCGAAGTAGTTCCGCGCGGCATCCAGCGCCTCGTCGACCTTCCAGCGGGAGTTCACCGGAATGAGCTCGTCACGCAGGGCATCGTCGGGGGCGTGCAGCGAGAGCGCGAATGTGACCGGGATGTCCTCGTTCGCGAGCTTGGTGATGGCCGGCACCAGCCCGACGGTCGAGACGGTGATCCCGCGAGCGCTCATGCCGAGCCCGTGCTGCTTGTCGGTCATCACGCGCACGGCCTGCATCACCCGCGAGTAGTTCGCGAGCGGCTCGCCCATGCCCATGAACACGATGTTCGAGACGCGCTCCGGCGTCTGCCCGGGTCCCGAAGACTGTCGAAGGGTCTTCCCGCCCAGTCCGCCCTCGGCGATGAGCCGGTTGGCGCGCACGATCTGCTCGATGATCTCCGCCGCCGACATGTTGCGGGTCAGGCCCGCCTGCCCGGTCGCGCAGAACGGGCAGTTCATGCCGCATCCGGCTTGCGACGAGACGCACAGCGTGATCCGGCCCGGGTAGCGCATCAGCACGGACTCCACCAGAGCGCCGTCGTGCAGCTTCCAGAGGAACTTGATCGTGTCGCCGCGGTCGGTCTCGAGCCGTCGCACCTCGGTGAGCAGGGGCGGCAGCATCCCGTGCACGAACTCCTCGCGACCGGCGACCGGCAGGTCGCTCATCGCCGCGGGATCGTGCGTCCAATGGGTGAAGTAGTGCTTCTCCAGCTGCTTCGCGCGGAACCCCGGCATGCCGAGCTCCTTCACCTTCGCGATGCGCTCATCGGGCGTGAGGTCGGCCAGGTGCACGGGCGGCTTGCCGCGCTTCGGAGACGCGAACTGCAGCAGGGGCCTGCCCTCGGCGTCCTTCTTCTGCTGCCAGCCCTCCGTGCGTGGTCGCACCTGCGGCGACGCGGAGGCCGCGGGCGCCGTCTTCGGGCGCACCTGTCGCACGGGCGTTCCCTCGGGCCTGGTCGTCATGCTCTCAGGGTAGGGGACGCACCTGCGTGAAGCCTGGCGCGAGAGGCCGCCGAGCCGTCCGCACCGGGTCACGGAGGGGTAGCGTGAGGAAGGGGACGAAGCATGGATGCCGCGACTCGCGCCGAGCTGCAAGCGCTGCGCCTGCGCGCCTACGGCCCGTCGGCCGACATCGCCGATGACCGGACCGCCGTCGAGCGCCTGATCGCACTGGAGGAGCTCGCGCTTCCCGCCTCGGACTCCGAGTCGCTCGGCGCCGCAGATGCAGGCCCGCCGGAGGTGCGGGTGGCCGCCGATGCGGAACCGCGGGAGGCTCGCGTCGTCGCTGTGCTTCCGTCGGGTGCGCAGCCACGGCGACGGTCCGGGTGGCATGTCGCGCTGGTCGCGGCTGTCGCGGTGCTCGTCGCGCCGCTCGGGGCGATCGCGGCACAGCAGGCCATGGTGCGGCCGGATCCCCCGGCCGAGGTGTCCGATCGCGTTCGATCGGCACTCGCGTTCGCGGACGACCCTGCGACGGAGGTTCTGATCACCGTGCGGGTCGACGGCTCGTTCGGCGATTACGTCGACATCCCGTCCGCCGGAGACGTGCCGGTCTTTCCCGTGGAGGGGCTCATGACCTGGGTCGAGCCGCTCGGCGACTACTACGGCTGGAAGCTGTGGATCGGCGGCGCACGGGGAGCCGTCGACGATGAGAACTGCCTGCTCCTCGACGGCGAGGGCACGATGCGCGCCAACTGCGAATCCACAGACCTCAAGGCCCAGGGTGCGCTGCTGCTGTCCGTGCCCTTCGCAGAGGTTCCTCCGATCGAGCGGCCCGACCGGATGACCGCCGATCAGAGCCTCGGCTTCTGGTGGGCCGCCGACGGTGTCGTGAGGATCCTCCTCGGCCCGACTCCGGAAGCGGAGTCCGCGCGAGATGTCCGCGCCGCGACGAGCGTCCCCATCCTCATCGACGACACCTCCGGTGACTATGTCGATGGGTCGATGAGCGCCGACGTGCCCGCGTTTCCGGTCAGCGGTGACATGAGGTGGGCGCAGTCACTCGGTGAGCACTTCGGCTGGGCGCTTTGGATCGGCGCTGCGCCGAGCCGGCGCGGTGATCAGAAGTGCATACTCCTGGTCGGAGCGACCGACGTCCGATCGCAGTGCGGGGCCGGCGAGTGGGAGGCGGAGGGCCCGTTGCTCGTCTCGCTGCCGTACGCGCAGATCCCGCCGGACCAGCGGCCCCAGGGCATGACTGCCGATCAGGGTGTCGACTTCCGGTGGAGTACCGGGGGCTTCGTGAGCGTGCTGGTCACCCCGGGCGAGGGGGACTGAGCTTCCGCGACCTGCGGACGCCGGACTCGCGGAGCCTCAGCCGCGGCATCCGCCACTATCGTGCGTATTAGTCCGACGTGAGGAGAAGTGTGGTTCCGCCGGAGAATCTGCTCGCCTTCATCGTGGCCGCGCTCGTGCTCATCGTCATTCCGGGGCCCAGCGTGCTGTTCACGATCGGCCGCGCGCTCGCGCTCGGCCGCATCGGCGGGCTCCTGAGCGTCCTCGGCAATGCGCTCGGACTGCTGCCGATCATCGGACTCGTCGCGCTCGGAGTCGGCGGGCTCGTCGCGCGGTCGGTCGTGCTCTTCACGATCGTGAAGGTCGTCGGCGCGCTGTACCTGATGTTCCTCGGGGTGCAGGCGATCCGGCACCGGCGCCGCGCCGCCGAGGCCGCGATCTCCGGCGCGCTCCCCCGCTCGCACTGGCGACAGCTGGCGGAAGGATTCGTCGTGGGCATCACGAACCCGAAGACGATCGCGTTCTTCGTCGCCGTGCTGCCGCAGTTCGTCGATCTGGACGCCGGTGCCGTGCCGCTGCAGATGATCCAGCTGGGCCTCATCTTCTTCGTGATCGCCCTTCTCTCAGACGGCGTCTGGGCGCTCGCCGCGGCCGGCGCCCGCACGTGGTTCGGAAGGTCGCCGAGGCGCATCGCCGCGCTCTCGGCCACCGGCGGCGGACTCATGATCGGACTCGGCGGCATCCTGCTGTTCACCGGCAACAAGCACTGACGCCTCCCCGACCTCGAGACTGCATGGGGTGGTCGAGACTGCAGGTATTGCCTGCTGTCTCGACCACCCCCTGCAGTCTCGCGGTCAGGACGGCTGCGCGCCGAGGTTCACCAGGTTGCCGTCGGGGTCACGCACCTGGGCGACGCGCTCGCCCCACGGCATGTCGGCGGGCGGGCGCTCCACCGAGCCGCCCGCCGCCACGAACGCCGTGAACGCCGCGTTCACGTCGTCGACGTAGAACCACAGCGCCACCCGGTCGCCGGCCGCGGCAGCCGGCGCGTCCGGATCCTTGCCGACGCCGAGGGATGCCGCGCCGATCGTCAGGGACACATACGCGTCCTCGCCGCCGTCGGTGAAGCGGTAGTCGACGGCGCCGCCGAGCGCCCGTTCGTAGAAGCCGCAGAGCCGGGGCAGATCGCGCGTGAGCAGGATCGGGAACAGACTGTGCACCGCCATGCCGACACCCTAGAACGCGTCGCGCGTCTACAGGAAGATGTCGGGGAACAGCCGGTCGTCGGGCGTTCCGGGAACGGCGGCGTAGCGCGAGAAGTCGGTGATGCCGGCATCCGTCAGCACGTCCTCGACGATCAGCGACTGCCCGGTGCACTCGCGCGCCGGACGCGTGAGCACCTCGTACGCGGCGTCGGCGTAGATCTCGGGCGTGCGGCTCGCGGCCATCACCCTGTCTCCGCCCAGCAGGTTCTGCACTGCCGCGGTCGCGATCGTCGTGCGCGGCCACAGCGTGTTGGCGGCGATCCCGTCTCTCGCGAACTCGGCGGCGAAGCCGAGTGTCACCATCGTCATGCCGTACTTCGCCAGCGTGTAGCCGGTGTGCGCGCCCAGCCACTTCGGG
>Ga0190272_10001261_pt1 | contig 12197 bp, 9 predicted proteins | sample Popmic504T_FD_133746 | JGI IMG/M metagenome (GOLD analysis project Ga0190272, IMG submission 133746) | Populus adjacent soil microbial communities from riparian zone of Shoshone River, Wyoming, USA - 504 T | ecosystem: Environmental > Terrestrial > Soil > Riparian zone | place: USA: Wyoming...
GGTGGCAGCGCGGGCGGGTGGACGACGGCGGCGTCGCTGACCGTCGAGGGTGGCTCGGTCTACCGGTGCGGCACCGCGATGTACCCGATCCTCGACCTCCTGCGGTGGACCGGCGCCGGTGCCGAGACCCACGACTTCGAGTCGCAGTACCTGCACAGCCTGGTCGGGCCGCTGCCGCAGACGCACGACCGCTACGTCGACCGCTCCCCCAACAGCCACCCGGAGCGCCTCTCCGGGCCGATCCTGCTGCTGCAGGGCCTCGACGACCAGATCTGCCCGCCGGCCCAGGCCGAGCGGCTGGTCGCCGCGCTCGCCGGCAGCGGCGTCCCGCACGCCTACCTGGCGTTCGACGGGGAGCAGCACGGCTTCCGCAAGGCGGAGTCCATCATCGCGGCGCTCAACGCCGAGTTGGCGTTCTACGGCCAGGTCCTCGGCTTCGCGACGCCGGGGGTGCCGCAGCTGGAGCTGTCGTCCTGACGCCGTCCGTGACCAGGCCGCGGCCGCTGCGGCCGGGCGACCGGGTTGCCGTGGTGGCCCCGGCCGGGCCGGTGGTGCCGGAGCTCCTCGACCGCGGCGTCGCCGAGCTGCGGTCCTGGGGGCTGGACGTCGTGGTCGGCGAACACGTGCTCGACCGGCACCCGTCGCTGGACTACCTGGCGGGCGCCGACGCCCACCGCGCCGCCGACCTCCTGCGCGCCTGGCGCGACCCGTCGGTCGCCGCCGTGTTCTGCGCCCGCGGTGGCTACGGCTGCCTGCGCACCATCGAGCACCTCGACGACGCCGCCATGAACGCCATGGCCGCCGCCGGGCCGAGGACGCTCGTCGGCTCCAGCGACGTCACGGCGCTGCACACCCTGGTCGGCGCCCGTCTCGGCCTGGTGACGCTGTTCGGGCCGATGGTCGGCACCAACGGGTTCCTCGACCACCCCGCGAACCGCGACCACCTGCGCCGCACCCTGTTCACCCCGGCCGACACCCGCGTCCTGCGCGGCCCGGACGCGGAGACCATGGTCGGCGGCGTCGCGCACGGGCCGCTCGCCGGCGGCAACCTCAGCCTCCTGGTCTCCGGCCTCGGCGTGCCGGGACTGTCCCGCCCGCCGGACGGCGCCATCGCCGTCGTCGAGGACGTCAGCGAGGCGCCCTATCGCCTCGACCACTTCCTCACCCACCTGCTGCGCGCCGGGTGGTTCGACACCGTCGCCGGCATCGCCCTCGGCTCGTGGCACTCGTGCGGCACCGCCGACGCCGTCCGCGCCGTCCTCACCGACCGCCTCACCCCGCTCGGCGTCCCCATCGTGTGGGAGCTCGGCTTCGGCCACGGCCCACACCAACTCACCCTCCCGCTCGGCGCCCTCGCCACCCTCGACGCCGACACCGCCACCCTCACCGTCGACCGGCCATAGACCCACCGGTGACACGGCGGCCCGCACCGCCCCGCGGCCCGGCGGACGATCCGCCCGCCCCGCCCCGCCTGCCCCGCCCCGGCCGTCTGCCCCGCCCCGCCCCGCCCGCATGAACGTGACAGCAGTCTGGTTTCGACGCGCCCGAACCAGACTGGTGTCGCGCTCATGCGGATTGGGACGTGATCCCAGGATTGTCGATCGGCGTTCCACACGTCCGACGATCACGGCGAAGGCAGGGGTCTGCGCCGTTCGGGCGTCGACGACACGCCGGGTGGAGTACACGATCGCGCGGTAAGCGGCCGCCGACTGTGTGTGCAGTTGGTGAACAGTTGACGGGGCCTGTGACGGGGTGAAGGGTGGCTCGCTGAGGAACAGTCCGTCGTCGGGAGGTCACGATGGGTCGATCGGTGAGGATGGGCAGGGCCGTGCTGGCCGCCGCGGTCGCGGCGTCCACGGTGATGGCGCTCAGCGGGGCCGGAGCGACGGCCCAGGAGCGAGCGCAGGCACCGGCCCAGCAGAGCCCGCGCCAGCTGGCGTTCGAGGCGGCGTCCGCCGAGTTCGGGGTGCCGCGGAGCGTGCTGCTCGGGGTGTCGTACCTGCAGTCCCGGTGGGACCTCAACGCCGGCACGCCCAGCACCACCGGCGGCTACGGGCCGATGCACCTCACCGACGCCGCGCCGTTCCTCGCCGGTGGGACGCACCACGACAGCGGCGCCGAGGACCCCCGCGGCGACGAGACCCGGCCGCTGGAGCTCGCCGAGCAGTCGGTGGCGCCGCTGGCCGAGTCGCTGCGCACGCTGCCGAGCACGGCCGAGCTCACCGGCATCGACGCGGCCGCGCTGAAGAGCGACCCCGCCCAGAACATCCGTGGTGGCGCGGCCCTGCTGGCCTCCTACCAGCGGGAGCTGGGGGCGCCGCTGTCCGGCGACCCGGCCGACTGGTACGGCGCGGTGGCCCGGTACGGCGGCTCGACGGACGCCGCCGCGGCCGGCCGGTTCGCCGACGAGGTGTACGAGCAGATCCGGGCCGGCGCGGACCGCGTCACCGACGACGGACAGCGCGTCGTCCTCACGCCGACCGCGGTCGAGCCGGACCGCGGCCGGCTGGACGGGCTGGGCCTGCCGCCCGGCGAGCGCAGCCCCGACGAAGTCGAGTGCCCCTCGGACGTGGACTGTGAGTGGATCCCGGCGCCGTACCAGGTGACCGCGCCCAACGACTACGGCAACCACGACCTGAGCGACCGGCCGCGCAACCAGCAGATTCGCTACATCGTGGTGCACGACACCGAGGGCAGCTACGCCACCACGCTGCGCCTGGTGCAGGACCCGACCTACGTGTCGTGGCAGTACACCCTGCGCTCCTCCGACGGCCACGTCGCGCAGCACGTGCGCAGCGACGACGTGGCGTGGCACGCGGGAAACTGGTACGTCAACGCCACCGCGATCGGCCTGGAGCACGAGGGCTTCGCCGCCCAGGGCACCTGGTACACCGAGGCCATGTACCGCAGCTCGGCCAAGCTGGTGCGACACCTGGCGCAGCGGTTCAACATCCCGCTGGACCGCCACCACATCATCGGCCACGACCAGATCCCCGGCATCCTGCCCGCCAACGTCCGCGGCATGCACTGGGACCCGGGCCCCTACTGGAACTGGAGCCACTACTTCGAGCTGATGGGTGCCCCGCTGGAGCCGAGCGGCCCGAGGAACTCCACGGTCGTCACCATGAAGCCCGACTGGGAGACCAACCGGCCCGCGTTCGTCGGGTGCGACGGCGCCGGCCCGTGCCCCTCGCGCAGCTCGTCGTCGGTCATCCTGCGCTCCGAGCCGCGCCACGACGCGCCGCTGGTCCGCGACATCGGGCTGCGCCCCGGCGGTGAGCCCAGCACCATGCACGTGTCCGACCACGGCGCGCGGGCCTCGGCCGGCACCCAGTGGGCGGTCGCCGAGGTGCAGCGCGACTGGACCGCGATCTGGTACCTCGGCCAGAAGGCGTGGTTCCACAACCCGCGCGGCAACCCGGCCGCGATCCGCGCCGACGGCGTGGTGGCCACCCCGAAGGCCGGCCGCCCCAGCGTCCCGGTCTACGGCAGGGCGTACCCGGAGGCGTCGGCGTACCCGTCGACCATCCCGGTGCAGGCGGTCGTACCGCTGCAGTACACCTGGCCGGCCGGCCAGTCCTATGTCGTCGGCCAGACCATGCTGCCGGAGTACTACCGCGCCGTGACGTACAACTGCTCGGGGCCGGGCGACTGCACCGTGGTCCGCGGCCAGGACCGGTACTACCAGGTCCAGTTCGGCCACCGCATGATGTACGTCCGCGCCGCCGACGTGGACGTACACCGCATCTGACACCGCGCCGCTTTCCGGGTGGATGGCACATGTGACCGGTTCTACCGGCCGAATGTGCCATTCACCCGGTTCAGGCGGGGCGTGTGCTCTGCGGTAGCACCGAGATGAGGAGCTTCGTGTAGTCGTGCTCGGGGGCCAGGAGCACCTGCTCGGTGGGGCCCTCCTCGACGAGCTTGCCGCGGTACATCACGAGTACCCGGTCGGCGATGGTCCACGCCAGCCCGAGGTCGTGGGTGATCACCAGCGCGCCGAGGCCGAGGTCGGTGCGCAGCCGCAGCAGCAGCGCCAGGATCTCGCCGCGCACCGAGGCGTCCAGTGAGGCGACCGGCTCGTCGGCCACCAGGAACCGCGGCTGCAACGCGAGGGCGCCGGCGATCACGACCCGCTGGCGCTGCCCACCGGACAGCTCCGACCGCAGCGCGGGGAAGAACTTCTCCGGCGGGCGCAGCTCGGCCTTGGACAGGGCCTCGGCCACCAGCTCGCGCTCGTCGCCGTCGATGCGGTGCACCCTGATGCCCTCGGCGACGGCCTCGTACACGCTGTGCCGGGGGTTGAGCGCGCCGGTCGGGTCCTGCAGCACGAGCTGGACCTGCCGCCGGTAGTCGCGCAACGCCCGCGCCGAGCGCGGCAACGCCACGCCCGCGTAGCGCACCTCGCCCGCGGTCGGCCGCTGCAGCCCGAGGAGGGTGCGGGCGAGAGTCGTCTTGCCGGAGCCGGACTGGCCGACGAGCGCCACGATCTCGTTGCTCTCGCAGCGCAGGCTGACCCCGTCGACGTCGCGGACCGTCCCCCCACCCCGCTGCGAGAACACGACGGACAGCCCCTCCGCCTCCAACACCCCGTCGTTGTTACCCGCCGGTAATTGACTGAAGGGCGCCTTCAGTCGGCTAGGCCGACTGAAAGGCGCCTTCAGTCCGTCCGGTGAGGGGGGTACGAGCCGCGACGCCGGGTCACCCACGGTCGGGAAGGCCGCGGCCAGCGCGACGGCGTGCGGGTGCTGCGGCGCCGTCATGATCTGCTCCGACGTGCCCTCCTCGACGACCCGGCCGTCGTACATCACAGCGACCCTGCGGCACGACGCGGCGAGCACGGACAGGTCGTGGCTGATCATCACCAGGCCGATGTCGCGTTCCCTGACGAGGTCGCCGAACCGGTCGAGCACCTGGGCCTGCACGACGACGTCGAGCGCGGTGGTCGGCTCGTCGGCGATCACCAGCTTGGGCTCACAGGCCAGCGCCATGGCGATCATCACCCGCTGCCGCTGCCCGCCGGACAGCTCGTGCGGGTAGGCGGAGGCGCGCGACACCGGCAGCTCCACCTGCTCAAGCAGCGCCGCCACCCGCGCCCGCACCGGCCCGCGGAACCCGTGCAGGACAAGGGGTTCGGCGATCTGGTCACCGATGCGCTGCACCGGGTTGAGGGAGTGCATTGCGCCCTGGAACACGATCGACGCCTGCGCCCAGCGCACGGCGCGCAGCCTGCCCCAGGACAGCGTGGTGACGTCCTCGCCGTCGAGCAGGATCTGCCCGCCGATGCGCGCCGACGCCGGCAGCAGCCGCAGCACCGACATGGCCAGGGTCGACTTGCCGCACCCGGATTCCCCGCACAGCCCGAGGGTGTCGCCGGCCTCCAGGGTGAGCGACACCCCGCGCACCGCCGGCACCCACCCCCGCGAGGTGGAGTAGTCCACGGTGACGTCGCGGAACTCCAGCAGCGGAGCCGACGACGGCAACGGATCCGGCGACGACAACGAAGCCGACGACAGCGGAGCAGACGGCAACGGACCGGTCACCGGCGGCCTCGCAGGTTCGGGTTGAGGACGGTCTCCAGCGCGCGGCCGGCGAGGGTGAAGCCGAGGACGACGATCACGATCGCGATGCCGGGCGGCAGCAGGTACCACCATGCCCCGGCCGTCACGGCCCCGGTGTCGAGCGCGGACTTGAGCATCCCGCCCCAGGAGACGGTGCCGGGCGCGCCGAGGCCGAGGAAGGCGAGGGTGGACTCGGAGATGATCGCGCTGCCGACCGTGAGCGTGGTGTTGGCCAGTACCAACGGGAACACCGCGGGCAGCACGTGCCGCACGAGGATGTGGGCGTGCCCGCCGCCGAGGACCTGGGCCCGCTCGATGAAGGGCCGGGCCTCGACGGTCAGGGTCTGGGCGCGCACCAGCCGGGCGGTCGACGACCACGAGGTGACGCCGATCGCGAGGATGATCGTCGGCAGCCCGCGGGCCAGCACGGTGGACAGCACGATCGCCAGCACCAGCGACGGCAGCACGAGGAAGAAGTCGGTGACGCGCAGCAGCAGCGCCGACGGCCAGCCGCGGAAGTGCGCCGCGAGCATCCCGACGATGGTGCCGATGCCGACCGAGAGCAGCGCGGCCGAGATGCCCACCAGCAGCGACACCTGCGCGCCGTACCAGGTGAGGATGAGCACCGACCGGCCGTTCTCCTCGGTGCCGAGCCAGTACTCGCCGTCCGGTGGGTCCAGGACGCCGCCGGTGGCCTTGGTGACCGACAGCTGGGAGTCGTCGACGAGCAGCGGCGCGAGCAGGGCGAGCACCAGCACCACGCCGAGCACGATGAGCCCGATGAGCCCGGACCTGTTGGCGATGAACAACTTCCAGGCCGCGCCGAGCGCGACGCGGCGGCGGGTCCAGGCGATGGACGACGCGCTCACGAGGTACGCACCCTGGGGTCGATGAGCCGGTACACGATGTCGGCCAGCACGTTCATCACGATCACCGCGCCGGCCAGGACGATGAGCGACCCCTGCAGCAGCGGGTAGTCCGGCACCTGGATCGCCTCGTAGGTGAGCAGGCCGAGCCCCGGCCAGGAGAACACCTTCTCGACGGTCACCGCGCCGGAGATGAGGAACCCGACGTGCAGGAAGATGATCGTCACGGTGGGCAGCAGCGCGTTGGGCACGGCGTGCTTGCTGCGGACGTCGTCGTCACGCAGTCCCTTGGCGCGGGCCGTGGTGAGGTAGTCGGCGTTCATCTCCTCCAGCAGCGACGACCGCATCACCATCAGGTACTGGGCGTACACCACGGCGACCATGGTCAGCGCGGGCAGCACCAGGTGGTGCCCGGTGTCCAGGATGGACGGGAAGAACCCGTCGACGCCGCCGGGCGACACCATGCCCGCGGTCGGGAACAGGTCGAGCCCCACCGCGAAGACGATCAGCACGATGAGGCCGAGCCAGAACGTGGGCACGGACCACAGGACCAGCGCGGTCGCGGTCGACAGCTGGTCGAACCGGCTGCCGTGCCGCCACGCCGCCCTGGTGCCGAGCCACAGGCCGAGCGCGACCGACAGCACGAGCGCCGTCCCGGTGAGCAGGACGGTGGCCCCGACCCGGTCCCACAGCAGGTCGGTGACCGGCTGCCGGTACTTGAACGAGGTGCCGAGGTCGCCGTGCGCCAGGTCGACGATGTAGTCGACGAACTGCCCGAACAGCGACTTGTCGAGGCTCCACTCGCGACGCAGCCGTTCCACCTGTTCCAGGTCGCCGGGCCGGTCCCTGATGAGGGTCCGCACCGGGTTGCCCGGCATCGCCCTGAACAGGAAGAAGCCGAGCACGACGACCATCACCAGGCTGACCAGGCCGCCGCCGATCTTGGCCGCGACGAACCGCAGGGTGGACCCGCCACGGCCGAATCGGCCACCGACGAGATCGGTGGCCGATTCGGTCGTGGTGAGAACGTCGACCACGGGCTATTCCCGCTCGTCGGCACCGACGCGGCGACGCCGGCTCACTCCCCACACCACGAGTGCGAGCAGCGCGATGCCGGACACCACGCCACCGACGACGAGCGGCGTGTTGTTGTCGGACGCGGCCTCGTCGGTCGCCTCCTCGGCCCCGACCGGCCGGGCACCGTAGTAGCCCCAGTAACCGTTCTGGCCGGTGATCACGCCACCGTCGGCCGGCTGGGTCTGGAAGCCGGTGAACCGGTCGGACCGGTACGCCTCCAGCGCCTTGTCGTAGGTCAGGATGATCGCGGACACGTTGTCGTACAGGAGCTCCTGCATCTTCTGCACGATCTCCTGCCGCGCCGGCCGGTCCAGCTCTGCGAGCTGCTGGGCGTAGAGCCGGTCGTACTCGGCGTTGCAGAAGTTCGAGTCCGACAGCTCGGTGCCGACGACCTTGCAGGTCTGCTGGGCGAGCATGCTGTCCGGGTCGGGCCCGACGCTCCAGCCGGTGAACGCCAGGTCGAAGTTGCCGGCGTTCTGGTCGTCGTTGGACTGGTTCGACGACTTGATCTCCGGCGTCAGGCCGATCCCGATGGCCTCGAACCACTCCTTGATGTACTCGGAGGTCTGCTGGTTCTGGGTGTTGTCGCTGGCGATGAGCAGCCGCAGGTTGATCGGCTTGCCCTGCTTGTCGACGCGGATGCCGTCGCCGCCCTTGGCGTACCCGGCCTCGTCGAGCAGCTGGTTGGCCTTGGCCGCGTCGTAGGTGCGCAGCTTGTCCGAAGGCGGCTTGTAGGTCCAGTCGCTGTACACCGGCGGGATCAGCTGGGTGGCCGGCTCGGAGTGGCCCTGCTTGACCCGGTCGACGAGGGTCGGCACGTCGACCGCGTAGTTGAGCGCCTGGCGCACCGCGACGTCCTTGAGCACCGGGTTGCCGTTGCCGAACGCGGTGCCATCGGCCTTGGGGTTGCTCGGGTTCATGGTGATCTCGGTGAAGCGCCGGTTGCGGCCGTCGTTGCGGGTGATGTTGCCGTCAGAGGCCAGCGCGTCGTACTGGGCGGGGGTCAGACCGCTGACGATGTCGACGTCACCCTTGCGCAGACCCTGCACCGCGGCGTCGCTGTTCTCGTACTTGACGAACTGCAGGGTGTCCACCTTCGGGCGCCCGCGCCAGAAGTTGTCGTTGGCCTTCAGCGTGCTGGACGCGCCCTCGTCGTACCCGGTGAGGACGAACGGCCCGCTGCCGACGACGGGGAACGTCTCGCTGTTGGTGAAACTCTTGATGTCGGTGACCTTCGACCAGACGTGCTCCGGCACGATCGGGACCTCGGAGCTCAGCATCGACGCCTGCGGGGTCTTGGTCTTGATCACCAGGGTGCGGTCGTCGGTGGCCGTGACCGACTCGTAGTTGGCGACCGCGACGCCGTTGGCCGCGGCGGCGTCCTCGTTGGTCATGATCAGGTTGTAGGTGAAGGCCGCGTCCTTCGCCGTGATCGGCTCGCCGTCGGACCACTTCGCTTCCCTGATCTTGAACGTCCAGGTCAGGTTGTCCGCCGACGGTTCCCAGCTCTCGGCGATGCCCGGCTCTGGGCTGGAGCTCTCGGCGCTGTTGACCGTAAGGAACTCGTACATCAGCCGGCCGAGCTGGGTGGAGACCAGGAACACCGCGGTGAACGGGTTCAGGGTGTCGATCTCCTGCGTGTGGGAGACCCGCATGGTGACGTCGCTCTGCGCGTACGCCGCGGCACCGGTGGTGACCGGCAGCAGACCGGGCCCGGCGACCAGCGCGGCGGTGGCCACGCAGACGCCGAGACCCCTGGTGAGCTTGGAGAATCGCATTCAGGTCGCCCTTCGTCATGACCACGGCACGGTGCGCCCCCGTTGGCGCGTCGCCCGCGTGTGGGAAACCAACCACTGTGCAGCCCCGGCCGTCAATGGGCCACAGCACAGGTTGTAACCAGGTTGTAGCGTAGGGCTCCATGCGGGTCCTGGTCTCGGCTGACATGGAGGGCGCCACCGGCGTCACGTACACGGCGGACGTGTCACCGGGAACCGAGCAGTGGCAACGGATGCGGCTGCTGTTCGCGGGCGACGTGAACGCCTGCGTCGACGGGCTGTTCGCCGGCGGGGCCACCGAGGTGCTGGTGAACGAGGCACACAGCTCCCAGCGCAACCTGCTGCTGGAGCGCCTCGACGAGCGGGCCGTCATGCTGACCGGGCGGCACAAGCCGCTGTCCATGATGCAGGGCATCAGCGACGGCCCTGGCGGCCCCGACGGCGTCGTGTTCCTCGGCTACCACGCCGGGGCCGGCGCCCGCGGCGTGCTGTCGCACACCTACCTGGAGAACTCGATCACCGGCGTGTGGCTCGACGGCGTGCCGGCGAGCGAGGGCCGGCTCAACGCGGCGCTGGCCACCGAATACGGCGTGCCGGTGCTCATGGTGACCGGCGACGACCAGGCCTGCCTCGACGCCGCCGGGTACGCGGCCGACGCGCACACTGTCGCGGTGAAGCGTTACGTGAGCCGGTACGCCGCCGTGTGCACGCCGCCCGCCCGGACCGCGGTGGAGCTCAGGGACACCGCCCAGCGGGCGATGGGCCTCGCCGGGCGGGGCACAGCGGCCGCGCTGCCGCACCGCATCGAGGTGGAGTTCGACGCGACCCACCTGGCCGACGCGGCCGCCGTCGTGCCGACGGTGTCCCACGTCGGGGAGCGCAGGGTGGGGTTCACGGCGGAGTCCATGACCGAGGCGATGAAGGCGTTCAAGATCGTGACCGCGATCGCGGCCGGCGCGGTGGAGGGCAGCTATGGCTGAGGCGGTCGACACCGACGACAACACCGACACCGCGCCGGACGCCGCGGTGGTCGACCTGTGCTCCGCACTGGTCCGGATCGACACCACCAACCGCGGCGGCGGCGACTGCGAGGGCGAGCGCGAGGCCGCCGAACTCGTCGCCGCGTCGCTGGCGTCGAGCGGCCTCGCGCCGGTGCTGCTGGAGTCGGCCCCGCGCCGCGCCAACGTCGTCGCCCGCGTGCCCGGCACCGACCCGTCGCTGCCCGCGCTGCTCGTCCACGCACACCTCGATGTGGTCCCGGCGCAGGCGGCCGACTGGACGGTGCCGCCGTTCTCCGGCGAGGTCGACGCCGACGGCTACCTGTGGGGGCGCGGCGCCGTCGACATGAAGGACATGTGCGCCGCCGTGCTGTCGACGCTGCGCTCGTGGTCGCTGCGTGGCCTGGCGCCGCGGCGCGACATCGTGGTGGCGTTCGTCGCCGACGAGGAGGCCGACGGGGACTACGGGGCGCACTGGCTGGCCGAGCGCCACCCCGAGCTCCTCGACGGCTGCGTCGCGGCCATCGGCGAGTCCGGCGGGTTCACCTTCGGCAGCCCGGGAACCCCGCGCCTGTACCCGATCGGCACCGCGGAGCGTGGCACCCTGCACCTGCGGCTCACCGCGACCGGGCGGGCCGGGCACGCCTCGCGGCCCAACTCGGCCAACCCCGTCATCGCGCTGGTGGACACGCTGTCCAGGATCGCCGGGCACCGCTGGCCGGTGCACCTCACCCCGGCCGTCGAGGCGTACCTGACCGGCGCGGCGGCCGCGCTGGGCGTCGACGCCGACCTCGCGGACCCGTCCACCGTCGACAACCTGGTGGCCAAGCTCGGCCGCGCCGGCACGCTCGCCGCGGCGACGATCCGCATCAGCTCCACCCCGACCGTGCTCTCGGCCGGCAGCAAGGTGAACGTCATCCCGAGCACGGCCACCGCGGAGGTGGACATCCGCACCCTCCCCGGCACCGTGGACGACGTGCTGTCCACGGTGGACTCCCTGCTCGGGCCGGGGGTGCGCTACGAGTTCATCGCGCGGCGCGACGCCGTGGCGGCGCCACCGGACTCCCCCTGGTACGACGCCATGGCGGCGGCCCTGCGGACCGAGGACCCGGACGCGGTCGTGCTGCCGTACTGCCTCGGCGGCGGCACCGACGCCAAGGCGTTCGCCGCGATGGGCATCGACTGCTACGGGTTCGCGCCGCTGCGGCTGCCACTGGACCCCGCCGAGTACGACTACCGGGCCATGGCCCACGGCGTCGACGAACGCGTCCCCGTCGACGGCCTGCGCTTCGGCGCCCGCGTGCTGGACCGCTTCCTGCGCACCGTGTAGCTCGTCTCCAGCCGCGTCAACGGACCGCGGGGCGGCGCTGGTAGGCCTGTCCACAGCGGCCGGTACCCGTGGCGCGCCCAGACGGCGTCGAGTACGGGCTGGGCGAGGTGCGCGATGAGCCGATGGCTGCGCAACGGCCCCCAGCGCAGCCTCCGCGGTCCCGCCACCCCCGGGCGTCTCGCATCCGTGTGCACCTTCTCAGGCTCCGAGAACGGCGACACGGATGCGAGTGGCCGGGCGGGGAACGAGGGTTGTCAGGTGTTCTGGGGGAAGCCCAGGTTGAGGCCGCCGTGCGAGGGGTCGAGCCAGCGGCTGGTGACGGCCTTGGTGCGGGTGAAGAAGTGGACCGCGTCGGGGCCGTAGGCGTGCGAGTCGCCGAACAGCGAGTCCTTCCACCCGCCGAAGGAGTAGTACGACACCGGCACCGGGATGGGCACGTTGACGCCGATCATGCCCACCTCCACCTCGTGCTGGAAGCGCCGGGCGGCGCCGCCGTCGTTGGTGAAGATGGCGGTGCCGTTGCCGTACGGGTTGGCGTTGACCAACTCCACGGCGTCGTCGTACGAGGCGGAGCGGACCACCGACAGCAC
>Ga0190272_10001262_pt1 | contig 12183 bp, 8 predicted proteins | sample Popmic504T_FD_133746 | JGI IMG/M metagenome (GOLD analysis project Ga0190272, IMG submission 133746) | Populus adjacent soil microbial communities from riparian zone of Shoshone River, Wyoming, USA - 504 T | ecosystem: Environmental > Terrestrial > Soil > Riparian zone | place: USA: Wyoming...
AATCTGGCCTCCGGCCGTAATATTACTTATGGTATTTCCTGAAACATTACTTCCCCCACTTGCGGCGCCATATGAAACCGTCAGTATAGCTGCTGCGCTTGTTCCAGCAACAATATTGCTAAATGTGTTATTGGTTATCGTTTTAACGGGCCCAAACGGAGTAGAGGTCGCTCCATCGGCGCTAACCCAGCCTGCCAATGTTGTGGCCCCGGTAAGTGTAACGTTTGAAAAATTATTTCCTGTGTTGGTTTCAGTTACTGTTGAAGTTGATACTGCAAAGCTGTTATAAAAAAGAACTGTACCGCCTCCACTAGTCTTGGAAAATCCGGTGACAATGCTATTGTTATTCACATTGCAAATCGCACCAGGAGGGCGAGTCACGCTATTATTAATGAAAGTCACACTTCCAGTTGTATTCACAGATATGTTTGAAAATGTATTTCCATTAATATTTGTGGTTTGTGCTGGTAAAGAATTTAATATAAAAGTAATTGCCCCGGTACCGGCAACTGTATGACCAAAATTATTAAACTCATTGTTATTAATATTAAGTGTGGTTGTAGCGTTTCCAGTTGTGCCTTCTACTGTAATACCCTGGATAGCACCTGATACAACTGCACTTCTGCAAGAGATGGTATTATTATTTATCGTATTGGTTATTGTTCCAGTTGGAGCATTTGAAAAGGCAGGGATAAAAATGCCTCGTAATGTACCAGATGTGGTTCCTCCCACTGAGCTGGTGATCGTATTAAAAGAAATAATAAAGTTCTTTGTATTGCGCACAAGGACTCCATTCACCGTTCCTGAAACATTTAAATAACCTGAAAAAGTTCCTGTTGTTCCATAATTTGTAATAATATTTCCAGTTGAAATAGTTCCTCCGATTGTGAGACCATCATTATTATCGGCGGCGGCAGTAGGACCTACTACTACAATTCCAATATTCACATCGGTAATATTATTTCCTGTAATTGTTAATCCGCTATTAGCTCCTGCAGTAGTAGTCGCAGTTGCTGCTACAGTAATCGCTGTCGCTGAGTGAGTCGAATTACTGTAAACGCCAAAAGTATTCTGATAGGTTCGGTCCAAATCAATCGTACAATTATTGATTGTGTTATTCTGAGCACCATTGGTGGTAGAAGCATAAAGTAATGCAACCCCCCACTCAGTCATATTGTTTGTTCCTGCTGTGGTTGAAGTATTTGCAGCATTCTCAAGCATCGTAAAATTCTGGATGGTGACGAAATCGGAACCGATCAGCTTGAAAATCCCATCCACGAGACTACCTGAAGTTTGCGGAGTAAATGCTGTTATCGTGCTTCCACTTCCCTGGATCAGGATGGTATTAATAGCAGTACCGGTAGCCGTAATGCTGTATCCTCCCAAAGGGGCGGTTTCATTACCTGTAAGTGTAATGGTGACCGGGCTTGAGGCAGGATTGGCAAGCAAATTAAGATCTGCAATGGCTGCTGCAAGACTTGGATAAACCGGAGCAAGACCTGAACCACTATTGGTCGTTACTTGCGCAAACCCTATATTGCAAACCGCAATAAAAGCAAGCATCAGCATCCAGCGGGCCATCCTGCCGGGCAATTGTGAAAGAGAAATCGAAGCGTAAAATCTGGTATTCATATGGATAGGATTATTATTTTTCAAATCGTTGGGAATAGCTGGGGAACTGTACTTTTTAAAACAGGTTCCGGCCGGGGGAGCGTAATGATTTTTCATTGCGGTAAGGATTATAGATTGAAAGTTTAAGGCGTTGGGATACAGGCACTAAATGCGATACAGGCAAAAAAACCATAGCGCTAAAATGACTTTGATGGTTTGAATTACTTTGTGAAGGATTGCCTGTGGCATTGAAAAAACTGCAAAAGAATGCCTGCTGCATTCCGGAAAGGCAGTCAAGGAATTGTAGTACTGGGGAAATGAACCCGCGAAAGCAGGGCTCAACAGTAAAGGAATGGGTCAATTTTTTATCAAATAATTGTAATATCCGGGTATATATAATTGGTTTCCTACAGTTCCGGCGGGGCCAACCGTTCACAAAATCATTTTCCAAAAACTGAAATCACTGGAATCCAGCTTGATAACACCTGACTGGCCTGGTTTCACACGAAAATGCCGCTGTGGAAAGTTTTTAACGGATCTGTAAGAAAGTGATGCAATTTAATGAATTGACCATTACCGACCAAATTTTTTCCGTGGATATTGGTATTTTTTGCTTTAACCGCCCGGCATAACGGCTTTCCAGCCATTAAAATACACCACTTTGCCAAACCATTCTAAAAGTTATTAACAGTTTTTGAATTAGGTGCACTTACTGGATTGGTCAGCACCTCTTGGGAGCCAACAACACATCTACAACTGTTGTCAATCCCACCGGCATCATACACATGCCCCCACAGGTATCAGACCTACTGGGTTTTCCAAACCCGGCTGGAAATATATTTGAATATTGAGATGAATCTTAAAGAAGCTGTTTTACTGAACATAAAGTTGTATAACAGCATGGGTTCACTGTTGCAGGAATCGGAAAGCAGCATAAATTCAGGCTGGTTCAGCAAACAGCTCACGCTGGAAAATTATTCGAAAGGACTTTACTTCCTTAAAATTAATTCGGGAAAAGGAATATCAACTGTGAAAGTGATTGTTGAATAACTGAGTGGCTTAAAACCATTCATATAAAAATACCAAAGGAGGATTACGGGCCTCCTTTCGTTCGAATCCTTGTAATCCAGGATGATATGTCTGAAAGCAACTGCTTTCTCTCTTCATATATCTCTTTAAGTTTTGAATGCGGCTGACCTTACGGGGTCAGGCTTTTTTATTTTCTGAAAGCTTACGGGCTTCCGGGTTTTCTGACCTTACGGGATCAGTATTTTTTATTTTTTGAAAGCTTACGGGCTTCCGGGTTTTTCTGATCTTACGGGATCAGCTTTTTTTGTTGTGAAAGCTTACGGGCTTTCTTTTTACTCCTGCTGATCTTACGGGATCAGGCTTTTTATTTTTCCGAAAGCTTACGGGCTTTCTTTTAATGATGAATCAAAGATATGCCGGGATGCATTTTTCTCCAACCGATAGTTATTAAACGGCAATAATTGATGGTTAAAAGGCATAAATCCGGTGATGAATGGTCGTAGCGTTTTAATTGCAAAATGTCTGGATGCAATTGCAATGTTGTTTTTTATGGTTTGATGAAATAAAGCGGCTAGCTCTTGGTAGTGTCTCAATTTGAAGAAAAATACCATTTTCCTATTCTTAATTAGCGTTTTCTTCGCGCGCCTCTTTGTAGCAAAGAATTAAACGCCAAGACGCAAGGTTTCGCAAATCAAACTGAGACACTTCCTAGCTCTTTATCAGCCTGATGATTATACTTCGATCGCCTGTCACCAGCTTAAGGAAATAGATCCCGGGGGAGCTGTCATAAGGTTTCATCATAACCCGCAGAGATCCCTGAAAGGACTGGATTTCAGGGGCACCGGTAATCTGACCCAATGAATTGAATACTTCTGCCCTTACCGGTAATTCATCTGCCAGCCCTGTAATGGTCCAGGTGTCTTGCGAAGGATTTGGAAAAACAGCGACAGCTTTTGGCTGATGATTTTCCGGAGTTAAAGTATTAACCGGACTAAAAGTCCCTGAACGGAACTTCACTGTTCCGGAATTGTCATCCTGCCAGGCAACAAACACATTTCCTGCTGTCAATGCTACATCTGAATTTGTAATGGAGCCCAGATCAACCGTATCACAATACATGGGCAATCCGCCTGCAATATCATTTGTAAACCGCATAAGAAGCTGGTCCGTTGAGCTTACAGTCTGCTTCCAAACCATGGCTACCGCATTTCCATCACCGGCCATGCCTGGAAAATTCTGCTGTGAGAGCCCTGGAATGGTACCTGTTACCGGTTGAGACGGTAAAGCCTGCAACGTGGTAACGGATGAAGCGCTCCAGTATACCCGGTTCGTTCCGCTTGCGCCACTCATAAACACTGTATAAAGGCTGTCACCCCATATGATACCGTCAGGACCGGAAGCAGGACACATCATTACCATCCAGCCCTGCTGGTCGACGTCGATACCTCCCGTAAATGACGTGCCGCCATTGGTTGAAATCCCTGCCCATGTATCACGTATATTGTTATTGACATCCCTGTAAAGCATCACTGAAGTGCTGCCATCCGACAACAATGAACCAGGGCAGCAGTCGCACACCTCAGAACCAGGTGACGACCAGCCGCTTGCATGTACATCAGTAGAAAATGTTGCTCCAAAATCGGTCGATTTAGCAACTACCCAGCGGGCATCTCCGAATGACTGGTTGAACTTCATAAATGCAACAACGGGATTTCCCTGGTCATCAGTTGTTACGGTTGAGAACCTCGATAGGCTGTCGCCGATGTAATCAACCCTGATGGCTGGTGACCAGCTTTGTCCCCCATCAAAGGAGCGGATGATCCGGATATGGCTTGCGGTGTCGGTTTCGGGTATCTGCTTCATCACCACGTAAACAGTATCACCATGAGCTGCAATGTCAGGTCCCATCCAGCTGGCACCTGCAATAGGCATTGAGCCCGGGTTCAGTGCAACCGGAGTGGTGAAGGCGCTTCCGTTCCATTTGGAAAACATCAGGGACTGGTCGGATGCCTTCCACCAGATGACCATCGCATTGCCGGCGCCGTCGGTTGCGATCCTTGGATGCATGTTATCGTGGATCCCCGGCGCAATATCCACGGTCATGTTCCAGGTTATGAGCGATTGGCCTGATGCATTCGTGTAAAACAGTATGGTAAATAAAAGGATGTATCTCATGTTGTCTTTTATAGTTAAACTTGTCTTTGCGGCTTGTGATAAATTAGATTTCACTCAAAATTATGATAATTCCCGGTTAGGCAGGTAAAAACATTTAATTTACATCCGGGTTTATAATGTACCAAAATGAAGCTTTTTATAAAAAACATGGTATGCAGCCGGTGCAAAATGGTTGTAAAGTCTTTGCTGCAAAGTGAAGGACTTCATCCCACCATGGTAGAGCTCGGAGAAGTTGAAATTGAGGAAGAGCTGGATGCGGAGCTGAAAGAAAAACTTAATGAAAAGCTGGTACCTTTTGGGTTTGAAATAATCGATGACAGGAAAAGCCGCCTGATTGAAAAGATAAAAAACATTATCGTTGAAATGGTTCACGAAAAAAGCGACCAGCCCCACACAAAATTTTCTGCATACCTGAGCGAGAAGCTCAATCATGACTATAGCCATCTCAGCAATCTTTTTTCTTCCGTTGAAGGAATCACAATTGAAAGATATATCATACTGCAGAAGATAGAAAAGGTAAAGGAACTTCTTGTTTATGATGAGCTGTCACTGAGCGAGATCAGCGAGAGAGTGGGCTACAGCGATGTGGCCCACCTGAGCAACCAGTTTAAAAAAATAACAGGCATGAGTCCTACGGGGTTCCGGAAAATACATCCTGCCGGAGGAAGGAAACGCACCCCGCTCGAAAATATCTGACAGCCGGTCAGAGGAAATCTTTCAAATTTAATCATGAATTTTACAACATGACAGGGGTCATGCGTGATTACCTTTGCCATATTAATCGATGAAGGAAATGACACATCAATATAAAATATCAGGCATGACCTGCAACAATTGCAGTGCAAAGGTCAGCAATTTATTAACCGCAACACCAGGAGTAACAGCCGTTGACGTTAACCTTGAAAAAGGCGAGGCAACCGTGACAATGGACAGGCATGTAGACACAGCAGTCCTTCAGTCATCTTTAAAAGGCTCGCACTATACTATTACAGATATGGCTCATCCTGTAAAACCAGCAACGATTATTGCAGATGACACCGAACCTGTAACGCTTAAAACCTACCTCCCGATATTTTTGATATTCGGATATATTCTAACAGTTACACTACTCGTACAGCTTACTGGCGGGTCATTTGATGTATCGGAATGGATGCGGCATTTCATGGCCGGGTTTTTCCTTGTGTTCTCATTCTTCAAGCTGCTCGACATTCCGGGATTCGCCATGAGTTACAGCAGCTATGATGTGATAGCAAAAAAGTTTTACGGTTATGGTTACATATACCCCTTCATCGAGCTGGGCCTCGGCATTTCATTCCTGTTCCCGTCGCTGCACACCTGGTCAAATGTATTAACGCTTGTGGTGATGAGTGTCAGCATCATAGGTGTGATCCAGAGCATGCTGCGCAAAAGCAATTTTCAATGTGCCTGCCTGGGCGCAATCTTCAAGCTCCCCCTGAGCCGCATAACCCTGTTCGAAGATGCGCTGATGATAGTGATGAGCGCTGTAGGGTTGTGGATGGGGAGGTGATTTATTATACAGATATGAATTGACCTCATCTAAAGTTCTATTAATTAATTTGCTCTCCCGCTTATTTCGTTTATCTTAATTGTAGAATTGCCTACTCTTTTTAATATTTTTCTGAAAAAGAAATATTGAGATAATAATCAATGTTAGTCCGATGATCAACAAAACAATAATTCTTGGGATGATCTCAATAAATGGCAATAAACGCCAGTAAATGTCAAAGAAAGATTGCATTACCCAATAATTTACACTGAAAAAGGCAATTTTTTCCATAATGACCGGCATTACAAAAAGCGGGACCAAACTTCCTCCTATTGTTGACATTACTATAATGACAATTGTACTCAGATTTTCAGCTTGTTGACGTGAAATGCACATTGAAGCAAGAAAAAACCCAAAGCCAATAACAGCTAGAATTGTAGCGAAAACCAAAAGAATAAAGGCAGGAAAGTTGATCGTTATATCGAACCTAAACAAAAGTATAGCAAACAAAAACATTATTGATAACTGCGACAAGGCTATAAAAAAAGCAGAAAGCATTTTGCCTGCCAATATATGCCACACTTTCAAAGGCGAGCACAAGAGGCGGTTTATTGTTCCATTTTCTTTTTCTTCAATGATGCTTGTTGCATGACCAGTTATACTAAATAATAATATTAGGATAGCTGTTCCGGCAATAGCCTGAATTAAACCCAGGTTTATGTTTTTCTTCTCACCAACGACAGATGTAACCTTTAGATCTATTAACTTCTTAAAATTTATTGATATGTTACTATTTTGTTTAATTATACTTAAGATGTTTTCGTCTAAATCAGCAAACTTACCCTTTATGTAGGAATCAACGCTCTTAGTGAGAAGTTCATTACCAAGTGTATCCAGCAATCTGTTTATAATAATGGACTGCAAAAGCCTTATTTCCAACTCATGGGATTTGTCATATTTTATTTCCAACGGTAATGATAATTGCATCGCCAAAGAATCCTCAAAACCGCTTTTGAAAATAAGTACACCGGAATGGGTTCCTCTATTAATTAAATCGAGAGATTTATCATAATCTGTTAAAGTGATGTTAATATTTTCAGATGAATCTAAAATAGAAATTAATTTGCCGGATAATTCAGACCGATCTTCATCACACACTAATAGTCTAATGGGTTTGATATTTTCTCTGTTTCCCTTATCATCTTTAAAAATAAACCCAAAAAGGCTAATTAAAATAACGGGAAGAAGAAATGAAATTACCAAAGATTTTTTATCCTGAATAAACAGCTTAATATCCTTCTTAAAAAGTTTAAACATCTTCAGTCCTTTAACATTTTACCTGTCAGCTTTATAAAAATACTTTCTAAATCAGCCACACAAGTGTCTATTGATAATATTTCACCGTTGCAAGCTTGAATTCCTGCTATTATATCAGCAATTTCCTTATTGATATCTTCACAATCCATATGGAAAGTATTATTCAAATTATCGATCCTATATAGTGAGCGGTCAAACTGTAATTTATTTAGTTCTGTGGAATTAGCGTTCTTAAGTTTAATAGTGACGCTGTCCTTAATGCCACTTAAACCCCGTAAAACTGCAAAAGATCCAACATCAAGAATAGATCCCTCATCAATAAGTGCAATTCTATTACAAAGCCTTTCAGCAACTTTCATATAATGTGTTGTGTAGACAATTGTCATTCCCTTTGCATTTAAATTTTCTATATGATCTATGGTATCATTTGTACTTTGTGGGTCAAGTCCAACAGTCGGTTCGTCCATTAATAGAAGTGATGGCTTATGCAATATTGAACAAGCAATATTTATTTTCCTTTTCATTCCACCAGAATAGGTTTTAATTTTAGCATTACGCTTATCATACAGACCAAATAAATTTAAAACATAGTCTGCCGTTTCCTGCAATTCTTTACGGGATATATCATACAAGCCACCCCAAAACATCAAATTGTCATATGCAGAAAGCTCCTGATATAAAGCAATCTCCTGAGGTACAATACCGATTTTATTTTTATATTTATCAATATTTGATTTGACGTTTTCGCCATCGAAAAAAACATCCCCTTTGTCAGGTTCAATTAAACAACTTAAAATATTAATAAGAGTTGATTTACCAGCACCATTTGTGCCTAATATCACTAATATATCACCTTTACCAATATGAAGAGAAATATTATTTAAGACACTATTATCCCCGTAAGATTTTGATATTCCCTTAATCTCTAACATACTAATTTACAGCTTTCAATTCCAATAGAAAATCCATCTTAAAAAGATAACCTTTAAATAGACTCTTGCAGCCAATAATACTTACTTCGCTGTCTTAATTTTGGGACCAAGCTCATCATTCAATTTATAAAATCCCGGTTCAAGTTTCAAAATTTTATCAAAATATATTGCAGCCTCTTTAAAATCATTAACCTCTATATATGTCTCTGTAATAGTAACTAAAAGATGCATATAGTTCCAGTTCTTTTTTGAAATAATGTCTTTTAATAATAGAGATTCCGCCTTTAAATAACATACAATAGCCTTCTGTTTCGAACCATTAAATGCTACTGGTGAATGCCGATAAATGTTCCCTCTTTGTAAGAATCCGAAATAATTTGTACTATCCTCCTTAATTGCTTTTTCTGCGAAATCAAGCGCACTCATAACAGAATTCAGGGCAGTCTTCCCATCCAGTACGGCTCGAAAAGAAAAAAATGCAGATTTATATGATTTAACCACGGATGGATTATAATTCGTCATTTCAATTTGGCGAAGGTTGTTTTCTGCCAAAACCAGGTATTTTAATGCTTCCTTATGATTGGATGTAGCAATGCAATGAGCAATATACCCATATTGAATATTTACCAAAGAAAAAATAAATTCATCAGATGAATTTCTATTTTCCTGCATCTCGTCACAAACTTTTTTCCAAACATCAATCTTCTTGTTGATATAGGCATCGTAAATAATGTCACAATTATATTTTTGAGATTCACCACTTATACTAATTATAAGCAGCGTAAAAAGTAAAAATATTTTATTTCTAATGACCAATTTTAATCAGCATATATTATTTTGGGCCTTATAAGCAGCCATTTCATTTACCATCCATGCATGAGCATTCTCGACCATAATTTTAACTGATTCTAAGTCAACTTGACTATTAGAAATATTGCATGGATTATCGGGAAAGATAGGTTCCCCGATAACTGTTGTTACGTTAAGAAGGTTTTTGGAAATCTGAACTCCTAAAACTTTTCTTGGCTTAAATAAATGCACCAAAGGAACAACGGGACAGTTTGCCTTATGCGCTAAATAGAACGCCCCATGTTGAAACATACCAATTCCCTGGTGCATATGCCACATCTCGGATTCCGGGTAAAAATGAATTACATTAGCTTCTTCTAATGCTTTTTCAACTGGTTTCAAGATTTGCATTAGACCTAATGGGCTTTTGGGGATTGGGAAAACTTTCAAAATACGTAAAATATGTCGTACATAAGGAATTTCAAAGTTTCTTTGCATAGATGAAAACCATATTGTTCTCTTTCTCAATGTAGTGCCTGTCAGCAATGAGTCAAGGAAGTGACAATGATTTGATATACTAATAAAACCTTTACCATTTAACTTGTCTATCTTGTTTTTACCGATTGCTTTGTGAGTATAAAAAATATTTAAAAACAATCTACCAAAAATAATCACAAAAAAATAAACGATTTTAGAAAGCACTAAGTAGCCAACATCTTCTCTGATAAATGAATATTCGTCATCAATCTTTAAGGGATATCGGGCATCCACATACATTTGCTGCTCTCGTACCTTAATTTTCCTCCGCATTAAATAATATAGTTTATTTATTTTTTTGTGTTATTACTTTGTAGAGATGCTCAAATTTATCGATCGAATCATCAATCTGAAATTTATTGGCGATACATTGTGCTTTTGCATGCATTTCATAGCTATTTAGCTCAGATCTATTCTCATACCAGTAATTGATCTTAGCGGCCAAATCATCACAGTTGTCGGCATTAAATAAAAAACGATGATCGATTGCAAATTGCGAAGCGGCTGAGAAAACTGAATTGCTAATTAAACTAGGAAGTCCACAACCTATGGCCTCAGCTGTAGATAAACTTTCCAATTCAATGTTTGAGGCATGTATATATAAGTCTGCAGTATTTAAATATAGAAGCTTATCCGCATCACTAATATATTCAATTATGGGCTGAATCGGGAGGGTACTTCCCTGAAATTTTAATTCTGAAGTTAATTCTCCTCGTCCAGCCAAAATCAATTGAATATCTCTCGAATACTTTGATTTTTTAATTCCTTCTATAATCAGACCGTGTCTTTTTTCGCTTGCGTGCCTGCCTACACTCAGTATTACAAAATGATTCCTAAACCATCGTGGCTTTTCAAACTTCCGCCTGACGTATTCACTTGTAATTCCATTAGAAATAGAGATAACATTAGCCCTAACCCTATTAGAAATTAAAAGCTGTGAAGCAAGAGGAGAAGGTGCGACAATCGTATCAACTCTATTAAATAAAAAATGTTTAAAAACACGCCAAATCAGTTTTTCAAGAGTTTTGCTATTTTTTCCTAAACCCAGAAGAATATTTTGAGGTTGTATATGAAATGCGCCAATAACAGGAATATTCAACTTCTTTGCCATTTTGCTGGCACCTTTGGCTAAAAGAAAAGGATACTGTATTTGGATAATATCTGCTCCTTGCATTGCTTTCAGAAATACACTTTTTTTATTTTTACCGAAATAAAAATTCATAAAAGTTTGTATATCCCGACCAATGGGCATTACAAATCCCGGAACTTCAAAAAAGTTGGGATCGTCCTGATTTTCATGAATTGCAGCTATTATATTAATACTGTGTCCTCTTTTCTTTAGCTCATCTACGAGCCTTTTCGTGGCAATACTACCGCCCCCTGAATCATTATATGTATCTATTACGAAAACTATGTTCATGGATAAGGATCTTTTTTAATATACAATGCTCCGGCAGGTTATTAGGAGCTGAAAATTACAAAGTTCTTTGAACAATGACAAGTTGATAAGCAAAGAAGGAGGTATGACAGGTTCGTGAAGTTATATTCCCCACCATTGTGTAAAAATTGTTGAAAGAAATTTTACTGCTGGCTTGCTGAAATGGTCAATATCAGCTAATCTTGTCTCCGTCACACTCTGAGTGTGACAGGAAGAGAAGGAATTAATTTTTAGCACCTAAAAATCAAACTCTTACTCTTTCTTTTTTATACCCCTTACCAATTGTTATTAACCGGGTATGTTCAAAGAACTAGATTATTTTTACTCATCAAAAAACTACCGGAGTATTGATTATTATTTATAATATTAATACTTTTTATTCATGAAACTACGTGTCTATTGGAGCCTTTGGGAGGCTGCGTGAAAGCAAGAGTAGAGCCTGAGGCCACCATAAAAGCGTATCTTATTGATCTGGCTTAATGAGGAGATTTCAGGAAAAGATTAAAAATAATAGATTATGCCAGGACAAGGAACTTGTTACAGGTGATGTAATTCCAGCCCTTTAGGGATGAAAAATTATGCCTGATAAGAATGGAGATTGGAATTATTTTCCACCTGTAAGTGCAGTCAAAATAATGTAATCTATTCCAATGCCAATTCCGAACATAACCCAAACCTTAACTTTCTTCATCTTATGAGCCTTTTGCTTGTAGGCCGCTGCATACCATTCATTTTGAAATAGATTTGGATCTGGATGTTTCTTATTGTACAAATTTTTAGTTGGGGCTTTTCTTGAACAGGCAATTGCTGGAATTAACCCAATAGGACCACCAAACAAACTTGCAAAA
>Ga0190272_10001263_pt1 | contig 12181 bp, 12 predicted proteins | sample Popmic504T_FD_133746 | JGI IMG/M metagenome (GOLD analysis project Ga0190272, IMG submission 133746) | Populus adjacent soil microbial communities from riparian zone of Shoshone River, Wyoming, USA - 504 T | ecosystem: Environmental > Terrestrial > Soil > Riparian zone | place: USA: Wyoming...
TCCAAGCCCAAAGGCGATGGTCGGCGCGACGCCCCAGCGGCGGCTGTAGACGTAATCACGGCCGGCCACGTCGTTGCGGTGGCCCATCAGGTTGAGGCGAACAGCAATGCCCCTGCCGGCGTCCAGCACCCGGTTCAGGTCCGCCGTCCCGCGCAGGTATTCGTCTGTCCCGGCACTGACGCTGGCCGATCCGAAGTCCTCCAGGTGCGGGGCCTTGGACACCTGGTTGATCGAGCCGCCGGTCGAGCCGCGGCCCGCGTAGGCGCTGGCCGGGCCCTTGGCGACTTCGACCTGCTGCAGGTTGAAGCTGTCGCGGGTGTAGCCGCCGATGTCGCGCACGCCATCGATGAGAATGTCGGTGCGGGCCGAGAAGCCGCGCACGGTCAGGGCGTCGCCGTTCGGCACGCCGCCCTCGCCCGCCTGCATGGAGATGCCGGGGACGTTGCGCAGCACGTCGCGCAGGGTGGTGGCGTTCTGCTGGCGGATGACCTGGCCGGAGACGACGTTGATGGTCTGCGGGGTGTCGCGCAGCGGCTGGGTCAGCTTGGGCGAGGTCGGCTCGTCCTGTGCGGCAGTGACGTGGACCGGCGACACCTCGGCGATCACCGCCGCCATCGCCGCGTCATCGGCACGGGCGGCCGGCGCCAAGGCCAGGCCCGCGACGCCCGCGACCGCCGCGGCGCTTAGCGCCCGCTTGGCGCTCGCGGTGACACCGCTCGTCGTCCGGATGTTCGTCATAGCCTGCCCAGCCCCCAAGAGAATTTGCGATTGCGAAGCGTTCTTAGCTGGGCCGCTCAGGCCACGCAATGAGAATCATTCTCAACTGGCCAGAAGATCGGTCCGGCTTTTGCGGCGCAGCCACATGACCACGCCCGTCACGCCCAGCAGGGCCGGCGCGATGCCGGTCAGGAAAACAAGAATCTGCCAGACCAGCGGCGTCTCGGCTCCGTCGTGCACCTTGCGCATCAGCCGCGACAGCGGGTCGGGACCGGCGCCCCCGGGGCGCTCAGGCCTGGACGCCACCGCCTGGCCGGTGCGGTCGTCGACCTCCACCGGCGGGCCCTGGGCCAGCTCGACCTTCCACACCGACTTTTTGCCTTCCGTCGGCAGAGTCATCGACGACAGCGCCGCGCCCGGCGAGGTCTGGACGGCCTTGGCGAAGACTTGGTCGGCGGTGAGGTTGGGCGTCTTCAGCGGCCGCGGCATGGCCCGGCCGGCGGGACGACTGGCCGGCGGCGGGGCGCCGAACAGGGCATGGCTGGTCTTGGGGAAGGAGATGTAGACTCCAGTCAGGGACACCACCAGCAGCGGGATCAGGATCCAGAACCCGAACATGTGGTGCAGGTTGGTCAGCGTCGAACTCGACCGCCGCCAGCGCAACCCCTTCACCGGCGATCCCTTACGCGGCCACCACAGCCAAAGGCCGGTCAGGCAGGAAACGGTCATCGCCCAGCCCAGCCAGCCGACGATCTTGCGCCCCAGTCCAGGGGCGCTGATCAGCAGCGAGCCGTGCAGCCGGTGCAGGACGCCGGTGAACGACTGGTTAATCTCGCCGGTGTCCAGCACCCGCGCCGTGGCCGGATCGATCCACGCGGTGAGCTGGCGCGGGCGGCCGTTGGCGGCCGGCGGCCCGGCCAGGCGGCCCACCACAGTGACCGGATCGCCGGCCTTGTCGGGCAGGCGCAGGCTGGTCGGGGTGGCGCGGTCGCCGAAGGCCGCCTTCGCCACACCCAGATAGGTCGACGGCGGCTGGCTGGCGGGACCGGACACCTCATAGCGCTGCGAATAGAGCGCCCGGTCGACGGCTCCGTGCCAGACGAGGATCGAGCCCGACAGCCCCACCGGGATCAGCAGCACCAGCAGGCCCACGCCGATCCACAGGTGGACGTTGAGCCACAGGCGGCGAAGGTTGGCGGCGGTGCTGGTGCGGCTCACGGCGGGAACTCTCCATTTGGAGAGATCGGCGATAATGCGAATGACTTGCAAGAGCAAGGCTTGACCCCTTCGGCCCCCGGGCCTAGCCCGCCTGCATGAGCATCACCATCAAGCCCATCGGCCACGTGCGCGGCGGCAGAGCCGAGGCGGTCGACGACGACTGGGGCGCCAGCCGCGCCCGCATCGAACTGGCCGACGACCTCCCTAGCGAGGCGCTGGCGGGCCTGACCGACTTCTCCCACGCCGAGGTGATCTTCGTGTTCGACAAGGTGACGGACGACCAGATCGTCACCGGCGCACGTCGCCCGCGCGGCAACCTCGACTGGCCACTGGTCGGCATCTTCGCCCAGCGCGGCAAGAACCGGCCCAACCGCCTGGGCGTCAGCGTCTGCACGATCGTGGGCGTCGAGGACCGCAACCTGATCGTTGAGGGGCTCGACGCCATCGACGGCACGCCCGTTCTCGACATCAAGCCGGTGCTCAGCGGCTTCCTGCCGCGCGGCCAGGTGCGCGAGCCCGCCTGGGCCGCCGAAATCATGAAGGACTACTGGTGAAGCGCCCGCTCAATGGCGTCCGGGTGCTGACCCTCGAACACGTCGGCGCCGGCCCCTACGCCACCCAGCTGATGAGCGAACTGGGCGCCGAGGTCATCAAGATCGAGGCGCCTTCGACCGGCGGTGACGCCTCGCGCCCGACCGGCCCCTTCCTGCTCGGCGAGCACGACAGCCAGTATTTCCAGACCTTCTCCCGCTCCAAGAAGTCGGCCGCGATAGAGCTGAAGACGCCGCAGGGCCGGCGCGATTTCGAGCGGCTGGTGAAGACCGCCGACGCCGTGGTCGGCAACATGCGCGGCGACCAGCCGGAGAAGCTGCGGCTGACCTACGCCCACCTCAAGGACCTCAACCCCGCCATCGTCTGTGGCCACCTGTCGGCCTATGGCCGGGCCAACAGCCGCGAGAGCTGGCCTGGCTACGACTACCCGACCCAGGCCGAAGCCGGGCTGATGAGCATGACCGGCGATCCCGACTCGCCGCCGACGCGGATGGGCGTGTCGATCATCGACTTCATGACCGGCTCGACCTTCGCCTTCGCGGTGGTGTCAGCGATCATGGCGGCCAGGACGACCGGCGAGGGCTGCGACGTGGACGTGTCGTTGTTCGATGTCGCCCTGCACCAGCTGTCCTACCCGGCGATCTGGGCGATGAACGAGCACTACCACGTCCCCCGCCTGCCAAACGGCGCCCACCCGCAGCTGGCCCCGGTGCAGCGGGTGAAGACCAGCGACGGCTACGGCCAGCTGATGTGCATGACGCACAAGTTCTGGCTGGAGCTGTGCGACGTCGCCGGCCGTCCCGACCTGGCCGCTGACCCGCGCTTTGCCGATCTCAAGGCGCGCCGCGAGAACCTCGCCGCCCTGACCGCCGAGGTCGACGCGCTCTTCTCCACCCGCACGAGCGCTGAGTGGCATGAGGCGCTGGCCGGCCGCGTGCCCTATGGCCCGGTCAACGACATCCACCAGGCGCTGGACAACCCCTTCGTCGCCGAAGTCGCCATGCGCGACGTCATCGACCACCCCGACCGTCCGCAAGGCCTGCACATGCTAGCCAGCCCGATAAAGATCGACGGCCAACGCATGCCCGGGCGAAGAGCGCCGAAGCTGGGGGAGCATACGCAGGAGTTGCTCAGGGATGAGGGACTAGGGACGAGGGACGAGTAAGGGCGCGCTCGCCCCTCGCCCCTAACTCCTCGCCCCTTACATCGCCCGCCGCATCTGATCCCAGGCATCAGAGAGCCCGTCCCGATGCTCCGGCGCGGCCACGCCGATCAGCGCCCGCGCCCGCTCATCGAGACCAAGGCCCCGCAGGTCGGCCGCCCCGAACTCCGTCACCACCACCCCCATGTCGGCGCGCGGCACGGAGACGGCGCCGGGCGCTAATCTTGGCACAATGCGGCTGACCTGGCCCCGTCTGGCGGTGGCGTTCAACGCCACGATGGGCACGCCGCCCTCCGACAGCCGGGCGCCGCGCAGGAAGTCGGTAAGGCCGCCGACGCCGGAGACCTGGCGGCCGTCCATGAACTCGGCGTTGGCCTGGCCGAACAGGTCGACCTCCAGCGCCGAATTGACCGCCACCAGCCGCGGGATCGCCGCCAGGGTGGCGATGTCGTGGGTGAAGGACACCGGCTCGAAGCGGATACGCCTATCCGCCGCGCAGCGCTCGAACAGCGCCGGCGAGCCCAGCGCCAGCCCGGTCACCACCTCATCCACCGCGCCGGAATCCAGCACCGCCAGCAGCGGGTCGCTGACCATGCCCGAATGGATCTTCAGCCCCTTGCGCCCCTCCAGCGCCGCCAGCGCCGCGACACCAGCCTTGCCGATGCCGAACTGGACGCTGGCCCCCTCCGGCGTCAGCTGGGCGATGGTCGCGGAGATGCGGTCGAAGACCGGATCGAGCGTTCCGGCGTCATAGGTCGCCAGCGGAGCGTCGATCTCCACGACGACATCGAAGCCGCCCAGCGGCGCGCCGGGCCCGCGCGTGGCCGGCATCTGGCGGTTGACCAGCGCCACCTTCAGCAGACCCCGCCCGATCACCGCCGGCGCAAAATCGGTGGCCACGCCCAGCGAGCAGCGGCCCTCGGCGTCCGGCGCGCTGACATGGAAGACGGCGGCGTCCAGCGGCGTCGTCGCCAGCCAGCTCCAGGTCTGGAAATAGGTCAGCGGCTGAAAGGCAAACCGCCCGGCCTCGAAACTGGCCCGCCAGTCGGCGGAGACGAACGTCCCCTCGGCCCGCGACAGCCCCGCCCAGTCGCGGCGGTTGGCGCCGGGCAGGAAGGCGCCGACGAAGGTCAGTCCCGCCGCCATCTCCGGATCGGCGGAAAAGGCGTCGAACAGCGCCAGCGGCTCGGCCGCGCCGGCGGGGATGAACACCCGCCCGCCAGTTCCCCGTAGCCGATCGGCCAGCCGCTGCGCGGCCTGATCTGCGCCCAGGCGAATCATGTCAGGCTTCGTTCAGGTGTTGGAGCGCAACCATTTGCGACTCCTGAGTGTTCTCGATTTGCAAGCCGAGGAACTGCTCCATGCGCGCCGCCGCTACTGCCGCCACCGCCGAGATCATCCGGCCCTTTCTGTGGGTCGCAGGCCTGGCGTTTTCCACCGGTTTCCTGGGCTATCTGGCCGTGGCGCCCTACCTGACACCCGCCGGCTGATCACGCCGCCCCGGTCGAGCCGAAGCCGCCGGCGCCTCTTCCCGTCTCATCCAGGCTGTCGGTCTCCCGCCACTGCGCGCGCGCGAACGGCGCGATGACCAGTTGGGCGATGCGGTCGCCCCGGCGGATGGTGAAATCCTCCTCGCCAAGGTTGATCAGGATCACCTTCACCTCGCCGCGATAGTCGCTGTCGACGGTGCCCGGCGTGTTCAGGCAGGTCACTCCCGCCTTGGCCGCCAGTCCCGAACGCGGCCGCACCTGGGCCTCGAACCCCATCGGCACGGCAAACGACAATCCCGTCGGGACCATCGCCCGCGCGCCCGGCTTCAGCACCATCGGCTCGTCCTGCGGCACGGCGGCGCGCAGGTCCATCCCCGCCGCGCCTTCGGTCTCATAGGCCGGCAGCGGCAGGTCGGCATTGTGGGCCAGGCGGATGATGGGGACGACGGGGTTCAAGCCAGATGCTCCGCGATCCTCTGGGCCAGCCGCGTGGCCACCTCGTGCTTGGGCGCGCGGTCCCACCGCTCCGTGCCGCTGCTGGAGATGATCAGCACGGCGTTGTCGTCGCCGCCCATGACGCCCGGCTGGGTGACGTCGTTGGCGACGATCCAGTCGCAGCCCTTGCGCGCCAGCTTGGCGCGGGCGTGCTCCTCGACGTCGTTGGTCTCCGCCGCGAAGCCGACCACCAGCCTGGGCCGGCGAGCACCTTCGTGCGCCAGCGTGGCCAGGATGTCGGGGTTCTCGACCAGCCGCACGGTGGGCGGACCGTCCTTGCCCTTCTTCAGCTTCACCCCGAACGCCGCGTCCGGCCGCCAGTCGGCGACGGCGGCGACGGCTACGAGGGCGTCGGCGGGCAGGGCCGCCTGGCTGGCCTCCAACATCTGCAGGGCGGTCTCGACATCGACGCGGTCCACGCCCGGCGGCGTCGGCAAGGCGGTGGGGCCGGAGACCAGCGTCACCCGCGCTCCCAGCCCGGCCAGCGCCTGGGCGATCGCATAGCCCTGCCTGCCGCTGGACCGGTTGGTGATCAGCCGCACGGGATCGAGCGGCTCGGCGGTCGGGCCCGCCGTCACCAGCACATGCTTACCTGTTAGCGAACGCTCGCCCCGTCCCAGCAGCCCCATGATGGCCTCAAAGATAACCGGCGGCTCGGCCATGCGGCCTGGCCCGAACTCGCCGCAGGCCATGGCGCCCTCGTCGGGCCCAACGAAGTGGATGCCGTCGGCCTTCAACGTCTCGAAGTTGCGCACCGTGGCGGGATGCAGCCACATCCGCACGTTCATCGCCGGGGCCATCAGCACCGGCTTGTCGGTGGCCAGCAGTGTGGTCGAGGCGAGGTCGCCGGCCAGCCCGTGCGCCGCCTTGGCCATCAGGTCGGCGGTGGCGGGCGCGACGACGACGAGGTCGGCGGAGCGCGACAGCTCGATGTGGCCCATCTCGGCTTCGTCGGTCAGGGAGAAGAGCTCGGCGTAGACCTTGTCCTCCGCCAGCGCGCTGAGAGAAAGCGGCGTGACGAACTGCGCCCCCGCCTGGGTCAGGATCGGCCGCACGGCGACGCCGGCCTTGCGCAGCAGGCGCGTCAGCTCAAGCGCCTTGTAGGCCGCGATGCCGCCGCCGACGATCAGGAGAACCCGCTTTTCCACGGCTTTGGTCTTTAAGGGAAAGGCGGGCGCTGGACAAACGGCCGTGTTTGTTCTTAGTTTGTTCGATGACAACCTGAGGGCAAGGGGGAGCCTGGATGAAACTCAATAAACTCGGCTGGCTGGCCGGCGCGCTGTTGCTGGCGGCCTGCGATGGCGGGGCCTCGGCGGTGCCGGCGCGCGACCACACCGGCGTGGTGCAGACCACGCCCGTCGACGTGAGGTCCGACCCGCGCGACGTCCCGGCTCCGTTGGTGGACGGCAGGCCGATGTGGTCGTCCAATTCCAAGCACACCGCACAGGAAAACGCCGCCTACCACTTCGAGCGCAACGGCGAGGCGTTCGGCGCGGAGACGGTCGAGGCCTTCGTGGACAAGGCCCACGCCTTCGTCAGCTCGCCGCCCAAGGACGCCCTGACCCTAACCCGCGCCAACGGCGACCGGCTGATCTACGACCCTGAAGGCAACGTCTTCGCCGTCGCCACAAAGGACGGCGCGCCGCGCACCATGTTCAAGCCGGACGACGGCATGGCCTATTGGGAAAAGCAGAAGGAGCGCGAGAGCAAACAGGCGACCCGCGGCTCAAGCAACGACCGCGGCTAGCAGGAAGGCGCCGCCGGCCACGGCCGCGCCGGCCGCGAACCAGGCCAGCCGCGAGGGCCGGTCGGCCGCCGCCTCGACCACCACCTGGGTGGTGGGCTGCGGCCCCTCGGCCAAGCGGGCCAGGCCCTGCAGCGCCTTGCGGATGTCCTCGGTCAGATCGCGGACGCGGGCGGCGGGGGAGACCTCGCGCGCCACCCAGCGGCGGACCACCGGGTCGGCGGCGGCCCACATATCGCAGTCCGGGTCGATGCGCCGGGCGACGCCCTCGACCGTGACCATGGTCTTTTGCAGCAAAACCAGCTCTGGCCGCAGCCGCATGTCGAACATGCCGGTGATCTCGAACAGCTGGGCCAGCACTCGGCCCATCGAGACGTCGCGCACGGTGCGGCCGAACACCGGCTCCCCCACCGCCCGAAGCGCCTGGGCGAAGGCGTCGCGGTCCTGGCTGGTCGGCACATAGCCGGCCTCGAAGTGGATGTCGGCGACCTGACTGTAGTTGCGGGTCAGCAGGCCATAGAGGATCTGCGCCAGGTAGCGCCGCTCGGCCATGCCGAGGCGCCCGACGATCCCATAGTCGACCGCCGTCAGCACCGCAGGGGGGGCCAGGAACAGGTTTCCCTCGTGCAGGTCGCCGTGGAAGACGCCGTGGTCCAGCGCCTGGGCCAGGAAGGCGCGGATCAGGTTGGTGGCCACGGTCGGCCGGTCGATGCCCGGCTGCTCCAGCGCCGCGGGGTCCGACAGCGGCATGCCGGCCGCCCATTCGGTGGTCAGCACCCGCTTGCCGACGCCGTCCCACACCACCTTGGGCGCGCGCATGTAGCCGTCGCGCTCCATCACCTCGCCAAGCTCGGCGCAGCCGGCGCCCTCGAAGCGCAGGTCCAGCTCGCGTTGCAGGGCGCGGGTAACCTCGGCCGCAAAGGCCCGTGGTTCCAGCCGCCGGGCGGTCGGGCCAAGCCCCGACACCAGGCTCGCGGCCAGCCGCAGGGTCTCGACGTCCTGCGCCACCCGCCGCTCGATGCCGGGCCGTAAGACCTTCACGGCCACATGGCGGCCATCGATCAGGGTGGCGTCATGGGCCTGCGCCAGCGACGCGCCTGCCACCGGCTCGCCAAAACGCGTGAAGACCGCCTCCATCGGCCGGGCAAGGCCCTCCTCGACGCAGACCCGCGCCACCGAACTCGAAAACGGCGGCAGCCGGTCCTTCAGCCGCGACAGGTCCTCGGCGAAGGTGGAACCCAGGATATCGGCCCGCGTCGACAGGAACTGCCCCAGCTTGATGGCCACGGGCCCCAGGTGCTCCAGCGCCAGCGCCAGCCGCTCGCCGGGACGCCCCACCCGCGACGCCGGGCCGCGAAAGACCCGCAGTACCCGGCCGGTCAGTTGCAGGCCGGGCGGCAAAGCCTCGTCGAACTCGCGCGGGATGAGGGCGTCGGCGCGCACCAGCGTCCAGCCCGCCGCGACTAGCCGGCCGAAGGACGCCAGCCCCGCCATGCTCAGATCGCCCAGCCGTGGTGCAGCGCCGCCACCCCGGCCGAATAGTTGGTGTAGCCGACCCGGCGAAAGCCCGCGTCCTCGATCAACGCTGCGAACGTCCGTTGGTCGGGAAAGCGCCGGATGCTCTCGACCAGGTACTGGTAGGAGGCTCGGTCCTTGGCCACCAGCTCGCCGATGCGCGGGATGACGTTGAACGAATAGCTGTCGTAGGCCTTTTGCAGCGCCTCGGTGACCGGACGTGAGAACTCCAGGCACAGGAAGCGGCCGCCGGGCTTAAGGACCCGCCGCGCCTCGGCCAGCGCCTTGGCGACCTCGGTGACGTTGCGGATGCCAAAGGCGATGGAATAGGCGTCGGCGCAGGCGTCCGGCAGCGGCAATCCTTGCGCGTCGCCGACCGCCCAGACGATCTCCGGCTCGGAGCCGCGCTGGCGGCCGGCGGCGATCATCTCGGCGTTGTAGTCGACCACCACGACCTTGGCGTCGAGGCCGCCCCGGCGCTGCTGCGCCCGCCGCGCCATCTTGGCGTAGAGCCGGGCCATGTCGCCGGTGCCGCCGGCGCAGTCGATGACCGTCTCGCCGGGCTGCAGGTTCAACCGCGAGGCCATGGCGTCCTTCCAGAGCCGGTGGACGCCCGCGCTCATCAGGTCGTTCATCAGGTCGTAGCGCCCGGCCACCCGGTCGAAGACGCCGCGCACCAGCGACGGCTTGGCGGCCGGATCGACGTCCTGGTAGCCGAAGGTGGCGGAGGGCTCGGTCATGGTTTCAGCGTCTTAGACGAGGGTCATGGAGCGCGCCAGCGCGGCGGTTCCGCTCCAGCCGCAGGCATGACATGAAGGCCCATGCCTGAACTTCCCGAAGTCGAGACCGTCCGCCGGGGACTGGAGCCCGCGCTGGCCGGGGCGCGACTGAGCCGGGTCGAAGCCCGGCGGCCTGACCTGCGCTTCCCGCTGCCGGACGGCTTCGTGCAGCGGCTGACCGGCGCGCGCATCGAGCGGCTCGATCGCCGGGCGAAGTACCTGCTGGCCCCGCTCGACCGGGGCGACACCCTGATCATGCACCTGGGTATGACCGGGCGCTTTGAAGTGGAGGAGAGCGGCCGCGCCACATCGCCCGGCGACTTCGTCCAGGCCGTACCGCCCGATCCCAAGCACGCCCACGTCCTCTTCGAGACCGAGGAGGGCGCCCGCATCACCTACTACGATCCGCGCCGGTTCGGCTTCATGGACCTGATACCCACGGAGGGCCTCGAGCAGCATCCCTTCTTCAAGGGCATGGGTCCCGAACCGCTCGGCCCGGGTCTGACCGCGTCATACCTCGCCGCCGCCTTCGCCGGCCGCAAGCAGGGACCCAAGACCCTGCTGCTGGACCAGCGGATCGTGGCGGGGCTGGGCAACATATATGTCTCCGAGGCCCTGCACCGGGCACACATCTCGCCGCTCAAACCCGCCGGCAGGGTCGCCAAGAAGAAGATCGAGCCGCTGGTCCAGGCCATCCGCGAGGTGCTGGCCGAAGCCATCGAGGCCGGCGGCTCCAGCATCAGCGACTTTGCAAGCAGCGACGGGGCGCTCGGCTATTTCCAGCACCGCTTCCGCGTCTATGACCGCGAGGGCGAGCCTTGCCCGACGCCCGGCTGCAAGGGCGTCATCGCCCGCACGGTGCAGGCCGGCCGCTCGACCTTCCATTGCCCCATTTGCCAGCGGTAATGTCGCCCGTGCTCAAGCCCCTGCTTTTCAGCCTGTCGCTGGCTCTGACCGCCGCGCCCGCGCTGGCCCAGCCGCCGGTGTGGGTGGTCAGGGACGCCGACTCCACCATCGTCCTCTTCGGCTCGGTCCACCTGCTGCCGCCAGGTCTCGACTGGCGCCCGCCGGCGCTTAACGCGGCGCTCAAGGAGGCCGACGACCTGTGGTTCGAGCTGCCCATCGACGGCGGCTCCTCCCGGGACGCCGCCCAGCTGGCCATCAAACGCGGCGCCCTGCCGCCGGGCGAAAAGCTCAGCGACAAGCTCTCAGTTCAAGGCCGCAAGCGGCTGGCGGCGGCTGTGGCCAGGCACAAGCTCGACATCAGCGCCCTCGACCGCATGCGGCCCTGGCTGGCCGAGGTGACGTTGGGCGTGGCGCAGATGGCGGGCGGCGGGGCCAACGGCTCGGACGGCGTCGAGCGCACCCTCTCGCAGGCCGCGCCCGCCACGGCCCAGCGCCGGGCGTTCGAGACCGCCGCCGACCAGATCGCCTTCTTTGCCGACACCTCGGAGAAGGCCCAGATCGCCTCGCTCGAATACAGCCTGCGCCAGATGGAAAAGGAGCCGCAGGGCTCGTCCAAGCTGATCGACGCCTGGGTGGCGGGGGACCTCAAGGCGCTGGAGCAGCGCGGGCTGGTTCCGATGCGCCGCCGCTCGCCGGAAATCTACCGGCGGCTGGTGACCGATCGAAACGCCCGCTGGACAGACGCCCTCGCCGGGCGGCTAAAGGGCTCGGGCGAGACGGTGGTGGTGGTCGGCGCCGGCCATCTGATCGGCCGCGACGGCGTGCCGGCCATGCTGCGCAGGCGCGGCATCGCGGTCGAAGGACCCTAAAGAGGAACGAGCATGGCCTACCAGACCCTGATCGTGGAGACGCCATCGGACGGCGTGACCCTGATCCGCCTCAACCGCCCCGAGGCGCTGAACGCGCTGAACGGGGCGCTGCTGTCGGAGCTGACGGCGGCGCTGGACGCGGCCGAGGCCGACGAGAGCGTCCGCTGCCTGGTCCTCACCGGCTCGGAAAAGGCCTTTGCGGCCGGCGCCGACATCAAGGAGATGAGCGACAAGACCTACGCCCAGATGTTCACCGAGGACTACTTCACCTCGGCCTCGCGGCGGCTGGAGACCTTTCGCAAGCCGATCATCGCGGCGGTGGCCGGCTACGCGCTGGGCGGCGGCTGCGAGCTGGCCATGCTGTGCGACTTCATCATCGCCGCCGAAACGGCCAAGTTCGGCCAGCCGGAGATCAACCTTGGCGTGGCCCCCGGCATCGGCGGCACCCAACGGCTGACGCGCTTTGTCGGCAAGTCCAAGGCCATGGACATGATCCTGACCGCCCGGATGATGGGCGCGGCCGAGGCCGAGCGCTCGGGGCTGGTCAGCCGGGTGGTGCCGGCCGACAAGCTGGTGGAGGAGGCCCTGGCCGCGGCGGCCAAGATCGCCGCCCACTCTTCCCTGGCGGTGATGATGAACAAGGAGCTGGTGCAGGCGGCCTACGAAACCACCCTGGCCACCGGCGTGGCGCTGGAGCGGCGGCTCTTCCACTCTCTCTTCGCCTTCGAGGACCA
>Ga0190272_10001264_pt1 | contig 12180 bp, 11 predicted proteins | sample Popmic504T_FD_133746 | JGI IMG/M metagenome (GOLD analysis project Ga0190272, IMG submission 133746) | Populus adjacent soil microbial communities from riparian zone of Shoshone River, Wyoming, USA - 504 T | ecosystem: Environmental > Terrestrial > Soil > Riparian zone | place: USA: Wyoming...
ATTTCATCGACTTCAAGGTTGGGTGTTAGCAGCAGACATAGCTCCCGGCGACCAGCCAACTTCAGGTGGTAAGCTTTTTCGGGACGGGCAGCCAGGATCTCGCGCTCGTCCAGTAAGAGACTGGCGAGCAACAGATCGCCTTGCTCGTCCCGGGACTTGAGTTCGACCAAGCGTTCGGGTTCGCTTAACTTCACGTGAATAGGCGGATGATCCAAGTGCAGCGTTGCGCGCCCCGCGCCGTTTATCATCACCGAGACCGAAACAGGTTTGGCGCGTTTGCGGCGCTGCTGCTCGCTCTGAACAAAGGTCTCGACCTGGGAAAGTTCCTCCACGGTTAATGGAGGCGGATGTCGCCGGGTTGGGCTCGACGCGTTCCCGCCGGATTGATTGTCGCCGTCTGACTGATCGCTTTCAGTTTGATTAGAGAAAAACATGGGAATCTCGAGTCGTTGATTCGGACTAGGAAGCCCAAGCGCCTCCACGAGACGCCCGAAGCAATGCGGATGTATCAATGTATGAACGCGCCTAACCTCTATCCCGTGCTCCTCATCCGGGTCGTCATCATTGAAGGTCAGCGCCTCAATCGGCTCCCTCATCGGATCGAGCCTTTCCGGCAGCACGCACGACGTGTCCCACGGCGTAAACAAGTCGAGACACTCATTGACGAGAGGGGCAAATTTTCCAACGTCCGTTCTGCATTTGAAACGCTCTTCGCCATGGACCACAAGACGCGTCTGCAGGACATTACCAAATCGCTCCTTCAATCCCTTCATCAAAACGTCATTCTTACGCTTGCGAAAATAAGGAGCGTCTTTCATCCGATTGGGGTCCTGGATGATTGCATCATAGATTCTGACCGACTCTTCAGTGGCGTAGTTGAAAAGCACGCGACTGACGCCGAGCGTTACATAGAAGGAAGACCGCGTGACGGTGATTGCCGTCAGATGCTTGATGAAACGAATCAGCCAGTCTTCCTCTTTTAGGCTGTGGGCAAATTGGGTGAGGTTTCGCGGGGTGAGTTTTTCTTCTTGTTGTCTCTCGATCTGGTCCGATTTGATGTAAACAAGCGACTGAAGCTTCTGAGCGTCTTCAAGCGTGATCTTTGTCCGGGCTTTTATTTCAGCATCGCCAAGACCTCGTCCCCTCAGGCGGTAATAAAATCTCTTCCGCTGCGGTATGAGATGAGTGTTGAGTGCCGCCCATGCCTCTTTCGTAATTTGCAGCGCCAAGTCGTGATCGCGATGTACGAAGTAAGCCAACTCAAATGCCTTCGCAGTTGTTTCGCCGGCGGGGAATTCCATGTCGTGCAGCTTATCCTTCCTTGCAGAGCGTAGCACGAACCAGCTAACCACTTTCGGACATCAGAATGTTGGGAGAGTGCCGAAAGTGGTTCGCTGACCTTTGCTAGACTCAACCCTCGAGATAGTTGTGATTGCGCTGCCACTCTGCTATTCAGCCCGGCAGTTTTCGAGTAAGTGCTGCAATCCAGACCCACTGACTAGCGATTTTCAACTCGCAAGGTATTAGGCTAGCACTCTGTTAAGAGCGAGGGACCATCAATGCAGTGTTTCTACCACCCCGACATTTATTCGGTTGGTATCTGCACCCGCTGTGGAAAGTCGGGTTGTCATGAATGTATCGCCGATGTTGGCGGGTCGTTGCTGTGTCGCTCGTGTATTGATCTACAAAGGCGTCAGTCCGAACTGAACGCGCAGCAAGAAGGTTTAGCTGGTCAAGCTGAGGTCAACCGTGCAAACAACCGAATACGCTGGTCGTGGATTGTTGCGAGTATTGGGGTTCTTTTCGGAGCGATTGCAGCACTTGTTCAAATAGCCAGCGCTGTAAGCAATGAGCCAAACGCCTTGCCGCTACCGGCTGCGCTCCTTCTCACTCCTGTGTTTTGTGCAGTTGGGGCCTATATGTTCTGGTCGTATTACTGGGGAATCCCGACGGTATGGCACTGGTGGAGAAGTTTTACCGCAAACGTGGGCTGCTTCATTGTTGCCAATCCGCTCGTCTTGATCCTGCTGGTTGTGTGTTTCTTCTACATACCGTTCGCTGTCGCTGGTTACTATGGCATGTTCGGTGGGGCAATCTATCAATACTTTAAGCATCGCAGGATTGCGACGAATGGAACTCCGCTATCTTCCAGCCAAAAGAAAATCCTCGTCACTGGGCTTGCAGGTCTGGCCATCTACGTTGTCGCGTCCGTTGCGATTGTGAGCATCGCAGGCCCCAGATCTCCAGGGGCAACAGGCCAACCTCGCGATCAGCGCCAGCGCGTGACGTCGAATTCGGCGATCTGTAGCGACGCTATTGATCAATCGCTTCAGAGTGACTCAGACCGGACTACGTTGGATCTTCAATCTAATTGTTGGAGCGGCACGGTGACGGTTGATGAGAGTTCTCTTTCGTACGCCAAGGCACATGGCTTAAGCCTGATCACCACGAGATCTACCTACGCTAACGAATCGGCTTACTCAGTCTTCTGCGGTAACGGCAGGGTATTCGAGAATGTGTCTGGAGAAGTGGGGTGGTACACCAATCGTGGCTGTCCGCCGCCTTATCGTTTTCGTAGCAACTCAGCGCTTGATGTTTGGATAACAAGCTCTGTAAGACGCTAGGTTTCCAGAATGGAAGAGCGTCAATGATCAGCGAGGATCACAACTCGCTCTTGATCTAACCCGTGGCAAACCCAATCCAATCATATCTGGTTAAGTGTCTGAAGTGTGGATGTCAAACAGACGCGACTGGGAGCTTTTGCGCCGGGTGCGGTGGCCCACTATCGCAAAGTAGGCGCTCTGAAACCGAGCGACCGGGCACCGCCGCGCTGGCAAGGGGCATTGAGATGATCCTGCGAAAGGATTCCGTAGAGGAACAGTTAGTGACATTCGAGAACCTGACAGAAGCGCGAACAGATCTTTTACCAGATGAATCATCCGTAGCCTGGGCATTCAAAACCCGCTGCCACGCCACACTCGATCAACTTTCAGATGCTGAACGTTCGGCGTATAAGGCGCGGGAATTTTATGGGCGTCACCTTGGATTGGACGGTACGGAGCTTGAAGCCTATATCAAACACGACTTCAAGTTCTACGAATCAGAGGACTACAGAAAGCGCGATCTGGAGGACACTCTGAATAATCCTTGGCTGTTCGAACTATTCGATGGCACCGCGGCAGGACGGTTGGCTGTGCCTGAGCCCCACGCATTGATCGGAGACTCACCCGAGGAGCGCCGGCTGAATGCTGTACCAATGTGGCTTGGGATGGGTGAGGACGATGATCGTGTCAGAAGTTATTTGGCTGTTCTTTTTGTCCGGTTGTTCCGTTATCAGCAAGCTGCAGCAACTCTCGACTATCTACTAAATCGGACTGAGGTGCGCGGCGCCGAAATTCGGGGCGAATTGGAATTCCGTATGTTGTGGCCGTCGGTCCTGGCGGGTGAATGCTACGCAGCGCTGGGTTACGGCAGGCAAGCCATCGCCTGTTGGCAGCGCGTCAGGTCGCTGGAACTGTACCGCGATCTGAACAAGGAATTTTTTGACGAATTCGGTTTTTTCTGGATTGAAAAAGCGAGGGCTGCGCTTCGTCGCGAAAACATCCTGATTCCGTCCCTCGCAGATTCGAAGAAAGCAGGTGAGCATCTTTGTTCCGGCTGGCACTGGATGTTACAAGCCGAAGCCTGGTTAGGAGATGACCTCAATGCAGAACAAATCCTCAATAAGCTGGCGGAGTCCGCTTACGAATTCAGGATTTATGTTGAACGAGCCTACGCGGAGCTCCAGGCTGTTCTGAGATACGATCCATTTACTCGCTCATTGATAGCGGATCGGGAAGGCAACGAATGCTGGATTCGTTCAGACTTCGTACTTGCGGAGATCCTTCATTTCAGGGGTCTCATACATCTTTCGATGGACCAGACAACTCAAGCAGTTGCTGTCTTCAAGGAATCATTAAGTACCTTAAGCTCATTGGGGACATATCCCTGGCTTGGTTTGGCCTACGAAATGAGTGGTGCCCACAACGAAGCTCTCGAAGTATTCAGGTACATCGTGATGAAAGGCAAAGCGTTGGCCAACCCGCTAATGGAAGACGATGAATTCTGCGAACTGATCATACAGAACGCGCGTTCCTTGATATAGCCGAACACTAGCAGGCAAGAAAGGGGATGAAATGACTACGCGTGTTAAATGTGCAAAATCCGCGGCGTATTGGTGCCGAGAGTGTAGATGTCACTATTGTTGGGATTGTCTGACCCACAGTTTTTGGACCACCGAACTGCGTTGCCCAAAAGGCCATAACGACATCATGAAGGTTTAGTGATTGGCCTCGGGTATATCGGTCACGACCGCCTTTAACCGATCCGTCAAAGAAAATTCCCGGACCTTATGTGTCCATGCGGAAACTTCCCCAAGGTGGACAGCGTTTTGTCTTCCGCTTCATTCTCATGAATGAATGTCGAGCTTGTGACATAGCCGGTTTCGCCAATATGAGCTTTTAATTTCGAGCAGGCGGGCAGCCTGATACGAACAGGACTATTACGCTTAACGGAATATGTCGAAAGCATTGATCCCCAATATGCTCCTGCGCGGAAAGAGGTGACAGTCTCTAATGTTAAAGAATTCTTATCGGCGATCGGAACGCACGGCATTATTCAACGGATTAAATGGCGGCAACTTCGTGAACGCGGAGATGGCCCTCGCGGTCATTTCATCCCCGAATGCCGAGCGCGATTCGGCCAACTCTACAGGATTGAAGCTAAACACACGGCTCTTTGTTGCGACAACTTCCGAGACAAGACACACGCGAGCTTCAGCTTCGCGAGTTGTTCCGTCATACGTACCCAACATCCTTCATAACAAAGGAATCAACTATCATGATTAACAGAATTGCCTTGTTGCTTTTCATCGGGTTTGGTTTTTGTGCTGCAATGGTGGCCCAGGAGCAAGCGAAGCCAATGCCGGACCGCTGGAGAGGACTCATCATTGATCAAAGCACACCGGAGGATGCTATCAAGGCTTTGGGCCAGCCCGTCACTGATAAGGACGAGAGTTTTCGGCCATACCCTTTCGACAAGCGAATCAGCACCAAAGGCAAGACGTTTCGCCATTTAAAGTTTAAGGAAATTAAGGGGCTTGACAGTGCCCGCCTAGTGTTTACAGACAATAAGCTGGTTTGCATCTCCCTCGATCTAAAAGATTCGATTCCCGCAAGCGCGATTCAGAACAATTATGGGATCGAATTCGAGCCGAAGATCGGGGCACTAAGTTCAGCCGAGAACCCCCGTGACTATGAGCGGCACGAGGGAAAGTTGTACCCAAAGAATTACCCGGCGGGCTATTACCTTGTGGGGATGACGGTGGAGGTCTGGATTGGGGCAGCAATTAACAACAGCAGTTTTAGCTCGATGATGCTCGGCTCCTCTCGCGGTTCCACCGGTGGCGGCGCGTTTCCCGGCAAGGCGATGTCGGTGATCATTCTTAGCCGCTCCCTTGAGAATAGGGAAGGTGCGGACGTGTTGAAGTAACATCTCTTAGGCGTCAGTCGAAAAACTCAGCTCAAAGATTTCGCCGACAAAATCTTGAGTGCCTACCTGTATTAGTAGGTTATTCACCAGGAAGACTCGCCTCGTCGAGGTCCGTTCGCGGGAGAACTTAATTCCTCCAGGGACCAATTTAATTACGCCAGTGCACAACCTAATTTACCAGGGACACTACTTCGCCCGGACTAAAAAAGTTCAAACTTTATTGTTAGATACTTCTTTGGGTTTTGCCGGAAGTCGTAGATCATTTTCACGCCTTCGGATGAGAATTGGTTGACGTTGTTATAGAGGGCGTCGTCTGTAAGCAGCCTGCCGACTGTGCCTTCACCGCGTTGAGCGGCGGCGACCATGTTGTCGATGCGTTCAGCAGTGGTGTTGAAACGGGCAATCGCAGCGCGCGCGTCGTTGTACATGGTCTCGTCTTTGATCAGTTTGCCGAGTGTGCCGCGGCCTGCATTGATGTCAGCGATCATGCCATTGATCTGTTCGACTGACCGATCCAGGCGATCGGCTGTACGGTTGATACGAAGGTAAAGCTCATCGTTGGTCAGTAACTTGCCGGCAGTACCGCGTCCGGCCCTCAGGTCTTCGGCGATTTTCCGCAACTGCAAAGATATTTCGTTCGCGTTGTTATACAGCGCGGGATCATTCACAAACCGCCCAGCCGAACCCTGTCCCGATCTGATCTGCTTCATCAAGTCTTCAGTCTCACGCACGGTGGCGTTGAGATTGTTATAAAGAGCTTCATCGTTGAATAAACGCCCGACCGTGCCCTTTCCTTCCTGAACGTCGTTAACGATGCCGCTGAGCTGTTCTGACAACTTACTTAGCCGTTGCGCCACTTCGGTGCCTGACGTGGCAAAGTCGTTAACGGTGTTGGAACTGGACGAGCGCAGGATGGCGTAATCCTTTACTGGCGGAGCCAGCGCGGTGCCGGGGCTGATATTGATCAGCATTTCATTTCCCAGCAAACTTGGCGAACCCTGTTGTGCCGTCGAATCTTCGCGGATTCGTTCTGTGGCCGGCCGGCCGTCGATCGTTCCATTGATAACCATAAGCGCTTCGACGCGCTGAGGATTGGGTTCCGTTGAGGGAGGCAGCAAAGTGATCTTGTCTACCTTGCCCACGCGGACTCCCGACAGTCGCACCTCGGACCCTTCACGCAGACCATTAGCATCGGCAAAACGCGCTTTCAGGTGGAGTTTCTTCGCGAAGGGATTCAGATCCCCGGATGCATTTAGAATCAGGAAGATTAAGATCACTATCGAGATCAGCACGAAGATGCCGACTCGCAACTGATTCAGGCTTACGGTCTTGGTTGATCTTGGCATAACTTTTGAGGCATGAGGGATGAACGCTGAAGGATGAAATAACGCAGCCGCGCATTTATCCCTCCGCCTTCATCCTTCCGCCTTCATCCTTTCTTATCAGTGTCCGCGAAGAAATTTCTGTATGTACGGGTCTTCAGATCGGCGCAAAGCTTCATCCGTGCCGCTGAATATGATATGGCCCTGACGCATCATGATGACCTTGCTGTTCGTTAGACAAAGTCGTTCACCTTCACGTTCAAACACGACTTGACCTTCATCGTTGACTACAGCGTATTCGGAACAGATATATCCCAGATTATTCATCTCGTGTGTTACGAATATCGACGACACATCTTCGAGGTCGCGTAGCTTCATGGCGAGTTCGCAAATCGTACGTGCTGTTGGCGGGTCGAGGCCTGCCGTTGGTTCGTCGAACAGCACGATTTTCGGGTCCCCTACCAGCGCGCGAGCGATGCCAACGCGGCGGCGCATACCGCCTGAGAGTTCAGCGGGCATTTTGTCGATCGCGTCTTCAAGGTTGACGAAGCGAAGCATTCGCCTTACTTCGGGTTCCACCTGATCGTCAGGTAAACCCTGCTCATGTAAACGATAGGCAACGTTGTCATATACCGAAAGGGAATCGAATAACGCACCTTCCTGGAATACCATTCCGATGTTTTTGCGCACCGGCATCATTTGTACTTCCTTGTAATCCGTGATGTCTTCGCCATCAACAAAGATTCGTCCGGAGTCTGGCTTTAAGAGGCCTAGTACCAACTTGATGATTGTTGACTTGCCGCCGCCCGACCCTCCCAGGATGATCTTGGTCTCGCCTTTATTTACTTTGAAACTAAGGTGGTCCAGGACCACGCGATCGTCGAAGGCCAGCACCACATCACGAAATTCGATTGCCGGAACAATGCGTTGCCGATCATCGACCTCAGCGAAAGTCGACTCGGCGGCGTTCTCGCTCATCTCCGAGATGTGGATCGATTGTGCCTCTGTGTTTGATAAAGCCATCGTCAGTAAGCCGAGATTAAGTCAGAGACGTGCCGAGTATGTATTGTAACGCTCTCGCCAGGAAGAAGTCGGCGATGATGACGACAATCGACGCTGTGACAACAGCACGCGTTGTCGCCCTTCCGACTCCCACGGTTCCACCTTCAGTATTCAGACCCTTGTAACACGCAATCGACCCGATGATCAGGGCAAAGCAAGTCGGTTTCACGAGCCCCCCAATAATATCATCCGTGCTAATCCCGTCCCGAACGGAGTTTAGAAACTCGCCTATCGAGAGGCCATAAAGGCTAGTCGCCGCAAACGCTCCGCCGCCAATCCCGACGACGTCAGCAAGCACAGTCAGCAGAGGAAGAGCTACCAGCAGAGCGATAATCCGAGGCGCGACCAGTTTCTTGACCGGATCAGTACCAAGGGCCCGCATGGCATCGATCTGCTGCGATACGGTCATCGACCCGAGTTCGGCCGCTATAGCCGAGCCTACGCGCCCGGTCACCATCAACGCCGTCAGTACAGGACCCAATTCACGCACAAGCGTCACGGCCACCAGTCGTCCTGTCTGGCCTTGTTGTCCCCAATACGCCAATGTCGGAAAAGTTTGGACAGTGAGCACGCCGCCGGTGAAGAAGCCGGTCAGCAGGATAATGCTGAGTGAACCGACACCAATGGTGTCCATCTGGGCGACTATTTCGGAAAAATATCGTGGGCCCTTGATGAAGCCAGTGACAGCCCGCGCGACCATCAAGGTGATTTCCTGCAACTCGAGGATACCGCGGGTAACAAAGTTCATTTTGGAGCTAGTTTGGAAGCCCGCCTTTAGGAGTCGTCGCTGACTCCAGATAGCGATGGCTACGACGATTGAAGAAGCGAGATCAGCGGCCGAGTTTGAGACGCTCTAAGCACTCTTCAATGACGGCCACATTTGAAATAGCGGCTTATCATGCGCAAAGTTGCGCGACGCGTCAAGCTTGGTGAGATTTAAACAAGCGCTGAGTGGATTAGCCAGGAATGATGTGAAACTTGCGATAAGAGCCGGTCAACGTTCGATTGACCGGCTCTCAGGTGGAGGCAAGATTTAAGGAGTTGGCCTTCTCGGCGCAGCCGGGCGACGGAATAGAGGACCCGTGATTTTGCGCCGTTCACGGAGCCGTAGTGATCGGTCTTCACGGCGTTTTTGCCTCTGTTCCAGGTTTTCCAGACGCCGTTCACCCCTTGCTTCCTGTGCCTGTTTGCGCATGCCTCGCAACAATACTCGTTGCTCCGGAGTCAGAACGCGTCGGATCTTGACCTCGTTCATAATCCTCATACGCATCGCAGCGGCCTGGGCTGCCGCTGCCTCGCGAAGGCGTTGCTCGACCACCGATTCATCGGGACTATCGCTGTCGAGGACCTCTTCGAGTGCGCGGTTAGTTTCACGCACTCTCTGATTCACTGTAGCCCGCTCTTCGCGGTTCGCTTCTCTAAGCACACGGATTTGTTCGCGCTGCTCCGGTGTAAGATTCAACTGCCGAATAGGATCCCCGCCAAAAGGGCGTTGCGGAGGCATCGGTGGACCGGCCTGCGGTTGCATTGTCTGGCCGGTGGCCGACACCACGCCGACAAAGAGCAGCGTTGCAAGAAACGTCAACATTTGTAATTTATGCTTCATATGACCTCGATACTCTCGCAAACTCGCAAAGCCCTATTGATTAATCCTGTCTCCAATCAAGACCAGTTCACCGTCACCATCATTCACTATCAGCCTGAGATCAGCTGCTAACTCTTCCCGCTCAACTCTTGAAAGAGGCCGTGCCGCTTTTCGTTGAGGTGATCCTGATGCGAGTTGATTCTGCCTCTTCGAGGTCCGCCGCACGTAATCATCAGCCGGAGAGTCAGTAGTTGCCATCATCGTCTTCGGTTTATTGGCGGCTTCTCTTCGTTGCAATTCTTCCTTCACCCGACGCTCAACCTCGGAATTCAGCTCCGGTGCCGACGGTGTCTGGCTGACAGTTTTGTTGGCGACAGTTTCAGACGCAGTTTCCATCAAACGAGTAACTGCCAAAACCGTGAACAAGCAAAACAGCAACGACGCAAATGCGACTGTTCCTTTCAACCATAGCGGCGAGAGATGGAAGAACTCACGTAGCGCTGCCAGTGCGGAAGGCTTCGAGTTATCTATGCGAGCCACAGCGGGGTGCTCCACAGAAGCCGTTAAGGCTCCGAGAGATTCATTGCGCCAGCTAACGACAGATTCCCGTATATCGTTGAAGGACGATAGCTGCGAACTACAGTCAGCGCAGTCCTGCATATGGAGTTGGAAATTCTGCTTTTCCATAAGCTCCAACTCACCATACAAGAAATCGACCAAGTCGTTTTCTCGCCCGCAATTCAGGTTGTTCATTTCTGTTTTCATTTTCCCACTCCAGCTCACGCCGTTTCATCACCAAACTTTTGTAAACGCATCTGCAACTGTCTGAGCGCCGTATACAGCCGGCTCTTTACCGTGCTCAGAGGCAAGTCAAGAATGTCTGAAATTTCCTTGAATGTTAGTTCCTCAAATTCCTTCATTACTACAACCTGCCTCAAGTCGACTGGCAAACTGTTCACCGCGCGTCTGACGGCCGCAGTCCGTTCCAGAGCTTCAACGACTCGACCTGGCGAGTAGTGGGCCGGTGATGCAAAACTTGAAGCATTCTTTTCCTCTTCGGTTTCGAGCGCGCTTTCGTTTCTTACCTTCGCTCGCCGCTGCCGCGTGATGCACTGGTTCACAGCGATTCGGTGCAACCACGAGGAGACTTTAGCCTCGCCACGAAAAGCACGAAGGTTGCGAAAGGCGGCCAGGAAGGTCTCCTGGGTCGCGTCACGGGCGTCTTCCTCGCGGCCGAGCATACCGAAAGCAAGCGCAAAGATGCGTCGCTCCCAGCGCCGCACGATCTCGCCGAAAGCTTCCGCATCACCCGTTAGAGCCCGTTCTACGATCTGCTCGTCGCTCGTAGCGGTTACCATCCTATCTAAGTCTCACGGGCCGAACGTTCGGCCCGGATCATTTACGCGCCTCTGGTCCGAGGCCGCTTGCCTCAAACTTTAGACGTAAATCGTTGCCGTTAAGTCTAATAAAAGCTGGACTATGCCATTATTTATCGCTGGAAGCGACAGAAAGGCAGACCGCCCAGAAACGGACCAACCAGGTTTAACAATACGCGTTGACAGGCCTAAGTTTACTCGACATAATGACCTGCCGGCCATTTCAAGGCCGTCTGCCCCAGTCAAGACCTTCAACGGGAAATCCCAGTTCCACGAACAAGCCGCAAACAAGTGAAAAAATCAGGGCGCGTCCGCCTTATATACATAGTTCTAGGAGTCTTACTGCTGGTCGGCCTCCTACCGCTCGCTTTCGCCGGTACTCTGCTTTCCGGGCGGACTGCGGAAGAACTACGCTCAATTGAGGGCCGTTACCAGGCGCAGCTCGTCCAGGACAAAGCGCGCCAAATCGAACTTTACGGACAGAGATACCGTGACGTGGTTACCGGACTCGCCCGGGCATTCGAAATTACAGGTGGAATCCAGGAGCTCAATGATGTCGGTTACAGTCAACGTTTGCAGAAAACCCTGGAAGAGGATCCAAATCTCATAGCCCTTGCTATATGGCCAGTAAGTGGCGAACTACACAAGGCGTTTCAGCCCGACGTTATTCAACGAGACGAAGTCGATCAGCGCGTGAGTGAAGTGTTGGCACGAATGAATGGTCGTGGCATGGTTGTTAGCCGGCCGCAAATCATTCGATCGGGCCAGGAAATGGCCCTCACTGTCGCGGCACCGGTCATGGGTGGCGCAACCGGGCACGACGTAGTTGCGGCAGTCGTCGCAATCGTTTCATTTCAGGATGTGTTCAAGGCAGTGCATCAACCCACGTCGAAGAGCGAGCGTGATTTGTTGAACGCAGGCCTTCCGGTTGTTTTCGTAGTCGATCAGAACGGACGCGCCGTGGCCCACCCGGAAGCCAGCGTTGCGTTTTCGGAAAAGCCGATGACAGATCTCAAGGTGGTTCAGGATTGGCAGGAATCCGGGGCCCAAGTGCAGTCAGCGCTTGCGCCTTTCACGCTTATACGCGATGGGCGAAAAGTAGAAATGCTTGGTTCCTACGCCACCGCCGAATTGGACAAAGGTTCGCGGCTCGGCGTGATTGCTATTCAAGACGAGTCGGCGGCGCTTGCTTCTGTTAGTGACATGCGACGTCAAACACTGCTAATCAGCTTCGTGGCAGGAGTTTTGACAGTTCTCATCGGCTTCTTCTTCGCGAAGAAATTGACCCAGCCCGTCCAGGAGTTGG
>Ga0190272_10001265_pt1 | contig 12175 bp, 11 predicted proteins | sample Popmic504T_FD_133746 | JGI IMG/M metagenome (GOLD analysis project Ga0190272, IMG submission 133746) | Populus adjacent soil microbial communities from riparian zone of Shoshone River, Wyoming, USA - 504 T | ecosystem: Environmental > Terrestrial > Soil > Riparian zone | place: USA: Wyoming...
CGATGTCGGCTCGTCGCATCCTGGGGCTGGAGTAGGTCCCAAGGGTTGGGCTGTTCGCCCATTAAAGCGGTACGCGAGCTGGGTTTAGAACGTCGTGAGACAGTTCGGTCCCTATCCGCCGTGTGCGTAGGAAATTTGAGAAGGGCTGTCCCTAGTACGAGAGGACCGGGACGGACGAACCTCTGGTGTGTCAGTTGTCCTGCCAAGGGCACTGCTGATTAGCTACGTTCGGAAGGGATAACCGCTGAAAGCATCTAAGCGGGAAGCCTGCTTCAAGATGAGATTTCCCACAGGGTTAACCTGGTAAGGCCCCCAGCAGACCACTGGGTTGATAGGCCGGAGGTGGTAGCACAGCAATGTGTGGAGCCGACCGGTACTAATAGGCCGAGGACTTGACCACTTACCTAGATTTTTCTTGCTTCGCGTCCACTGTGCGGTTCCCGAGTTACGGTCGGCCGCGCCAGTTGGTTCACGACCAACGGGCTGCGCCACATAACTCCATAGAGTTTCGGCGGTCATGGCGAAGGGGAAACGCCCGGCTCCATTCCGAACCCGGAAGCTAAGCCCTTCAGCGCCGATGGTACTGCGTGGGAGACTGCGTGGGAGAGTAGGACGCCGCCGGACATACCTTGCAGATAAGGGCCACCTACGGGTGGCCCTTATCTCGTTTCTCATCTGGTTTCTAACTAACGCGAGTGGGTGTTTTTATGGCGAACGAGCGCCCGCAACGTCGTCCCAGCGACCGCACGAGCAATCGGGGGAGCAGCCGTAGTAGCGACCGCACGAGTGATCGCACGAGTGATCGCAGGGGGGACAACAAGAGGGGGAGCGACCGGGGTGGCCGCGGTCGTCCCAATGACCGATCTGCGTCCAAGGGTCAGACCACGGACCAGTCCAAGGAGTTCACCCCGCGTCCGGCTGGGCCCAAGGTCCCGGAAGAAATCACCTGGCAAGACCTCGATCCCAGTGCGCGGCGGGAACTGCAAAGCTTGCCCAAAGAGTTGGCTGAGCGTGTGGGGGCACACCTGGCCGCTGCCGGGGTGCTCATCGACGACGAGCCAGAACTAGCCCACAAGCACGCCTTGGAGGCCAGACGACTGGCCTCGCGGGTAGCCGTGACCCGAGAGGCCGTCGGACTCACTGCTTATGAGGCCGGCGACTACGAGATGGCACTTGCCGAGCTCCGAGCGTTTCGACGCTTGAGCGGTGACGACCGGCATTTGCCACTGGTCGCTGACTGCGAGCGGGGGCTGGGTCGACCAGAGCGAGTGCTCGAACTCGCTACTACGCCAGAAGCGAGTCGCCTGGATAGGTCAGGACAACGTGAACTCACCATTGTGGTCGCGGGTGCACGTCAAGACCTAGATCAGGCTGCTGCATCAGTACTGCTCCTGGAGCAAGACCCAGGGCTTCGATCAACCACTGTGGATCCCTCACTGGTTCGGTTGAGGTATGCGTACGCCGACGCACTCATCGCCGCCGGCCGCACCGACGAAGGACAGCAATGGATGGCGACGGTGGCGGCGCAAGATGTCGAACACCTCACTGACGCCAGCGACCGCTAGGGGTTGTGTTTGATGAGTTGATGAACCCTCGACCCTCCGGCGAACTTCGCCAATCCAGTGCCGGACGCGACCTGATTCTGGTGCGCGCCTTCGATGCCAAACTCGATGAGGTCTGGGCGATGCTGACCGAGTCAGACCGGACTGGTCTGTGGTTCGCAACGTGGGAGGGTGAGGCCGCCGCGGGCAACACCATCGAGTTCACGATGACCTTTGAGCAGGGCGCGACGGCTCAAAAGATGACCATCGTCGCGTGCGAGCCTCCCCGACATCTCGAGGTGCAGGCCGCTGACGAGTATGGATCCTGGCACCTAGAGATCAACCTGGTGGCCCAGGGCGCCGGCACATCGATGCAGTTCACTCACCATCTCGATGCCTCGGCCAAGCTCGGCGAGATCGGGCCCGGGTGGGAGTACTACCTCGACAACCTGATGGCCGCCCACCAGGGCAGTTCGTTGCCTAACTTCGACGACTACTTTCCGTCGCAACAACCGTTTTACGAGATGCTCGAGCGGTCGTAGCGCCGACTTCGACTAGAGCGGGTCGGCTGCTGACTGCTCCGCGTCCCATTCTTGCCCTTCTGGTCCGGTGGGAGACGGCTCACTACTCAGTACGTGCTCCTTTTGGTAACGCGGCGGAGTGCCAGAGGCAGAGGCCCAGACCAACCGCCACCACGGAACTCCTTGCACCATATGGGGTTTGCGCTGAAAGCCTTCGGTGTTGCGCACGATGGCCCACACCACCGGGCCGAGGATGATGAACGACAACACCAAGCCAGCAATCCAGGGGTCGGGAGTGCCGACGAGCTTGAGGCCGCTGGCAAACAGCACGAGCACCAATGCGCGACGAATGAGGCCGGCTTGACCTCGGGAGGACACTCTCGCTCCCATGTAGACACCGGGCAGCGCGCCCACGATCAGCCAGGCTGCAGTTTCGAATTGAAAGTCGCCAAACAGGATGTGTCCGATCGCTGCCGCTGCCACGAGTGGCACCGCCTGTACGAGGTCGGTACCGACGATGTCGCCGGCGCGCAAAGCCGGGTACAGCAACAAGAGTCCGACAATGATGAGCGAGCCAGAACCGACCGACGTCATGCCAACGACGACTCCGCCCAGCACTCCGATGATGAGAGTAGGGATGGGGCGAACTTTGATGCGGAAAACGCTGTTGCCGCTTTCTGCAACGATCCCGGCGGCCCGGTCGCGGTAGTACTGACGGAGCGAAATGGTGGCCTTGCCCACCATGGTTGCGACCGAGAGCAGCAGCGCGACACCGAGGGCGAGCTTGACGAAGTCGGCGACGGACTCACTATCGCCCACCGATGTCAAAAGCAGGACGCCAGCAAAAGCGGCAGGCACCGACCCGATGACCAGCCACCTGACCAGGTCCAGGTTGACGGTGCCGCGTCGCAGGTGGACGGCGGCACCGACAGGCTTCATAAAGAGCGACACGACGAGGTCGCTGCTGACTGCTGCGAGCGGATCGATGTCGAAGAACAAGATGAGGATGGGTGTCATGAGCGCGCCGCCGCCCATGCCGGTGAGGCCCACCACGAAGCCGACCAGCAGGCCTGCGATCACCAATCCGGCGTCCACGTCGACCACGCCTAGGTCGATGGTCACAAAGGTCCCTCTCGGTTCGTGGCGACGGACGGTCCTGGGAATCCCCGCCAGTTTGGTGGGAAAAGCGTAGCCGACGGCAAGCGATGGCATGGGTATTGCCACCGAACTTGCCCAAGCGTCGACGGGGGCAGTCGACGGGCCGCCGTCCACAACCCGCAGCCGCCCACAGATTTCGCTCGCCGACCGGGCTTTCGCAATGACTGGTCGGGCTTAGGCGGCACCGTCGTGCGGAGGTCGTGATTGACCAGCGGAATCCAACCAAAGGAGAGCCCATGACGAGTGCAAACCACCCAAGCGCAGCTGAGCAACCGGCCCGGAACGAAGTGAGCCTGGTGGGCCGGCTCGCCGCTGATCCTGTCTCCACTGAGTTACCGAGCGGAGATGTCGTCGTCTCGCTTCGGGTGATCGTGGACCGGGACGCACGTGCGCGACGCCCACCTTCGGTCGACACCATCGATTGCTGCGCGTGGAGCCCGGGAGCGCAAAGGAGGGTGTCCTCGTGGCACCCGGGTGACATCGTAGAGATCGAAGGTGCGCTGCGGCGCCGGTTTTGGCAAGGGAGTACGGGGCCCGCGAGTCGGTACGAAGTTGAGGTGCGACGGGCTAGGCGGGTGTCGCGCGCTGCGTAGCAAATTGGCGCATCAGCAGCCCAGTACGGGGTTTCGGGCCAAACGACGTTGACTTGCGCGGCAGGAGCTCGCCCCGCCGGGCGAGTTCAATCACAGTCGGCAGCTCAAGGGGTGGCAATAACACACCGAGCCGGCCCTTCTCCGTCGCCGCCTGCACACCACGAGTGTCGTGGTGGTACCAAACCTGCGCGTCGTCGACGTCCCATACCTGCGGGATCAGGTACTCGTGCAACAGCGCGGTGGGCAAGGTGCGCCACAGAATGCTGCGATCGGCGGCCGGTACTAGCGTGTTGGGTTCTGGTATGACGACATCAACCGAGCGCTGGCCGTCGGTGAGTCGAATCGACTGAGCGGGTACCGGCTGCGTGCCGACCGCGGGTGCCCCATCTGGCCCGATGGCTTTGTCGTTGGGGAGCCAGTGAATGTCCACCTGCCCGTCGAGCGCATCGAGCGCTTTCACGGCCTGGTCCAACGACACGTTAGGCAGACTCCGGTGAATGGCACCGAGGGTCAGCGGGTGCTGTCGGCCATCGACGATGAGTGCCAGACCCCTGGTGGTGCTCGCGGAGTCGGGGGTGCTGGCAGCGCGCTGGTGAATCAGGCGGTAGGCGGCAAACCGGTGATGGCCATCTGCGATGAGTACCGAGCGTTCCGCGAGGTCATCGTTGATGGTCTGGATCGTGGCGCGATCGGAAATCCGCCAAAGGCGATGGACGACGTCTCCTTGACCCACCATACAAACATCGAAGTCGCGTTCGCGTGTCGAGTCCACGATGGCGGTCGTGGCGGAGACTTCGCTGGTGGTCTCACCAGGGTTGGGGTCATGAACGAGCAGGATGGGTTCCAGGTTTGCTCCGACTGCTGCCATCAGCTCGGCGCGGTCGACGACAGGACCTGGCATGACATCTTCATGAGGAAGGACAGCGCGCGGCTGGTCAATCGGAATCGTCCCCACGATGCCGACCAGGTCTCCACCGGGGCCTGACTGTTCGTAGACCCACAGCGCGTCATCCGCATCAGTGGCCAGCACTCCACTGGCTAACCACTCGTCCCAGACTCGTGCGGCCTGCTGGTAGCGGTCACAGTCACCGCCTTCGCGGGGCAAGATGAGTCGCACCACGTTGTGGGGGTGCATCTCCAGATCGGCAAAGCCCGCGGGCTCGACGACGTCGTAGGGAGGAGAGGTCACCGCCGCGAGGTCGTCGGTGGCATAGCGCGTCGCCCGGAACGGGTGCAGGCTGAGTCCGGTTGCCTGAGGGGGCGAGCGCATCCCCCGATGCTACGGGCCACCATGCGGAGGGCCACGATGTGGCTGGTTCGGCGCCAGCCAAGGTATTTGCTCGTTGTTGGAACCCCTACCCCTTCTTATGCGTCGCATCACACGACCGCAGTCCTGGGGAGGCAACCGTGGTGAGCATGCATAAGGCATCGATTTATGCCCTTGTCGGGGTAGGCGCGACATCGGTGGTTGCCTTGGGTCTTACGCCCGTGGCGCCAGCGCAGCCAGCCGCTGCTGACGGGCTCGCTCCCTTTAGCAGTTGCGACGATTTACGTGATTGGTACGTCTCGCGGGCGCTCACCAAAGTCACCGCCTGGGGTCTTGGCAACGAGTATCCCTACTTCGCCGCGGACGCGGTGGCCACTGGGAGCCGCCTGGAGTCCGCCAACTTGTATGGCGCAGAGGAGGCACCAGCCAGCGAGACGGGGACGAACGTGCAAGAGGCAGGCGTCGACGAGCCAGACATCGCCAAAAGTGACGGTGAAGTTGCCGCAGTCGTCGATGGCCGGTCCGTTCGCCTTTATGACGTAAGCGGTGGGGGAGCTATCGAACTCTCAACCATCCAGCTGGGGCCTCGCGACGGATCAGCTGAACTGCTTCTTGTTGACGACACGCTTGTCGTGCTCCAACAGGGTCTGGCAGCGAGCTCGTGGGGAGGATCGGCCGCCACGGTCGACTCGCTGTATGCCATCCCGCAAGGCACACCCACGACCACCATCAGCGTCTTCGACGTCACCGATCCTCGAGAGCCATTGCTTGCGTCCACTAACGAGCTCGACGCTGGCATGGTGACCGCACGCGAACACGATGGCGTGGTGCGTCTTGTCGTACGCCATCAGCCGAACCTCGACTTCGCGCATCCGTACGACAGAATGTTTAATGGCGGCCCGTGGAGGGAGTCAGAGGAGAAGGCACTTGCGCAGAACCGCGAGGTGCTGCGCGAGTCCGTCGCCGCCGACTGGGTTCCCACCATCACTGACTCTGCTGGGGTAAGTCGCCCCCTGGTTGGATGCGACGAAGTCCGCCATCCCACCGCAGAAGCGACTGCGCTGGGGTCCATTTCCATCGTGACGTTTGATCCCGTGGCCGAGCCCGACTCCAACAACGAATGGGAGTCAACGTCGGTCACGGCAGAGGGGAATCTGGTTTACGCCTCGATGGATCGGCTGTACGTCGGACACTCCGACGCCAACCAGTGGTGGACAAGTTCGCGAACCGGCTCCACAACGGGGATTCATGCATTTGATATCTCTGGTGGCAGCACCACATATGTCGCATCCGGGTCAGTCGACGGAGTTGTTCCCGACCGTTGGGCCATGAGCGAGGACACGGGGTTCCTTCGGGTCGCCGCGACTACCTCCCGAAACTGGTCGCCGGAGGAGACGCACGTCGTGGTGCTCGAGGAACAAGCCGGGGCACTCACACAAATTGGAGAGGTTGGAGGGATTGGTGAAAGGGAGGACATTCAGGCAGTCCGCTGGTTCGGCGATCTCGCCATCGTCGTCACTTTCCGGCAAGTCGATCCGCTGTACACCGTTGATCTGAGTGATCCGGCGGCGCCCCGTGTGCTTGGTGAACTGAAGATCCCCGGGTTCTCGGCCTACCTCCACCCAGTTGGCAGCGATGTCGTCCTGGGAGTCGGCCAGGCTGGCACCCAGGGTGGAAACCTTTTGGGCGCGGCGGCGTCCACCTTCGATCTCGGAAATCTGGCACTGCCGAAACAGATCGCCACCCTGCGTCTCGGAGAGCGCTACAGCAACAGTGCCGTCGAAGACGATTCGCGAGCCTTTACCTACCTTCCCGAAGTACGGGTGGCTTTGGTGCCGGTGTGGGATCGCGATGGCCAGCACATCGTGGCACTGTCCGTCAGCGCGGATGGCGAACTGACCAAACTCAGCGAGTACAACGTGGGGCGCTCTGGCTCAGTGCGTGCGCTCACGTTAGGGGACCAGCGGGTTGCCATCGTGGCTGGCGGCGAGATTGAGCGAATTGCCTCGTTCGTGTGAAGATGCTGGGGTCTTCGCTAAGGAGCCCCGATGTCCGCCGACGCAGGTCGTCCCGAAGGGGATGTGTACGACTGGTACGTCCGTGGACTCGCCCTGCTCAACGACGGACATGCCGGCGCAGCGGAACAGTTGTTGGTTCGGGCCCACGAAGCAGAGCCGAACGCTCGGAACATTCTGGAAGCATTGGCTCGCGCTCGCCTGTCAACCCGGCAGTACGAGCAGGCACGGGCCAACTTTGCGCAGCTCGTCGATGCGCAACCCGACGACGACTATGCCCGGCTCGGGCTGGGGCTAGCGCTGGCGCGCATGGGACGGTTCGAGGAGGCGGCGGAGCAACTGTCATTGGCGGTGGCAATGCGCCCAGATCGTGCCGACTACGAAGCGCAGCTGCACCAGGTGAGGGCCACGCTGCGGGCTCGCCAGCAGCCTGGACAAGAGTCGCCGGGGGACAAGAACTGAGGTGGACGTTTCCTCCGACGCCGTGCTAGCAACGTACGACGGACTGTTGCTCGATCTCGATGGCGTGCTTTACCTCGGTCATGAGGCGATCCCTTTCGCGGTCGAGTCTGTCAAGCGGGCCGAAGCGCGGGGATGCGCGGCCATGTACGTCACCAACAACGCATCGCGGCCGCCCCATGAGGTCGCGGCGCAACTCACGTCATATGGGATCGACTGTCAGGTCGAACAGATCCTTACCTCGGCACAAGTTGCTGTCGAGTGGCTTCGTGACAACCGTCCAACGTGTCGCCGGGTGCTCGCTGTCGGTGGCCCTGGCCTGCAAGGAGCACTTGTTGCCCAAGGGTTTGCGGTGTCGAGAACATTTGAAGATGTCGAGCAAATCGTGGTGCAGGGCTTCGGGCCAGACGTCTCCTGGCGTGATTTGGCACAGGCAAGCTATGCACTGAGGGCTGGCTGCACCTGGGTAGCCACCAATCTGGATCTCACCGTTCCGACCAGTGAGGGTGTAGCCCTGGGCAATGGATCGTTGGTGGCGGCATTAACGGCAGCAACGGGTAGAACTCCTGATGCCACCACGGGAAAGCCGGAGCCGGCGCCCTTTCTGGCCGCGGCGAACAGTCTGAAGAGCGCGCGACCCCTGGTGGTGGGCGACCGTCTCGATACAGACATCGCCGGGGGGACTGCCGCAGGTTTCGATTCGCTGTTGGTGCTGACCGGGGTCGCAGCGGTGCGCGATCTGGTCGAGGCGCAGCAGGCGCATCGACCTACTCATGTTGCTGCCGACCTTCGTGGCTTGTTCGCACCGGCTGCGCCGCTGACTGCTCGCCCCAAGGTCACGTTGCGGGGTTGGAGCTGCGGTGAACGAATCACTGACGGGCAAGTGGAGATCACGCTGAGCGGTCACGGGGACTGGCTCGACGGGGTGAGAGCAGTCGCTATGTCGACGTGGTGGGTACGCGACGCTGGCCAAACCGCGGCCTTCGCCGCTGCGTTGGATCATGCCTGCGAGATAGGATCGCGGCGTGCCGACCTCTGACGACCAAACTCCGTCCCAAGCATCGCCTCCGAATCCCACCCCGAATCTCACCCCGAACTTGGGGGAACCGGGCCGGGTGCGCAACGAACGCGAACGCGAGCTCGACCTCGGGATCGTGGCGAGCGGCAATGCCGAGATTGATGAGTCGTTGGGCGTGCTTTCCGACCTTGACCAGGTTCCGGTCGAGCAACATCCCGGCATCTACGAGAACGTCCATGAGCAGTTGGCAGGCGCGCTGTCCACGTTCGACGACGTCGAGGTCGATCCCGACACTGACATCGACTCGTAGCCGTCAGCTCAGTAGCGGTGGGACGCCGACGGCTCGACGCCGAGTTGGTGAGCCGGGGGATGGCACGCTCACGCGAACATGCGCGCGAACTGATTACTTCCGGTGCCGTCGTGTTGAACGGTCTGGTAGCGCATAAACCCGCCACTCAGGTCGACGCGTCCGCTTCACTGGCAGTGCGCGACGTAGCCCTGGCCGCCACGTCGGCGTTTGTCTCGCGCGGTGCGGTGAAGCTGGTAGGGGCACTCGATCACTTCACCAGTGCCGGATTGGACGTCTCCGCTCGCCGGTGTCTGGATGCTGGCGCAAGCACCGGTGGGTTCACCGAAGTGCTGCTGCAGCGGGGTGCGCATTCAGTGGTGGCCGTGGATGTCGGATACGGGCAACTTGCTTGGAAACTGCAGCAGGACCCAAGAGTGCACGTCATGGACCGGACCAACGTGCGCTACCTCAAGCTGAGTGACCTTGAGGAGCCGGTCGATGTCGTCGTCGCAGACCTTTCGTTCATTTCCCTTGAACTTGTTTTACCCGCACTCGTAGGGGTGAGTACGCCGGACGCCGACGTGTTGGTGATGGTCAAGCCACAGTTTGAGGTGGGGCGGGAGCGACTGGGCGCCGGAGGCGTGGTGCGCGACAGCGCCATGCGCGTGCAAGCTGTCTGTGCCGTGGGGGCGAGTGCGCAGGTTCTCGGGCTGGGGGCTCGAGGGGTCGTGGCGAGCTCGCTCCCGGGCCCGGCAGGTAACGTGGAGTACTTTCTGTGGTTGAACGCCACTGCGCCGCCGCTCGTCGTCGAGGATGTCGAGCGTGCTGTCAACGAGGGGCCGAAATGACGTCACCACCCCGCCTAGTGCTGCTGGTCACTCACACTGGGCGCAGTGCAGCCATCGCGAGCGCCGCCGCGCTCGTGGCGCGGCTGCAGGCAGCGGGAATCGCGGTGGCCGCTCCCGAAGAGGAAGCTGGCGAACTCGCGTTGCCCGATGTCATCGCGTGGGAGCAACTCGACGATCAGCAACGAGCAAGCGCCGAGCTTGTTCTCATCTTGGGTGGCGACGGAACAATTCTGCGCGGTGCTGAGTTGGCGCGGGCAGCTAACACTCCACTGCTCGGAGTGAACCTTGGGAGAGTGGGCTTCCTGGCGGAGGCGGAGGAACAAGACCTCATCGTTGTTGCCGACGCCATCATCGCCAAAAACTACGACGTCGAAGAGCGAGTCGCGGTGGAAGCCGTCGTCCACGTTGCTGGACAGGTGGTTCACACCGACTGGGCGCTGAACGAGATCTCGGTTGAAAAGGCCGAACGCCAGCGGATGCTCGAGCTGGGCATCGAGGTCGATCGTCAGCGGCTTTCCCGTTGGGGATGCGACGGTGTTGTCTGCGCGACGCCCACGGGGTCCACTGCGTACGCGTTCTCAGCCGGAGGGCCAGTGGTGTGGCCTGAGGTCGAGGCTCTGCTGTTAGTACCGCTGTCTGCTCACGCCTTGTTTGCTCGGCCACTCGTGGTGTCGCCTCACTCCCAGATTGGTATCGATCTGCTGCCTTCTGCGGCTCGTGGGGTGCTCTGGGCCGATGGGCGGCGCAGTGTGGATTTGCCGCCGGGGGCTTCTGTCACGGTGTCGTGCAGTCCCCAACCGGTGAGGTTGGCGCGGCTGCACATCACCCCATTCACCGGGAGGCTGGTGGCGAAGTTCTCCCTGCCGGTCCACGGATGGCGGGGCGTCAACGAGGACGATGTGTGATTGAAGAACTGGACATCAAGGGGCTAGGCGTTATCGAGGACGCCCACTTGGAGTTCAGCCCCCAGTTCACCGTGGTGACCGGCGAGACAGGGGCCGGCAAAACCATGGTGGTCACCGGCCTGGGGTTGCTCATGGGCGAGCGCGCCGACTCTGGCGTCCTCCGACAAGGGGTCGAACGCGCAGTGGTCGAGGGGCGATGGAGTTTGCCCGCAAACGCAGACACAGCCGTGACTCGTCGGGTAGTCGATGCCGGTGGCAGCATCGACGATGATTCGCTGCTCATCCTTCGATCCATGAATGCGCAGGGACGATCACGGGCCCATGCCGGAGGGGCGGCGGTGCCGGTATCGGTGCTCGCTGAGATCGCGGACGGGTTAGTCGCACTCCACGGACAATCGGACCAGCAGCACCTCACACAGCCGACCCGACAACGAGCCCTGCTCGACGCCTTCGCGAAAGCGCAGCTGGTGTTGGAGGCGTACCACGACTGCTATCGGAAGTTAGCCACAGCCGAGTCAGAGCTGGAAACTTTGGTGTCCGAACGAAGGGAGCGACGTCAAGAGGCCGACTTACTGCGATTCGGCCTCGATGAAATCGCCCAGGTCTCACCCATCTCGGGAGAAGACTCATCGCTGAAAGCCGAGGGGCAACGGCTAGCCCATGCTGAAGACCTCCGCACTGCAGCGCAGATAGCTCGCCAAGCCTTAGGTTCAGACGATGACCAGCCAGCTGCTGGGCAGTTCGTCCAGGACGCGATCCGCGCGCTGGAGCCCATGAAGGAACACGACTCCCGCATCGCAGAGCTCGTGGAACAACTGACGGAAATCGAAGTCCTGGCGGCCGACGCCCAGAGTGAACTCCGGGCATACCTCGAGGAAGTCGAAGCCGACCCGCAACGTCTTGCCGAAGTCAATGACCGTCGCGCCCTGCTGACGCAGCTGACGCGCAAGTACGGCGGCACGGTGGACGAAGTGCTGCAGTGGCAGCAGACCTCGAGTAAGCGACTTATGGTGCTTGAGGCCACCGATGATGACGTCGAACGGTTGAGCGCCGAAGTTGCACGACTTCGTGCCGAACTAGCCGAGCATGCGCAGAAACTTTCCACACTCCGCACGAAAGCGGCGAAGAAATTGGCTCAGCAAGCGACCAAGGAACTGACTGCGCTGGCGATGTCCGCCGCTCAACTCACCGTTGACGTGCGGCAAGAGGAGGCCAGCGAGGATGCCAGCGACGGCGGTGGCCTGGAGATGTCCGATGGCCGACGCGTGGGTTTCGGTCCAGAGGGCATCGACGTGGTGGATTTTCTTCTCCAGCCGCACCGCGACGCGCCGGCACGGCCCCTGGGCAGAGGAGCGTCCGGCGGGGAGTTGTCTCGCGTCATGCTGGCGATCGAGGTCACCGTCGCCGCCGTCAACCCCGTGCCCACCTTCATCTTCGACGAAGTGGACGCGGGCGTGGGGGGAGAGGCAGCAGTGGAGGTGGGTCGCCGGCTTGCCGCGTTGGCGCGGCACTCACAGGTGATCGTGGTGACCCACCTGCCGCAGGTAGCGGCCTTTGCTGA
>Ga0190272_10001266_pt1 | contig 12167 bp, 10 predicted proteins | sample Popmic504T_FD_133746 | JGI IMG/M metagenome (GOLD analysis project Ga0190272, IMG submission 133746) | Populus adjacent soil microbial communities from riparian zone of Shoshone River, Wyoming, USA - 504 T | ecosystem: Environmental > Terrestrial > Soil > Riparian zone | place: USA: Wyoming...
CGCCTCGACGATCGCGGTCCGCTCCTGCTCGATCCCGAGCCCGTCGATGAAGGAACGGTCGATCTTGAGCGCGTCGAAGGGGAAGCGGTTGAGGTAGGCGAGCGAGGAGTAGCCGGTGCCGAAGTCGTCGAGGACCAGCCGCACGCCGAGTTCGCTGAGCTGCTGCAGGGTTGCGGTCGCGGTTGCAGACTCCTCGACCAGGACGCTCTCGGTGATCTCCAGCCGCAGCAGGGTCGGGTCGAGGCCGGTGCGGCCGAGCACCTCGGCGACGACCGCCGGCAGGTCGCGGTGGGCGACCTGGCGGGCGGAGAGGTTGACGGCGACGTCGAGTGGGCGGGCGTCGGGGCTGCCCTCGTGCCACTCCAGCACCTGGCGGCAGGCATGCTCCTGCACCCAGCGCCCGATCGGCTCGATCAGGCCGCTGTCCTCGGCGATCGAGACGAACTCGCCGGGGTCGAGCAGGCCGCGCTGCGGGTGCTGCCAGCGGACCAGGGACTCGAGGCCGGTGATCTCACCGCTGCGCAGCGAGATCACCGGCTGGTAGTAGAGCAGCAGCTCGTCGCGGTCGACCGCGTGGCGCAACTCGCGTTCGGTCTCGATCCGGCGCAGCGCCCCGGCCCGCATCTCGGCGTCGAAGAGGACGCAGCGCGAGCGGCCCCGTTCCTTGGCCCGGTACATCGCCGCGTCGGCGTCGCGGATCAGCAGCTCGGCGTTGGTCACCCGCTCCTCCGCCGGCCTGGCGACGGCGACCCCGACGCTGGCGCTGACGAAGTGCTCGGCGCCCTCCAGCGAGTAGGGCTGGGTGAAGCCGGCGGCGACCCGGTCGGCGATCGCGATCGCCTCGTTCTCGTCGGCGAGCCGGTCGATCAGGATCCCGAACTCGTCGCCGCCGAAGCGGGCGACGGTGTCGCCGGGCCGCAGGTGGGCGCGCAGCCGCGGCGCCACGGCGCGCAGCAGCGCGTCGCCGGCGTGGTGGCCGAGACTGTCGTTGATCAACTTGAAGTGGTCGAGGTCGAGGAAGAGGATCCCGACCGGGGAGCCGGAGACGGCCGCCCGCTTCAGGGCGTCGCCGAGCGCGTCGATGAAGCTGAGCCGGTTCGGCAACCCGGTCAGCGCGTCGTGCAGGACGCGGTGGCGCAGCGCCTGGTCGGCGGTGTGGCGCTCGATCGCGTCGGCGAGCACGTTGGCCGCCGCCTGCACGAAAGGGAGGTCCTGGAGGGCGAGGCGGTCGGGCTCGACCGCGTGCACGTCGAGCACGCCGAAGGGGTGGTCCTTGCCGTCGATCGCGACGGCGACGCTGCTGCTGGCGCCGAAGGCGCGCAGGACCGGCGGCATCGTGTAGCTCTGCTCGCTGGACCAGTCGCTGACGATCGCGTGGTCGCGCGACTCCAGCGCCGCGCCGACGTGCGAGTCGAGCGCCGCCGAGACCCGCCGCCCGGCCCCGAGCACGTGGTCCTCGAGCCCGGCGCGCAGGTTGAGGCGACGACCGTCGCGGCCGACCTCCCAGATGCAGGCGCTGTGGACACCGTCGACCTTGCCGATCAGCGAGACCGCGGCCCGCATCAGCGACTCCGGGTCGCTGTTCTGCAGGGCCCGCTCGCCCAGCCGGGCGACCACGGCCTGCTGGGCGAGGGCGCGCTGCAACTCCCCCTCGGCGGTCTTGCGCTCGGTGATGTCGTAGAGGACGCCGTGCCAGACCGGCACCCCATCGGCGTCGGGTTCGAGCACGGCCTCGTCGAGGATCCAGACCACGTCGCCGCGGCGGGTGATCATCCGGTAGTCGACCGGCGGCGGGTCGCGGTCGCCAAGCTGCTCGAAGTTCTCCTGCGAGAGCGCCCGCTCGCGGTCGTCGGGGTGCAGCAGTCGCGCCCAGAGTTCGGGGTCGCGTTTCCACTCCTCGGGGGTGTAGCCGAGGATCTCCTCGATCTGGGGACTGACGTAGCGCCACCGCCCCCGTTCGCCCAGCTCCGAGGTGTAGACGATCACCGGCAGCCGCTCGACCATCCGCCGGTAGTCCTCGCCGCCAGAGGAGATCTGGGAGATGAACTCGCTGACCTCCTCGTCCTGCCAGTTCCTTTCCCCCGGGGTCCTCATCGTCGTAGGTGACGTATCGACAGATGGACGAGTTGCTTGACGGGACGAATGTCCAGCAAGGGATCCTGCGCTGAGGGTTGAGAAAGGGGTCGAGTGGGGACGGTGACCCCCTTACTGGGAATTTCGTTCGCCCCTTCGGGGCTCCGGATGTTGGAGCGCGGCTTCGCCGCGCAATTGTGAGATTGCATATCGCGGGCTTCGCCCACATTCCCAGTAAGGGGGTCACCGTCCCCAGCCAGCCGCTCCCAAGCCTCGCGGGGCCCGAAAGCTGGCGAAACCTGTCGAGCACCGGCAGCTGGGTCGGCTGACAACTCATGGCTATGCGCTCGGGAGAGGAGGGGCCTCCCTCGGTAGCTGCCGCAACTCGATCGCTTGAGGCAGCTTCAACCGTTCCGGGTTGCTGCCGTCCTTCGGTGCGTGTTGGGAGGGAGCCCGGTCGGTCGTCAGGCGAATGTGGGCGAAGCCCGCGATATGCAATCTGTCCTTTGCGCGGCCGCAGGCCGCGCTCCAACATCCGGAGCCCGCCGTAGGCGGGCGAACGCAATTCGCCTGATGACCGACCGGGCTCCCTCTCTTCCCGCCCGTTGTTCAGGCGGCCATACGCAGCGGCTGACCCTGGGCCACCTTGTGATGCAGCCCGGCGATCGTGAGGACGCCTGCCAGGCCTCGGTAGGGCTCGTAGGGGGCGTAGAACTGTTCTACCTCGGGGATCGTCGCTCTTCTCCCCAGCCCCGCGAGGCGGCCCACCAGCTTGAGGTAGGCGAGGTCGCCGGCGGGGAGGGAGTCGGGGTCGCCGCGGCCGAAGAGGGCGAGGCACTGGATCGTCCAGGGGCCGATTTCGCGGATCGAACGCAGGCGGGCGTCGTGGGTGGGGTCGGTGAGGTCGCAGCGGCCGGCGGCGACCTCGCGGGCGACCCGGCGCAGGGCCAGGGCGCGGCCGGCGGAAAGGTCCATCGACTGCAGCTCGGCGGGCGCCCGGCCGGCGATCGTCGCCGCCGAGGGGACGTCGCGCAGCGCCTCGCGCCCCTCCCCCAGCCGCGGTCCCCAGCGGCCGACGAGACGACGCTCGATCGTCGCCGCCCGCCCCGACTCGATCAGCTGCTTGACCACCGCCCAGGCCAGCGACTCCCAGGGCCAGAGCTGACGCTTCGGCCGGAATCTCGGCGTCCGCCGCAGCAACGGACCGATCAGCCGGTCGCCGCGGAAACGGCGGTAGAAGTCGGAGAGGTCGTCGTCGACCCCGAGCGCGAAGCGCATCCGCGCCACCGCGACCTCGAGTTGCTCGGGACCGGCGGGCTCGGCGACAGCAGGAGACGAGATCACCGCCGCCGGATCGACCGGGTCGGCGCGGAAGGCGGCCCGCTGCGGACCCGGCTGCCAGGCGCGGACCAGGACCGGGCTGCCATCGACGTGCAGCAGCCGGCTGACGACGCCGTCGCGGACCCGCACCGTGCGATCCTCGCTGCTCCCCCGCGGCAACTGCCACGGCGACGGCGGCCGCACCTCCAGTTCGAGCGCGGCGCTCACCTGCCGAGCAGGTGCACGTCCACGAGGAAGGAGCGACTGGCGACGACGTTTTGCCGTTCGCGGCGACCGAGACGACGGCCCGCTCGCGGTCGCGGCCGCGAGCTGACGGCGCTGACCGCGCGCACGGCGGCGACCGTGGCGGCTCCTGCCAGCACCCCACCGGCGGCGGCGATCGCCGCGGTGCGGACCTCGGTGCGCAGGACCGGCGAGGCCGGCTCCTCATAGGGCAGCGGCAACGCCCGCACCGGCTCTGCCTCGCGCGGTGAGGCGTCTTCCTCGGCGATCACCTCGCCGTCCAGTTCGAGCTCACTCACCCCGGCGACTCTAGCGAGGCCCCAGGCGGCCCCCGCCGGGGTGTTACGTAAACCCCGGAACTTGCGGGCTACAGCCCCCGCTCGTAAAGCCGGTAGCGCATCACGATCTCGCCGCCCATGCCCTCCATCGCCCGGTTCATCGCCTCGTTCGTCTCCAGGATCCAGCCCATGTGACCGCCCTTGATCGCGCCGGGGCGCGCCGCCGTCTCCAGGTGCTTGAGGTACAGCCCGGCGGCGACGCCGGTGTGACGGTGTTCGTGCATGACCCCCAGCGCGAAGACCCGCAGTTGGTCGACCTTGCCTTTGCCGCGCAGGAACTTGAGCCAGCCCAGCGGCAGCAGCCTGCCGTTCATCCTCGCCGTCACCTGGTTGATGTCGGGCAGGGTCAGGCCCGCCCCGATCACCTCGCCGTCCTTCTCGGCCATGAAGGCCCATTCCTCGTCGATCACCTGGTTGAGCAGCTTGGCGTGGTGCTCGATCTCGGCGTCGGTGGGCGGCACGAAGCCCCAGTTCCGCCCCCAGGCGTCGTTGTAGACCCGGGTGAAGCGCCGCATCTCCTCGGCAATTTCGCGCTTGCGGTAGTTGCGAATCACGATGCCTTCGTCGTGCAGGGCCTTGGTCGCCGCCGCGTGGATCTCCGGGTCGAACCCCTCCCCCTGCTTGAGGCTGCCGAACTGCAGTTCCCACATCAGCAGATCCATCGCCTTGCCCAGGCCCTCGGCCTCGAGCAGATCGCGGTAGTACGGGGGGTGCCAGTTCTCGAGGATCATCGGCCGCCGCTCGAAGCCCTCGATCAGGATCCCGAGCTCGTCGTTGGTGGTGAAGTCCATCGGGCCGAGCAGGCGCTGGCGGCCCTTGCCGGCCGCCCACTCGCTCGCCGCCCCGATCAGCGCCCGCACCACCTCGGCGTCCTCGACCGTCTCGAAGAAGCCGAACATCGCGTCATTGCCGCCCTGGAACTCGTCCCAGCGAAGGTCGATGTGGGCACTAATCCGCCCGACCGCCTCGCCGTCGCGTTCGGCCAGGAAGTACTCGGCCTCGCCGTGCTCGAACCAGGGGTTCTTCTTGCGGTCGAGGAACTGCATCCGCTCGAAGATCAGCGGCGGCACCCACTCCGGATGGTCGCGGTGGACCCGGAAGGGGACCTTGACGAAGCGCTTCAGCTCGCGCCGGGTCCGCACCGGCCGGATCGTGACGCTTGCCATGAGAGCCGGAACCTACACTCTCGAAGATGAGCGATACCGCGAAATCCCCCGTCGACGTCTTCGCCAAGGCGCGCGACCACGACCGGCTCGAGCAGCTCGAAGTCGCCAAGGAGCACGACCTCCTTCCCTACTTCCGCCTGCTCACCTCGCAGGCCGGCCCGGTGGTGGAGATGGAAGGCCGCGAGACGATCATGCTCGGCTCCAACAACTACCTGGGACTGACCGGCGACGAACGGGTCAAGGGCGCCGCCCGCGACGCGCTGGAGACCTATGGGACGGGCGTGACCGGCTCCCGCCTGCTGAACGGAACGACGCCGCTGCACGTCGAACTGGAGCGTGAGTTGGCGGAGTGGATGCGAACCGAGGAGGCGATCGTCTACACGACCGGCTACCAGTCGAACCTGGGCTGCATCGGCACCATCCTCGGGCCCGGCGACACGGTGATCTGCGACTCCGGCGACCACGCCTCGATTCTCGACGGCTGCCGCCTCGCCGGCGCCAAGCTGCGCCCCTTCCGCCATAACCGGATGGACAAGCTGGAGAAGATGCTGGGACGGGCCGCGGAGGACGGCGGCGGCGTGCTGGTCGTCGTCGACGGCGTCTTCTCGATGGAGGGAGACGTCTGCGACCTGCCACGGATCGTCGAGCTCTGCAAGGCGCACGGGGCCCGCCTGATGGTCGACGAGGCGCACGGGGCCGGCGTGCTCGGCGCCCGCGGCGCCGGCGCCTGCGAGCTGTTCGGACTCGAGGACGAGGTCGACCTGCGGATGGGGACCTTCTCGAAGAGCCTCGCCTCCTGTGGCGGCTTCATCGCCGGCCCCGCCGATGTGATCGAGTACCTGCGGATCGCCTCGCGCTCCTTCATCTTCAGCGCCTCGGCGGTGCCGGCCGCGGTCGGCGCGGCGCTGGCGGCGCTGCGCGTCATCCGCGAGGATGGCCCGCAGCTGTTCGACGCTGCTCGCCAATGCGGAGTATTTGCGCGAGGGACTGCGCCACCTCGGCCTCAAGGTGATCGAGCCGGGCACCCTCCCCGACGGCTCGGTGGCGACGACGCCGGTGGTTCCGGTCGTGGTCGGCGACGACTGGCAGGCGGTCCTGCTCTGGAAGGCCCTCTTCGACGCCGGCGTCTACACCAACGTCGCGATCCACCCGGCGGTGCCGCCCGGTGGGGCGCTGCTGCGGACCAGCCTGATGGCAACCCACGAGCGCGAGCACCTCGACGCCGCCCTCGGCACGGTCGCCCGGGTGATCGGCGACTTCCCGGACCTGCCCCGGGCCTGAGCGCCCCAACGGGCCGAGTCCGGACGCAACCGACCGGTAACGGAATCTTGACATCCCCCCAACTGGGTAGTTTCAGGCTTGTCCAGATAGGAACAAGTCCGTTTCGGCGTGAAAAATTTGCTCTTAGCGGGTGACCTCTCGTTCATTTTGTCGATCCGGGGTTGACGCTCGGCACCCTGGCGGCATAGCTTGCACCTCTCGCCGCAGACAGCCCCGGGCGGGGCGCGGCAAAAGTTGATCAGGCCGGACGAGGGTCCCCAAGCCATCGCCGCCGGTCGGATTCGACATACCCAGTTAACCGATTCCTTGAAGGGAGGAGTCTCAGTGGAAGCTGCCTCGACGGCCCCTGCAACGACGACCGCATCGATGGGTGCCCCCCAGCACATGCAGGCCCTGGAACGGGCCAACCTGGTGCGGCTCGCCCGCGCCGAGCTGAAGCGCGCGATCGCCAGGGGTGACCGAGATCCATCGCAGGTCGTGCAGGAGTGCCCTTGGGAGACCGAGAGCATGACGATCGCCGAGTTGCTGACCAGCCAGCGCCGCTGGGGCCGTACCCGTGCCCGCAAGTTCCTCGTTCCGCTCTCGCTCAGCGAGAACAAGCGGCTGGGGACGCTGACCGCACGGCAACGACGGCTGCTGTCGACCGAGTTGGCGGCGCGCTCGCGCGAAGCGAGCCGCAGCGCGGTAACCGTCTAAGCCCGAAGCCCGCGGAGGCGGGTTGCGCGTCTCTAGCCGCGCAACCCGCCGACCCGGAAGCCGAGGCCTCCGGAGGCGCGCTGAAAGGCCCGGCGCAGGAAGTAGAAGGCGATCGCGAAGGTGACCCCCCCGGCCGCCAGGCAGACCGCCAGGACGAAGCCGCCGAGGTAGAAGAGGCCGCCGACCGTGAGCACGAAGACGGTGCCGGCCAGCAGGGTGGTGTGGGACCGGTAGCCGCCGAAGTGCTCGCGGGCCGACACCTCGAGCCCGCCGAGCCCACCCAGCACCACACCGACCCCGATCGTGGTCGGGTCGCCGCCGACGACGCCGACGATCAAGCAGACGATCCCGGCGAGCACGGTCAGCTCGGCGAGCGGGAACTTCCCCCAGGGCGCCGGGGGGCGCTCGTCAGGGGTCTCGACGCGTTTTGCTCTGGGCTTCTCGCTCAACGGCCGCAAGCCGCCCGGCTAACGGACATCCCGAGGAGACCTTGACCTGCCACCAGCCCATCAGCCTCCCGATCGCCCCGAGGCGAGGGCGCGAGTGCCAGGCACCGCAACCGGGCTCGCCGATCTCGTCGCGGCTGATCCGCAGCCCCTTGAAATCCGCGGGGGACGCCAGCATCTGGCGCAGCAGCTCGCGGTTGGCGGTCTCCACCAGGGCCCGCTCGCGGAGGGCAAGGCGCGCCTCGGCGACGCGGTCGGCGAGCGCATCGCGCACCCGCTCCAGCTCGCCGAGGTCGAGCAGCCGCGGCTCCGCGGCGACAGCGGCGACCCGGTGCTCCAGCTCGGTGCGCCCGAAGGCCTCGCCGACCAGCCCGGCCAGCTCCGCCTCGAGGCGGGCGACCTGCTGCCGCAGTTGCGCCCGCGCCTGGCGCTCGTCGATCTCGACCCGGAGTACCGAGGTCGGTTCGTCTGCTTGCAGCAAAGCGGGCATCGGCGTAGCCACGAGTCTAGACGCCCTCCATCGTCGCCGCCACCATCCAGAGCGACTCGTCCACGGAGATCTGCGGAACCCCGTTTACCTGGACAGCGGCAATCGCGATCCGGCGACTCTCGCGCTCGACCCGGTAGCCCTCGGCGGTGGGCCCGAAGAGCAGTCCCACCGGGCTGGCCTCGTCGGCGATCACCAGCGTCCCCTGGACCAGCTCGGCCCGCCGACCGGGCAGCGACTCGCCAGGGGCGGAGTCGCGGATGCAGAGCCGGCCGTTGAGGCGCTCGGCGTCGAAGGCGCGCAGTGCCACCCCGGTCTCGACGATGCCGATCGTCAGCGCGTCCTTGGGCAGTCCGTGGCTCTTGAAGGCGCCCTCGCGGATCCGCTCGAAGGCGAGTTGCTCGACCGGGGTGCGGGTGCGATCCGGGTCGAGGCCGATCTGGCGGAAGAAGACGCGGTAGGCCCAGGGCACCGGGCGCTCGCGCAGATGGATCGCGTGGGCACCGTAAAAGCGATCGGAGAGGTCGCGGAGGCGGCGGCGGACCGGCTCCGGGCTCTTGCCGGGGCGGGCGTCGACCTCGATCGAGGCGATCCCCAGCCCGGGGAACTCAGCGGTGAGATGAGGCGCGACCCAACCCTGCACCGGCGCCGGGTCCCAGCCCATCCGCGCGCTCGGGTCGGCCGCCACGCTCAGGCCCCTTCCGCCTCGCGGGTCGCCCCCAGCAGGCGCTCGACCCGGGCCGAGAGGCCGGCGGCGTCGAGGATGCCGACGCTGGCGTCTTGCAGCGTCCCGCCGGGATACACGTAGGCGAAGGTCGGGCAGCCCCCCACCCCGTAGAGGCTGGCGACGGCGCCGTCGCGGTCGAAGCCGACCGGCATCTGCCAGCCGTGCTCGCGGAGCAGATCGCGCAGCGTGTCGCGATCGCCACGCACGTCGAGCGAGAGGAAGCCCACCCGTCCACGGTAGCGCTCGGCGACCGCGTCGACGACGTCCTGCTGTGGGACGCAGTCGCCTTCGGTGAACCAGAACGAGATCACCAGAGGGCGGCCGAAGAAGTCGCAGACGCGGATCGCGCCGGGGGACTCGATCGCGCAGGCCGGCGTCCGGCGCGCATCCTCGGGGCAGGGGACCTGCGAGGTTTCGCAATCGTCCTGGGCGACGTTGGCGTCGCCTTCCAGTTCGCCAGCCGCGGCCGGGACGGCGAACTCGGGCAGCGGCCAGCGTCGCTCGACGTTGTCGATCCCGAGCGTGCCGCTCTCCTCGTCGCCGAGGGTGTTGAAGGTGGCGATCAGGACCAGCGCCACGAAGGCGAGCCCGACGAAGATCGAGTAACGGTCTTTCATCGGTCCTCGATCCAGACCAGGGCCGCGGGCAGGACCACCATCACGCCGAGCAGGGCAACCGTGAGGTCAACCACGGTGACGAGGCCGAAGTCGCGCAGCATCTGGATGTCGCTGACGATCAGCACCGCGAAACCGGCGATCGCAGTCGCCGCCGAGGCGAGCACGGCGGCGCCGGTGCGCGAGTAGGCGCGGCGCAGCGCCTCCTCGGCGTCGCGGTCGTCGCCGAACTCCTCGTGGAAGCGGCCCGAGAGGATCACCGCGAACTCGGTGGCGATCGCGATCGTCAGCGCCCCCAGCGCCGCCGACATCGGGTTCAGTGGGATGCCGGTCAGCCAGAGCACCAATGACGCCCAGCCGGTCGCCAGCGCGGTCGGCACCAAGGGCACCAGCGCCCGCGCCGCCGAGCGGTAGGCAGCGAGCAGGACCAGGCCGACCGCGATCAGGGCCGCCAGGGTCAGCCAGTAGCGGCTGGCGGAGAGGTCGCTGGCGGCTTCGGCGGCGATCGCGGGCAGGCCCGCCACCTGCACCTCGACGCCCTCGGGGGGGCCACCGGGCTCGCCCGACTCGCCGATCTCGGCCCGGACGCGGTCGACCAGGGCCCGCTGGTCTTCCAGCGACTGGGCGCGGATCCCGAACGAGAGCAGGGCGACGTTGCCGACCTCGCCGGTCTCCGGGTCGATCGGAGCGACCTGGCGCAGGGCGTAGGGAGAGAGCGCCGCCAGCGTCGAGCGCAGCCTCTCCTCGGTCAACTCCGCCTCGCCGCGGACGAGGAAATCGGAGAGCGCCGGGCCGGGACAGACCTCGGCGGTGAGGCAACTCGGGCTCTCGCCGGCAAAGCCGCCCGAGCGCAGGACCCGATCCTTGAAGGCCGCCATCCACTCGATCGTCGCCGGGTCGGCGAGGTCGGGCGCCTCGACCCTGACGTCGAGCTGGCCGGAGACCCCGGTCGCGTCCTGCAACTCGGTCAGGTCCTGCACCGCCGAGAGGCTCTGCGGGGCAAGCGAGCGGATGTCGGAGACGGTCGTCACCTGGGTACCGGCGACCCAGCCGGCGAGCGAGAGAGCCAATCCCACAATCAAGACGCGCTCCGGCCACTCGGTGGCGTAGCCCAGCAGCCGGCCGAGCAGGCGTGGCGCTTTTCGGTCGCTATGCGGCTGCAAGGCGCCACGCGCCGCTCGTCGAAGACTCAGCGCCGCGAACCCCGCAATAAGACTCAGGAAGAAGGCGATCCCGATTCCGAGCAGGAGCAGGAGGCCGAAATCGCGGACCATCGGGGTCGGGGAGAGCTGCAGGACGAGGATTCCGGCGGCGGTCGCCAGGCAGGCGATCGCGATCGTCGGGCCGCCCGCTGACGCCGCCCGCCGCGCCGCGGACCCGGCGTCGTCCCCGCCCTCGATCGCCTCGTCGAAGCGGGCCTGGAACTGGATCGCGTAGTCGACGGCGAGCCCGATCAGGATCGGCAGGACCGCAATCGAGGCCATCGTCAACGAGCCGCCGAAGAGGCCCCAGAGCCCGAAGGCGATCGCCGCCGCCGCCAGGGCGAGCGCCAGCGGCAACAGCCGCAGCCGCGAGCGGAAGACGAGCAGCAGGGTCAACGCCATAACCGCCACCGCCACCGCGATCAGGACCAGCAGCGCCTCCTGCAGCGCCCGCGAGAGACCGTCGATCACGACCGGCGCCCCGGAGACGACGTAGCGGCCGCCGCGCAGCTCGAAGCAGGGCGCCGGCTCGCCGCCCTCCGCGCAGACCTGGCGCGGCGTCGTCTCGTGCACGGCCGCGTCGATCAACTCCAGCGCCCGGTGCCTCTCCCCCTCGCTCAGATCTGGCCGCAGACGCACCACGATCTGCACCGAGTCGGCGTTCGGGAAGAGATAGGAGAGTCGCGGCTTGGGGGTACCTCGGGTGCGGCTGAGATCGAAGACGACGGTGGCGAGGAAGTCGGTGTTGGTGAGGCTGGGGATGCTCGTGATCCCGTACTTTGCCGCGACCGCGACCAGGAACTCGCGGAACTGCGCCGGCGGCACCCGCTGCGAGAGCCGCCGCAGCTGGGTCTCGATCTGGATCACCGCCTCGTTGAGGAAGGTGGCGGGGCCGGCGACGAACTCAACCGCGTCGGTCTCCGCCAACTCGGCGCAGGGCCCCGGCAGCGGCTCGGCTCCTTTCGGCACCTTGCCCGAGAGGCACCCCTCCAGCCGCAGCAGCCGGAAGAGGTTGTCGGTGAGGATCAGCCGCTGCAGGTCCCCTTCGGCCAGCACCACCACCGGTTCCTCGCCGAAGGTCTCGCGCACCTCCTGCGTCGCCCGGTAGGTGGGATCGTCGGCATCGACCAGCGTCCCGGTGCCGGCGTCGGTCGGCAGCCGCGTCGCCGCGAAGCCGGCCACGAGCGCGACCAGCAGGGCGACCGCGAGGACGACGCGGGCATGCCGCACCGCCCAGGCAGCGATGCGGCCGAGCATCTGTGGGTCAGTCCATCGAGAGCGGACCGCTGACGTCCGCGTTGAGGAACTGGCTCACGAACGGGTTGCTGGAGTCGAACAGTTCTTCTTTCGGCCCCGACTCGACGATCTTGCCGCTCCACAGCACCGCGATGAAATCGGCGATCCGGCGGGCGGTGCCGAGGTCGTGGCTGATCACCAGGTAGCAGCCGCCGTTCTCGGCGTGGACCTCGCGGATCAACTCGCAGAGCAGCGCCGTGCGGACCGGGTCGAGCCCGGAGTCGGGCTCGTCGAACATCACGATCGCCGGTTCCAGCACCAGCGCCCGGGCGAAGCCG
>Ga0190272_10001267_pt1 | contig 12163 bp, 10 predicted proteins | sample Popmic504T_FD_133746 | JGI IMG/M metagenome (GOLD analysis project Ga0190272, IMG submission 133746) | Populus adjacent soil microbial communities from riparian zone of Shoshone River, Wyoming, USA - 504 T | ecosystem: Environmental > Terrestrial > Soil > Riparian zone | place: USA: Wyoming...
CTTGCTCGGACCCGTCGATTCTACGCGTGCCCTCGATCACTAGGCTAGGCCCGTGTCACCCTCCCCGGATGCCGTCGAAGCTGTTTCCCAGCGTCTGAACATATTCCTCTCGGCCCAGAGCGCTTCAACGGCCGATCTCGGACTCGAAGCACAGCTGCTCATCGGCGCCGGAGCGACCGCCCTCGAAGGCGGAAAGCGCCTGCGCGGGCGATTCTGCATCGCGGGGTGGAGGGCAGTGGAGGAAGCCTCGCGCCCGGCATCCGCTCCGCCTTCCGACGTCATCGCGGCGGCCGCGGCGCTCGAGGTCTTCCACGCTGCGGCCCTCGTGCACGACGACGTGATCGACAATTCCGACACCCGCCGCGGGCGCCCCGCGGCGCACCGCGCGCTCGAGTCCTCGCACCGTTCGCACGGCTGGGCCGGCGACGCGGGGGCGTTCGGCCGTTCGGGCGCGGTGCTGCTGGGCGATCTCCTGGTCGCGTGGAGCGACGACCTCCTCGAGGAAGGGCTGGCTGCGGTATCCCCCGATCGCGCCGCGGCGGCGCGCTCGGAGTACGCGACGATGCGTCGCGAGGTGACGATCGGCCAGTTCCTCGACATCGCCGAGGAGTCGGCCTACATCAGCCAACCCGACGAGATGCACGCCGAGCGGGCGCTGCGGGTGGCCTCCCTCAAGTCGGCCCGGTACAGCATTCAGCAGCCGCTCGCGATCGGTGCCGCCCTCGCCGGGGCGGATGCTGCCCAGCACGCGGCGCTGGCCGCATTCGGGCATCCCGTAGGAATGGCGTTCCAGCTTCGCGACGACGTGCTCGGCGTGTTCGGCGATCAAGCGGCGACCGGCAAGCCGTCGGGCGATGACCTGCGCGAGGGCAAGCGCACCGTTCTCGTCGCGTACGCGCGGGAGCAGCTCGCTCCTCCGGCCCGGCGGATCGTCGACGAGCTGGTCGGGGATCCGCAGCTGGATCCCGCCCAGATCGCCTCCCTGCAGCGCACGATCATCGAGACCGGCGCCCTGGAGCGGGTCGAGCGGCTCATCTCGGATTATTCGCGCGAGGCCGAGCGCGCGCTCTCGGGTGCGCGCCTGGGCGACGCGGCTGTCAGCGAACTGCGCGACCTGGCGCGAGCCGCGACCGTGCGCACGACCTGAGCCACGCCGGACCGCGCGGACCGGTCCGTGTCAGCCGAGAGCCTGCGCGACGCGGCGCACTTCGCTCTTGCGCCCGGCGCGCAGCGCCTCGATCGGCGGGATGCCGATCGACTCCTCCGGGCTCAGCAGCCAGTCGATGGCCTCATCGTCGGTGAAGCCCGCGTCGTGCAGCACGTAGAGCGTGCCGCGGAGCGACCCGATCGGCTCGCCGTCGAGGATGAAGACCCCCGGCACCTTGAACACCCCGTCGCGGCGGGAGCCCACGAGGTGCAGCTCGTCGAGGAGGCGACGGACCCGGCCCAGAGGCTCGCCCAGCACCTCGGTCAATTCGGCGAGGGTGAGCCAATCGGTTTCGATCTGAGGTGCGGCATCAGCAGTCACGAAGCCACTATCTCATCCCCTCCGCACCCGTCGGCAACCCCATCTCGGCGACCGCGGGAATCACACAGATCACTTCTATAACTTGGGTCCCTTCTTTCACAAGAGTTGACACCAATTCACTTCCGTGACACGGTTTCGTGAGCCCACAGAGGGAGGACCCTTGCGACCAGACAACCGCCCACTCGACGCCTTGGGCCGGCGCCCGGCCCATGCGGCGGTGCCGGTGGCGCTGGTCGGGTCGCTCGCTCTCCTGATGAGTGCCGCGCCCGCGCACGCTGCGGAGACCTCACGGTCGGGCGACCGCCCCGCGCCGCGAACGCCCGCGGCACTCGACGGCTCCCTCGCGACCGAACTCAACGCCTCCCCTGCCCCGGTGCGCATGTCTGCGGCATCCGATGGCTACACCGTGCAGCCCGGTGACACCGTGTCGACGATCGCGGCGCGGCACGGTCTGCGCACGGTCGACGTCCTCGCGATCAACGGCCTGTCCTGGTCGTCGATCATCCATCCCGGGCAGGTGCTCAGTCTCGGCGCGGCTCCTGCCGAGGCTCCGAGCGCTCCGCCTGCTCCGATCACTCCGGCCGCCCCCTCCGCGCCCGCCGCGGGAGCGTACGTCGTGCAGGGCGGCGACACGATCAGTTCGATCGCCCAGCAGCACGGCCTGCCGATCGATGCCCTGCTCGACGCGAACGGGCTCGACTGGTCGTCGATCATCTACCCCGGCCAGAACATCGCTATCCCGGGAACGGCCGCCGCCGCTCCCGGGGAGTCCGCCGCACCGCCCGCGGAACCTGCTCCGTCCACGACACCGGCGCCCGCATCCGGAACACACACCGTGGGTGCGGGTGACACGATCATCGCGATCGCTCAGCTGCACGGCGTGACAACACAAGCCGTGCTCGATGCGAACGGGCTCGATCGCTCCTCGATCATCTACCCGGGTCAGACCATCGCGATCCCGGCAGCTGTCTCGGTCCAGCTCGTCGCCGACACCGCTCCCGCCGCTCGCGCCGCGTCGACCAGCCTGGACGGTGAGCAGATCGCCAACGCGCAGGTCGTCATCCGCGTCGGCCGAGAGCTCGGCGTCTCCGACCGCGGCATCGCGATCGCTCTCGGCACGGCGATGCAGGAGTCGTGGCTGCGCAACCTCGACTGGGGAGACCGCGACTCGCTCGGGCTGTTCCAGCAGCGCCCGAGCATGGGGTGGGGCACGCCAGAGCAGGTCAGCGATCCCGACCGTGCCGCGCGCGCGTTCTACGGCGGCCCGTCCGACCCGAACGGGCACACCACCCAGGGGCTCCTGGACATCACCGGATGGGAGAGCCTGTCCTTCGCCGACGCGGCGCAGGCCGTGCAGATCTCCGCGCATCCCGACCGGTACGCGCAGTGGGAGCAGCCCGCTTTCACGTGGCTCGCCGCCCACGGGTGAGGGCCCGAAGACGCCGCCACACCGTCCTCTCCCCGGCTCAGCCTGGGGTGAGCCGTTCCGCGGGCTCGCAGGAACCCGTCCGTAGACTCGAAACGTGAGCACGAGTCAGCAGGCAGACCCGCTGATCGGTCGTCTGGTCGACGGCCGATACCGGGTCCGCGCGCGCATCGCGCGCGGCGGCATGGCGACCGTGTACGTCGCGACCGACCTGCGGCTCGAACGTCGGATCGCCCTGAAGGTGATGCACGGCCACCTCAGCGATGACACCGTGTTCCAAAGCCGGTTCATCCAGGAAGCCCGCGCCGCCGCACGCCTCGCCGACCCGCACGTCGTCAACGTGTTCGACCAGGGCCAGGACGGCGACATGGCCTACCTCGTCATGGAGTACCTCCCCGGCATCACCCTGCGCGAGCTGCTGCGCGAGCAGCGCAGGCTGACGGTGCCGCAGACGGTCACGATCATGGACGCGATCCTCTCCGGCCTCGCCGCCGCGCACCGCGCCGGCATCGTGCACCGCGACGTCAAACCCGAGAACGTGCTGCTCGCCGAGGACGGGCGCATCAAGATCGGCGACTTCGGGCTCGCGCGCGCGACGACCGCGAACACCGCGACCGGCGCGCAGCTTCTCGGCACGATCGCGTATCTCGCCCCCGAACTCGTGACGCGCGGCATGGCAGACGCCCGCAGCGACATCTATTCGCTGGGGATCATGCTGTACGAGATGCTCGTCGGCGAGCAGCCCTACAAGGGCGAGCAGCCCATGCAGATCGCGTTCCAGCACGCCACCGACTCCGTCCCCCGCCCGAGCGTGAAGAATCCGGGCGTACCCGAGCAGCTTGACGAACTCGTCCTGTGGGCGACCGAGAAGTCCCCCGACGACCGTCCCACCGACGCGCAGGTCATGCTCGATCGCCTGCGCGAGATCGAGCGCGAGCTGGGCATCGCCCCGCAGGTGGCCCGCACGCTGTCGGCCGGAATCATCCGCGAAGAGATTGCCGGCGACTCGGGCGATCTCACTCAGGTGCTTCCCTCGACCATGACCGCGCCGACCACGACGGTCGAGGACACCGACAACGCCACGCGCCTGCGCGCCACCACGAAGCGCCGTTCAGTGAGGGGCGCATGGCTTGTGGCGATCGTGCTCCTGCTCGCAGCGCTCGCCGGCGGCGCAGGATGGTGGTTCGGTTCCGGTCCGGGTTCTCAGATCGCCGTGCCGGATGTCTCGAACCGCAGCTTCGCCGAGGCTCAGCAGATCCTCGCCGAGCAGTCTCTTCAGGCGGTTGAGACGGCCGTCTACGACATCGACGTCGCGCCCGGCGTCGTCGTCGGCACGGATCCGCCGGCCGGCTCGCGGCTCGAGCCGAGCGCGACGGTCAGCGTCCTGGTCTCCCAGGGTCCGCAGCCTCAGACGGTCCAGGCCCTCACGGGCACCTCTGCTGCGGACGCCCGCGGCATTCTCCAGGCGATCAATCTGACGGTCGCGGAGCCCGATCAGGAGTTCTTCACGGATGCCGACGCCGGCACCGTCTTCGCCGTGTCGGTGACGCCCCGAGCCGGCGGCGAGCCGTTCGACTGCACCGAGGGCTGCACCGCCCTCGAGGGTGACACCGCGACGCTGTCCGTCTCGGTCGGGCCGGTTCCCAACGTGTTCGGAGAAAGCGTCGAGTCGGCCACGCAGATCCTCGCGGACCTGAACCTGTCGGTGAGCGGAACCTTCGAGGAGTTCCGCGATGACCTCGAGGCGGGCCTGGTCGTCTACGTGGCGCAGCCCGGTGACGGCAGCAACCTGCGCCCCGGCGACAGCGCCATGCTCGCCGTCTCCAAGGGTCCCGAGCCGGTCGAAGTGCCCAACGTCGTCAACAGTTCCGTCAGCGACGCCGTGGCCGCTCTCGAGGAGCGCGGGTTCCAGGTCGCAGGCCTCGACGGGGTTCTGCCCATCTTCTGGGACATCTATCGGGCCACGGGAACCTCGCCGGCCGCAGGTGAGCTGGCCGTTCCAGGATCCACCGTCACCATCACGGGCATCACCTTCTAGCGCGGAGCGCCGCGTCAGCGCTTGTCGAGCTCTTCGGCAACCAGGAACGCGAGCTCGAGGCTCTGCATGTGGTTCAGTCGCGGGTCGCAGAGGCTCTCGTAGCGGGTGGCGAGAGTCGCCTCGTCGATCATCTCCGAACCACCCAGGCACTCCGTGACGTCGTCGCCGGTGAGCTCGACGTGGATGCCGCCCGGGTGCGTTCCGACCGCGCGGTGGGCGTCGAAGAAACCGCGCACCTCGTCGATGACGTCGTCGAAACGACGCGTCTTGTAGCCGGTCGGCGTCGTGATCCCGTTTCCATGCATCGGGTCGGTGACCCACAGGGGCACCGCGCCGGAGTCGCGCACGGCCTCGAGCAGCGGCGGCAGCGCATCGCGGATCTTGCCGGCGCCCATGCGCGTGATGAAGGTGAGGCGGCCCGGCTCGCGCCCCGGATCGAGCTTGTCGATGAGCTTCAGGGCGGCGTCGGGCGTGGTCGAGGGGCCGAGCTTCACGCCGATCGGGTTGCGGATCTTCGAGAAGTAGTCGACGTGAGCGCCGTCGAGGTCGCGCGTGCGCTCACCGACCCAGAGGAAGTGCGCCGAGGTGTTGTACGGGGTCCCCGTGCGTGAATCGATGCGGGTCATCGGGCGCTCGTAGTCCATGAGCAGGCCCTCGTGGCCCGTGTAGAACTCCACGCGCCGCAGCTCGTCGAAGTCGGCACCGGCCGCCTCCATGAACTTGATGGCGCGGTCGATGTCGTGCGCCAGCCGCTCGTATGCCTGGTTGGCGGGGTTCTCCGCGAAGCCCTTGTTCCAGCTGTGCACCTCGCGCAGGTCGGCGAAGCCACCCTGCGTGAACGCGCGGATCAGATTGATCGTCGACGCGGCCGTGTGGTACCCCTTGAGCAGGCGGGCCGGGTCGGCGCGGCGCGAACCCTCGGTGAAGTCGAAGCCGTTGACGATGTCGCCGCGGTACGCGGGCAGCGTCACATCGCCGCGAGTCTCGGTGTCGCTCGAGCGCGGCTTGGCGAACTGCCCTGCCATGCGCCCCATCTTCACGATGGGCATCGCCGCTCCGTAGGTCAAGACGACCGCCATCTGCAGCACCGTCTTGATGCGGTTGCGGATCTGCTCCGCCGTCGCGCCGGCGAAGGTCTCGGCGCAGTCTCCGCCCTGCAGCAGGAAGGCGCGACCGGATGCCGCGCGCCCGAGTGCCTCGCGGAGGTTGTCGACCTCGCCCGCGAAGACCAGCGGCGGCAGCGTCGCGATCTCTGCCGACACGGCCGCGACAGCATCCGCGTCATACCAGGTGGGCTGCTGCTTGATGGGCAGGGTCCGCCAGTGGTCGAGTGCGTCAAGCTGCTGGAGCATCCGCTCAGTCTATCGGCGAGCACGAGAGCCCCGGACGCCGTGACGGCGTCGCCGACCGCTCAGCGCGACGCGGGCAGCCGATCCTTCACGGAGGACGCGTAGACGTCGTCGTAGGTCTGCTCGCCGAGGCGCTGCAGGGCGACCATGATCTCGTCGGTCACCGAGCGGAGGATGTAGCGGTCGCCCTCCATGCCCGCGAAGCGGGAGAAGTCCAGCGGCTCGCCGATGACCATGCCCACTCGCCCGACGCGCGGCATCCGGTGTCCGATGGGCATGACGGTGTCGGTGTCGACCATCACCACCGGGATGACCGGCACATGCGCTTCCAGGGCCATGCGCGCCAGGCCGGTGCGGCCGCGGTAGAGCCGGCCGTCGGGGCTGCGCGTGCCCTCGGGGTAGATCCCGAGCAGATCGCCTCGACCCAGCACCTGCAGTCCGGTGTTGAGCGAGGCCTCCGACGCCTTGCCGCCGGTGCGGTCGATCGGGATCTGGCCTGTCCCCTTCATGAACATGCGCGTCGCCCAGCCCTTGATGCCCTTTCCGGTGAAGTAGTCGCTCTTGGCGAGGAACGACATGGGCCGGTCGATCATGAGCGGCAGGAACACGGAGTCGATGAACGAGAGGTGATTGCTGGCGAGGATCGCGGCGCCTTCAGCGGGCACATTTCGGCGACCCGTGATCCACGGACGGAAGATCGCCTTGAGCAGGGGACCGATCACGACGTACTTCATCAGCCAGTAGAACATCGGCTATGCACTCCCCGCCGTCGACGTCTCCGAAGACGGCACGGCGATCGCCAGGTCCGCCACGCCGATGAATCCGGCGTCGTTGCCGAGCTCGGCGATCGCGAATTCGGCGACGGGACGGTCGCCGTAGCCCGGGAGCGAAGTCTCGTACGCGATCCGCACCGGGCCGAGCAGCTCTTCACCGAGCTGAGCGACTCCGCCGCCGATCACGAACAGCTCCGGATCCAGAACCGCTTGGAATCCGCCACACGCCTCGCCGAGTGCGGTGGCCACGCGACGCAGTGCCTCCACGGCACCCGGGTCGCCCGCCAGCACCAGCCGCGAGATCGCCGGGCCGCTGAGAGTGCCTTTCTGGACACGAGCCGCGGCGAGCGTGTGGCCGATGCCCCCGGCATCCGCGATCGCGTTGGCCTCGCGCTGCAGCGCGCGCCCCGACGCATACTGTTCGAGACATCCGTTCTGTCCGCAGCCGCACGGCAGGCCGTCGCGGGTGAAGCGGATGTGGCCGAGCTCGCCGGCGATCCCGTGCCCGCCGCGGTAGAGCGCGCCGCTCGCGATGACGGCGCCGCCCACGCCGGTGCCCATCGTGAGCATGACCATGTCGTCGACGTCGCGGCCGGCGCCGAACCGGAACTCCGCCCACCCGGCGGCGTTGGCGTCGTTCTCGATGGTCACCGGAACGTCGATCCGCGCTTCGAGGATGGCCTTGAGCGGCTCGTCGCGCCACGCGATGTTCGGCGCGTGGATGACGTTCGCCCGATCGCGGTCGACGAATCCCGCGGCGGCGACTCCGACCGCGGCGATGTCGTGCGCAGCGCCCAGGTGCCGCGCCATGTCGACGACGGCGTCCGCGAGGGCGCGCGTGTCGACGGGCGTGTCCACACGCAGCTTCTCCACGACCCGTCCGTCGGAATCGACGACGCCCCCGGCGATCTTGGTCCCACCGATGTCGATACCGACCTTGAGCACTGCACTCCTCTTCCCGCCCACGCCCGGGCTTCTCGCGCCCGACGCGGCCGAAGGCCCTGCGACCGGCGCGGCGACGACGGCGTGTTGCAGTCTAGCGGCGCGCATCAGCGAGCCGGGGGTTTGGCGCGGAGCCCTCTTCAGTGGCGCGCGTCAGCGAGCCGGGGGCAAGTGCCGCTCGCCCCCCTCGGATACACTCGGAGCCAGGATCTACCCGAGAATGCAATCGGTACCGAAGGAGCTGCCGTGGTTCAATTCGAAGTCCCTGCGATCGTCCCCGCTGACCCGCAGGCGAACATCACCGACCTTCTGGTCGACCGAGTGAAGGCGACGCCCAACCTGGCGCTGTTCGCCGTCCCGGACGGCGACGGATGGCGCGACATCACGGCGACGGAGTTCCACACTCAGGTCGTCGCACTGGCGAAGGGCTTCGCCGCGGCGGGCATCGAGCCGGGCGACAAGGTCGGGTTCATCGCCCGCACGACATACGACTGGACTCTGGTCGACTTCGCCCTGTTCTTCGCCGGGGCGGTGATGGTGCCGATCTACGAGACGAGCTCTCCCGCGCAGATCTCCTGGAACCTCACCGACTCGGGAGCCATCGCGTGCATCGCCGAGTCGGCCGACCACTCGGCGCGTCTCGCCGAGATCCGCGGCGAGGTCCCCCTGGTGCGCTCCGTGTGGGAGATGCACAGCGGCCACCTCGACAAGCTCGTCGAGCGGGGCAAGGCGGTGACGGATGCCGAGATCGAGCGCCGCCGCAATCTTGCGGTGGGCGCCGACATCGCCACGCTCATCTACACATCGGGCTCCACCGGGCGGCCGAAGGGCTGCGTGCTCACCCACAGCAACTTCGTCGAGCTCATCCGCAACTCGTCCAAGGCGCTCAAAGAGGTCGTGGAGACCCCCGGTGCCTCGACGCTGCTGTTCATCACGACGGCGCACATCTTCGCTCGCTTCATCTCGATCCTCGACATCCACGCGGGTGTCAAGACCGGGCACCAGCCCGACACGAAGCAGCTGCTGCCCGCGCTGGGCTCCTTCAAGCCGACGTTCCTGCTGGCCGTCCCGCGTGTGTTCGAGAAGGTCTACAACTCCTCCGAGCAGAAGGCGGAGGCCGGCGGCAAGGGCAAGATCTTCCGTGCAGCGGCCCACACCGCGGTCGAGCACTCCAAGCTGCTGCAGGAGGGCAAGAAGATCCCCTTCGGCATGAAGATCAAGTTCGCGCTGTTCGACCGGCTGGTCTACAGCAAGCTGCGCGCAGCGATGGGCGGCAATGTCGTCTACGCCGTCTCGGGGTCCGCTCCCCTGGGGCCGCGACTCGGGCACTTCTTCCACAGCCTGGGCATCACGATCCTCGAGGGCTACGGTTTGACCGAGACCACCGCTCCCGCGACGGTGAACCTCGCGACGAAGTCGAAGATCGGCACGGTCGGCCCTGCTCTTCCCGGCGTAGGTGTTCGTATCGCCGATGACGGTGAAATACAGGTGCGCGGCGTGAACGTGTTCAAGGAGTACTGGCGCAACCCCGAGGCGACGGCCGCCACGTTCGACGGCGACTGGTTCAAGACCGGCGACATCGGCGCGTTCGACTCCGAGGGCTTCCTCACGATCACCGGCCGCAAGAAGGAGATCATCGTCACGGCAGGTGGCAAGAACGTCGCACCCGCCGCGCTGGAAGACCCGATCCGTGCCAACCCGATCGTCGGCCAGGTCGTCGTGGTCGGTGACCAGAAGCCGTTCATCTCGGCGCTGATCACCCTCGACGGCGAGATGCTCCCGACGTGGCTGGGCAACAACAACCTGCCGGCCGATATGACGTTGGCGGATGCCGCGAAGAACCCCGCGGTGCGCGCCGAGGTCCAGCGCGCCATCGACGGAGCCAACGCGCATGTGTCGCGCGCCGAGTCGATCCGCAAGTTCACGATCCTCAGCACAGAGTGGAGTGAGGCCAGCGGTCATCTGACGCCGAAGATGAGCATCAAGCGCAACGTGATCATGGACGACTACACCGACGAGATCACCGAGTTGTACAGCGTGCCGGTGTCCACGTCGACCACGGCGATCGGCTGACAGCCGAAACGCGGACCGGCCCCGGGCATCTGCCCGGGGCCGTTCTCGTGCGCGCCGGACCGATCGTTCATCCGTCACCTGTGTACGCGGGACCGCCGTTATCCCGTGCACAGGTGACGGACGAACGGATGCTGCGACGTGTGCACAGCCGGAAGCCGCGGCGTCAGAACCAGTCCGACTCGCGGATCTCGCGCATCGCGATGCGGCGGGTCTCGGCGGGCAGACGGTCGAGGTACAGCGTGCCGTCGAGGTGGTCCGTCTCGTGCTGCAGCGCCTGCGCGAGGAGACCCTCGCCTTCGATCACGATCTCGTTGCCGTCCAGGTCGATGCCGGTCACGGTCGCGCGCGGGTGGCGCAGCGCTTCGTGCCAGAGGCCCGGCACCGACAGGCACCCCTCGCCGACCAGCTCCGGCTCGCCCGAGACCTCGACGAGCACGGGGTTGAGGACGTACCCGACGTCTCCGTCGATGTTGTAGCTGAAGGCCCGGAGGCCCACGCCGATCTGCGGAGCCGCGACGCCCGCCCGGCCGGGCAGTTCGACGGTGTCGACGAGATCGCGCACGAGCGCGCGGACGCCCTCGTCGATCTCGCCGACCGGCGCGCTCGCCGCACGGAGCACGGGGTCGCCGAAGACGCGAATGGGACGAACGGTCACGAGCGTCTACGCCGCCGGTGCGAGGGCTCGCAGGCCCTCGACCACGGAGGCGGCGAGGTCGCGCGCGGCGAGCCGAGTGGCGGGCTGGAGTTCACGGAACGAGATCGCACTGCCGGCGGCGATGTGCGCGTCGTAGGGAATGCGCACGACGGTGCGCACGCGCGTGCGGAAATGCCTCTCCAGCTCATCCTGGCGCACGAGGGGCGTGCCGGGGCGCGCGGTGTTCAGCACCACGATCGCGTTCCGCACGTGCTCCGCGTAGCCGTTCGTCTCGAGCCAGGTCAGCGTCTCCGACGCGAGTCGCGCTTCGTCGACGCTGAGTCCGGCGACCACGACGAGCTGGTCGGCGAGGTCGAGCGTGGCGCCCATCACCGAGTGGACGATGCCGGTCCCGGTGTCGGTGAGCACGATCGAGTAGTAATGGGCGGCAAGGCTCGCGACATCGTGGTAATCCCGGTCGTTGAGGGCCTCGTGCACGCGCGGATCGCTGTCGGAGGCGAGCACGTCAAGGCGCGTCTCGTCGCGGGCGACGATGTTCGAGAAGTCGTTGTAGCCGGTCACCTCGGAACGCACCTTCACCAGGTCGCGCACTGTCTTCCCGCTCGAGCGCGAGATGCGCTCTGCGAGCGTCCCGCGGTCGGGGTTCGCGTCGACGGCGATGATGCGGTCGTCGCGGGCGTCGGCCAGTGCCATCCCCAGCAGCGTCGTGACGGTCGTCTTGCCGACGCCGCCCTTGCGCGAGACCACCGGCACGAAGCGCGCTCCTCCGGGGAGAGGGGCGGCGATGCGGCGATCGAGCTCCTTGCGCGCGCGGGCGCGACGGCCGTCGCCGAGGTTGATGCGGTGCCCCGAGATCGAGTACACGAAGTGCTGCCAGGCACCCTCCGGCTCCGGCCGCACGACCTGGGTGGGGTCAAGCAGGCGGTCGGCGGTGAGCAGGTCGGCCGTCTCGCGGCCCGCCTCGAACTCGCCGAGCCGCTTGGAGGTCATCGAGACGTCGGCGCGCGGGATCACCCGCTCGACGGCGTGGGGGTGCTCGGGACGCTGCTCCGCTTCGGGGTGCTGCGCCTCACGGCGTGTCGCCGGCACGGAACCCGTCGTCGTGACCGAGCCGGTCGCCGCGCCCGAGCCGGTCGTGACGATCGGGTCGGGGCGCGGGGGGGCAACGGGGTAGGCGGATGCCGGTGCGAACGGCGCGGCGGCGAAGGGCGGCTCCTCCTCCACGGCGTGATCCTCGACCGCGTGATCCTCCACGGCGTGATCCTCCACGTCGTGACCCACCACCGCGTGATCCTCCACGTCGTGATCCTCGATAACGGAAGCGTCTTCGATCGCCGGCGCAGAGTCGTAGACGCTCCGCGCCTCGGTCCACTCCTCGA
>Ga0190272_10001268_pt1 | contig 12159 bp, 10 predicted proteins | sample Popmic504T_FD_133746 | JGI IMG/M metagenome (GOLD analysis project Ga0190272, IMG submission 133746) | Populus adjacent soil microbial communities from riparian zone of Shoshone River, Wyoming, USA - 504 T | ecosystem: Environmental > Terrestrial > Soil > Riparian zone | place: USA: Wyoming...
GCCGACCGCACCGGTCCGCTCCGCCGGTCGTGGGGCAGGGGGGCCGAGCAGCGTCATCGCCAGCTCACCGGCCTGCGCCGAGAAGCCGCCGAGCGCGGCCGCCAGCCCGCCGAACAGGTCGTCGGTCATGAGCGTGCCCTCGGCCCCGTCGTCGTCGGCGAGCGCCCACAGCCGGTCGGCGATGCGGCGCGCGGCGTCGTTGTGGTCGTCCTCCAGCGCCCGCGCCTGTTCGAGCAGCGCGTCGAGCTGGTCGCCGAGCTGGCTGCGCCGGGCGATGGCCACGGCGTGCTCGGCCTGCGCGGTCCGGGTGGCCGACCCGAGCGCCACCTGCAGCGCCCTGGTCGCCGCGGCCACGCTGTCCTCGGCCTGGTCGATCATGCGACGCAGGTCCTGCGCCCGCCGGTCCAGGTCGTCGGCCTCGCGCCGGTCGGCCACCAGGATGTCCGCCCACTCGTCCAGGATGTCGGCGGCGGCACCCAGGCCGCCCTGCACCGCGGCCAGCTCGGTGGGCGCGCCGTCGATCCGCGCGAGGAAGGCATCGGCGGCGCCGCCGTGCCAGCCGGGGATGCCGTCGAGGTCCCGCGTCGCCGTGTCCAGGTGGGCCGACGCGCGCCGACAGCGGTCCGCGGCGGCGGCGACCGCGTCCGGGCTGCCGGGCACCGGGTCGAACCCGAGCCCGCGGTACTCAGCCGCCACGGCGCAGCTCCGCGGCAGCGGCCCGGTCGGCGTCGACGTAGGCGTCCCTGGCCGCGCCGACGTCCACGGCGCCCGCCGTGAGATCGGCCTCGACCACCTGGAGCCGACGGGCCCACGTCTCGGTCAGCGAGTCGACCGCAGCGGTGATCCCGGCCGGCCCGAGGTCGCCGCCGGCGCCGACGTCCAGCACGGACGTGGCCGCGCCGAGCTCGGCGGCCGCCGCGTCCAGCCGCCCGGCCGCGGCGGTCATCGCCGGTACGTCGGCGCTGTACCTGTCCGTCACCCCGTCAATCTAGGCCGACGTTCACGCCACGGGCCAGCGCGGATGCACGAACGAACACACCCCCTGCACGCCGGGACAACCCCGGCCACTCGCATCCGTGACGCCATTGTCGACGCCCCAGAACGACAACACGGATGCGAGAGGCCCCCCGGCGGGGCTACTCCTGGTCGGTGAGGGTGAGGGAGCGCAGGCGCTGGCCGGCGTACACGGTGGCCGCGACGGTCACCACGACGAGCAGGGTCACGGAGACGCCGAGCCGGACGTTGGCGGTGACCGCGCCGTCGGCGGCGAGGGCGCTGGTCAACGACACGGCCCACTGCTGGATGCTGAGCGTCCTGGCGCCGGGCACGTACCCGCCGATGAGGGTCTCCCAGATCAGCGCGTAGATCAGTCCGGCGACGGCGGCGTGCTTGGTGACGACGCCGAGCAGGATGAACACGGCGCAGTACGCGATGCCGCCGATGAGGGTGCCGACGCCGTAGGCGACGGCGAGGCCCTGCTCGTTGCCGGCCATGATCAGCCCGGCGATCAGCGTCGGCAGCGCGGCGAACACCGCGATGCAGGCAGTCGCGACGATCAGCTTGGTGAGCACGATCGTCGGCCGCGACAGTGGTTTCGCCAGCACGTAGACGATGGAGCCGTCGTCGATCTCTGGGCTGATCACGCCGGTGCCGATGATGAGGCCGAGCAGCGGGACCAGGGTGCCGAGGGCGAACGCGCCGAGCACCCCTTCGGACACCTCGGCGTCGGAGACCCCGGTGGCGCGCAGCACGATGGCGAACAGGAGGAGCACCGCGGGCAGCGCGAGCAGCAGCAACGCGCGGCGCCGGCCGACCATGGCGCGCCAGGTGATGGCCGCGATCGTGGGGTTCAGTACCGTGTTCATGAGGCCACCAGGTAGGAGAAGACGCTCTCGAGCGATTCGTCGGACGGGGCCACCTCGTACAGCCGCAGCCCGTGCTCGCCGGCGAGGCGGGGCAGTTGGGCGACGAACCGCGGGAAGTCGACGGCGTGCACCCGCAGCGCCCGCTCCCGCCCGTCGAGCTCGACGGAGGCCGTCGACGGGTCGGCGATGAGCGCGGCGGCGAGCTGCCGGTCGTCGCTGGAGCGGATGAGGAACACGTGCGGCCGGTCGATCATGAGCCGCCGGATCGCCCTGAAGTCGCCGGACGCGGCGTGCCGCCCGGCGACGACCACCTCGATGTGGCTGGCGACCTGCTCGACCTCTTCGAGGATGTGCGAGCTGAACAGGACGGTGCGGCCGTCGGCGCCCATCCGCCGGATGAGGGCCATGAGCTGCAGCCGCTGCCGCGGGTCCATGCCGTTGAACGGCTCGTCGAGCAGCAGCACGGCGGGCTCGTGCACGAGCGCCGCGGCCATCTTCACCCGCTGCTTCATGCCCTTGGAGTACGTGCCGAGCGCGCGGTCCTTGGCCGCGGTCATCTCGACCGTCTCCAGTGCCCGCTGCGCCGCGGCGCCGGGGTCGGGCAGGCCGTGGAGCTTCGCGTTGGCCAGGGTGAACTGCCAGCCGGTGAGGAAGTCGTACATCGCCTCGCGCTCGGGCACCAGGCCGATCCGCCGGTAGACGGCCTCGTTGTGCCACACCGGGACACCGTCGAGGGTGACGGTGCCGGCCGACGTGGCGAGGAACCCGGCCATCATGTGGATGAGCGTGGACTTGCCGGCGCCGTTGGGGCCGAGCAGGCCCGTCACGCCCGGCCCGACGCTCATCGACACGTCGTTGACGGCGACCACGTTGCCGAACCAGCGCGACACCCGGTCGATCTCGATCGCGGTCACAGCGCGGACACCTTCCGGTAGCGCAGGAGCAGGAATCCGAATGACCCGGCGATGACGGCGACAATGGTCGCGGCGAACACCACGCCCTGCCAGCCGCTCGGGGGACGCAGCTCGTCGAATATCGGGTTCTCAGCGGCCCCGAACATCCACAGCTGGAAGCTGTTCACCAGGTTGAACGGCGTGAACAGCTCGGCGTAGGTGGCGAGGGTGGGGTTGTCGACGACCGAGATGGCGATGCCCTGGACGGCCGTGACCACCGTGTAGGTGACAACGACGACGGTGATGATCGCGGCGACGCCGAAGCCGCGGCGCGGCGTCACCGACGAGATCATCAGCCCGAGCCCGGCGAGGACCAGCGCGTAGAACAGCGCGCCGACGAGCCCCTGGGCCAGTCCCTTGGTCTGTGCCCAGAACGGCAGGTCGGCGAGCAGCGCGCCGCCGTACATGACCAGCAGCGGGGCGCCGAGCAGGATCAGCAGGGCCGCCACCATGGCCGCGTACTTGGCCAGCACGTAGTCGACGTAGGTGAGCGGCCGGGAGAAGTACAGCGGCACCACCCGGAACCGCAGGTCGCGCGACACCAGCTGCGGCGCCTGGGCGGCCAGGTAGATCGCGGTGAGGTAGAAGGTGATGGGGATGTACTCGGTGTACTCCAGCGGCAGCTCGGTGAGGTTGGTGACGATCGTGACGACCACGATGATCAGCGTGGGGAACACCATGGTCGCGAGCAGGAACATCGGCATGATCTTGGACTTCACCGGACGGCCGAGCCCGTACGCGCCGCGCAGACTCTGGCTGAACAGTGAGCGCACGAGGTACCAGCGGCCCAGCCGGGCGCCGTCGTAGTTGCGGTAGCCGATGTCATGAATGACACCGGTTCGTTGGACGGACAGCTCAGACACCGGCGAACACCTCTTCGATGCGATGCCGCCGCTGTTGCAGGCGGATGAGCCCGATGCCGAGCTCGACGGTCAGGTCGCGCACCCGGTCGTAGGTCGTGTCGTCGACCAGCGCGATGTCGATGAGCCGGCCGTCGCGGCGCACCGTGACCCCGAGCTCGGTGAGCCGGGCGGCCAGCGCGGCCGTGCCGTCGACGTGGTCGCCGTCGGTGACCTCGATGGTCAGGACCTGGGTGGCCTCGGTGTACGCGCCGATCGCGGACGAGCGGAGCAGCTGCCCGGCGTCGACGATCACCACGTGGTCGCAGATGCGCTCCAGCTCGCCGAGCAGGTGGCTGGCCACCAGCACGGAGATGCCGAAGTCGGCGCCGATGCGGCGGATCAGCGCGAGCATCTCGTCGCGCCCGGCCGGGTCGAGGCCGTTGGTCGGTTCGTCCAGGAAGATCAGCCGCGGGTCGTGCACCAGCGCCTGGGCCAGCTTCACCCGCTGCCGCATGCCGGTGGAGTAGCCGCCGATGGGGCGGTACCGCTCCTCGTACAGGCCGACGTGGCGCAGGGTGTCGGCGGTCCGCTCACGGGCCGCGGTGGCCGGCAGCCCGGACATCCGCGCCAGGTGCACCACCAGCTCGGTCGCCGACACGTCCGGCGGAAGGCAGTCGTGCTCGGGCATGTAGCCCACCCGGCCGCGCAGCTCGGGGCCGTCGGTCGCGACGTCGATGCCGAGCACCTCGGCGCTGCCCGACGTCGGCTCCAGCAGCCCGAGAAGGATCTTGATGAGGGTGGACTTGCCCGCGCCGTTCGCGCCGACCAGCCCGATGACGCCGGCGTCGATGCTCAGCGACAGCTTGTCGAGCGCGGTGACTCGCGGGAAGCGTTTGGTCAGTTCGACGGTGCGGATCAAAGGCGGATCGGTCACCGGGCCATCGTCCTCTGCCGATCATGACCAGCTCAATCGGGGATGACCCGGACCCGGCCTCGGGGTCAGACCCCCAGAATCAGACCCAGCTCCACCACCAGGAGATCGACGGAATGGGCGGCGCGACGAGCCCGGCGTCGGCCGGTGGGTCGGCCTTGACAATCTCGCCACCGAGGACGACGCCGCCGCCGGAGTAGCGCTGGACGGTACTGGTCCACTCGGCGTTGCCGGCGATGACCTGGCCGGCCGCGAGCAGGTACGCCCGCAGCTGCGGGCTCGCGTCGACCAGGATCCGGGCCCGCAGCCGCAGGAACAGGGCGAGCGCGCCGTCCCTGAGGTCGGCGGCGGCGGCCACCGCGTCGTCCAGGCCGGCCGCCGGGTCGGCCGCGTGCAGGATCGCGACGATGTTGTGCCCGGCCTCGCCGCGGTCGACCTCCTTGCGGTAGGAGCCGAAGTCGTTGGTGACGAGGGCGACGAACCACGCGGCGTCGGTGGCCGCCCGGACAGCCGGCCGTCGCAGCTCGGCCTCCGGCACGTCGAGGCCCAGCGCCAGCTCGACGCAGACGCCCATCAGCCGCCCGGCGCCCGCGGTCGCCCGCAGCGGGAAGTAGTCGTCGACGGTCGGGACGGTGCCGCCCGCCCGGAGGGCCCACTCCCAGAGCTGGCCGAAGAGCCAGCCGCGGAACTCACCGGCCGCCCGGTGCAGCTGGACCGGGCCGACCCAGCCGGACAGCTCGACGACGAGGTCGTGCAGGGCCTCGGCGTACGGGTCGTCGGTGGGTGGGCGGCCCTCCGGGGTGTCGAAGCCGTTCACCAGGCGGGCGGCCAGGTCGACGAACTCGTGGATGCGCTGCTCGGCGGCGGCCTTCTCGAACCGGGCGTCCTGCAGGGCGAAGCTCCACGCGGTGAAGCACGCCAGGTGCCGCAGCCGGTCGGTGGCGCCGTCGGGGCAGAGCAGCCCGGCGAACCGGGCGCCGAGGGTGGCCGCGATCTCCCGGTGGAACTCATCGGCGAGGAAGGCGAACTTGTCCAGCCAGGTGAGGACGTCCTGCCTGATGACGTGGACGTCGGGGTGGGTCCTGACCTCGATGGGGCAGCGCAGGGCGGGGATGGTGAACGTCTCGGCCGACACGGTGGCTCCTCAGCTGAACCGGGAGATGGGTCGGGAGCCGGGCCGGGCCCGACGCTCGGCGCGCATGGGGAGCCGGTTCATGGTCAGGGCCATCCGCGGCCGGGGGCGGGTCGGCGCGCCGTCGACCGGGGTCAGCACCCAGTTCGCGAACACGGTGGCGAGGATCAGGGTGATCTCGGTGAGGCTGAGGTCGGACCCGATGCATTTGCGGGCGCCGCCGCCGAACGGGATGTAGGCGCCCCTCGGCGCGGCCTGGGCGCGGCCGGGCAGCCACCGGTCGGGGTCGAACCGGTCCGCCCCGTCGTAGAGGTCGGCGCGGTGGTGCACCAGGTAGGGGCTGTAGATGAGGGTGCTGCCGGCCGCGATGGGGTACCCGCCGAGCTCGGTGTCCTGGGTGGCGGTCCGGTTGAAGATCCAGCCGGACGGGTAGAGGCGCAGCGTCTCGGTGACCACCCGGCGGGTGAGGTCGAGTTCGGGCAGGTCGGCGTAGCCGGGGGCGCCGCCCGCGGTCGTGGCGTCGACCTCGGCCCGTACCCGCTCGGCGATCTCCTGGTGGGTGCCGAGCAGTTGCAGCGCGCAGCAGATCGTCGACGTCGTGGTCTCGAAGCTGCCGGCGACGAGGGTGTAGACCTGCTCGTGGATCTCGGGGTCGGACAGCCCGTCGCCGTCGTCGTCGCGGGCCGCGAGCAGCATGGACATCAGGTCGCCGTGGTCTACGCCGGCCGCCCGGTAGGTGTGGATCATCTCCTCGACGATCTCGTGCATCCGGCGCAAGGCGTGGTCGTAGCGGCGGTTGGACGGCAGCGGCAGCCGGTAGAGGAAGTCGATCGGGATGATCATGCGCCGGTAGGAGCCCTCCAGCATCGTGGTGAGCGCCTGGGGGAACTCGTTGACGACGGGCCCGGCGACGTCGGCGACGAACATGGTCCTGGCGGCCGCCCGCGCGGTGATGCGGCGCACCGACTCGACGATGTCGATCGTCGTCCCGTCGCGCCAGCGGGCCAGCTCGGCCGTGGTCTCCTCGATCATGACCTGGGAGTAGCCGGGCAGACGCTCGCGGTGGAACGCCAGCTGGACGATTCGGCGCTGTCTCTTGTGCTCCTCGTAGGCGCTGGCGAAGAGGCCGTTCCCGGCCAGCCGGCGGGCCCGCTCGATCTGCGGCCCGCCTTTGTCGAACACGCGGCTGTTCACCAGCAGTTGGTGCACGAGATCGGGGCGGCACACCACGTAGGCCGGGCGGAAACCGAACCACACCTCGACGATGTCGCCCTGTTCCGGCAATGACTCCAGGAATTGCAGCGGGCGGCGAATGAGGTGCAGCGCGTGTCGGATGGCCCGCAGTCGGCTCCTTTTCCGGGTGCGGGCGGCCGCGATGGGCGGATCGGTGGCGGTGTCGATGTGCTGGTTCACGTGAGCTCCATGTCCGACTACCTGGTCAGCCGATTCGGGACGTGGCCGCGTGGGCGAGTTGACCCAGTGCGGCGGCCGGCTCCGCGGCGAACGGCGCATCGGCGAGTGCGCGCAGTGCCTGCTCACGGTGCTCGGCGATCAGGTGTTCGACGGCCGTCCTGGCCCCGGTCTCCACGAGAATTCGCCGCACCCTGGCCGCGCCGCGTTCGTCGAGCGCGGGATCACCGACAAGTCGGCCCAACCGGCGCCGCCGGTCGCCGACGGCACGCTGCCTGGCGATGGCCATGAGCACGGTCGGTTTGCCGTCGCGCAGGTCGTCGAGCACCGGCTTGCCGGTCCGGTCAGGGTCGCCGAACACGCCGAGCAGGTCGTCGCGCAGCTGGAACGCGATCCCCAGCGGAATGCCGTACGCGGTGCAGGCGTCCAGGACGTCCGCGCCGGCGCCGGCCACCACCGCGCCGAGCTGCAGCGGTCGTTCCACCGTGTACTTGGCGGTCTTGTACCGGCAGATCGTCAGCGCGTCCTCGACGCGGCCGTCCGGGTTGCCGGTGGCGAGCAGGTCGAGGTACTGCCCGGTGAGGGTCTCGGTGCGCATGAGGTCCAGCAGGCTCCACACCGCCGCGTCGACGTCCGGCTCGAGCCCGGCGGCGTGCACGAGGTCGTAGGACCAGCCGAGCGCGAGGTCGCCGAGCAGGATCGCCGTGCTGGCGCCGACGTGCTCGGCCGACGGGTGCGCCGCGTGGTGCGCGGCGATCGTGCGGTGCGCGGTGGGGGCGCCCCGCCGGGTGTCGCTGTTGTCCATCACGTCGTCCTGGATGAGGGCGAACGCGTGGAACAGCTCCAGCGACGCGGCGACGTGGGTCACGGCGGTCGTGTCGCCGTACCCACCGGCCGCCTGCCAGCCGTAATGGCACATGAGCGGCCGGAACCGCTTGCCGCCGAAGACGTAGCCCCTGAGCCAGCGGACCATCAGCGGGAGGTGCGGGCCGGTCGCCCGGCGCTCCTTGTCGGCAAGGAAGTCCAGCAGGAGCCCGTCAACGCCGACGCTGTCGCCGACGCCGTCGGACGCCACACTCGAAACCGTTGCCAGCGACATGGGAGCTCCTATGTTTTGGCTTTCCGCAGCCGACGGAAGAGTGAGCCGGGGCGATAGTGTCCGACTCGAAGAAGTCACGGGTGGCCGGGACCAGGAGTTATTCGGTTCGCAATTGTCCACAGTGGACTAAATGCATCCGATCGGGCCAGTCGGACCCATGAGAAATTCATTCTATTGTCGTGAGATCCGCGCTGGACCCCGCCTGGGCGGCGGCCGGAAGATGCGAGATCTGGCGAGCAGCGGCCGCCGGCCGGGGTTCGGACTCCCACTGGGTATTCGGAAGGCAGTGATCGTCGTGGACGAAACGGACGTAGCCTTGAAACAGGCCGAACTGGCCCAACGTTACAAAAAGAACGCCGCGCTGCTCGGGGCCGGCGACATCGTGGTCGCGACGGTCCCCGGTTCGGGGTCGTCGCTGTTGAGCACCCTGGTGCTCGAATTGGGATTCCAGCACCTCGACCAGTACTTCAACACCCTGCAGGAAGACGGGTCGGTGGAGACCGACCAGCACTTCCAGGCCATTCGCAAGCGCATGTCCGGCTATGCCCAACTCGACGACGGCACGGGCGCCGAGCCGGACGACCAGCGGGCGCGCTTCTACCGCTGCCACCTGCCGCCCGACGGGTTCGACCTGGACGCCCTGCACGGCGTCGTCCTGCTCGTCCGCGACCCGCGCGACGCGGCCCACTCGCTCTACCAGTTCCTCGGCAAGCTCGCGGGCCGGATGCCCGGTGCCCCGCCGCTGGGCACCTTCGCCGAGTTCCTCGGCGGCCCCGGGTTCGACGGCACGCCCCCGGTCAGCGCGTGGTCGCGGCTCTACCGGCGGTGGCTCGACGTCCGCCCCGACGTGCGCCGGTTCGCCGTCGTGCACTTCGCCGACCTGAAGACCCGCCCGGTCGAGGCCATCGCCGACATGCTCGCCGAGCTGGAGCTGGAGGTCGCACCCGACCGCGTCACCAGGGCCGTCGACCGCAGCTCCTTCGAGACCATGCGCGCCCACGAGGACCGGATCGCCGGCGAGCTGGCCGAGTCCGACGCCCCCGACCTGCGGATGATCCGGCGCGGCAAGGTCAACGAGTGGAAGGAATGGCTCACCCCGGAGCTGGCCGGGCGGTTCTCCGACCCCGACCTGATCGCCGTCGCCGCCGAGCTCGGCTACGCGCTGGAAGGTGCCCGCCGATGAGCCCGGTCAAGTACGACTACACCGACTACGCCACGACGTACGAGTTCCGCCCGGACTACGCGCCGCAGGCACTCACCGGCGCGCTGCGGGTCGCCGGGGTCGCGGCCGGCGACCGGGTGTGCGACATCGGCGCCGGATCGGGGCACCTGACGATCCCGCTGCTGGAGCACGGGCTGGTGGTCGACGCCGTGGAGCCGACCCCGGCGATGCGCGAGCTCGGCACCCGCCGCACCGAGCGGTTCGGCGGGGTGTCGTGGTCCGACGGGCAGGGTGAGCGCACCGGCCGCCCGTCCGGCGACTACGCCCTCGTCACCTTCGGCAGCTCGTTCGACCGGACGGAACAGCCGGCGGCGCTGCGCGAGACGGCGCGCCTGCTGCGCCCCGGCGGGCACTTCCTGTGCTGCTGGAACCACCGCGACCTCACGGACCCGCTGCAGGAGCGGATCGAGGGCCTGATCAGGGACCGGATTCCCGGGTACCGGTACGGGTTGCGCCGCACCGACCCCACCGGGGTGATCGAGGAGAGCGGGCTGTTCGACGACGTGGTGCACCTGTCCGGGACGGTCGTCCACGAGGTGGACACCGACGTCTGGTGCGACGCGTGGCGCTCCCACATGACGCTCGGACTCCAGGCCGGCGACCGGTTCGACGAGATCCTCAGCGAGATCGACGCGCTGGCCAGGGCCGACGGCGGGGACCGGATCCGGGTGCCCTACACCACCAGGGTCTGGGTCGCGAGGCTCGCGAAAGGCGCCGGGGATGCACGGTGAACGGGTCGTCCTCGGCACTGGCATCCTCGGCACTGTCGCCCTTGGTACGAAGGCCCGATCCCTCGAACTGCTGACCGGCCGGGTCCGCAGTGCCGAGATCCTGCCGCTCGACCACGTCGACCACGCCACCTGGCAGGCCGACCGCGACGCCGTCCTGCGCAGGGTGCTCGCGCACCCGTGGGCGGACGGCGCGCTGATCGTCCGCAGCAGCGCCATCGGCGAGGACTCCGCCACCGCGTCGATGGCCGGGCAGTACCTCACCATCCACCGGGTGCGCGGGGCGTCGGAGCTCGGCTCGGCCGTCGACAAGGTGTTCGAGTCCTACGGCGCGCCACGGCCCGGCGACCAGGTGCTGGTGCAGCCACAGCTGGCGGACGTCAGGGAGTCCGGCGTCGCGTGCACCTACGAGCCGACCAGTGGGGCGCCGTACACGGTGGTGAGCTGGAGCGTGCACCCGGACACGAACATCGTGACCGCGGGTCTCGCCGGCGACCTGCGTACCTGGTACGGCGCCGCGTACACCGGGCGGTGCGTCGACTGCCCCGGCCCGGTGGGCGCCGTGCTGGCGCTGCTGGCCGAGCTGCGGGAGCTCACCGGCGAGGGCCGGCTCGACGTGGAGTTCGCCGTCACCACCGCCGGCACCCTGGTGCTGCTCCAGGTGCGGCCGCTGGTCTGCGTCTCCGACGAGCTCGGCGAATCGGCGCACCACGCGGTCCTCACCAGGGTCGAGCGGGCCGTCGCCGCCGCCGGCCGGGCCGGCGGACTCGGCGAGCGCACCGCGTACGGGGTGATGCCGGACTGGAACCCCGCGGAGATGATCGGGCTGCGCCCACGCCCGCTGGCCCTGTCGCTGTACCGGCGGCTGGTCACCGACACCGTCTGGTCGCGGGCCAGGCACCGCTACGGCTACCGCGACCTGCGGGGCACGCCGCTGCTGGTGGACGTGTGCGGGCTGCCCTACGTCGACGTCCGGGCCAGCGTCACCTCGCTGATCCCGCGCGAGCTGCCCGACGACCTCGCCACCCGCCTGGTCGAGACCTGGGTCGACCGGCTGCTGGCGAACCCGCACCTGCACGACAAGGTGGAGTCCCGCATCGTCGTCTCGTCCACCGGTCTGCGCTCCCCCGGCCGCCTCGACGGGCTGCGCCGGGCCGGGGTCGCCGACCGCGACGTCGACCGGCTGGACACCGCGCTGCGGCGGCTCACCGACGACGTGCTCAACGGTCCACTGTGGACAGAGGACCTGCAGCGGGTCGGCAGGCTGCGCGGCCCGACGCCGGACGGGCTCCTGGCCAGGCTCGACTTCTGCGCCAAGTACGGCACCTTCCCGTTCGCCGGGCTCGCCAGGGCCGCCTTCATCGCCACCGAGCTGCTCGACGACCTGGTCGCGGAGGACGTGCTCACCGGCGAGGACAAGTGCTGCTTCATCGCGGGGCTCGGCCTGGTGTCCGGCGAGCTGAGCCGCGACTTCCATACCCTCGGCCGGGCGGAGTTCCTCGCCAGGTACGGCCACCTGCGGCCCGGCACGTACGACATCCGCTCGCTGCGCTACGACGAGGACCCTGAGCACTACTTCGACTGGTCCACCAGACGGACCGAGGAGCCGTGCCCGAGCTTCCGCCCGACCCGCGCCCAGCTCGGCCGGATCGACCGGCTGCTCGGCAACCGCGGCCTCACCGTTGGGGCCGAGCGGCTGCTGGAGTTCGTCGGGTCCAGCATCAGGGGCCGCGAGCTGGCGAAGTTCGAGTTCAGCCGCGTGCTCAGCGACGTGCTGCGCGACCTCCGCCGGCTCGGCGAGGCACACGGCCTCACCGCGGCCGACATGTCCTTCGTCGACGTCGCCGCCCTCGGCGAGCTGACCGGCGACCGGGCACACGACCGCGGGGTGCTGACCGCGGCGATCACGGCCGGCCGGGACGGCCACGAGCTGACCCGCCGGATCACGCTGCCACCGCTGCTGTCCGGGCCGCAGGA
>Ga0190272_10001269_pt1 | contig 12158 bp, 10 predicted proteins | sample Popmic504T_FD_133746 | JGI IMG/M metagenome (GOLD analysis project Ga0190272, IMG submission 133746) | Populus adjacent soil microbial communities from riparian zone of Shoshone River, Wyoming, USA - 504 T | ecosystem: Environmental > Terrestrial > Soil > Riparian zone | place: USA: Wyoming...
ATACATCCGGGTGTAATGCCACCATCCGGTTGAGAAAAGGATGGTTTCACCTTCATTAACCATCACCTTTACCGGTTTAGCATTCTTAAACAGAGGAAATTTTTCCAGGTCCGGGTCGAGTGGATTTTTGATCGAAGAAAGTTTCGGATTTTCCTTCCGGGGATACATATATATAGCTTGTTCAGGCGGAAAAATAAAAAATTCTTTGCTGCCGTAAATCTGTGTGATCTGTGTATGCAGGAACAGTGCATCAATATGAAGGGTAGGAAAGAATGACCCCTTGCCCCCGAAAAAAAGTTCTGCCACCTCTGTTCCTTTCAGGAAGGACTTTGGGATAAGCGGGTTGAAAATCCGGTTTTGCTTCCCATAATGTACATGCGGGAGAAAATCATCCACCAGCTCCGGAAAGGTCTTGTCAACATTAAAGTTACAAGGGTAAGGTGAAGGATGCTCAGGTGATGAATCCATCATCATGTCAATTATATCACCCAGCAAATATGTTTTATTGTCAATGTCAATTTTAATATGACCGTATTTCTGTTTGAAAAATGTTGGGGTGAGCTTTCCAAAGGCTTTCCATTCCTTTGTTGCATCTGTCAGCACCACTGGCAGGCCCTTTTGGACGTAATCATGGAAGAGTTCTTTTTTTGAAATGTTGGTTCTTCTGTCAACCGATGTAATGCCTTCCATTTTGTTTGAGAATTAAGAATAATCAAAAAAGTGAAAACAAAGTTATAATTATTTCTGATAATTGAAAGCTTTTATTTAACAAGACGCCAGCCGTTATGAATATTATAGGGCAGGATCCGCGAAAGCCAGTCCTTTTTCATACTATTATGATCTGCCTGACGTATTAATTGATATTTTTGTATTTAATTTCCGTGCCCTTATGGCAAATCATCAAAAAAAACAAGGAAATCCTTATTCCACCTGGGTTATACTCCTGATCACAGCCTGCATGCTGACGATGCAGTCATGCAGGGTTTTCAAAAAAAAATGTGATTGTCCCCCGGCTTTTTCACGCATTGAACAGTCGCCCACAAAAATGCATTAACAGTCGGGACAGAAATTCCCAGCTTGCGATCGTGCCGGCCAGCTAAAAAATATCTACTTTAGCACCTTATTTTGAATTAATCTAAATAAGATGACTTTACAGGCTGTTAAGCTTTCCTCGCTTAAAAAAGGTGATAGCTGCATCATTGAATCCTTTACCAACGAAGAGCTTCAGTTGAAGCTAATGGAAATGGGATGTTTGCCGGGAGAGCTGGTAGTGGTTGAAAGGCTTGCTCCGCTGGGTGACCCGATGGCCATCAGGGTATCGGGATATACACTCAGCATCAGGCTGGACGAAGCCTCATTAATTATGGTAACAGCGTCCCGTTAATCATTTTTCAGTGTCAATTATAACGCCCGCGTGAAAAACAGCATACAGGTATCCTTGGTTGGCAATCCCAACAGCGGTAAATCAACACTTTTCAATGCACTTACGGGGCTCAATCAGAAGGTTGCCAATTTCCCGGGGGTTACTGTAGAGAAGAAAACAGGTGTTTGCGTACTGGGTCAATCACCTTCCGGCGAGAAAATCAAAGCTCATATTACAGACCTTCCTGGCACATACAGCCTATATCCCAAATCGATAGATGAACAGATCCCGCTGCAGGTTTTGTGTGATCCCGACAGCGAGGAGCATCCGGATATAACGGTTGTTATTGCCGACGCTTCCAACCTGAAAAGAAGCCTGTTTCTTTGTTCCCAGATAATTGATCTGAAGGCTCCGGTTGTGCTTGCGCTCAATATGATGGACTTGTTGAAGGCCAGGAACATCGAGATCGATGTAGATGCATTAAAGGAGGCACTCGGCATACAGGTTGTTCCGATAAATGCCCGGCTTGGTGTGGGAATTGCCGAACTTAAAAAGGCGCTGCTTTCCCCTTTGCCTGTGCCTGTACATGATTTTATAGACATTCATTCCATTGTCGGCAATTTCGCCACAGAGATCAAAAAGATCATTTCAACAAACAGTGCATATGCAGCCATGCAGGCTGTTTGCAATTATCAGCTTATCAGCTATTTTACCAGCAGGCCTGAAAAAAAAATGCAGCTCGAGGCCCTTATCCGTGAGCATGGATTTGCCATTCCGGCTTACCAGTCAAAAGAAACCCTCAGGCGTTATGAAGTGATAACAGAACTGATGAAGAACTGTGTAAAGCAAACGGATGTTGTTTCCAAAAAGAATGTTACAGCCACCATTGACCGCTTCCTGACTCACCGAGTATGGGGTTATGCTTTTTTCCTGCTGATCCTGTTTTTGATTTTCCAGTCTATTTTTTCATTGGCTCAATACCCGATGGAATGGTTCGACCAGGGATTTGCTTTTTTCAGTCACTGGATTGAGAGCAAGCTCCCTTCCGGCATACTGCGCGACCTTTTGGTTAACGGCATTCTGGCAGGACTTGCAGGCATTATCATTTTTGTTCCGCAGATAGCGCTGCTTTTCTTTTTTATTGCGATACTCGAGGATACAGGCTACATGGCACGAGTAAGTTTCATTATGGACCGCCTCATGCGTAAATTCGGACTCAATGGCCGTTCGATCATCCCCCTGGTCAGTGGTGTGGCTTGTGCGGTGCCTGCAATTCTTTCTACACGCACCATCCAGAGCCGCAAAGACCGGTTAATTACCATATTGGTTACCCCACTGATGAGCTGTTCGGCACGGCTGCCGGTTTATACACTTTTGATATCGATGATCATTCCCACCCAAAATTTATGGGGTTTCGTCAATTTACAGGGACTGGTTTTAATGGGCATGTACCTGATCGGCTTTTTGGCCGCACTGGGGGCAGCATTTGTTTTTAAATTCCTTGTAAAGGCTGGTAAGAGAGCTTATTATGTAATGGAGATCCCGGTCTACCGTATGCCAAGATGGTCAAACATATTCCTGTCTATAATAGAGAAAGTTAAGATATTTTTATTCGATGCGGGCAAGGTAATTATAGCTATTTCTATAATTCTTTGGGTATTATCCTCTTACGGTCCGGGAGAAAGATTTGCAAAATTGCAGGAGCAGGAAACCGAACTAAAAAAATCCGGTGAAAATATCCCGGAAGAAATTGAAAACCAGGTTCAAAGTCAGAAACTGGAAGCATCGTATGCAGGTTTGATGGGAAAATGGATGGAACCTGCAATCAGGCCCCTGGGATTTGACTGGAAAATAGGCATTGCGCTGATCACTTCTTTTGCGGCAAGGGAGGTATTTGTAGGTACCATGTCGACCATCTACAGTGTAGGCAAGGACAACGATAACCTGTTGACTGTGAGAGACAAGATGATGGCTGAAAAGGATCCGGAAACAGGCCTGCCCAGGTATACTTTTGCAGTGGGCCTGTCGCTCATGCTTTTCTATGCTTTTGCCCTGCAGTGTATGAGTACGCTGGCGGTTGCCAAAAGGGAAACGGGCAGCTGGGGCGTTCCCTTATTTCAATTTGCATATATGGGAGCCTTGGCATATATTGCATCGCTTGTAGTTTACCAGGCCCTTAAGTAACCTTTCTTTCTTTCTCTTTTTAAAACCGTATTAATTATGAAAAAAGATGACGTGCGTCATGCTTTGTGGTATCGTATTCCCCGAAAAGCGCTTGAAAAATGCGTGAACCTTATTATCCGTTACAAAATTGATTTTCGGGCAACGCCAAGCAGGCACAGCAAGTATGGAGATTATCAGTCGCCGCATCAGGGCAGCGGACATAAGATCACGGTAAACGAAGACCTGAACAAGTATGCTTTTCTGATTACGTTTATCCATGAGGTTGCACATCTCACCACATGGAAAAAATTCAGGCGCGTGAAATATCCACATGGTATACAATGGAAAAATGAATTTAACAGGCTCATGCAGTTCTACCTGTCGAACAATGTATTTCCTCCTGAAATAGTAGAAGCACTCCATCGCTACCTGATGAATCCTGCAGCAACATGCTGCTGCGATATCCAGCTTCAGAAGGCGCTTCATCATTATGACAAGCGCAAACGCGGATGGAAGCTTCTGGAAGATATTGAATACAATATTCCATTTTTGATCGGGAACGGCAGAATTTTTATCAAGCGCAAGCAGCTCATCAAAAATTTTGAATGCACTGAAATGCACAAGCGCCATATTTACCTCATCAATCCCCTGATGCAGGTGAGGCCGTTGCGGACAGAACGTCTGTTAAGAAGAGCGGGCTGATTCTGTTTAAAACTATTGAGTGCACCGGGCGAAAAGATCATGCATTTTGGCCGGGGAATGTTAATTTTGCCGCAATCTAAAAACTGGAATGAATACGCTTACAACTGAAAAAACACTGCCGCTGTCTGTTTCTGATATGGCGGAAAAACTGATCGGTTCCGAGATCATCAAGCTTGCCAACGATGTAAACGACAAGATCAGGCAGGGAGAAAAAATACACAACCTCACCATCGGTGATTTCGATCCAGCCATATTCCCAGTGCCCATTGAGCTGCGCGATGCGATCATACAAGCATATATGGATGGTCACACCAATTATCCGATGGCCAATGGAATGCCTGAGCTGAGGAAAGCAGTTGCTGCATTTCTGATAAAAAAAGAAAAGCTTGAATATTCAGCCGATGAAATTCTGATCGCCGGGGGTGCAAGGCCGCTCATCTACGGAATTTTCACCACGCTCGTTGATCCGGGCGACAAGGTTATTTTTCCTGTTCCATCATGGAACAACAATCATTATTGTCATTTGCTCCAGGCACAGCCAGTGCTTGTTGAAACGAGAGCTGAGAATCATTTCATGCCTACGGCCGAAGATCTCAAAGAACATATCAAAGGTGCCCGAATGATCGCACTGTGTTCACCCCTGAACCCGACAGGAACTGTGTTCAGGAAAAAGGACCTTGAGGACATCTGCGATCTTATTCTTGCTGAAAACAAAAAAAGAGGGCCGGGTGAAAAACCGTTATACCTGATGTATGATCAGATTTACTGGGTGCTAACACATGGTGATGTACATCATTACAACCCGGTTAACCTGAGACCCGAAATGAGAAACTATACGGTTTTTGTGGATGGCTTATCAAAAGCATTTGCAGCTACCGGCATTCGTGTTGGCTGGGCAATGGGACCAAAGTTTATGATTGATAAGATGAAATCGATCCTTTCGCATATAGGCGCATGGGCTCCCAAAGCAGAGCAGGTGGCAGCGGCAAATTATCTGAAAGACCTTGATTCGGCAGACCGCTATCTCGATAAATTCAAAAAAGAGATAGAAGAAAGGCTTCAGGCTTTTCACAAAGGATTCCAGAAGCTACGCCAGGAAGGGTTTAGCGTGCAGGCGATTGCTCCTGAAGCGGCAATCTACCTGACTGTACAGTTTGACCTGAAAGGAAAAAAGACTGCTGACGGATCACTGATCAAAAATACGGAGGACATCACTTCCTATATTCTTAACAAGGCCAAGATGGCGCTTGTTCCATTCTCATCTTTCGGATCTTCTGCGGATTCAACATGGTACCGCCTCTCCGTAGGAACATGCAGGCTGGATGACATCGAAGGCATGATGATACAGCTGAAAGCAGCACTGAAGGAGCTGGTGTGAGCGTAACATTTTCTTCTTTTCATTTATGCTTAAATTTTACTTGCTTTGCTTAAAATAAAAAGGCGGGTGAAATTCAGCCCCTTTTAAAACATCACCACTTGAACTTTTATTTTCCCTATCCATATGAATAAGAACAATTACTGTGTCATCATGGCCGGCGGCATTGGCAGCCGTTTCTGGCCGATGAGCCGGAATGCATTTCCAAAACAGTTCCTCGATATATTAGGCACAGGCAAAACGCTGATCCAGCAGACATATCACCGTTTTCTCAGGAATTGCCCGAAAGAGAATATTTATATCGTCACCAATGAATCATACCGCGATCTTGTCCTTAAACAGCTGCCCGGTCTCAGACCCGAGCAGGTGCTGAGCGAACCGCTGAGAAGAAATACAGCACCGTGTATCGCCTATGCCAGCTATAAGATATCAACCATAAACCCCGATGCAAATATTGTAGTTGCGCCATCCGACCATGTGATCACAAAAGAAGATGCATTTGCACAGGCTATTGATGAATGCTTTGAATTTACAGCGACACATGATTGCCTCCTCACGCTTGGCATCACACCCAGCAGGCCTGATACGGGATACGGATATATACAGTTCATACATGAAAAAGGAGGCGCGGAAAATAAAATTTCCAAAGTGAAGACATTCACTGAAAAGCCGAACCTCGACATGGCGAAGTTTTTTCTTCAGAGCGGGGAATTCCTTTGGAATGCAGGTATTTTTATCTGGAACCTGAAAAGCATCATGCAGGCGATCAAAGACCACCTTCCGGAAATGGATAATATTTTCAGGGAAGGTGCGGGGTTGTATAACTCACCGGCTGAACAGGAATTTATCAGGAATGCATACGAGCAGTGCACCAATATTTCAATCGATTTTGGTGTGATGGAAAAAGCAAAGAATGTATATGTGATGGGCGCCGACTTCGGCTGGAGCGACCTGGGAACCTGGGGCTCGCTGTACGACCAGATTAAGCATGATGCCAATCATAATGCCATCGTGGGAAAAAATGTGATGACCTACGACAGCACAAACTGCGTGATAAACATGCCCAAGGACAAGCTTGTGGTGCTGCAGGGACTAAACGACTACATCGTAGTTGAATCGGAAAACATTTTGCTGATCTGTAAAAAGCAGGATGAGCAGCAGATCAGGAATTTTGTGAATGATGTTAAACTTCAGAAGGGGGAGAAGTTTGTTTAAATTTGTTCAAAGTTCAAAGTTCAAAGTTCAAAGTTCAAAGTTCAAAGTTCAAAGTACAAAGTACAAAGTACAAAGTACAAAGTGGCGAAAGGTGACATACAATATACGTAGATATTCTTACTGAGCCATCCCCTTATTAAGTTTAAAGTTTAGAGTTTAAAGTTTAAAGTTTTTGCGAATTTGTGCGTGGAGCCCTTCAGGCTTGTCCCGATTATTTCCGGGGCGATATGGGTGTGGAGGAGTAAATAGTGCAAAAGGCTAAGTGTCGAATTCAGGAATACAAATTAAATAAGAAATTTCATCGAGCCATCCTTATTTTAGTTTATAGTTTAAAGTTTTTGCGAATTGGAAACCAAAATTGGATTCAGTTAAAATGTAATCTTCACTTCCTTCATTTCATTCGCCCGTTTGAATTTAACTTCTGTGGTATCACCTTTTGAAAATTTGCCTAATGCTTTCATGTAGCTTGTCATGTCGGTTACTTTATGTTCGCCGAGTTGCAGCACCACGTCACCTGAAAGCATTCCTGCTTTAGATGCCGGCTTTCCGTCGCTGATGCCGTCGATGCGCATGCCTTCGCCATCGTATGCATAATCAGGAACAACTCCCAGCGTAACCTTGAACCTGGGTGTTTCTTCGTTATTGCTATCATTTGTTTTGGTGAATGCCAACTTCCCTTTTTTGTCTGCCTGCTCAATCAGCGCGATCATGATACGGATAATACTCGTGGTGCCTTCATAATTAATTTTCTCTTCGTCATCCGTAGGCTTGTGATAGTCTTCGTGTGAGCCAGTGAAAAAATGCAGTGCCGGAATATTGCGCAGGTAAAATGAAGTATGGTCTGAAGGGCCAACGCCTGATTCGGAAAGCTTGTATTTAACGGAATCCACATGAATGGAATTAATGATATCTTTCCAAACAGGGGAAGTTCCCACCCCGGAAATGATCAGTGTTTTTTCATCCTTTTTCAATCGTCCCACCATATCCATGTTAAGCATGTAATTGATGGTTTTCATGTCAATCGTGGGATTCTTTACAAAGAAGTTGGATCCCAGCAACCCTTTCTCTTCACCTGAAAATGCAATGAAAAGGTAGTTGTTTGATTTGCTGCCGCTGGTTTTCAGGTACCTTGCCAGCTCGATAAGCGCAGCATTACCGCTGGCATTATCGTCAGCTCCATTATGTATCGCAGGCTTACCGCGGAACAGAGAACCATGATCGCCGTAACCCAGGTGATCATAATGCGCACCGATCACAACAGTTTGCAACGCCTTATTATCAAGAAACCCGATCACATTGTTTGCAGTAAGCTCAATTTTTTCAACATCCGTTTGCAGCACTGCTTTCAAAATACCATCCTGGAGAAGGGTCTGGTGCACGGCTTTTTTTGCAAAGACAACCGGAACGGAACCTGCTTTGTTGTTTTTAACAGCATAATCCAAAACTGGATCTTCAATTTCCTTTTTGGTATTTACAAAAATCACTGCTGCTGCTCCGCGTGCAACTGCTGAATCAGCCCTTGGCTGCAGGTCGCCATAGTCACTGTACTTTCCATGTGGGTTGTTTCCGTCGGGGTTTGATGTTTCGATAATAAATATTTTTCCCGTCAGGTCATTTGTATTTTTATAATCATCATACCCAAGTCCCGGTGCCGAAATTCCATAACCCACCTTTACGGCCTCACCGCTTACTTTTCCGGAAAATGAAAAAGGGAGTGTCTGGAAGTCCTCGCCTGCAGAAAAAGAATTCCCATTTATTATAAGCGAGTTGTTCTTACCCATTTTCCGTCCGGCATCAAACGGGAAAGGTTGCAGGTAATTGAGCGAGCCTTTTTCTTCAAGCCCGATCTCACGGAACTGTGAAATGATATAATCAGCTGCAAGCTGTTCGCCTTTCTTTCCTGTTTCGCGGCCTTCAAACTTGTCTGACGCAAGTGTTAAAATATGCTGCCGCAAATTGGACTTGAGCTGCTGATCGGAAATCCCGGATTGTGAAAATACCGGTATGGAAATGCTTAGTATAAGGCTAAGCGTTATAATAACTGAAATGATGTTTTTCATTAAATGATAGTGTATGGCAGCAAATATAAGGTTTACGGGTTCTTTTTATTGCCATTCCCTTAAAATTTAATAATTTTGAATAATTAATAAATACCACATGTCATTAAAAACATTACTTACTTTTCTTGGAATCGCAATACTTAGCCATGGTTCATTGGCACAGATCACATTGAGTCAGGCCAACTCACCTGCGATAGGAGATACTTCGATCTACGGTGTGGACACGGTTCTGTTCCTTGGATTTACATCGGGTACACCGGGTGCCAACCAGGTATATGATTATTCAAACCTGGTGATCCATTATCATGATACGGTCATATTTATGGATCCGGCGCTTACCCCGTATGGTGCAGACTATCCCCAGTCCAACGTTGCCAGGATCGACCAGGATGACAGTGCGCTGTATTACTGGAGAATAGATTCAAACAAAATTGACATCACGGGCATGGTTGACGATTCATATCATACCGGCTATTTTCTCAAATATCATTATGTACCTTTCAAGCTGAACCTGTCCTATCCGTCAACATACAATACCTATCATCCGAATACGGTATCCGTACGTGATATAACGGTTCCAGGAGCTTTCGTTGGTGAACCTCATGATTCGGTGCGGCGGAAATTGGTTGATAACCGCACCATCATATTCGACGGATGGGGAACTCTCATACTTGCCAGCGGTACTTATCCGTGCCTGAGGGAATCACGACAGGATTTTTTTACAGATTCGGTATGGACCAAAACCAACCCCGGAAACTGGGTTCTGACAAAGCATACGACCAAATCGAGGAATACGGTGCGTTTTTATTCTCATATATCGAATGACCCTATGATGCGGATCAAATACAACAACAATAATGTGCTCACATCCGTATATTTTTTAATCAATCCCATACTTTTTCCCGGCATGGAGAAGGAACAGCCCAAAGTGAGCGTAAAGGTTTTTCCCAGTCCTGCCGATAACCAGCTGTATGTTTTGCATAATGCAAAAGGAGCACGCATTAAAATTTCAGATGTTTCAGGCCGCATCGTTTATGATGAACTGCTGGATGAAAATGTCCAGGTAATAAATTGCTCCGGATTTTCAGCAGGAAGCTATCATGCAGTGATTACAGGTGAGGACCAGTCAGGGGCATCAACCAGTTTTTTAATCAGCAGGTAATTACTTTATCACGTGTAATTTTTGAATGCACGCATATTTATTCCGTTCTTTCAGGCTGCTTTTCTGCAATTTCGTATTGAATAGCCCGGTTAAGCGGTTTTATCGGCCTTCCCATGTTCACCGCCAGGACCTTTGTAAATGCAGCGCCGTAGTAAAGTATCAGGGATGAATAAAAGACAAAAAGCAGCAGAAGCACCACAGAGCTAGATGCTCCGTAAATGTTATTGATATTGCTGTGTGCCAGCGCCCATCTTAACACGAACTTTCCGATATTGAAAAGCAGGCTTGTAACAAATGCTCCGGCCAAGGCAACTTTCCATGCCGGCCGTCCATCGGGAAGTATCCTGAACAGCAGGCTCAGCCACGCTGTAATGATTATTACGGAGATCAGGTAGTTCAGAAAGCTGTTGAATAAAAAATCAAGCTGTGGCAGAATGGAATTTACATACTTTCCAAGGAATGTCTGCACGCCTTCTGCCATAATTCCGATTGCGAAAAGCACACCCGCACCGAGGATAATAAATAATGAAAGAAGCCTGGGCCGCAACCGTTGCATAAAGGTTTGCCGTATCACCACGCGAATTTTCCAGAGCTGGTTCAGCGAATTGCGGATCACTGTAAATAATGTAGTGGACACAAATAAAAGAAATATTGCCCCGGCTACTGTCATGGCGGTATTGTTTGCCATTCCTTTGAATGCAGTCAATGTATCAATAACCTGTTGAGAGCTGTCTTCACCTAAATTTTCCGAAAGATCCTTAAAAACCTGCCTGTTTACATTTTCCGGATCATACAAAACGCCCAGTAGCTGGATAATGAAAATCAGGATGGGAGGAAGGGCAAATGTTGTGAAAAACGCCGTGGCCCCGGCCATTCTCAGTGGATCGTTGCTTACCAGCAGTTCAAATGCCGATTTTGCAAGCTTCAGATATGTTACCAGGCCGCGCAGGCCTGCTTTAAGATTCTTTACTGAACTCATTTCAAATAGTACACAAATTAAGAATGTATGAGGATTGCCTTGGATGGCTTTTTATCCAGGTTCTTTTATCACTTTCCAAAAACGTACCAGCAACCATATTACCCGGTTGAAACCTCAGGCTTTTGTTTATCGAAATGATTACATCTTCAATCAATTTTTCCAGCCAAGGGTTTTGCATAATATTCTCAACTATTAATAAGTTATATACGAACATCGTATTGTTAAAAAGTAATCTTATGGCAGGGTAAGTCTATTCTTAGCGCTGTCTAAATTTGCTGCAAAATATAGAACCAAAAATGAAAAGAAAGTTAGTGTTAATTTTAATTATATCGGTCTTCGTGCATTACAATTCCTCCGGCCAGCAGATGGAAAAAGGCAGTCATGTATTGTCGCCCGGATTCGGCGTAGGAGGTGTATATCCCGTTTTCAGCGCAGTGAATTCGCAAACTCCTTTATTTGGAATTTCATACGAATATGGCGCTTTTGAAAAAGTGGGTCCCGGCAATATCGGGATTGGCGGGTTTGTAGGATACAAAGCTTATAAGAGAGTGGAGGAAATTGATGGTTTCAGATTCTATGAAAAACTTCATTATTTCATAGTCGGGGCTAAGGGAGCTTACCACTATAATCCTTTCCCAAAGGTTACCGCACTGGATCCCTATGCCGGGCTTATGCTTTCGCTGAACCTTCCGGATTATGCCAATAATTATTCGCCAAAATACCGTTACCTCGAAAACAAATACAGGGGATATCTGGCCGCAACCGTTTATGCAGGTGCGAGGTATTACTTTAACGAGAACATCGGGGCCTTTGCGGAAGCGGGATTTGGCACTTCATTTTTTACGCTTGGAGCCAATTTTAAATTCTGACTATCTTAATCAAAACGCGGCAGGCGGACCTCATCTTTAACGATAAATGATGTTGGATAAATTGCGGATATCAGCTGCATGGCTTTTACCGCTTCAAGCCTGGTTTTATAATCTCCCACCCTTACTTTGAAATTAGGCTGCTGATACACCAGGTAAACCTCAATATCCGGATGATCTTTTTTAAATTCGGTTTTCATTTCACTGGCCTTGGTACGGTCGCTGCCAAAATAAATCTGCACCCGGTACCCTGGCATGCTTTGCCTGGTTTCA
>Ga0190272_10001270_pt1 | contig 12157 bp, 12 predicted proteins | sample Popmic504T_FD_133746 | JGI IMG/M metagenome (GOLD analysis project Ga0190272, IMG submission 133746) | Populus adjacent soil microbial communities from riparian zone of Shoshone River, Wyoming, USA - 504 T | ecosystem: Environmental > Terrestrial > Soil > Riparian zone | place: USA: Wyoming...
GAGGGCTTCGAGCCCGACGAGGTGCACCTGCCGCGCCCCGGGCACGCCGACCTGGTGGGAGCGCAGAAGTACGGCCACACCGACATCCGCAACGTGCTGGAGCGGGCCAGCGCCCGCGAGACCGCCGCCCGCGTCGCCGCCGGCTCGATCGCCCGCGGCTTCCTCACCGCGCTCGGGGTCAGCGTTCACAGCCACGTGTTGCAGATCGCCTCGGTCAAGGCGCAGGAGCGACCGGACCTCGGCCCATCCGACTTCGCCGGTGTCGACGAGGACCCGGTGCGCTGCCTCGACCCCGAGGCGAGCGCGGCGATGGTCGAGGAGATCAACCGCCTGCGCAAGGCCAACGAGAGCCTCGGCGGCAGCTTCGAGGTGCGCGCCTTCGGCCTAGTCCCCGGCCTTGGCTCGCACGTCTCCTGGGAAGACCGCCTCGACGGCAGGCTCGCCGGCGCGGTCGCCTCGATCCAGTCGGTCAAGGGCGTGGCGATCGGCGAAGCTTGGGACGTCGCCGGGCGGCCAGGCTCGGAGGCCCACGACGAGATCTTCTGGTCCGAGGAGCGCGGCTACCACCGCGAGACCAACCACGCCGGCGGCCTCGAGGGCGGCATGACCAACGGCCTGCCGCTCAGCGTGCGGGCCGCGATCAAGCCGATCTCGACCCTGACCAAGCCGCTGCGCTCGGTCGACACCGAGACCAAGCAGCCGGCCGAGGCGCTGCGCGAGCGCACCGACTCGACCGTGGTGCCCGCCGCCGCCGTGGTCGCCGAGGCGATGGTCTGCCTCGTGCTTGCCCGCTGCTACCGGGAGAAGTTCGGCGGCGACCACATCGACGACGTGCTGGCCGCGGTCGAGGCCTACAAGCAGCGCATCGACTTCAGGGGCTGAGCGTTGGCCCGCCCCGCCCTGGTCTTCATCGGCTTCATGGGCGCCGGCAAGTCGGCGGCGATCGCCGCCGCCCGCGAGGCCGGCTTCGAGACGACCGAGATCGACGAGCTGATGGAACGCGAGCTGGGGGTGCCGATCGCCGAGGCTTTCGAGCGCGACGGCGAGGAGGCCTTCCGGGCGCGCGAGGCGGAGGTGGTCGGGGCGCTGCTGGAGGAGGCCGACGGCGGCGCGATCGCGCTCGGCGGCGGCAGCATCCTCTCCGAGCGGGTGCGGGCGGCGCTCGATCGCCACGTCGTCGTCTGGCTCCAGGTCGATCCCCGCGAGGCCTGGAAGCGAATCGCCGGCAGCGGCCGCCCGCTCGCCCGCAACGCGGACGACGTCGCCAGCCTGCTCGAGGAGCGGCTGCCGCTCTACGAGCAGCTCGCAGACGCGATCGTCCCCCAGGGGGACCGCGGCCAGATCCACCGCGCCCTGCCCTCGGCGATGGGGCTCACCGAGCTGCCGGTGGGGACGAAGCTGCTCTGGGCGGCCAGCAGCTCCGGCGAGTACCCGGTCTTCGTCGGGCCGGGACTGCTGGACGCCGGCTGCTGGCCCGAGGAGAAGCGGCGGTTCTGCGTCACCGACGCCACCGTCGGCGCGCTCTACGCCGACCGCGCCGAGCCGCTCGCGGCGCGGATCGAGGTCGAGCCGGGCGAGGGCGCGAAGACGATGGCCGAGGCCGAGCGGGTGCTGCGTCAGCTCGCCCAGGCCGGGATGACTCGCGAGGACCAGCTGATCGCCCTCGGGGGCGGAGTCGTCGGCGATCTGGCCGGGTTCTGCGCCCACCTCTACCAGCGCGGCGTGCCGGTCGTCCAGGTGCCGACCACGCTGGTCGCCCAGGTCGACTCGGCCTACGGCGGCAAGACCGGGGTCGACCTGCCCGAGGGCAAGAACTACGCCGGCGCCTACCACCTGCCGGCGGCGGTGCTGGCCGACACCGCGGTGCTGGCGAGCCTGTCGGCGGCGGAGCTGGCGGCAGGCTTCGTCGAGGTTCTGAAGACGGGGCTGCTCGCCGGCGGCTCGCTCTGGGAGCGGGTGCGGGCGATCGAGTCGCTCGACCCGAACGGGCTCGGGGATGTCGTCTTCGCCTGTGCCCGCTACAAGTGCGATGTGGTCGCCGCCGACGAGCGCGACGGCGGCTTACGCCAAGTGCTCAACCTTGGTCACACGGTCGGCCACGCAATTGAGGCCGCCAGTGGCTACTCCCGCTACCGCCACGGCGAGGCAGTCGCTCTCGGCCTGCTGGCGGTGCTGCGCCTCTCTGAGGCGCCGGGGTTGCGTGACGAGGTCGAGGCGATCCTGGGCACCCACGAGCTGCCGACCACGCTTGACCCCGCCGTCGCCGTCGACGAGGTGCTCGCGGCGCTCGAACGCGACAAGAAGCGCACCAAGGAGGGGGTTGGCTTCGTCCTCCTCTCCGAGCCCGGCCAGCCCCGCACCGGGCAGCTGGTCGACCCGGATAGGGTCAGGTCAGCCGTGGAGGAGCTGCTGCCATGACCACCGCCCACAACCGCGTCGCGGTCCTGCACGGGGTCAACTTCGACGTGCTCGAGCGGCGCGACCCGGAGATGTACGGGGGGCTGTCGTTGAACGAACTGGAGATGAAGATCCAGCGCTGGGCGCGCGAGCTGAGCTTGGAAGCGATCTTCTTCCAGACCAACTCGGAGGGGGAGTTCGTCGAGTACCTGCACCGCATTCCCGAGCAGGCCGACGCGGCCCTGGTCAACGCCGGCGCCTGGTCCCACTACAGCCGCGCGATCGCCGACGCGCTCGACGTCGCCGGCCTACCGGCGGTCGAGGTGCACCTCTCCGACGTCGATTCGCGCGAGGAGTGGCGACGGCTCTCGGTATTCGAGGGGATGGTGCTGGCCAAGGTCGCGGGCAAGGGGCCGGACGGCTACCGCGAGGCGCTCGAGGTCCTCGCCCGCGAGCTCGGCGTGAAAGAGGGCTGATGCGGGGCCGTGGCGATCGCCTCGCCGCTCTCGTCGCCGAGCGCGAGCTGGAACGGGTGCTGGTCACCGACCTCGTCAACGTCCGCTACCTGACCGGGTTCGGCGGCACCAACGGCGCCTGCGTCTGCGGCGGTGACGCCCGCTTCTTCTTCACCGACTTCCGCTACACCGAGCGCGCCGAGGGCGAGGTCGAGGGCTGGGAGGTGATCACGGTCAGGGACGACTGGCTCGGCGGCATCGCCGAGCGGCTCTCGGGCAGAACCGGCTTCGAGGACCAGCAGATGACCGTGCGGACGCTGGAGAAACTGCGGGAGAAACTGTCCGACGGGGTCGAGCTGGCGGCGGCGGGGGGGGTGGTCGAGCAGCTGCGCCGGGTCAAGGACGAGGACGAGCTGGCGGCGATCGCTGCCGCGTCCGAGCTCGCCGACGAGGTCTGGGGCTGGAGCCTCGAACGCGGCCTGGTCGGTCGCAGCGAGCGCGACGTCGCCCTCGCCGCCGAAGCCAGGATCCGCGAGCTCGGTGCCGAACCCTCCTTCCCGACGATCGTCGCCGCCGGCCCCAACGGCGCCCTGCCGCACGCCGAGCCAGGCGAGCGCGAGATCGGCGCCGGCGAGCTGGTCGTCTTCGACATGGGGGCGAAGCTCGACGGCTACTGCTCGGACGGGACCCGCACCTATGCCACCGGCGAGCCGGGGGAGCTGGCCCGCCAGGTCTACGCGACCGTGCTGGGGGCCCAGGCGGCGGCGCTCGCCGCGGTCCGGCCGGGGATCGGCGGCGAAGAGCTCGACGGCATCGCCCGCGAGGCGATCGAGGCGGCCGGGCACGGCGAGCGCTTCGGCCACGGGCTCGGCCACGGTGTCGGCCTCGAGGTGCACGAGGGGCCGCGCGTCTCGCCACGCTCCGACGACGTGCTGGCGAGCGGCGAGGTGGTGACGATCGAGCCCGGCGTCTACCTGCCCGGCGAGCTGGGGGTGCGGATCGAGGATCTGGTGGTCGTCACCGAGGACGGTCATCGCAACCTCAGCGGCACCTCCAAGCAGCTCCAGCTCGCCGAGTAGGGCGAGAGCTTCAGTGCAGCGTTAAGCATTCGCGCCCGGGCGGTCGATCAGCCGCTCATGAACCCGACCCCGGACTCGCTCGCGGCGATCCGCGAGGAGACCCGCCGCGACCGCCTGCTCGACATGGAGCACCGCATGCGGCGCTACCGGACCGCCTGCTTCGCGATCCTCGCGATCGCTCTCGCCTCGGTCGGGCCGCAGGTCGGCTGGGGATGGATGGCGCCGCTCGCCCTCGGCTTCTGCGGCTTCCCGATCGCCGACCGCTTCATGCGCACCAGCAAACGCCCGTGGCGCTGGGTCGCGGGCGCCTGGGCCGCCCTGCCATTGATGCTCGCCGGCGCCGTGGTCGCGACCGGCGGTCCGACCAGCCCGGCCCTGATGCTGTTCGCGCTGCCGGCCGTAACCCTCGGGGTCCGCTTCGAGCCCTGGGGCATGGCGGTGGGGACGGCGTACATCCTCGTCCTCTTTCTGGCCAGCACCGTCGCCATCGACCCGGCTGCCGCGGCCGAGAACAGCCAGTGGGTGGTCGCCGGGGCCGCGCTGATCCTCAGCACGGTGATCCTCTCCGGCGCCCTGGTCGAGTCCGACCGCGCCCACCGCCGCAGCTCGACCCTCGACCCGCTCACCGGCCTCTTGAACCGCAACGCGCTGGAGCAGCGGCTCGCCGAGCTCGAGGGCGGCGGCACGGACAAGCGCCTCCCACATGCCCTGCTCCTCTGCGACGTCGACCACTTCAAGCGGGTCAACGACCAGCTCGGTCACGCGACCGGCGACGCGGTCCTGCAGGAGATTGCCTACACGATGCGCGCCGTCCTGCGCGCCGGCGACTCGATCTACCGGGTCGGGGGCGAGGAGATCCTCGTCGTCCTGCCCGGCGCCAGGGAGGAGGACGCCGTGGCGGTCGCCGAGCGCCTGCGGCAGGCGGTGCGCCGCCGCCAGCTGGTCGGCGTCTCGGTGACGATCAGCGTCGGCGTCGCCGTCTCCCGGCCCAGCGGGGTCGACACCGACGATCTCGTCGCCCGCGCCGACGAGGCCCTCTATGCCGCAAAGGCGGCGGGCCGCGACACGGTCGTCGTCGGCGCCGCCTAGCCGGCGCCCTCGGCCGCCGCCTCGCGCCGCAGCTGTTCGCGCGCCTCGCCGTAGCTCTGGGTCTCGTGGGCGATCAGGGCCCAGATCAGGACGTTGACTACCGCCAGCGCGACCAGCGCCGGCATCGCAGTCGCCGCCGGGACGAGGATCAGGAGGACGATCGCGAGGCCGAGGCGACGGCGGCTGAGGGTGTGGATCTGGCGGTAGCGAAAGGCAACGTGGCCGAGTAGGTAGAGGGCGACGCCGCCTAGCAGGGCGAAGGCAGGCGTCTCGGCGAGATGGTCGCCGGGATGCGCGATCGCCACCTTCATGCCGAAGGCGACGAGGACGATCCCGGCCACCATCGGCAGGTGGAGGAAGGAGTAGGCGTCGCGCGCCATCTCGTTCAGCTCGCGACCAGGAGGCATTTTCGTCAGGCGTTTGGCGGAGACGAGGGCGACCACGTCGAAGTAGATCCACCACATCGCCGCCGCGAGGCCGATGCCGAGCACGGCGACGGCGACGATTCCCGCGGTGAGCTCGCCGGCGGCGCCGATCCCGAGCACGACGATCGACTCGCCGAGGGCGATGATGACGATCAGCGCGTGGCGCTCGGCGAAGTGGGCCGGGACCAGTTTCCAGCCCTCGGAGCCGAAGAAGTAGGGGCCGGCCATGTCGAGGAAGAGAGCCAGCGCCCAGAGCGATCCCTGGGCGACGCCGTCGAACAGCGACGACGCCGCCAGCAGGCCGACGCTGACCGCGGTGCTGGCGGCGAGCCAGACCACCGAGCGGCGCAGGGCCTCGTCATCGGGGCTGGCCAGCATGAAGAGCGCGATGTGGGCCACCCGGACGAAGCCGTAGGCGAAGGCGAAGGCGAGCGCCAGGTTGTCGAAGGCGCCGGGGATCGCGAGCGCGGCGACCAGCATCGCCGCCATCGCGCCGAAGAAGACCAGCCGGACGACGCCCTCCTCGGGGTCGATGATGCTGGTCAACCAGGCGTAGCCGACCCACGACCACCAGATCACTCCCAGCGCCAGCAGTCCCTGCGCCAGGCCCGACCAGGTCGGGTGGTGGGACATCAGCGCTGTGCACTGGGTGATGGCGAGGACGAAGACGAGGTCGAAGAAGAGCTCCAGCGGCCTGACGCGCTCGCCTTCGCGCCGCACCGCCGCGAGGCGGGATGCGGAGGCTTCGCCGCCGTTGCTCATGCGGGCCATCCTTGCAAGTACCGTTCCGCGGGTGAGCGAGACCCCGGCAGTGACCCTCGTCACCGGCGCCTCGAGCGGGATCGGCGAGGCGGCGGCGAAGCGGCTCGCGCGCGAGCCGGGGGCGGAGCTGGTCCTGGTCGCCCGGCGGGAGGAGCGCCTGCGGGCGCTGGCCGAGTCGCTGCCCTGCCGCGCCACCTGGCTCGCCGCCGACCTGACCGACGAGGACGCGCCGGAGCGGGTGCGCGCCCACCTGGAGGCCGAGCACGGCGGCCGCCTCACGCTCCTCGTCAACAACGCCGGCGCCTCCTGGCGCGGCGCCTTCGGCGACGAGGGTTACGCCAACGTCCGGCGCCACATGGAGCTCAACTTCGACGCCGTCGTCCGCCTCACCGAGGCGCTGCTGCCGCTGCTGCGCGGGAGCGCCCCGAGCGCGATCGTCAACGTCGCCAGCACGGCGGGACGCGTGGCGCGGGCGCGCACCGGCTCCTACTCGGCGAGCAAGTTCGCTCTGGTCGGCTGGACCGACGCCCTCTACGCCGAGGAGCGACCGCACGGCGTCCACGTCGGCATGGTCCTGCCCGGGTTCATCCTCACCGAGGGCTTCCCGGCGACCGAGCTGCGCGAGCGCGCGCTCACCAGGTGGACCGTCTCCAAGCCCGAGAAGGTCGCCGAGGCGATCGTCGAGGCAGGACCCGGCGGCAAGGCCGAGCGCTACGTGCCGCGCGCCTACGCCCTCGCCGGCGTCGCCCGCATCCTCGCGCCGCGCCTGGTGCGGGGCGTGCTGTCGGGAGGTACGGCCCCTGCCCTCACCACCCGCACCGGCGCCGAACACTCTGATACTTAAAATTACTCTTACATAAGTGGTTAATTCGGGATAGGCTCGCGTCGGTGAGGCGCTTCACGCTCCAGTCCGGTATCTCACCCGCGTCCCTGGGCATTGCCGTCACGGTTGCCCTGCTCTGGCTCGGCGTCTGCAGCACGGCTTCGGCAGTTACCCAGGCGGGCAAAGACACGGGGACGTCAGAGACGGCCCTGGAAATCGTCGGCGGCAAAGATGAGTACACCGTCGAGCTGCAGGTCCGTGACGACCTCCTCGCCGGCGCGGTGACGATCGTCGTTCGCAGCGATAAAGCACCAACACCGACCTTCGTTCCCGACGAAGACCCTGGCCCTGCGTTCACGACGAAAAGCACCCCCTCCGATGGCATACATGCAGTCAGGCTCGAACTCGAGCTCCCTGCGGGAGAACCCGCGTCGGCCGCGGACGGGAGCCTGGTCCTGGTCGTTGACGGCAAGACGAAGCTCGTTCGCATCAACGGCGCCATTCGCAAATTCGACGCGCTTGCCGTCCAGCCCAGCAAAGTGGAGCTGGACTCGGTCGATGACGTCGCCGCGGTGACGCTCAGTGGCGCGGACCTGGTCGAGTTCCTGCGCAGTGGCGGCTTCGGTACGCCGACGACCAGGCTCGGCGACGGAAACGGTCACACGATCAAGGCCCACTTGAACCTGCCGGTGCCGGGACCGGTCGCCGAAAGCAATAACCCGAACAGGGTCAGGGCCCTGATCGAGCTGGAAGAAGGGGAGCCCGGTCCTGGCAAGTACTCGGGAACCCTGGCGCTCTCCAACCTGGCAACCGACGCGCCGGAGATCACGATCGAGTTGAGCTCGGGACGGGGACTGTTCTGCATGCTCATCCTCGTCGTGATCGGGGCCCTTCTGGGCGGGCTGTTCACCCGGCTCGTGGCCTTTGCTGGTAGGCGGCGGATGCTCCTGAAAGCCCTGGACCAGAGCGCGAAAGCGTTTAAAACGGTGTGCGACTCGGACGCGGCTGCTTCGTGGTGGCCCGGAGACCTGCTCGGGGGATCGGTGACCTGCCTGGAGGGCAAAGAGCCCACACCATTGGGTGAGGTGACAAAGCCAAAGGGATGGAGACGGGTGTGGAACTGGCTCCTGCTCAGGCTGGGGACGGCGTGGGCGGCGCTTACGAATCGACACTCGACCAACGCGCAGGAGTTTCGCCTCCACGGCCTGCAGGGGCTGATTATCAGCATCGAACGGGCGCGCTCCAGCAAGGACCTCGACGAGGACACCGATCGCGCTCTCAACATGGTGGCTCGGATCCAGCGCTGGCTGAGGATCGAGCCGGCGGCGCGCCGGCTGGCCGTGGTCGCCGAGAAGTCCTCTCCGGATCGGTCGCTGCGGGATGACAAAGGCCGTGCTGTCGACTGGAGTGGCTCGAACACGTGGCGCGATACCCAGCTCCTGCTCGAGATCGCCAAGCGCGAGCCGGCAGACGTCAAAGCGGCCGATGACCTCGTCTGGCGGCTGATACGCCAGGCGGAGTGGCACCACGTGCTCGCCGAAGCCTGGAGCAAGGCGGCCGAGGATTCGAATGCCTTGCTTGCCGCGGGTGTGCTGGCTCTGGATGCCGAGCTCGGCAAGGCCGCCGCGGTTGGCAAACGCACACCGGAGGAGCAGGACCTGCTCGACATCAAACTGGAGCTGCTCGAAGCCAAGGCCGGGGAGATCGACGCCATCCCGGATCTGGAGAAGCTGCCCAAGGAAGAGAACGGAATCACCCTGATCGACTGGAAAGCCAGTCCCAACCTGTTCACCGGTTGGGCAACGCTCGACGGCCAGAGCTACGGGCAGCTCGCGCACCGCGCGGCACGCGGCGCGCGGAAGCTCGAAATGAAGGATGTTCTGAGAGAGGTTCGCGCTCGCTTCGGCCTGGCCGACCTCTTCTGGACTCTGTTTGCCGTCGTCCTCGCCGGGCTGGCATATGGGCTGACCGCCTACAGCGACACCTGGGGGTCTGGGAAAGACATGCTCGATGCCTTCATCGCCGGAGCGCTCGGCACGGTGGTGATCGACTGGGCGGCGTTGCCGATCTTCGAGTCGATCCGCCTTCGCGCGAGTCAAGCCGATGCGGGCAAAGCGGGTGAGGGCGACAAGAAGAAGAGCGAGGGCGAGAAGAAGGAGGACCCCGAGGGGGGAGGGGACGACAAAGCAGGCTCCGGGGACGGCAAAGCCACTCAGCCCAAAGAGGAAAAAGCTGGGCGGAGCGAGGCGGGGCTACTGGCCGAGCTCGATGGGCTCTTTCAGGGTATTCAGCGGACCCTGGCTCGCGCCGGGTTCAGGTAAAGCGTGAGGGCGTGAGCCGGCAGTAGGTGAAGCCGAAGATGAAACCGACGTTGTTGGCGGCGTTGCTGGAGCGTTCAAGCCCGATTCGCTCGTGGACCGCCTTGATCCGGTCTTCTTCTTTCAGTGCCTTGCCGATCGAGCGCAGTCTGTCCCTGACCTTGGCGAGATAGCTGAACCACTTGACGAGGCGAGCGTCATCGGCTGGCGGCCGGGGCACCGCGATGATTGCTTTCAGCGTCTCCCCGAATGCCGCGGAGGCGCGGATGAACTGACCGCCGGCCTCGACCATCCTTTTGCTGTTCGCCTTCGCCTGCACGTCTTTGAGGATGCGCTTGTTGGCGAGCGTGTTCTGCTCGCAGATCGGGTCGACTTGGGCGACGTACTCCTCGCGGGTGGGGCCTTCGCCCGCGGCAGGCGCGGCTGCCGCGGCGACGCAGAGCGCCGTCGCGCCGATCAAGGCGAGTGTCTTCCTAGCTGCCCCCATTCCCTGGTCCCCACAGACTAGGGGAGGCGCTACCGGCGAGCGGGGCCTCTTCGCGGTTCTCTAGTCTTCGCCGCCGTGATCAGCACCAACCAGTTCAAGAATGGCTCGCACATCGAGATCGACGGGACGGTCTTCAAGATCCTCGATTTCCAGCACGTCAAGCCGGGCAAGGGCGGCGCCTTCGTGCGCACGAAACTGCGTCGGATCGAGGATGGCTCGGTGATCGACAAGACCTTCCGGGCGGGGGAGAAGTTCCGGCCGGTGCGGACCGAGTCGCGCAAGATGCAGTACCTCTACGACTCTGGCGACGCCGCCGTCTTCATGGACACGAGCGACTACGAGCAGCTCGAGATCTCCAAGGAGATCGCCGCCGACGCCCTGCGGTGGCTGTTGCCCAACGGCGAGGTCGACATCCTCTTCGTCGACGAACGGCCCAGCGACGTGCAGGTGGCGAGCGCGATCGAGATGAAGGTGACGCAGACCGAGCCTGGCGTGAAGGGCGACACCGCCTCGGGAGGCGGCGGCACCAAGCCGGCGACGCTCGAGTCCGGCGTCACGGTCCAGGTGCCGCTCTTCATCGAGGAGGGCCAGACGGTCCGCGTCGACACTCGCAACAGCGAGTACCTCTCGCGGGCCTAGGCGACTAGCGGTCCGGGCTGCTCCGCAGGCGGAATATGGTGTCTGCCCATGCGTAGATCCGATCAGCGCCGCGACGCCGTCTTCGCCTGCTACCAGCGCGACGTCACCGGGCGGCCGCTGGCCGACCTGGTGGCGGACTCGCGCCCGTTCACGCGCGAGCTGGCCGAGGGCGTGGGGGAGCACCGCGAGGAGCTCGACGCGACGATCTCCCGCCACGCCAAGGGCTGGGAGCTGGAGCGGATCGCGCCGCTGGAGCGGAACCTGATGCGAGTGGCGCTGTACGAGATCGAGCACGGCGAGGCGCCGACCGAGGTCGCGATCGACGAGGCGATCGAGATCGCCAAGGAGTACTGCGGCGCCGACGCCCCGGGCTTCGTCAACGGCGTGCTCGGGGCGGCGGTGCGCGAGCGCCAGCCAGCCGGCGATGGGGGCGGAGCATGAGTCGCCTGCGGGAGATCTCGGAGCGGCTCGGCGCGATCGCGGCAGAGCTGGAGGCGGAGGAGACGCCCGACGAGCGGTCCGGCGAGCTGGCGCGCGAGGCAGCCGAGCTCTCCGCCGAGGCGGTCGAGGAGGCGAACCGCCAAATCCGCGAGGCCCAGGCCGAGTGACGTACCCAGAGGACCTGCGCTCGCTCGTCGATGCCGAGCTGGAGCGGCTGCGCTTCTCTGCGGCGCCGGCGACGCAGGGCCTGGAGGTGGCGATGCGCTACTCGCTGCTGGCCGGCGGCAAGCGGGTGCGCCCGGTCCTCGCCCTGGCGACCGCCCGCGCCCTCGGCGCCGAGCCGGAGCGCTTCCTGCCGGTCGCCTGCGCGATCGAGCTGATCCACACCTACTCGCTGATCCACGACGACCTGCCGGCGATGGACGACGACGACCTACGCCGGGGCCTCCCGACGGCGCACGTCAAGTACGGCGAGGGGGTGGCGATTCTCGCCGGCGACGGCCTCTTCGCCGAGGCGATCTCCCTCTTCTGCCGCAACCCCGGCGAGCCCGCCAGCGTCCTCGCCGCCCTGGGTGAGCTGGCGAGCGCCACCGGGGTCGACGGCATGGTCGGCGGCCAGTACGTCGACGTCGCCGGGGGGGTCGCGGACGCGGAGGGCCTGCGCGCCCTACACGGGCTGAAGACCGGCCGATTGATCGCCGCCAGCGTCGGCGTTGTGCTGGCGCTGGAAGAAGTGCCGGAACCTGAGAGAATCCCCTACAGACAATTCGCCAGTGAGGTGGGCGTGCTGTTCCAGATCGTCGACGACATCCTCGACGTGACCGAGAGTGATGAGCGGCTGGGCAAGCCGCGAGGAAGCGACGAGCGCCACGGCAGGCTCACCTACGTCAGCCTCTTCGGCCTCGAGCGGGCGCGTGAGCTCGCCGCCGACTCCCACACGAAGGCGACCGAGGCGCTGGCGCAGGCTGGTGGCGACACAGCAGACCTGAAGCGGATCGCCGACTACATCTACACCAGGAACGAATGAGCGAAGCGGGGCACATGAACGAGAACGGCAAGGCGCCGAACCGGAATCTGCTTGAGGGAATCGACGGTCCGACCGACCTGCATGAGCTCGATGACGAGCAGCTGCAGCAGGTGGCGCAGGAGATGCGCACCTACATCATCGACACGATCGGCGAGATCGGCGGCCACTTCGGCGCCAACCTCGGCACCTGCGAGCTGGCGGTCGCCCTGCACAGC
>Ga0190272_10001271_pt1 | contig 12146 bp, 8 predicted proteins | sample Popmic504T_FD_133746 | JGI IMG/M metagenome (GOLD analysis project Ga0190272, IMG submission 133746) | Populus adjacent soil microbial communities from riparian zone of Shoshone River, Wyoming, USA - 504 T | ecosystem: Environmental > Terrestrial > Soil > Riparian zone | place: USA: Wyoming...
ACTGTGGCGCGAAGCCATGCGGTCCGCAGCCGCCTGCGTCCTCAGAGGTGCTGAAGGCGCTCAGCGGAGTGACCACTCGGCCGCTCCAGGCCGTCAGCTCCGCCGAAGTCGTGTGAGCACCGCACTCACGGGGATTGGCCAGTGGCGCCCGCGAGCCGCCCTTGACGCGCAGCCGCAACTCCGAGAACGGGAGCTGGGGATTGTTCTCGAAGCGCGCCGTTATCCGCCCGTCCGCCTCGTCGAGAGCGAGCCTGCCCTCGAGCCGGATCGATATGCCGCGCATGCGATTCTCGGCGACGAGGAAGATCCGGTACCTGTTGCCCGGCTGCGGCGTTCCGACATAGACGTCCCCGGTCAGGCCATCAGCCAGCAGCGGCGTCTCGACCTCGACCGTCCCGATCTTCGACGCGTCGGGGCACTCGACGTCTCGATCCGTTCCGATGCCGACCTGCTCGTCGGAGCAGCCGGCAAGCCCCCCGGCCGAGGACGGGTTCAACGTGAGTCCCGCCGGCAACGTCACGACGCTGTCCTCGAGATCCGACGACTCGAGCCCGTCAGGGTTCTCAGGCTGTGGGATCGAGAGGTCGAACGCGAGCCCCGTCGCGTCGCCGCGCCGGGTCTGCGTCGGTCGTGCCGCGATCGTCGGGATGAACGGGACGCTCTCGCACCCGCTGACGGGATTCGCGGGCGTGTAAGAGGCGAAGTCGAACACCGACGGGTTCTGCCAGGACGACGCGCGGACCTCCGACGTGGTCGACGACGTGCAAGAGGTCGGGTTCCGCAGGAATGGGCGCCGCGGGTAGTCGATCGCGTAGGTGCACATCGCCGCGCCGGGCGCCTGTCCGAGATCGAGGTCCGGTGGATGATTCACGTCACAGACCCGCTCGGTGTCGTGGCTGGAGTCGGAGGGAACGCCCCAGAGGGTCACCGTCTGCCCCGCGATGATCAGCGCCTCGGAGATGCTGCGCGAGCCGACTCGGACCGTGTTCGTCTCAGGTCGCACGGTGGCCGACAGCCGGATCGGCACGCCGGCGACCGACATGCCGAACGCGGCAGCCTCGCCCTCGACAGGCGCGAGGTTGTAGACCGGCAGCGTCGGTGTCAGGAAGAATCCCGCGATCGGGAACTCGATCAGGGTGACCTTTCCCACCTGAGAGGCCGCGGGGCACGCCTGGTCGGCGTTCGACAGCTGGGAGAAGATGCCTGAGGGACAGAACGGCGCGGCCTGTGGGTTGCCGACCAGACCAGCCGGCACGTCGACGAAGACGTCCTTGACGCGGTCGACCGTCATGCCCCCGTCCGGCTGCAGGTTGAACCGCATCGCCACCGTCGACTTGTTCGGATGGATGCCGGCCTGGGTCTCCGGGACATCCGTCGCGGTCAGGGAATCGGCGGTGAAGCTCCCGCTCTCGATACCGAAGGTGAGCGCGTTCGCCGGCGCCGCCGCGACCGCCGCCGTCACGAGGCAGATGCACGCCGCTGCCACCCAGGTCCTCATCTTGCCGTCCCAGTTGGTCGACCTAGCCACGAAGCATCACCACTTTCCGACTCTTCGCCTTCGACTTCGAGTACTTGACCTCGATGACGAGCCGGAGCCTGCTCTTGTTCCGCAGCTCTGTCCGAGCCGCCTTGGACAGCCGTAACAACAGCCGTACGGTCCCCCCCCGCCCCTTCAGCACGCGCCTCGTGACCGCCACGCGCACGTGGCGCCCGCGGATCCTCCCGGTAGCGACAGCCCGGACCGAGCCGGGACCGCTGACGCGGACACGTAGCCTCGTCCGTCCGGTACGGGCAAGCGCTCGTCGCTGCCGGGCGGAGAGCGCCCCGACCGTCAGGCTGGCGCGCGTTCGAGCCGCGACGTTCCCGGAGCCGTCGAGCCGGCTTCCCAGGACAAGCGTCGGAGGCGGCCCCGCCGGCGGTCCCTGGCAAGCGTCCGCCTGACAGGGCTGCTCGCCGTGGGCGCCGCCGTCGAAGCCACCTCCGACGCGGGCGTCATAGATGTCGTTGCTGTTGTCGGTGTCTTCGGCCACCAAGCCCTCGGTGGTCGCGAAGAAGATGTCGGAGCCGTCGGCCGACGCGCCGGCGAAGTACGAGTCCGAGGTACCGACGCCAGAGGAGATCAGGTGCGGTCCGGCTTCGTCGTACAGATAGACATCCGCGGCGCCATTGGAGTCCTCGGACGTCAACCGCTCCGGGCTCTCGAAGACGGCGCGGCCACCGGTGAGCGCGTTCCGCGGCAGGATCGCGGGACTGCGCTCGCCGAACGTGCTCGCCGACACCAGATAGGCGTGGTCGGTCGGCGGCTGTCCATCGGGACGGCAGGACAGGCAGGAGAGCTCCCGACCGGCACGGGTCAGCTGGTAGATCTGGTGGTAGCCGTGCGGGTCGTACGACGTCAACGCGTCGGTCGTCCGGAAGACGAGGCTGGAGCCGTCGGCGGGCGCTGCGGTCCCGAAGCCGTCTGACAGCCCAAGCACCGGAGGCGTCAGGCCGGGGTGGACGGCGCCATGGTCGACGATCCCGATCGAGTAGTCGTCTCCGAAGTAGTAGAGGACCTCGCCATCGTCGGATACATGGAGCGCGCGAATCACCGGTCCGGTGACGAAGGTCAGCTCGTCGGTGGCGGCCTCGTAGCGATAGAGCCCCCGGTCGGAGGTAGCCTCGGCCGTCAGCCTCTGCTGCGCCGTGAAGTAGACGACCTCACCGTCCCTGCTCATCCCCGCGAACGTCGGCGCCGTGAGCGCCGGATCGCCGCCGATCCGGCTGCGTGAGACGTCAACCGGCTCGCCGCTGCCGGTGCGCAGCCACAGCCGCCGCGGATCGGAGCAACTTGGATCGCCGAAGCCGCCCGGGTCTGGCGTGACGAAGGCGATCCGCGAGCCATCGCGCGAGACGGCGTCGAGCGCGTTCGCGTTTCCGGACCGCGTAGCGCCGAGCTCCGCGCCACACTGACCCACGACGGCGCCGTCGGAGTCGACCGCGACGAGCCTGGTGACCCCGCCGACGCGATCGTAGAGAGCGGAGCCCGCAACCTGGTCGGGCCCCGACTCGACCGGGACGAGCCCGGGCCCGGCCTTGAACAGGATGCTCGCCGTTGCCCGAGCGGCCGACATAGTCGGCTCCGTCGGCTGGCGGCCCCAACTCGAGGTTGCCGCGCGATGCCAGCTCCAACGGCCCGGCTCCAGTTCGGACGTAGATGTCGGTAGAGAACGGATTGACATCCAGCGGCGAGAACGCGCCGATCGTCTCGATGATCACCGTGCCGAGGTCGTCAGAGGCATCGCTGACAGTGCCCAACCCGGTGAAGACGGTGTCGCTGACGTTCGGACGCGGCGAGACCGTCTTCGAGTCCCAGCCGGCGGATCCGCGGGTCGCCCGATAGGAGTTGACGACGACCCCCCCGGCGTCCGCGAAAGCGAAGTAGGAGGTGTACAGCGCAGACTCCCCACTGGCCGAGAAGACGGTCGCCCCAAGCGACTCCGACCGGTCGAACTTCACGCCACCGCCGACCTTGTCGAGCGGCGACACCATCTCGAAAGCGCGGCAGTCGGGGAGAAGGGCGGCACCGCCGGTCCGGAACTGCGCGTTCGGACACGGGTCCGCCTGCCCTACGGCCTGCGAGGGGATGAGCAACAGCATCGCAGCCGCGAGTCCGGCGACAGCGACGACGCCCCGGCGACGCGGAAGCGACGGTTCGCGTTCAGGCAGGACGTCTCCTCGTTGGCTCAAATGGCGCATCAACGTGCTTCCTCTCCCTGGGTCAGCCGTGGAGGCTGCGGGCGACCGCATCGGGAGGCACGTGGCCAACTGACAGAGACGCCTCGGTATCTAACGATCAGACCGACCATAAAACACCTCGTTTACGACCGTCAAGTCATAACCGGCGATCGACTGTCGAGCAGAATGGGCAGAACTCCGCGTGGCCGCTCCCCAGCTACTGCTCGGACGGCGTGCAAACGACCAGTCAGAGAACGTCATGACACGGGCTCTTCCACCACCGAGCGGAATGACTTGAAAGACATAGACCAAAGCGTCTATATTCAGGCGAGCGATGTGGCCGCACTCCGACACCAGGCTCACCGGAGGCCCTCATGGGATGCCGCCGGAGCAGGTCCGGCGGGTCCAGCGCGAGCGGATGCTCAAGGCTATGACCGAGGTCGTCGCGCGCGATGGCTATGCGGACACCACGGTGCGCAAGCTGCTCGCCCAGGCCGGACTCTCCCGTAGGACCTACTACGACCTCTGGGAGGACAAGGAGGACTGCTACCTCGACGCCTACGGCGAGATCGCCGGTCAGCTGACCGCACGCGCCACGGCCGGCTTCGAGCGCGGCGAGACGCCGCGGGACCGTGTGCGCTTCGCGGTCGAGGAGATCGCGAGCTTCTGCATCGACGAGCCCGACGCGGCCTGCGCGTGCATCGTCGAGGGGCTGGCCGCCGGTCAGGCCGCGCGGCTGAAGCGTTCCGAGCTGATCGAGGCGATCGCCGCGACGATCGCGCCGGCGCTCGCCGAGCTGCGCCCGGACGGGCCGAATCCGGAGCTCACCGCGCGTGCCACCGTCGGCGGCATCCTCGAGCTGCTCTACGGACCGCTCGCGCGCCGCGACGTGGCGGCGCTACGGAGCCTGGCGGAGCAGATCGGAGAACTTCCGATCCTGCTGCCGATGGGCTCTCCGACCGCATCCTGAGCCCGCTTCCAGCATGCCTCCATCGGTGGGACTTGCAAGTTATGGAACATGCCGTTTACCATTGCGGCATGTGGGACCAGGCGGCAACCAAGCTCTCGGCCGGCCCACACGGCCTCGACCCGGCCGTCGTCGAGCGGGTCCAGCGCGAGCGGGTGCTCGAGGCGATCACCGAGGTCGTCGCAGAGATCGGCTACCAGGCGGCCACGATCAGCAAGATCCTCGCCCGCGCCCGCATCTCGAAGATCACCTTCTACGAGCTGTTCGACAACAAGGAGCAGTGCTTCCTCGCCGCCTACGACGACGCACTCGCGCTCACCTTCGCGCGGATCGAGGGCGCCTGCGCCGCCGAGCGCCAGGCGCCCGCGGCGCAGCGCCTGGAGGCTGCGCTCGACGCGCTGCTCGGCTTCCTCGCCGAGGAGCCCGCGGTCGCACGGATGTGCGTCGTCGAGGTGCTCGCCGCCGGCCCCGCCGGCCGTGAGCGACGCGCCGCCACTATGGACCGCTTCGCGGCGATGATGGAGACCTTCCTCGCCGAGGCCAGCCCCGACCGCGACCTCGGCCCGATCGCCGCACGCGCGCTCGTCGGCGGCGCCGAGGAGGTCGTCTACGTCGCGGTCGAGCGTGGCGACGACAACCTGACCGCCCTCGCCCGCGAGATCACCGACACCCAGCTCAAGCTGATCGCCTAGTCGCGACGCGGAGTACTGGGACCGGCTACCTGCTGCTGGAGCGCTTGCCCCTCTTCGACCTCTTAGCGCACGGCGTCTCGATCGCGGTAGCGAAGTAGGCCTGTTTGCCGTTCTGACCGTCCGTCTTCACGTTTGCGACCTGCTCGGCCGCACAGAGGTCGATCTTCGCCCTGCGGGTCCGGGTGACGACGAGGATGCCTCGCTTGCCGCCTTTGATATTCATCGAGAACCTCGACACCGGTGCGTCGGGAACTGCGGGGAACGTCGTCACCAACCGACTGTTGTCACTGGTCGAGGTCTTGGCGCGCAGATCGATCGCGACCTCGCCCCGCAACTTGACCAGCAGCGTCGGCAGCGTTCGGATCCGGTTGCCCTTTGGGCCGAACTTGATGCCTTGGACCAGATGCACGTTCCCAGTCAACGGCCGATTCAGAACGGGAGTGCTCGCGGTCGCTCTGCCGATGATCGAGCTCGCCGGACAATCCGCTTGCAGAGCTCGGTCGTAGTCACAGACGAGCTTGGGGTCATAGGCGTTCTTAGCGTCCAGCACGACCGACCGCGGCAACGTCACCTTCGCCTTCGCGACGTTCGCCTGCCCGCCGGCCTGGGTCAAGATCGCCTCCAACCCCGGATGCCCACCAGTGCGCGTCTGGCGCCCACCCAACAGTCGCATCGCGAGCCGCGGCGTGAACGCCAGACTGGCGCAGTTGGCCACCTGAAAGCGCGAGCTGGTCTGGTGAACCGCCCCGTCGACCGACGTCAACCTCGCACCAACCTGCTGCTCTTGGCATGACGTTGGGTTGATCGCAAACCTCGGCCGATCGACGTCCACAGTGACGTCACGGAGTCGGATAGGCACGCCAGCCACAACCTGCGGCAACGGATCGCTGACTACCGAGACCTCGGCGGTTGACGGATCGACGTAGAGCGCCTGACGGACCCTGACCCAGCCAAGGTCGAACGGACCCGCCTTCGCGTGCACGTGAACCGCCAGGCCGTACGGCGCGCCCTTGTACCCCACTGTCAAAAAGGCATCGCCCTTGACATAGAACGGGTTGGCGCCGGCGCCCGCGCCAGCCGTGGCCGTGCCGATCCGCGATCCGGCAGGGCAACCGCCCTGCTCGGCCTGCAGCGAGTCGCAGAGGCGTACGCCCTTGAGCGCCGCAAGCAGCCCCTCCGGCATATTCAGCGTTACACCGGACATGAACCGGTCGCCGCTGGGGCGCTGGATCCGAGCCGTGATCGGCGAAAACGCCCCTCCTATCGGGTTCAAGGCACCGGCAATGAACGACGGCGAGAACGCATCGGCCCCGGGGCAATCGATCGCGACACCGGCACTCAGGTCCCGTAGCTGGCCAGCCCAGGAGGACAGCGCAGCAGTTGCCGTGAACGCCCCGCAGTCCGCAGGCGTCGCAAGGGGCGCGCGCGGACCCGACTTGAGCTCTACCCGAATCGTCGAGACCGGCAGTTGCGGATTGTCGTCGAAGGTTGCCACCAGCCTCCCGGTCTGACTGTCCGCACGTACCCGACCAGCCAGCTTCACGCGAACGCCGCGCTCCTCGCTCTCGATCACCACCCCCAGCCGGAACATCGCACCCGACTCCGGATCCCTCGATGCCTGGGACCGTACGTAGACATCGCCGCCGAGCACCTCCTCGAGCAAAGGCGTGGTAGCGGTGACGGTCCCGATCTTCGAAGCTGGGGGGCAGGTGACCGGGTCCGCTGATCCAACGCCGAGCTGCTCGTCGGAGCAGGCTTGGAGTCCGTCCGCAGCAGACGGGTTGATCGTCATGCCCGGGGGTAGCGTGACCTCGGCTCGCCTGAGATGCGCGGTTGCGAGACCAGTAGTGCTTACCAACCCTGCTTCGGGAAACACCAGGTCGAAGCCGAGGCCGGTCGGAGCATCGGCCGCCACAGCATCGGCGTCGATGGCCATCTCGGGATCGAAGGGCACGCGATCGCATCCCGTCGGGCCGAGCTGGGTCGTCTCATTCGGCGCCGTCTCGTGAGAAATGAAGCTAGCGGCCGCGAAGGCGCCCGGCGCGTCCCACGAGTCAGCGTGCAGACGGGTCTCGAGCCCCACGCCGACAGGCGTGCACGCCGTCGGCAGGGTCAAGAAAGCCCGTGGCTCGACACCCGACGGGTTTGGGCCGGACGAGGTGTTACCTGGATCACCGTTGCACTCGGGCGGCAGCGTCAGGTTGTTCGGCACGGCACAGCGCTGGATGTCGTGGCGACTGTCGGCCGGCACTCCCCACAGGGACACCGTCACCGACTGGAGCGCCAACGCCTGGTTGATGTCCCTGCTGACGATCGTCACGCCGTAGTCGCCTTCGGAGCGAAGTCGGGCATTCAGATGGACCGGGACCCCCGAGACCAGAAAGCCGAACGACGCTGGCACGCCCCGTCTGGGCGTCATGTTGAACAGCCCGCTCGAGGCTGGATTGCCGGGGAAGCCCGTGGTCAATCGAACGACGCCGACCTGACTGGTCACCGGGCACTTCTCGGTGGCAAGCTGGCCCTCGAAGCAACGCGACGCGACAGTCGGGTTGCCGACAAGCCCCGGCGGGAGGTCCACGAAGACGTTCTTCTGGCTGCCGCCGTCCGGCCGCAGGAAGCCATTGGAGTCGGGTGCCATGTTGAAGGTGATCGTCGTCGACGCATTGAAGGGATGACTGCCAGCCTGACTAGCCGCACCACCGCCAGAGTCGAGCGTCTCGCCGTCGAACGCGGCGATGCCGAACGCCGCTACCGCAGGGCGCGGCAGGGCCAGCATCAACAGAAGAACGGCCACACAGCCAAGCGCCAGAGCGATGCCGTCGCGCGTCTTCGAACCGTCGATCATCTTCTTCTCCTTGATGAATGCCGAGCAGCTCATCAGCGACCCGCCCTGTCGGCGCTGGCCAGCCCGAGTCGCATGGCGCGTCCCTCAGCACCCGTGAAACCAACTCTCAGAACGACCTCGAGCTTGGACCGACGGTCCAGGTCTCGCCGCGCCGCCGGGCTGAGTCTCAGAGCGACTTGCACCTTTCCAGCTCGACGGGTCGCACGTGATGCCCTCAGCACGACCCGCTTACGCCCGGCGATCGTGGCTCTGCCTACCACGCGGAGCGTCCCTGGACGACTCACCCGAGCGGTCAGCGTCGCCCGTCCCCCACGCGCCAGTCGCGCCAACCCGAGGCGCCCAACACCACGCACCGCCAGCAACGCGCGGCCGCGGTCCGGCGAACGGTCCGAACCGCGCAACAGAATGCTGCCGGGCACAGACGCTGGCGAAGCGCTGTTCGATCGTCCTTGGCAGCGATCGCCCTGGCACGGCGCCAGCCCACTACCAGGCTCAGGGAACCCCCCGCCGACGCGCGCGTTGTAGACGTCGAGGTTGGCATCGGTATCGGCCCCGACCAACCGATCACGGGCAACGAAGAAGACGTCGTCGCCCGTCGCGCTGGCATCGAGGAAGTGAGCATCGTCCTGACTGCGGCCGCTCGAGATCAAGTGCGCGCCGCCGTCGGCCCACATGTAGACATCGACAACACCGTTGCTGTCCTCCGGAACGAGTCCCTGAGCGGTCTCGAAGAACACACGCCTCCCGTCGTCGCTGATCGCTCGCGGGAGATAGGCACGCTGGGTGGCCGTAGCGCCCCCCTGACCTACCGCGAACGTCGAGTCGCCGGTCGATGGCGCCGGGGCGGGCAGGCATGAGGCGCATACGAGCTCTTCCGTAACCGCGTCATAGCGATAGATCTGAACGGTGCCGGCGGTGACGTCGTCGGTCAGTGTTTCGCCGCTTGCCACCAATAAGTAGCGCCCATCCGGTGTCATGCGCGACTGCTTGCGAAAGACGCTTGAGTACTGGCGGGACCAAGTCGCCATGCCCGGCGACGCCGCAATCCGCGTCAGCTCGCCGTCGTCCCACAGGTACAACCCGCCCGTCCCCCCGGAGCCCGTGTCACCCGCTACGAAGTAGACGCGTCGACCGTCGGCACCAACGCCGAGCACACCCTGGACCTCAGTCGCAGACGAAGTCGTCGCCTCCGACACGTTGAGCAACTCGTCCGTCTCCACGTCGAAGCGGTAGAGATCGGCGGCTGGCCCGCCGTCGTTACACGCGAGACACGCGGATGCATCGTCGGTCAGCTTCTCAGTGCTCGTGAAGAAGACCCAGCGCCCATCGTCGGAGGCGCCCCAGAAGGTGGCGAGCGATGGACCGTCGGGATCCGGAGCAGGAACGCCGGTACACCCCTCCGGGTCGACGGCGCAGTCGGTGCGCCTTGACCTCGAGGCGTGCTTGGTCGAGGTCGCGTCTTCCCGCACGTAGAGCTGACCGAGACCATTGGAGTCCGGGTCGGCCGTGAACACGATTCTCGAGCCGTCGCTCGAGACCGCATTCGGGTTGTAGTTCTTCGTACTGAAGGCGTTGAAGATTGCGCCGAAGCCCGATCCCGCCGTCGAGCCGCCTGATGCCGGCGTGCCGTCGGGCAACACGCCCGCCAGTCGAAGCGACCCGTCGAACCACTCATACAGGTTCGCCGCAACGCCAACCGGAGAATCCGGAGTCAGCGGATAGCTGGACTCGAAGATCACATGCCTGAAATCCCGCGACGCGCCGGCGAAGTACGGCGTATAGGTCACGGCGGAGAAGCCGGACGGCCCCGTCGGAGTCAGCAGGTCATGCGACCCGTCGTCGAGATTCCGCCGGTAGAGGCTCCTGATCCCCGCTGGCGCGCCTGGCACCTGGGCTGGCTCACCGGTGAACAGCACTCCGCGCGTGAGATCGTCCGAGAAGCCCCCGTAGCCAAACGGGTCGGCCAAGATGCCGATGGCGTCAGGAGCTGCTTGCGCCGGAGTGATCGACACTGTGTGCCAGCCGTCCGCTCGACGACGACTCAGATAGGCCGAGAACTTCGGTCCGCCTGGCGTACCGGCAAAGGCTCCTGCCGACTGATAGGTGACTGCTGCACCCGAGACGGCGCCCCTCGCGGTCGCCGTGTCGAAGATGACATCCGAATCGTTCTTGTCCGGTGGAGAGACCATCTCCCAGCCACGGCCATCCGGCAAAAAGCCCCGTCCCGGGACGTCCCCGGGGGCAGCGACAGCCGAGGCGATCAGGCACAGTCCGGATAGCAGCGCCATCGCCATGACGGCGAACGACACCCATCGCCGGAGCCCTCTGACCCGCGACGCTGCGGCGCCCAATCCGGCCGACACATGTCCTCTCGCAAATCGAGCGTGACCCACCACCGCTTCCTCTCTCGCTCGGGCCAGGTCGACATGCCTACAGACAGCCGACTATCTGGCCATTCCGAGAGACCATAAAACACCTCGTTTACAACTGTCAACCCCTATCCATGGTTCGGGAAGGGCAGTCTCGCCATAGGGCTATGGGACCACGGAGGCCCAACGCCGCGACCATAGAACGCCGCATGTCGATTACGCGGGATCGCGGCCAACCCACGCAACCGCTCCCGGAGTGCATCTCGAGGATCACCCATCTACGAACCGTTCGATCGCTTGAGCCGCGCCATCAGCCGTCGATCAGCTTCAACATCTCCCTGTAACGCCCGAGCAGTCCGGGCAACAACTCGAGCACCTCCTGCACCGCGGAGTGGATCTCCTGGGGCGCGACCTCGGGATAGTCGTGTTGAAGGCGATTCCGCAGCGCGACGAGCCGCGTCAGGCGCTCGCGGTCCGACGCCAGGATGATGTCCTGCTCAACGAGGACGTCGAGCGGACGGCCGTCGCCCTTCTCGATGCGATCGAGGCGAACAAGCTCGTGATAGCCGAAATCGGCGATCTGCTTCAACCAGTTGACGAGGTGCCCAAGACTGCCCTCGACCGCCGTCGCAGCGTTGATGGTCACGGGGTCGCTCGATCGGTAAGCGACAACGAAGTCCTCCGGGTCGAAGTCGTCGCCAAAGTGGGACATCGATTCGAGCAAAGCGCTCCGGTAACGCGGAATCCGGTCGAGGCGGCGATCGAGTCCGTGGCGCCACTTGGAGCGTCGGGGTCCGCGCGGCGGTGGCGCCTGAGCCATCAGACAGCCAGTTCCGCGATGGCGGCGGCAGCGCGCTCGCGCAGAGCGGCATCAGCGACGACGGCTGCCTGCGACACCGCGGGATACTCGCCCAGGAGCGAGGCCCAGCACTCCTTGCGATCGACGAGCACGCGCCCATCCTCGATCGCGTCAGCGAACAGGACCGGCGCGCGACGCGCGACGTCCAGCGTCACCAGTTGCACCTCTAGACCGACCGCCGCCTCCAAACGGCCAACGAGGTCCCTCTGCCCGCGAAAGCTGTCGTCGTCCAGCTCGACCAGCAGATCGACATCCGAATCCGGCCGCTCGTCGCCGCGGGCACGCGACCCGAACAGCATCGCGAAGCGCACATTGCGCTCAGTTCGCAGGTGCGAGCGCAGCTGCCTGAGCAGCGGCCAGGCCCGCAGCACATAACTCTCCTCCACCGGCGAGATGGTCAGCTTGCGCGGACTGACGCGGGTAGCGCGAATCGCCCCCTCGTCCACAGCGCGGCGGAGAGTACGGCCATGGACGTCCAGCTCCGACGCCAGGAGATCGAGAGCAGCCATGTGTCCACTATAGCTACCCCGTATGTCCAATAACGGCTCCTGGGTCGGCTCAGCCCGCGCCGTCGGCGAGCTCGACGCGCTCGATGATCACCGGCTCGGCGGGCTGGTCGCCCGGGCCGGTGGAGACGCCCTCGATGGCGTCGACGGCGTCCATGCCGGAGACGACCTCGCCGAAGACGGTGTGCTTG
>Ga0190272_10001272_pt1 | contig 12145 bp, 5 predicted proteins | sample Popmic504T_FD_133746 | JGI IMG/M metagenome (GOLD analysis project Ga0190272, IMG submission 133746) | Populus adjacent soil microbial communities from riparian zone of Shoshone River, Wyoming, USA - 504 T | ecosystem: Environmental > Terrestrial > Soil > Riparian zone | place: USA: Wyoming...
GAACGTCGATTTCGCGATCAGGTTGCCCGGGGATGAAAACGGCGCGCCGGTCTGGTTGCCGATCGACGCCAAGTTTCCCACGGAAGATTATCAGCGCTTGCTCGCGGCGCAGGACCAGGGCGACGTCGAAATGATTGAGGGTGCCATGAAGGGATTGGAAACGGCGCTAAGAAAAAATGCCAAGGACATTTGCAGCAAGTACATCAATCCGCCGCGCACCACGGATTTCGCGCTGATGTTCCTGCCCACGGAAGGGCTCTTCGCTGAAGCGATCCGGCGCGTCGGTTTGGTGGAACAGGTGCAGCGCGATTGCCGCGTGGTTTTTGCCGGTCCCACCACGCTGGCTGCGCTGCTCAACAGTTTGCAAATGGGATTTCGCACCCTGGCGATCCAGAAGCGCTCGAGCGAAGTTTGGAATTTGCTGGCCGGGGTGAAGACCGAGTTCGGCAAGTTTGGGGAAGCCTTGTCGAGCGTGAAGGACAAGCTCGATCAAGCCGCGCGAAAGATGGAAGATGTCGATGTGCGCTCGCGCGCGATCACCAAGAAGCTGCGTGATGTCGAAGAGCTGCCCGAGAATCCGCAGCCGCTTTTCCCGGAGCTGTTGTCGGAATCGGAGGAGCGGGCGGACGGGGATGGAGTAGTGCAGTAATGGAGTAGTGCAGTGGAGTCATTACTCACTACTCCGACACTCCATTGGCCCTCGGCTCCCTGTTACTGCAAATTGTAGACTTCTACCACGGCAACCCCGGTGCTGTTGTTTACGCCGCGCAAGACCGCGGTGTAATTCCCATTGGGGACTGTGGCGATGATCGCCGCCTCCAGATCGTGGCTCGGCGGTATGGTGGTGTTCTCAATCTCCTCCTCCTGCGAATCCCGCCAATTATCGTTATCGCGAATGAGCGCGCCATCGGCGTTACGCAATTCGAGCGTGGGGTTCGCCAGGGCGTTCGGAATAGATGAGACCAGGGAGGGTCCGATCCCGCGAATGAGGACGCGCGGCGACGTGGAACCGCCGCCCACAATGAATCCACCGATCATGGCGTTGTCTCCCGTATCCACGAATCCCCGGCTGCCGATGTTCGCCAGCGTGGAATTGGCGCCAGGGTTCAGATCGTAAACCTCTACAATGCCGATACCAATGCCATTGTTTTGTCCACGCAAGACAGCCGTGTAGGCGCCAGGTGGGAACAACCCCACGATGGCGGACTCAAGATCGTGGCTCGGCGGAATCGTCGTCGCTTCCACCTCCTCACGATTTGTTATCCAGTCGTCATTGCTAATGAGGAGTCTCCCGTCCGAATGAAAGAGCTCAAGGACTGGATTGGCCAGGGCGCCTTGAAGGCCCGTCAACGACGGACCGATGCCGCGAATGATCACACGCTTCGACTCGCCCGCGATGATAAAACCGCCAATCAGCGCGGAATCGCCGGTCAGAACACGCATGCGAGTAGCAATATTGAGCAGCTCAGAGGCACATGGGGTAAGCGTGGATGGCTCCGCCGTCTCGCTCACCTTGGTGATGAAGGCGTCTACCCCGCCCAAACTCAGGCTTGTGTCGAAAGCGCCGGTTGTGGTGGGAAAACAGGTTGAGGCCGTGTCGCCGGTGACATACGCGTTCCCGATCGAATCTACCGCGATGCCGAACGCATTATCGGAGTCATTACCACCGAGAGAGCTGGAATAAACCAGGGCCGAGCCCGCCGCGTTAAGCTTGGTGACAAAGGCATCGCCATGCGGGGGGCCGAACGTGCTTTGGAAAGCATTGACGGTCGGAAAGTTGATAGATTGGGTGGACCCCGTGAGATAGGCGTTGCCGGTCGACTCCAACGCGATGCCGCGGCCGACCTCAAAGCCATTGCCGCCGAGATAGGTGGAATAGATCAGGGCGGAGCCAGTCGCGGTAAGCTTTGTGACAAAGATATCGACGGACCCGCCTATGGCACTTTGAAGAGCATTGGCCGTCGGGAAGTCGGCGGAAGCGGTCGCCCCCGTCACATAAGCACTGCCTGCCGAGTCCACCGCTACGCCTAGGCCGGTGTCGCCGTCATCACCGCCGAGATAGGTAGAATAGACCAGCGCCGATCCGGCCCCATTGAACTTTGAGACGAAGGCATCGCCGGACTCGCCGTCGCTGCCGCCACCGTACGTGCTTTGAAAGGCGTTAACAGTCGGGAAGTCGGTGGAGAGCGTAGGTCCCGTCACGTAAGCATTGCCAGCCGAGTCCACGGCTATGCTTTCGCCGTGATCGCTGCCACCACCACCGAGATAGGTAGAATAGACGAGCGCCGATCCCGCCGCGTTAAACTTCGTGACAAAGGCATCGCCGTTCTCAAAGCCGCCCTCTATGCTTTGTAAACCGTTGGCCGTCGGAAAATCGGTGGAAGAAGTGAACCCCGTGACATAAGCATTGCCGGCGGCGTCCACTGCGATGTCGAAGCCCGCGTCGTTGCTACTACCTCCAAGATAGGTGGAATAGAGCAGCGTTGATCCCGCGGGACTAAGCTTTGCGACAAAAGCATCATCACCGAACCCGCCGCTGGCGTTCTTACCTTGAAAGGCATTGGCAGTCGGAAAATCGGTGGATGAAGTGTATCCCGTCACATAGGCACTGCCCGTCGAATCCACCGCGATCCCACGGCCAGAATCAGAGCGACTGCCGCCGAGATAGGTCGAATAGACCAGCGCCGAGCCAGCCGCATTGAGCTTTGCGACAAAGAGGTCATTACCACCAGGAACCGTGTCTTGAAAGGCATTGGCCGTCGGAAAGTCGGGTGATGGAAATCCGACAACATAGGCATTGCCCTCCGAGTCCACCGCGATGTCCCTGCCTTGATCGGAAAAACTCCCGCCGAGAAGCGTGGAGTACTCCAGGACCGGGTCAATTATCAGGGGCGCGCTCGGGTCGTACTCTCCGACCTCAAACCCGACCTGCCCGCCCTCTCTCAACGCATAGCGGCTCTCGATGTTTCTCCGCCCGCTTCCCGGCACTTTTTGATACGTCACCGGAGCGTGTTGCCGGACCGTCTCCTCGCCCACCTGCACCAGCAGATCGCCCGTTGCCTTGTCTACCTCCACTTTCTGCGCTCCCGCAAACTCCAGCGCGATCGCGCGCGCGTCCCGGCCCGGCGCCACCACAAAGTCATACTCCAACCTTCGCTGGTTACCGTAGTAGATCACGTCAATGCCGGGATAGACTTCCGCGTAGCGGACGCGCCCGAAAGTGGGAACATCCGTCCGCCATTTTGCCGGGTCGCTGCCGATAAGGTAATTCACCCGACCCTCCAATTCCTTCTGGCCTGCCACCGTCGCCGCGCGGTTCGCGCCGACGAGTTTCATTCGCAGCACGGCGGATTGCGCAGTCTGAAGGGCGGAGGGCGGATTAGGTGTGGAAAGTGAGTTGCTAATTTTCCGGAGGCCGGAGTCGTCGTCGTTTCGAACGGCGTTATCCGGCTTCCGCAAGACAAAGATCGCTTCCGTAGGAGAAAGAGCGACCGCGTAACCGGGGCCGCGCGCCGTAAAATCGACCGACTTGTCCGCCTGGCCGCGATTCGCTTCGAAGCTCAACGGCAGCTGTCCATAGGCTTCGCGCACTTGTGCCGTTGTCCGCGCTGCCATTGGCGCCGCGACGATTTCGCGAGGCGCGGCTGCTTCAGGCGCGCTCCTTTTGCCACTCAGGGCAAAAAACATGAGCCCCACGAGGGTGGAGACCGCCAGCGACGAGAGAGCGAGAGACTTTATCTGGAAGGTGTGTTTTTTCATTTTAGACGAGACGATCTTGTTTTCACGGTCAATCCATGGAGAAAATCCAGTCTAATGTAGCCCATTTCTAAGGAGAATGCCTTCTTCCGACCGGGGAGCATCCCACCTCGTGCTGCAACAATCCCGCTACAACACTTCGCCCCACTTCGATTGGTCTTTCAGCATGACCTCGCGGAGAAGGCGAATCGGGAGCATTCCGTGATTGAGCAGTTCGTCGTGGAACTTTTTCAGGGAAAAATTCTCGCCCTCCTGCACTTCGTAGTCCTTGCGCAGTTTGAGAATTTGAATCTTGCCTAGCGCGTAATTCAAACAGGCGAGGTCGAACGTTGCGCGCATCGCTTCGACTCGCGCAGGCTTCTCCTCATAATAGCAATTCTCCTGGAAGAACTTCGTGGCCTCGTCCACCGACATTCCCTGTGTGTGCATCTTGATCGATACGCAGAGCTGGCCCAGCCGCAGCATCGCCAGCTGGGCCTGCGCCATCCGGTATTTCGCCGCGTGCTTTATCTCTTCGTCGGTCGGATTCGGCCCGTAGGCGCTCCCGAACCCGGCGTCGATCATCATTTTTTCACAGTAATGCGCCCAACCCTCGATGTACGAGGCGCTGCCAAAAATCTTTTCCGGTCTCGTGGCTTTGGAAGCGTTCAGGCGAAGAGCCTGGACGTAATGTCCCGGATACGCTTCGTGCATCGAAATAAGATCGGCGCTGTAGGGATTGAACACGGTCAGCCATGCGTTCTTTTCGTGTTCCGGCCATTCGTTCTCGGGTGGGGTAACGTAAAAGTAGGATTCCGTCGCCCGCTTCTCAAACGCACCTGGCGCGTCCATGGAAGTGAGGCTGATTGCGCGCAGATACTGGGGCGTCTCCTTTATCTGCGCGCGCACTTCTGTCGGGATGGTGACCAGCTTGTGATCAACGACATACTTGCGAATCACGTCCAGCCTCTTCGTGATTTCGGGAATCAGGTCCTCGGAAGGCGGATACTCGTTCTGGATCTGTTTGAAGACCTCGGCGGCTGGTTTCTCCGAGTCGATCTTTTTTGCGGCCTCGGCGAAGATTTCCCGTTCGCGTTGCAATTCCGATAGTCCGAGCTCGAGAACCTGCGCCGGCGCCAAATCGATCAGCTCCGTTTGAGCGAGGAACCGCCCATATTTTTCCTCACCGATAGCAAACTGCGGGGTGGCCTTGGGCAATTTTTCCTTTTCCAGCCACGCCGCATAATCGGCCAGCGCCGTGGCGGCCCGGCGATTGGATTGGATAAAGGCGGCGCGCAAATTCTCGTCTTTGAGTTCGGTTAGCTCGTCGGCGAAATTTTTCTTCAGGAAATCCGACGATCCCCGCGCGATCTGGATCGCCAGTTCGACGTACGGCTTTGGCAGCACCTCGGCCAGATTGGTCTTGGCGGCGATCATGACGTTCGGGGCCTGGTTTTCCACGACGATGATGCTCCGCACGCGATCCTCGATCGGAGCGTACTTGCGTTTGGCGTAAACGTTGACGTCGATGGCGCGGGCGTAGCTCATCGGGTTCTGTTCGTAGACGGCCAGCTCGTAAGTGAGCAAGAGCTCCTTCTTAATCGCGGCCTGCAAGAGCCGCAGATCGATTGCACCGCGCGGGCCAAGCTTTGCCAGATCGAATTTTTGCAGCCGCTCATCGAACCGTTTCAGCCGGGCGAGCTCCGCGTCAATCGCAAGCCGGGTGTATTCACTGATTCGGCCGTCGTACTCGTGAAAACCGAGGGCGCTGGCCTGAAGCGGCCGGGCGGCAAGATAACCGCGAACGAATTCATCCGCCACATTGTCCAGCTCTGCGTCGGGCTTCAGTGCGACGGTAGGAGAGGGCTTCGCCTTGGGCGAAACCGCTGGCGCCGGCTTCGGGGACACCGCTGGTGGTGGCTTCGGAGAAACCGAGGCTGCTGGCTTCGGCAAGACGGTTACTGGCTTTGGCGGCGGTGTCGGGGACGCTTTCGGCTTCGCCGTCGGCGACGGCGCGCCCTGCACGCTCAAAAGCGGCAGGCCAAGCGCGAGGGCGAGAATGAAGGAGCGTGATCTCATGAAAATGCCAGGTGGATCGGCCGCTCCGTCGGGCGATGCCAACGAAATGCGGCTTCGCCGCCTAATTATACATCGAGCAAGGGACTGCTCGATCCACCTCAGGTAACCTTAGCTGACGCTTTGCGCGTTGCCAAAATTTTCCGCATGAGCGATCATCTTCACGCCCGAATGACGGATCTCCGATGAAGCGCCGCTTTTTGCTCAGCACCCTCGCCTGCCTGGTTTTCCTCAGTGTCCTCCTGGGCCTGCGGTTTTACACGGCCCACGCCGCCAGCGGCGATGACGATAGCGGCTACGCGCAAATTTCTGTTTTCGCGAAAGCGGTGCAGCTCCTCCGCCAGGACTACGTGGACGGCAACAAGACAAGTTACCACGACCTGATTTACGCCGCGATGAAAGGCATGCTCGCGTCGCTCGACCCGCACAGCCAGTTCATGGAGCCGAACGACTTCAAGGACATGCAGGACGACACCCGCAGCCGTTTCAACGGCCTCGGCATCGAGGTGGCGGTAAAGGGCGGCGTGCTGACGGTTATCACGCCGATGGAAGATACCCCGGCGGCGAAAGCCGGCATTCTTTCCGGGGATCAAATTCTGCGGATCAACGGAAACTCGACCGAAAAAATGGAGCTTCAAGACGCCATCACCTTCCTCCGCGGCGCACCCGGGCAAAAGGTGACGCTCACGATCGTGCGTCCCTTGACGAAGGAGATCAAAGATTTCGTTCTCGAACGGACGGAAATAAAGGTGCAGAGCGTCAAGGGGGCCAGGATACTCGACGCCGATCTAAGCGGCCCGTTCAAGATCGCATACGTCCGCCTCATTCAATTCAACGAACCAACCGCGGAAGAGCTGGGCAAGGCGCTGGATGACCTGCAAAAGCGCGGCATGCAGGCCCTGGTGCTCGATCTCCGAAATAATCCCGGCGGACTTCTGAACGTCGCGGTCGATGTTTGCGAGCAGTTTTTGCCGCCCAACACCAAGGTCGTGTCCACGCAAGGACGTGTCGCTTCGCAGCGGAATGATTATTCCACCTCGGGCGCCACGAAAGAGCGTCCGCGCTTTCCGCTCGCGGTCCTGATCAATCAAGGAAGCGCGAGCGGCTCCGAGATCGTGGCCGGCGCGTTGAAGGATTTGCGCCGCGCGGTTCTCGTGGGGGAAACCACCTTCGGAAAGGGCTCGGTCCAGAATGTGGTGCAGCTTCCGGACGGCTCGGCGCTTCGCTTCACCACGGCGAAATACTACACGCCGAGCAAGCAGGTCATCCACGCGAATGGTGTTGCCCCGAATATCCGCGTGCCGCTGAGCGTGGAACAGGAACGCGCCTTTTACGCCATGCGCAACACGGACAACCTGAAGCCGGAAGAAGAAAAGAACCAGATCAAGACGAAAGACCCGCAGCTCTTGCGCGCGATCGACGCTCTCAAAGGCGTGATGGTCTACGCGCAGGAAAATTCGCCGAAAGTCGATCCGATAAAGAAGTAGTCGGAGGGGCGCGCTTCTGCGCGTCCAGATTGCAGGCGCGGTCCCTCGCTCCGCTCGGGATGACAGCGTAAGATGCGGCTGATCAATGCAAACGATTCTAGCCATCGAAACTTCGTGCGACGAGACGGCTGTTGCGATCTTACGGGGCAGCGAGCTGCTCGCGAGCGAAGTCGCGTCGCAACGAGAACACGAAGCCTTTGGCGGCGTCGTCCCGGAGGTAGCCTCCCGAAATCATCTCTTGCACGCGCCCCGTCTCTTCAAGATCGCTGTGCACAAAGCAGGGATTGACCTTGGAAAAGTGGACGCATTTGCCGCCACCTCGGGCCCCGGGCTGGCGAGTTCGCTCATGATCGGCGCTTCCATCGCCAAAGGCCTCGCGCTTGGTTTCGCGAAACCGTATCTCGCGATCAACCATCTCGAAGGCCACCTCCTTTCGCCTTTTTTCACGGGCGATTTCAAAATCGAGCCGAACGTTTCGCTGATCGTCAGTGGCGGGCACACCCTGCTGGTCGAGGTAGGCGGGGCAGGCGATTACCGCATCCTCGGCCGAACCGTGGACGACGCTGCGGGGGAAGCATTCGACAAAGTCGCGAAGATGCTTGGCCTCGGTTATCCCGGCGGCCCGGAGGTCGAGCGCTGGGCCTTGTCCGGCGACACCGGGCGTTTCGATTTTCCGCGGAGCATGCTGGATTCCGGCGACCACAACTTCAGCTTCAGTGGGTTGAAAACGGCGGTGCGATATCAGATCGCGAAGCTTGGGGCGATGTCCGAAGAGCTCCGCGCCGATGTTTGCGCATCGTTTCAGCGCGCGGCCGTCGAAGTGCTCGTTGAGAAGACGTTGCGCGCGGCGCGCGAGACCAAGGTGAAACTGGTCACGGTAAGCGGCGGAGTGAGCTGCAATCGGCCATTGCGAGATCAGATGAGCGAGGCGTGCAACCGCGCCGGACTGAAACTTCTCACCGCTGCCCCGCAACTCTGCACCGACAACGCCGCCATGATCGCTTTCGCGGCATCGTTGTGTTTGAAGGCGGGCTTGACGTCAGAAGTCACGCAAGAGATCGATCCAAATCTAGCGCTGGTGTGATGAATTTCTGTAGCGGCGGTCTATGACCGCCGGCCCCAACCAACATCGGCGGTCATAGACCGCCGCTACAGGATTTTTTAGTATTCGCGCTGCAATAAGTAATCAGCGAGCGCACGCAAAACCGTCGCGCTGGTCCCAAGGGACTTAAGAGCGCTGTGGGCTCGTGAAGTGAGCCGGCGGGCTTCTGTCCGCGACTCTTCCAAGCCAATCACCGCGGGATAGGTCGCTTTCTTCGCGGCCACATCTTTCCCGGCGCTTTTCCCTAGCTTCTCCGAGGTCTGGGTTACATCGAGGATGTCGTCGATTACCTGAAAAGCGAGTCCCAGAGAGCGCCCAAAAGCCGTAATCGACGCCAACTTTTTCGCGCTGGCATTCGCGGCCATCGCGCCCAGACGCACGGAGGTAGTAAGCAGCGCCGCGGTCTTATTTTCGTGAATATATCGCAGCTGATCCCGGTTGATGCGTTTGCCCTCAGCTTCCAGGTCGGCCACCTGACCGGCGATCAGTTTTTGGCTGCCCGCGACCGTCGCGATTTCACGGAAGATTTCGCGGAGATCGTAACGCTTCGCGCTCTTAACATGCGCCGCGATTTCGAAGGCAATCGTCAGAAGCGCGTCCCCGGCCAGGATGGCAATGCCGTCGCCGAAGACTTTGTGGCAGGTCGCGCGGCCGCGACGGAGATCGTCGTTGTCCATGCTGGGGAGATCGTCGTGGACGAGTGAATAGGTGTGGATGCATTCGATGGCACAAGCGAGAGGGAGCGCCGCGCCGAGTTTGCCGCCGCACGCTTCCGCCGCGGCGAGGCAGAGGATTGGCCGCAGGCGTTTCCCGCCGGCAAACAAGCTATAACGCATCGCCTTGTGGATCGTCGCAGGCGGGGTGGATGCCTTGGGCAGGAAGCGATCGAGCGCGCGATCGACTTCCTTCTGGCGAGCTACGAGATACGTCTTCAGATCCATGGGAATCGGCAATCTGGTTACAATGAGATCAGCTCACGCGTCCGGGCCAGGGCATGGCCGATCTTGGTCGCGTCTTTTCCCGCTCCCTGCGCGCTCTCTGGCCGGCCGCCGCCCTTACCGCCCACGATTGGCGCGACTTCCTGGATGAGTTTGTTCGCCTGAACCTTGGACGTGAGTTCTTTCGGAACCGAGGCAATCAATGCCACGCGTCCTTCCGTTGCACCCGCGAGAAAAATGGGTCCGCCGAACTTCGGCTTGAGTGCGTCCACGACTGCCTGAAGCAGCTTGCCGTCGGCCTCCGGCACCTCCGCAACGACAAATTTTTCTCCAGCATGCGCCGCGGCCAGCTCGTTCGCGATCAGCCCCGCGCGACTTCTCAAATCAGCTTCGGAAGCCTTGGCGTGCTGCTTCTCCCACTCATGAACTTCAGCTTCGAGCTTTTCCAGATGCGCCGCGCGCGCATCAATTTGTTCCAACATCGCTTTGGTTTCCGCGCTGTCTCCAAACGCGGGCAACGCCGCGATTCCCTCCTTCTTGCGAGCCAGCGCTTCAAACTTTTCCTGTTGTCGTCCGGCCTCCTGCTTCGCCCAATCACGGGCCGCATCGCCTGCGACCGCTTCGATTCGCCGAATGCCCGCCGCGATCGCTTCTTCTCTAACGATCCGGAACGATCTAATGTCGCCGGTCGCGCGCACGTGGGTTCCGCCGCAAAGCTCCATCGAGTAACCGTTCAGCGCGTTGGCTTCACCACCGATCTGCACCACGCGGACTGTGTCGCCATACTTGTCGCCAAAGAACTGTTGAATATCCGAGCGCTTCTTCGCCTCCACGTACGGAATCTCCGTCCAGGAAACCGGCGCGTTTTCCGCCACCTTCTCGTTCACCAATTTTTCGACGTCACGCTTCTGCTCTGGAGTGAGTGCCGCACTCGAGAAATCGAAGGTCAACTTGTCTGGACCAACATAGCTTCCCTTCTGCCCGGCTTCGCGCGACACAATTTCGTGCAACGCCCAATGCAGCAGATGCGTGACGGTATGATGACGTTCGATGGCACGACGGCGGGGCTTTTCGTATCGGACCGTCACCTGCTCCTTTGGCGACGGCGCGTCACCACCATCCAGGAAATGGAGAAAGGTATCGCCGAGCTTCTGTGTGTTCTTAATTCGCCAGCGGCTTCCATTCTTGACTACCTCGCCCGTATCCCCAACCTGTCCCCCCATCTCGGCGTAGCAGACAGAATCCCGTAGAATGAGAACTCGTTCGTCCTCGAGCGAAGCTACATCTTCAACGATGGAAACCTCCTCTTCTTTGTCATAACCCACGAAATTTGTTGAGGGCATCGAGACAACGTCCGACATTACAATCTTCACCTTCTTCTGAGCTTTCCGCGCACGGTCACGCTGCTCATCCATCAGCTTCTCGAAGCCGACGACGTCTACCGCCAGCCCGCGCTCACGCGCCATCAGCTCCGTGAGGTCCAACGGGAACCCCTGTTCGTCATAGAGTCGGAAAGCAAAATGAGCCGGCAGCTGCAATATGCTCTGAGCGATCGCTCCCGCTTTTGGGAAACCACGTGAGATTAAGTGTTTAAATCGGGAGGCGCTGAACCCATTTGCCTGAGACCGGTTAAAGCCCAATGAACCGTCCGAACGGAAATCGCAGAATGTTCGACCAAGACTTCTCGCCATAGACGCGAAGTGAAGTTCCGTTTCCGTCCAAAAAAGGTCAACATCCCCCTCAAGCGCGATTCGTGAAAGATGTTCCAATGCATCGACAACTTCGTCTTGCGACCGCTCGCCCCAAATCGCATCAACACTGCTGGCGATATCTCGAATAAATAATCTGGCGTCGAAACCTTCTTCAAACAGTTCGATCCCGCGATCGAGCGTCTTATTGAACGATCCTTCTTCGCGTCGAATCGTGTCCCGCACGAGCAGTTGCTTCTCGCGCAATTCTGGAAAGACTTCGCCCATCGTGCGAGCGACGACATCGACGAGCTTGTAGAAGAATGGTTCGTGAAATCCGAGGGTCCGGCCGTAACGGACCGCGCGACGTAAAATGCGGCGCAAGACGTATCCGCGCCCTTCGTTGCTCGGCTGGATTCCGTCGGCAATAGCGAAACTCAACGTGCGGATGTGGTCGGCAATGACGCGGAAGGCGATGTCGATCTTCTCCTGCTCGATTTTTTGTAGGGCGGCTGTGTCAGCCGCCGGCGTCTCACCGAGACGCCCTACAGTCGGCAGCGTCGAACCATATTTCTTCCCGCTCAGCTTTTCGATCTCGTCGAAGATCGGACGAAAGACGTCGGTCTCGTAATTGGAGATCGGACGCGAGAAATCGGTAAAGCCTCTTGTGCCTTGGATCATCGCCGTGACGCGTTCGAAACCCATCCCGGTGTCGACGTGCTTCGCCGGCAGCGACGTGAAGGAGCCATCCGCGTTCGCGTTGAACTGGATAAAAACGAGATTCCAGATCTCGATGCAGCGCGCGTCGCCGGCGTTCACGAGCGAACCCTTCGTGTCGCCCGCAGGCGTGAGATCGATGTGCAGTTCGGAGCACGGGCCGCATGGGCCGGTGTCGCCCATCATCCAGAAATTATCCTTCTTGTTGCCGTCGACGATGTGGACGGCGGGATCGACCCCGGCCTTCGTGAAGAGCCGCGCCCAATGATCGTGCGCTTCCTGGTCGAACTCACTCGGCTCCCCAGCACCCGGTCGGTAAACCGTGGCGTAGAGACGTTGCGGCGGGAGTTTCCAGCGGTCGATCACCAGCTCCCAGGCCCAGTCGATCGCTTCCTTCTTGAA
>Ga0190272_10001273_pt1 | contig 12143 bp, 11 predicted proteins | sample Popmic504T_FD_133746 | JGI IMG/M metagenome (GOLD analysis project Ga0190272, IMG submission 133746) | Populus adjacent soil microbial communities from riparian zone of Shoshone River, Wyoming, USA - 504 T | ecosystem: Environmental > Terrestrial > Soil > Riparian zone | place: USA: Wyoming...
AGACATACAAAAGAATATCGAGACGGAAGAAGGCTTGAGCGCCGGTGAGGCGAAGGTCCGTCAATTACTGGGTGAGCTCAAACGCGTGGAAGCGCCGAAAAATTTCGGTTTTGCCGTTCAGGCCAGGATTGCTAACGCCCGGCCGGAAGATTTCCGCACCGCGGGAATCGGACCGGCTTTTTTACGGTACGCAATGCCGCTGGCGCTGGTCCTCCTTGTAGTGTCCGGCTTTGTGCTGAACGGGATCTATAATGTGAACGACAACAGCGTACCGGCAGTAGCAGAATCCGGGCCGGCCCAGGCACCGGTACCTTCCGCTCCGGTAGTTCCTCCGGCAAATGAGGTCGCTTCCACTGGAAATGATCCCCAGGTTACAAATTCCGGCAATGAAACCCGGGTCGTTACGGGTTCGGAAATTGCGGCCGAGTCTGTGCCGGGCCCCCGCACCAGGAAGGCGGTAGTAAGTTCGAGAAATACGAATGGAGGCTCGATCGACAGTACGCAGGAAGGACGCACGCCGATCATTAACCTGAACCCTGAAATGCCGGTAGTACCTGCAGGCCCGTCGCATCCCGGAACAATGGGCCCCGCGGGGCAGATCCCCGTCCAGGCGATCCTGAAAATAGTCGGCATTAAGGCCGATTCTTCAAACGAGGGTTGGAAGGTAACAGCGGTTGAAGCCAACAGCTTATCCGAACATTCGGGAGTAAAGGCCGGTGATTATGTCGAAGCTATTAACGGCCAGCCGGTGACGGAAGGGACGCGTTTTAGCGGCGGCCTTATCGTGAAGAACCTACGGGTCAAGCGTGACGGTAAGACGCTGGATATTCCTTTGAAGTAGAGAGTCGAGAAAGTCTGGGAAGTCTCATCCTTAAAGTCCCCAAAGGGGATAAATAATAAAGCCCAGGGTCAGCGAGCGAAGCGAGCGCCACCCTGGGTATGCGTTTCTAAGGCATCCGACCCTGAAAGGGTCGCATAATCAATGGTTTATGTCCGTCCCCTTCAGGGACGGACGGTATTTTGAACAGTACGTAGGGTTTCGGCTGCGCCTCAACCCTACGCTTTAATATGTGTCCCTTTCAGGGACGTCAAAGGCTTTTCAGACAACCTCTTTTCTTTCAATCCCAAATCCGCAATCCGAAATCCCAAATCGAGTCAGGGTTTCTTTACCTCATCGACTTTCGCATCTTTTACCTCGGTTTCGAATTTCCGGTAATCGTAAGCCTTGATCAGCTGGTTCACATTTATCCCTTTGACCATAAGTACGCGCACCGATAGGTTTATATCCGTCTGCGACGGCAGCCAGATCTCGTTATTAATTCGGTCGCGCTCGATCGTGAACGAAGCGCCTTTTCTCAATTTCGCCAGCATCCCGCCGCCAATATTAAAGCTGTCGGCCAAAACCGCTTCGAGCCGCGCAATCTGCTTATCCTGCTCGTCTATCCACATCACTCCCGCCGTTTTCCCGAAGAATTTCAATATGCTCCTGGCATTTTTGTAATCGAATAAGGGGTTCGGTTCGAAATCGAAAACCACGACATCGCGCCCGCGGAAGCGCTCGCGGCGCGGATTGACCAGGTTCGATGCCCGGAGCAACTCCGCTACCGAAACGCGCTTACCGTCCTCGTCATCGGCATTCCCCCTGGCCTCTTTTTTCGCGACCTCTTTCTCCAGATCTTCGACGCGTTCGGCCGCTTTTTTATCTTCTTCCGCCTGTTCTTTTTCGCTCAGGGGTTTGCCGTCTTTCTCGATCATTCGGCGCATACGGTTTCCCCTGTAAAACGAGAACTGATAGGTTACCGATTCAACCTCCTTTAAGGTGCCGTCTTTACCGATCTCGCGGGTGATATATTTTTCGGTGAACGAATACTTGTCGAGTATTTTTTCGATCCTGTCCTCATTGGCCCGCAGATCGGCCATGAGTTTCGCGATATCGGGCAGTGAGTCGCCCGAGCGATTGGGAAAATCGAAGGTTGTTTTAGCGATCGCGGCGTTTGCCAGGATGTTGTCCAGCTTTATTTGGTATGTATCCTCTCCGGTCTTGTATGTGATCGAATACGGCTGGCTTATCGCGCCGACCATTCTGTAGTCGGAATAATCGAACGTCTTTATACCGTCTCCGGACGGAATTTCCCCGCGCAGGAGCTGGCCGGTAGCGTTGTCGAAATATAGCCTGATAGAAACGCCTTTGAGCGTCGTTAGCACCAAAACATTTGCCGCCCTGCCGTTCACCTCTCCCCGGCCGGCCGGCGCGATCTTAGATTTGTCCTTCTTATAATTTAGCCAGAGGCGGTTATGGAATGCGGCTTCGGCCTGAAAATCTCGGCTCACGTCACCCGTCAGCGTGCTGAGGCCCCGGCGTGAGTCCCGCGTCCATCCCGACCGTCCGTTATAGCCCGTTTCGGTTTCAAAGCCATAGATATCGTATCTGACGTGATAAAGACTGCCGTGGGAAGTCTCCATTTGGAAGCTTCCCGCTGCACCGTCTTTTAGCCGGGTAATTTTGCCGCTGCGGGTCCAGGAGTTAACGGCCTGGAACGCTTTAGCGCCGCCGAGGGCCTTCTCGGCTTGTTTCAGGACCTTTGAGGGGGATTGCGCAAAGGCGGGAATGGAAAAAAACAGGACGAATATTAGCAGCCTAATTGCAGGATGGCGCTTTGATAACGGAGAAAAACTGCATCTCATAAGATCTTAATAAATGTAAGCTGTCTTAAAGGCGGCTTTCACGGTAAGTCCCGTAGGGACTGAGTGAAAATAGCCCAGCGATTTATCGCTGGGAGAGCGCCGCCGAAATTTGCCCGTCTCGTAGAGACGGTCGATATTTAACAGCCGTTCCTACGGAACTCCGACGGATATATCAAGCCGACCCAGCGATAAATCGCTGGGCTATTACCGTTAATCCCTCCGGGATCAACCCCCTTACCTAATCTTGCCTGAAATCGCTATTCTTTGTGCTTTGCGGCATCAGGAACAGGCCGATCAGGTAAAACGCGACCGCGAAAAATTGTATATACCCCGTACCGGCTGAAAATCTCGGAAGATCGAGCAGCCACGTGAACGTTTCTTTGGCCGGGTTTTCGATCAACGCACGGATCCAGCTTTCCGACGCCGGGGCCGCGAGATTTACAAGCACGAGATATTTAACTACAAACGCAAGCCCGAACAGCGCGCCGAGGCTCCGCAATAGTCTTCTGGTGTCGAATTCGGCGAAAAGGTTGTTCCAGAGGGTCCAGAAAAAACAGAATGCGACGACCCAGAACGGGAGGCCCTGCTCGGGCAGAAGCGAGTTGAACAGCTGGGTCGAAGCGGCAAAGAGCGTGAACAAAACTGCGGCATTCGCCGCATTTTTCAGGGTGGAAAGCTCCTCGGAAAACCAGCCTTCAAGGCGTATCAGCCCGGCGCGGAAAAACAGGACCAGCAGGATCGACCCGAAGATCAGGCAAAACAGGGCGGGTTTTAAGAAAACGAAAGCATTGTCGGGGCTGGCGAGTCTCAGACCGCCCAGCAGCGTTACGGTGAGAAAGATAAAAGGGAGAAAAATATACAGTAAATACGAGCGCTGATACGAACGAGGCGTTTTCGCTTCCGGCAGGCGCGGGGTTACGGTCGTTTCCAGATCGTCGGCCTCGTGTTCAATGAGAACGCCGTCGACGACCGGTAATTCATCTACCGGGTTGTCTTGTTCTGTGGTGTCGATCTTTTCCATGCTTATAAAAAGAACACTAACGTTGAGTATTTCGCCCTTACTTACGTGCGGGCCTATGCATAGGTCACCCGGTCGCTACCACTCCCGGTTATGACCCGATCGCTGACGTTGAGTATTTCGCCCTTACTTACGTGCGGGCTTATGCATAGGTCAGTCGGTCGCGAACCTATTTGAGAGAACCACCCCGTCAGCCGAAGCGGCTGCCACTCCCCTCCTTCGTAAGGAGGGGAGCTTTAATCCTATTTTCTTTCCCGCACCAATCTCATCGGGTTGAAGTCGTCAGCCGTGACCTTCAACCCCTCTTCAAACTCGTTTTTCAGCTCCACCGGCGACTTTAGCTGTAAATTGTCATCCGCGGACTTAAAATTCGGATCCAGCGTCATAACCAGGTTTACCTGCTCGAGGCCCTGTTTGAACAGCTCGTCGTCATTGCTAAACCGACCCCAGCCCTGCCGGTATAAGCTGTAAGCGATGTAATACTGCGTGTTAGCATCCCGTTTTTCCGGGTCGGCTTTTTCAAAACGGTCGCGCGCAACCAGAAAATTATCCTGCCTGAAAGCCGCCAGGCCCTCGTCGAATTTAGCGCGGTCGATCTCGTAAGTTCCGATGATCACCTGGCCCCTGGTCGCGGCATTCTCGAGGGTGGTTTTGGCCTTGGCCGGAACCTCGGTCAAAGATTTGGGCTCGGCCCAGTACAGAAAGACAACGAAAACGGTATAAACCGTCGTCATAAGAATACCTAATGCTTGGATATACTTTTCTTTCATTGCTATAATTTGCCGGAATAAGTTTGTAAGATGGCTCCACTGATGTCAATCGGAAAAATTAACGCCGTAGTCTTAGTATCCATACTGTACCTGGCCGGTTGCACAAAAGCGCAGGTCGTTGACCGGCGCGCACCGGATGAGCCGCCGGTCAAGGCGGAAAAGGTTGCGAAAATTCAAAATCCGGGCCGCGTCATTCACATTCTGGTCGCGCTTTGCGACAACGTAAACCAGGGGATCGTTCCCGTCCCGGCCCACTTGGGCAACGGTGAAGATACGCTTCGAAATCTTTATTGGGGAGCGGCTTACGGCGTGAGGACGTACTTTTCGAAAAGCCCTCATTGGCAGAAGATCGCCGAGATCGACAACCCTAAGGACATCGTTCTGCAGCGCCTTGTTTTTAAACACCGCACGCAAAATGTCTACCTGGTCGCCGATGCCTACCGGGGCATCAAGATGAAGGAGACGGTACGGGATTTTTTCGCGGCGGTCTCGGGCGAGAGACTGGAAAATGTCGATGCGGGCGGGCAGAAACTGCAAATTGCGGGAAGCGCCGATCTGGTCGCCTTCGTCGGCCACAACGGCCTGATGGATTTCAAACTCGATGCTATGCCGAAAAAGCACGATGACGAAAAGCGCGACGCGGTAATTCTAGCGTGCGCGAGCCGCAGTTATTTTACGAAACCGCTGAAGGAAACCGGGGCCAGCCCGCTGCTTTGGACGTCCAATTTAATGGCGCCCGAGGCTTATATTCTCCATGATGCGATCGAGGGCTGGGTGCGAAACGAGACGGGCCGCCAAGTGCAGGTCCGGGCGGCCGCGGCCTATGCAAAGTACCAAAAAATAAGTCAGCGTTCGGCTGAAAACCTGCTCGTTACAGGATGGTGATAAATGAAAAAATTGTTTAATTCAATTATTTTCCTAATGCTCGCGGGCGCGGCTGCGTATGCTCAACCAGCGTGGGCCGGCAACTACGTATTTAGCGAAAACGGCGGTAGGACCGTCGGCGGAACGGCCATCTTCATAACCCACGAAATGGACGTCAGTGACGATCACGGCAGCCTGACCATAACGATCCAGAGCAACGGCTACCAGACATCGCGCGACCTCGTTGCCACGGCAAAGGTCGAGGGCGGCCGGCTAAATATCTATTTCGAAAGTTACGGCGAAAATAACACTTTTGAGCCTTACGAACAGGGCGATCTGCTTTTCTCGCTCGAAAAAAAGACCGTGAAAGGCAAGACGGAACTGCTGACCTTCTGGGGTAAATTCACCCCATTCGTTCCAAAAAACGAGAAAACCGGCAAGGTCTATTTTAAGAAGACGTGATAAGAAAAGCCCGAAAACGAATAATAGAGTATTTATTTCTGCTGCTGGCGGTTGTCGCGGGTTGTTTTATCTCGAGTACCGCGTTGGGCCAGGGACCGAAGGACGCAGCGCCGAAGGAAGAGAAATGGATCCGTGTCCAGAACGATAACGGCGAATTTTCAATCGAGATCCCCGACGAATACAGTTATTTCTATGACAAGGAAGGCTATCACATCTCGAGTGGCCCCAACGACGCGACATTGTCCGAGATGAGAGTGGTTAATTCTTATCGCCGCGGAACACTTTTAAGTTTCGAGGCCTACAAGACCAAACATTCTAAAACAGCGTTGAAGATGACGCTGGAGAGTGACAAGTCCTTCGGCAAGTTTGAAAAATTCGATCAAAACGGAACCATTTTTCATCAGGTTGCCGTAAAAAATGAAAACTATTACATGGTTCGGCAGTATTTTATCTCGGACCAGTATTTCTATATCCTGACTGCGGGCTCGCGAGGGGAAGAAACCGAGGCGGTAAAACGGTTTTTTAAGTCGGTCAAATACCCGGTAAAGGGTACTCCTGAGAAGCGGTCTGAACCCGGCGGCATCGTCTTGTTCTCAGAATTAAAGAAAACGCCGATAGTTCTAAGGACAAAGGACGCTACACCGGGTAACAAGCCGAAAAACCCTCCTAAACAAGGGCCGCGCCCGCCAGTTGATCCGGCCAGACCAAGGATCATAATAATCGCGAAACCCAGGGCACACTATACCAACCAGGCGAGAATGTCGCAGGAGGAGGGCAACGTCGCGCTGCGTATGACTATTTTGCCGACCGGCGGCTTTTCGCAAGTCGATGTTGTTACGCAGCTGGGGTACGGCCTCTTGCGGCAGGCGATCATGGCTGCTATGCGGATGAAAGTTCTCCCGATGGAAACGGACGGAAAGCCCGTGCCGTACACAGGCGTTTTTCAGTATGGTTTCACTATCTACTAGTTTATGAAAACTGTTATTTATTTTTTATTCATTCTCCTTTTAACGGGCCCGGTGGTCCAGGCCCAAGTTGTCGCCGATCTGGTGATCGTCAACGCGAACATCCACACCATGGACGCGAAAAATCCATCGGCGCGCTCCGTCGCCGTCTGGCAAAACAAGATCATCGCGGTGGGCACGGATGCGGATACAAAACCGCTGATCGGCCCAAAAACCAAGGTGATCGATGCGGGCGGCAAGCTTGTCATTCCCGGCTTTAACGATGCCCACGTCCATTTCCTGGAAACCGGTTTTCAGCTTTCATCCGTCAATCTTCGCAACGCCGCCTCGCCTGAAGAATTTGCGCGGATCTTGAAGGATTTTGCCGCTAGAGCTCCTAAAGGCCGCTGGATACAGGGCGGGCGCTGGGACCATGAGAACTGGAAACTCGCCAATCTCCCGACCCGGCAATTGATCGACGCCGCGACACCGGACAATCCGGTTTTTATCAGCCGTCTTGATGGACACATGGCGCTGGCGAACAGTGCCGCGATGCGTCTCGCGGGCGTGACAAAGGATACTAAAGACGTGCCCGGAGGCGTGATAGTCCGCGATGCCGCCGGCGAGCCGACGGGCATCTTTAAAGACAGCGCGATGGACCTTATCAGGCGCGTTATTCCCGATTCGTCGCCGGAGGAAAAGCTGGAGATGGCGCAGGCGGCCTCCGATCATGCGGCGAGCCTGGGCGTGACCAGCGTGCAGGATATGTCCGCCGGGACCAATGTCGGGGTTTACCAGGAGCTTCTGCGGCGCGGTTCGCTCAAGACGCGGGTTTATGGGTGCTCGCCGCTTGGCGATTTCATGCGCTGGGGTAAAACCGGCCTTCATTATGCCTTTGGCGGCCCCATGCTGCGCGTGGGCTGTCTGAAGGGCTATTCCGACGGCAGCCTCGGCTCGACCACCGCCTGGTTTTTCAAACCGTATATGGACGCCCCCGAAACCTCGGGCCTGGCGCGTGAAGACATGGCCGTGATGCTGAAGAACGTGACCGACGCCGACAAGGCCGGCCTCCAGGTAATGATCCATGCGATCGGCGACCGGGCCAACGCCGAGGTGCTCGATATTTATAAAAACCTCGAGCAGGCGAACGGCGCGCGCGACCGGCGTTTCCGCATCGAGCATTCCCAGCACCTGCGGCTTGAGGACATCAAGCGTTTCGGCGGTCAGAAGGTGGTCGCCTCGATGCAACCGGTGCATCTCCCGGACGATGGCCGCTGGGCAGGAAAGAGGCTTGACCCCGAGCGCCTCAAAGGCACTTACGCTTTTCGCTCGCTGCTCGATACGGGGGCGGTTCTGGCTTTTGGTTCCGATTCGCCGGTCGCGCCGCTAAACCCACTGTTCGGTGTCTACGGCGCGGTAACCCGTCAAACCGCCGACGGCAAAAATCCCGGCGGGTGGATACCGGAGCAGAAGATAACGGTCGACGAGGCAGTGCGCGCTTTCACATGGGGCGCGGCCTATGGGGAATTCCAGGAGGGTTGGAAGGGAACTATCGAGGCCGGGAAGCTGGCCGATATTGTTATCCTGTCGGACGATATATTTACGATAGACCCGGTTAAGATCGCCCAGGCGAAGGTGTTGATCACGATCACGGACGGCAGGGTGGTTTTCGAGGCTAAGTAATGTTTATCAGGGCTTTAAGTTATCTGATCATTTCCGGCTTGCTGACGATCTGCGCGTCTGCACAGGCGGCGCAGGGAACCCCGGCGGTCAAAAAATGGACGCGTATCGAAGCCAATAATGAGATTTCCGTCGCGGTGCCCGGGGGATTTCTGGTTGACGGCGAAAAGAGCAAAACGGGAACGACCCATCGCATCTTTGCCGGGGCCGGTGCGACATCGATCAAACTGAACTTTACGGATATGACGATATTAAAGGGTAGGATAAGGCGAACGCGAACATCCGTACCACCAGAAGAAGGCGAGGAAGTTTTTGAGGCCGGGGGCCTGGAAGGGTCGAGGAGATGCTCAGGCCCGGGCAAGCGGGTTTCCTGTACGATCTCGTTGATATCTGATCGCTATATATATACTTTTACTGTGGACTCGCTTTCCGAAAAGCCGGAGATCGCCAGGACCTTTCTCGCCTCGATAATGGTCCGCGGCAAGGCTGTTTTAATGGGCGATTCGGCGCCGGTATCCGAAACACGTCAATTGGCGCAGCTTACTACCAGCCCTGAGATAACAATGGCCCTGGCACGAACGCCCAATGACCCGGTCAAGGTAACTCAAAAGCGGTTGTCGGATTTTGCGGGAGACAAGGACCTTCCCGATACGGTTTTGCCAGTGGTGATCCTGGCGTGGCCCTGGCCCACCGAGGGAATGGAAAAAATCAACCTGAATCGTCAGCCGAACTTTGGGAAGAAACGCACGGGTGCGGATATTGTGGTCCGGGGGGCCAGGGCCACGGTTACATTTTTGGCTTCGGGGGAGATCGGTGAAGTTGTAATTTATTCCGATGAGAAGAAGAGTTTTATCGATGAATGTATCGATGTGGTAAAAAAGATTAAATTTATTCCGGCCCGGGAGGACGGGAAAGCGGTTGACTCGGTTCAAACCGTTAGTTACATCCTGAATTTTTTGTAGCCCGTAGTTAGCTTCTGCGGGCAGGCCCGGTTTTAACAATCAAAAGTGGTTTTTTTGAGGCCAGGCAGGCCTCTGGGCATTATTTCAAAGGAGGCAAGAGCATTATGAAAACGCTTCTATTAACGATATCTGTCATATTTTTACTGGCTGGTTACGCGGCCGCCCCTGTTTTCGCGCAGGATGCCTGGCACCGGCTGGAGAGCGACTCAAAAGATTTTTCCATCGCGGTTCCGCCCGACTACCAGGTCCTTACCGATAAAAAAGGTTACGAGACCGCTAAAATGATCTCGCGTTTCCCTCTGAAAACCAGAACAACAAAAATCGATGACATAAAGAGGATCACCGCGTATTCGGATGGCGCCTCGTTTTTGATCGAAAGTTACCGTACTACTAATTTGGGCGATGCGCTGGAAATTCTTATGTTTAGATCCAAACTGGAAAATTCGACCGATTTTACTTCGAATTCGTTTCGCGGGAAGTCGTCCACCAAGTCGGATGGCGGGTCTTATGTGCTTGACGTCATTTTCGGTAGCAAGGACCGCATCTACCGTATATTCGGCGTAGCCGGGAGTGATAACCACGAGAGCCTGAAGCACTTTTTTTCATCGATCCGGCTCGATGGCGTTGCCCCATTTGTACTTGGCTCCCCGCTCGAAGGAAAGATAAAAGAACAGGAAGTGCTTATTTCCGGTCTCCGGGAAACGCCTTTCCTGTTTGAAAAAGCGGAAAAGACCGAAACCGCGCCCGCGGCTGCCTTGGGGGATAAGATGGCCCGCGTTCCGGGTGTAAGGCCCCAGACGCAGGATCCCAACCGTCTTTTTATCGCCTATAAACCGAATCCCAGTTATACCCCGAAAGCGAGGGAAAAGGGGACTATCGGAACCATTAGCTTTAGGGTGACGTTCGGCGCCGAGGGGCGCGTCGAAAAGATCGTCGCGCTTAACGAGCTTGAAAACGGGTTGACCGAAGAGGCGGTAAAGGTAGTGAGGCTTATCAGATTTTTGCCCCAGCAAGAGGATAATAAGCCTGTAACTGTTGAAAGAGTGTTACAATACTCGTTTTCAATTTATTGATCTGTGAGGAAATAATTTATGAAGTATGTCTTGAGTTTAGTGGTTTTATTCCTGGCCTTGTCGGTCTCGGCCGTCGCCCAGGAAAAAATGGGCGCGGCAAAACCGACGGATGAAGATAAAACGGCCGCGATTCCCTCGGACGGGATGTTGAAGCGCGGCGCGGCGATCGGCGACGCTAAAAAGGTCTCGCTGGCGAAAGTGATGAAAGACCCGGCGAAGTATTCGGGTAAGACGGTCCGCGTTGAAGGCGTGATCGTCCGCAGCTGCAAGATGGAAGGCTGCTGGGCCGAACTTGCGCCGGACAAGGACGGCAAGGCCGTCCGGGTAAAGATGAAGGATCACGCGTTTTTCATTCCCCTGCAATCGGCCGGCGCTAAAGCAAAAGCGGAAGGGGTTTTCTCTGTTAAAACGCTTACCAAGGAGCACGTCGACCACCTGATCGAGGAAGACGGCGCCAAGTTCGAAAACCGAAACGCCGACGGCACCGTTACGGAGATATCATTCGAAGCCACCGGTATCGAGCTAAAAAAAGGCAATTAAGCGATAGGGTTCGACTTTCCCAATTTATTCCTGTCGTTCTAAAAAAATCTTTTAATGCTTATTCCAAATGCGGAAGCTGCTGTTGTCGACGTCGAAAAATTGCGTGGTTATTGTCTAAATCCATTCCATAGTCTCGGAAGGTATAAGGCCAGAGTTTTTTCCTCCGCGCTAGGTCTGAACGGGGAAGATGCGACGGAACTGGCAGATACACTTCTGCGGGCCGCAAGGACTAATGAAGCCCACGTAGGACGACTCGACCGTTTTGGTCAACGTTATATAATTGACTTTGAGATCAGGCGCGCGGAAAAGAAAGCAACCATCAGAAGTGCTTGGATAATCGAAACGGGTACTGATTTTCCGCGTTTGACCACTTGTTTTGTATTATGAAGAAACTGAATCAATATGACGTTGTAGCGCTGACGGTCGATCTTCCGCAAGAAAATCTTTGGAGCGGCCAGGTGGGCACGATTGTTGAAGTATACAATGATGGAGAGGCATTTGAAGTAGATTTTGTCGACCGGGAAGGACATACTTACGGTCTGCTTTCCTTACGTCCGAAGCAGCTTATGCTTTTGCATTATGAGCCGGTTGAAGCTGCTGCCTGATCATGAAGCCTTTCAAGATCCGTAACATCGAAATAAATCCCCCGCTTATACTCTCGCCGATGGCGGGAGTAACGGACTTTACCTTCCGCCGGCTGATCAAGCGCCGCGGAGGGGTGGGGCTGGTCGTCTCGGAATTCATCTCGGTCGAGGGACTTACCCGCCATAATCCGAAATCCAAGCGCCAGATGATCTTCGACGAGGAAGAACGCCCCTTCGCCGTGCAGATATTCGGCGGCCAGGCCGCGCGGATGGCGATGGGCGCGGAAATGGCCCAGGAGGTCGGGGCGGACATACTCGATGTAAATTGCGGGTGCCCGGCGCCGAAGGTGGTAAAAAACGGCGGCGGTTCGGGTCTTTTGCGAGATCTGCCGCGGCTCGAAACCATACTGAAAGAGATCAAGAAAACGATTACCATCCCGCTCACCCTGAAGCTTCGAACCGGGTATTCCGATTCGACGATAAACTGCGTCGAAGTCGCCAAAATGGCGGAGCAGTGCGGTGTCGAGCATATTCAGGTGCATGGCCGCACGCGCGATCAGG
>Ga0190272_10001274_pt1 | contig 12141 bp, 9 predicted proteins | sample Popmic504T_FD_133746 | JGI IMG/M metagenome (GOLD analysis project Ga0190272, IMG submission 133746) | Populus adjacent soil microbial communities from riparian zone of Shoshone River, Wyoming, USA - 504 T | ecosystem: Environmental > Terrestrial > Soil > Riparian zone | place: USA: Wyoming...
AGGCGTCGGAGTCGGGCTGGGAGCGGGGCTCGGTGTCGGCGTTGGTGTAGGAGTAGGGGTCGGACTAGGGCTCGGCGGCGGGCTGAGAACGTTCTTAGTATTAGTTAATTGAAAAATTCTTCTTTGCGCGTAGTCGAGCAGGAAGATCTCGCGATTGCCGTCGGCGTTGTTACGGTTTTGAGTGGCGACATCTCCATTTGACTCAAACACCACGAAGCGGCCGTTGCCCGAGATGTCGCTGGCCGTCGACCTGAAAGGGTTTAATGCGCCGCCGGTGCCACTCGACGTAATTTGAGTAAGGAAAGGATCCGGGGTTGCGCTCGGCGTTTGAGCGCTCGCATAAGAAAATGCGCCCAAGACGAGCACAAGCGCGGCAAAGGCGCACTGATAACTGAGAACTCGCTTCACAAAATCCTCCGAAATAAAGACGCAGATACGAGCAGATTAGATGCCCCCGGGGAGCGAGCAGCAGCATGCGCAGGCGAAAAGATTAACTAAATGACACCGGCGCTAAAAGAACCGTCATTTTACGCAGAGATCAGGGTAACCGCAAGCAGGGTGGCATTTGGTAGTGAGGTAAATCTGTATTGCTGATCTGATTTCGCGGCAGGGGAAAAAAGCGGCGAGGCGCGTCCTCGCCGCTGCTGAGGTCCGCCTCCAAATCACCTAACGAGGTGAAGAAGGCCAGAAAATGCGAGATAAAGCAACCAGGAAACAGCTCCCCCGATTGCAATACTAAGTGCCCAATGCGCAAATTTCAGTTTGGGCATCCAAGGCTTCAGAAAAGGAAAGAGCATAAGGAACATCGGAATTGCGGCCAGTATAGACGTTGTTTCCAGTGAGAGCCCAAGTAAGCGCCCGACGAGAACACCCATAACCGCAACCAACAACGCTAGTACTAACCAAATGTATCGCACCGTATCCTCTATGTTCCAAAGATTGCGACCAGCGTACAAACCGTGAAAACTCCCGCGCTTCCTCCAACCTGACACGGCACGAATGGTCCTCCGGCGAAAAAGATACTTACGACGCCACATCTAACCGCGACCCCGGCGGAACCCATCGCCGTGCATTTCAGAACCCATCTAACTCTTGGTCTTGAGAAGATTCCTCCGGGCGGGCCACCAAATGGCGCCTGAGGTGTCGTCGCGCTAAAACTGGCTTTCCGAAAGTCCGGCCGTCTGACAGTAGAGAGCATTGGTTGTATGGCGTCGGGATCTTGAAAATCACGAGGGGTTCCCAATTCAAAGTTTGGGTTGCCGTACAGCAGATAGCCTTGGCCTTCGTAGTAAGCGCTCTCATAATAGACATCCCAAGTGTCTGTGGAATCTACATTCAAAGCTACATCGGCAACGTACTGTCCCAAGTAATTCCCGGACGGATCAAATCCATTTAGAATTACCGTCCCCTGCCATTCATCATCGTCATAGAAGGTGGGTATCAAGATCATTTCCACCCCGTACGCCGAGTAATCAGCTTCTTGCGCTTTAAGGCTGACTCTCCGAAAAGGTTTTGCCATCGTGTGCGCGCTATTCAGCGCCGCTGAGCCGCCTGCCGGATCCTGAATCACCGAAACGGCCTCATCAAGCTTTGGTTTATTATGGTTTCGTTTTTCGTTCTTCTCGAACTGGGCGAGCGCAGCGCGGACATTCCTGTTGTATTTCTGAAGGTCCCGAACCCGATTGCCTACTTCAAGACCCCGTTTAACATGGCTTCGCTCCAGCGCGGTGACATCCGGCTTGGCCTTGGCCGAAGTACCGGGCGACATTGGAACAGTAACGGCAAACAATGCGACCGCCAACAATCCGAGAGCGACGTACAAAGTCGATTTTTTCATGAGGTATTCTCCTTGGAAGGGTCCGCTAGCCCGTGAGTCTACTTATTGGGGGATTCCCTGCTCGCGAAGCCATTGCGGAGAGTGAGTTTGGCCGCAGATTATGTCCAAGTGGGGCTAGTCGGTCAAGGAATTTTTCGAGAGGGAGGCGCTGAATAGATTAAATTTACGCCTTATCTAGACTAAAAGATTCTGAGCGGCAACACAGATTTACCCACTACCGCCGATCCGGTACCTTGCCTGCTGGTTCACCCGTCTTACTTTACCACTTCGCCGGGAACAGTTATCGTTTTGCACAGATGGCCAAAGCACTGCAAGTCGAGCATGTTTCCAAGCTGTACCGCATCTACGAGCGGCCAAATGACCGCCTGAAGGAGATGTTGACCCGCGGTCACTGGAAGCGGCATCGCGAGTTCTGGGCGTTGCACAACATCAGTTTCGAGATTGAAGCCGGAACGACGACAGGGATTATCGGGCCTAACGGCAGCGGCAAATCCACGCTGCTCCAAATAATAACGGGCACGCTGGAGCCAACTCACGGCACCGTCTGGCATGAAGGTCGTATCGCCGCTTTGCTTGAACTCGGATCCGGATTCAATAGTGAGTTCACGGGGATTGAAAACATTTTCATGAATGCGGCCATGATGGGATTCTCGCACCGGGAAACGGAAGCATTGCTGCCCGAGATTGAACAGTTTGCTGAGATAGGTCCATTCATCAATCAGCCCGTTAAGACGTATTCAAGCGGAATGTATGTGCGGCTTGCCTTCGCCGTAGCCATAAGCGCCGATCCCCGGATACTTATTGTGGATGAGGCATTGGCTGTAGGTGACGCAGTCTTCCAGCATCGGTGCATGAGACGGCTCAAGGAAATGCAGGAAAGGGGCGTCACGGTTTTCTTTGTCTCTCATGATCTTGGCGCTGTTAGGGCACTCTGCTCGCGCGCGATACTTCTCAACGCCGGCCATGTAGAAGGTGACGGTGAGCCTATCGACGTGCTCAATCGCTACCAAAAGATCATCATGGCTCGCCAGGACGCTTATGCCGCAGATGAATCCGTGACTGCAGATCCCAGGACGGAAGAATCGTTCGTTGAGCAAAACGATAGCACTCCGCCTCGTTACACTTATCGTCACGGCGACGGAAGGGCAGAGATCCTTAGAGTTGAACTGCTTGACGGATTGCGACGACCAGTAGAACTAGTTGAAAGCGGTGAACCGCTCGTAGTTAGTATGCGCTTGCTATTTCATACTGACGTAGAGGATCCGGTTTTCGGTTTCATGATTCGCAACCGTCATGGCATCCATCTATACGGCACAAACACCGCGCTTCAGCATCTCGACCTCGGGCCGCTTAAACGCGGGGCGCTCATCGAAGTAGACTTCGCCTTCAAGTGCTGGTTAGCGCCTGATTCCTATTCAATTGCCGTAGCTTCGCACAGTCCCGATGCCGTCAGCTTTGATTGGCTTGATGGAGCCTATTTCTTCCGCGTGGTTAGTGGAATGCAAATGGAGGGGGTGGCGAATCTCAACGCCACCGTTTCAACGCGCAGGCTTGGGTTTCGGCCCAATCAGTCGGAAGCTGAATCGAAAACAGAAACGTTAAGAGCATGATTGCGAACAACGGAGCGTTGAGACTCTTTTTACAATCAGCTCCTAACTGGAGATTCCTTATCAAAGATAAAGTTAAATCTTTTGGTAATGTAACCTCTCTGCAGAGCTTTACTTAACTTCCAAGCTCCGGCATCAATCACAAAATGTCCCATGGTTGCCCCAAGAAGCGCACCGAACAAGAACTCGGCAAGCCTACCAAACATTGCATGATCTCTTATCACCTGAATCTCTCTTAGTTCGCCCCCGCGGAAAAAAATAAACCCAACCACCAGGACAAAGATCAAAAGCCAGATGATGTTCCTGTACGGTATGGCCCAGGTCTGACCTGCACGCTGCTCATTGGCTGAGATAACAGTCATGAAAATGATGTATTGCAGACCATGCGCTATGGCGTAACTCAGGAATGCGATGTTCACATCGGTTGAAATGAATATCGGGTAAAAGAAGAAGACTGAAGTGAAAAAGAAGAGCGTCTTGAAGAGAGTAGTGTCCCTGTAGAGTTTCAGATAGACAATTAGGCTGAAAACAAATACTCCGGCGAACGCAATAAAGCCTATCTTGTACAAAGAACCAAACACACCGTGGAGATAACTGGGCGCCACTTCCACACCGAGTATTTTGAAGGTACCAAGAATGCCCAGAATAGTGCCGAGGTTGATTGCCAACTTCTCCATCTTGTGGGGCGATTTTCCTGTTTGCGCTATGGAAGCGAAGGCGTATAGCCCGATGTTTTGGCGACCGTAGTGGAATGCCTGCCAAGCCCAGTACATGAGCAGGATGAAGGCCTGCGAAGGTCTGCTCAAGAAGACGAACAGTAGGCCTGTAACAATGGCTAACAGGATCGGAGCATAGATATATCGGAATCTGTGGTTCTTTATGATTCCGGAAAACTCCGGGTCCCTATAAAGGTATAGGGTTGCCGGAACGTGCGCAGTTCCCAGAAACAGAAATACACTTTTTATCGCTGAAAAATTTCCGGCTCCCGAATTCGATGGCGCGAGCAGGATAAAAAATACAAAGGGGATCCAGGTGCTTACCAACAGTGCGAGGAGAAAATACCTTTTGACGGAAGATCTTTGTACGACCTTGCCATCAGAAGATCCTTTCACCTCAAGACTATGCACCGCTGATAAATTTTCCATTCGAGTCGCTCTCGCCACCTCTGAAAACCTGCGGAGAAATCTAACGCCTTGCCCTGCGAAGCGGCAAGCGTGAACAACTCAGCCATCGGTTTTTTTGAGAACCTGACGATAAGTATTCAATGTTGCGGCGGCCGTGCTTTCCCAGGAAAACTCGCGTGCCCGTTGCAGGCCTGCCAGCGAGAGCCGCGCCCTCTCGCCGGAATCTTCTAGCACCCGGACAATGTTGTGCGCGAGACCCCGATGATCCTGGGAATCCACGAAGCAGGCGGCGTTTCCCGCTGTTTCCATGAGGCTGGATATACGGCTCGCGATCACAGGCGCCCCACACGCCATTGCTTCGAGAAGCGGCAATCCGAAGCCCTCGTATAACGAAGGATAGATAAACGCGCGGCACAGCGAATAAACCGCCCGCAGGTCATTGTCGGGAAGGTGTCCTGTGAAGCGCACCCGCTCCCGTATGTTAACGCCCTTCAAATAGGAGAAAAATTCCCCCGTCTGCCATCCTTCCTTCCCAGCAATTACGAGTTGCGGACGCAAGTCGGTAGTTCGGTAGATCTCCTCGAGCGCTCGGACAAGAGTCAATAGATTCTTTCGTGGCTCGATAGTGCCGACAAAGAGTAAAAAGTCGTCCTCGATTTCGAGCCGACTGGTCACAGAAACGATTTCCGAGTGCAGCGCTTGACTAAACGACCGGCGCGCGGCGTGAGGAATGGCGACGACCTTGTCAGGCTTAATGCCTAAGTGTTCACAAACTTCACCTCTTACACTTTCGGATGGCGTAATGATCATTTGCGCTTTACGCGCCATGGTTGGCATCCGGCGAAGCGCCCGCCCTAGCAGATACTGATCATGCGTCTCAGGGTGAAGAATTATGGAGAGGTCATGAATAGTGACGACGCTGGGGCGGCTGGTCCAAAGCGGCACGTCATAGTTTGTCCCATGAAAAAGCTCGACCGGAGCTCGCTTAAGATAGAGAGGTAAACCGATGGGCCACCAGCGCCGGCGAGAAAGCGAGTTAACTTTTGCTTGCGTAAACCCAAGATTAGACGGCGAGGATTCATCATCATCGTCGCGAATGGGCGGGTAGGGAAATGGCGAGATCAGCTCAAACTCATCTTCAGGAGCTATGCGGGCGAGCGCCTGGGCTAACTCAAAAGTGTAGTGCCCCACACCAGTCTTAATCCCTCTTAGTGGGATCCCGTCAAGTCCGACACGCATTAGTCAGCAGCAAACAAGTCGCGACGATTCAGTCGTCAAAAGCTCAAGCTGGAAAGAATTACGGTTAAGAGGATGGGATTCTACGCGGCAGGACATTGCGACCACAAGGTTAGCTTAATAGTGCATTCCTGGCCCTCGGTTGCTTGCCAAACCGTTGGGCCAAAAATTAAAGGCTGATCAGTTGATGACCAGCCTCTAAGTTTCTCGAGTTCCGGGAAGCTCAGGTTAGAACCGGTTGAAGTACTCCGGTGCCTCAATAAAACCGCGCACCATCGTATTCTCCAGGAAAGCCTGGTCGGCCGGCAGGAGGAAGCGGTTGTTATGGAAAATGTAACCACACTGATCGGGGTTTGGGTTCCCTTGACAGCTCTCTGGATCACGCCGGAGGAATCCAAAATACTGCATAGTTACAAACGACGGTTTGTAAAACTTATTGTCTACTTCCGGACTCTCCGCGATCTCCCTCAACACCCTCGCGCGCGTTTTCCCGTTATTCAGGTCGGTGACAAGTTGAGCTTGATTCGGTAGCGCTACTCCCGCGGTATCTACCAGCTTCTGCACGAAGACTTGATTCGACATAGTCGAAGGGTAAAGCGCTTGAATTTCGCTCCGAAGCATCCAGGCGTCGGCAAGAGCCGCTTTCTTGATTTCAGTCTGTGCCGGGTCGTCGTTAGGAGTTGAGATGCTCGCCAGGTCGGCCATGAACTCAGTGTAGTGGGGCCGATCATTTAGAGCCGGATTGTTTTTGGTTGGAAGCTCCGCGGCCGTCATCGGTCTCTGACCAATCGAGACCATGTACAAGTACATCACGTAAGAGCCTTTGTTCTGAAACTCGGGCGAGCGGAAGAAATTGGCTGCCAGCGCGCCTTTCGTAAACTTGACACACTCAACATCGTTGTTGCATCCGTTTAGAATATTCAAATAGAACTGAAGCCCGTCGTCTGGGGTTCCGTAAACACCATCTGCTCCAGCGTCCGGGAAGCGTCTCAGGAAATCGATATACTGCTGCTGAATAAAGAAATCGTGATCGGCGATTGTAATCGGGGTCGTGGTGCCCGGACGGAAACGCAGTGGCTTTACTTTGATTGTGCCGTAGAAAAGCTCCGAGGGTAAGCCGGGGGTCTCAGTCACAATTCTCAGGGTCGGTGCAGGGTCCTGCGCCAGCACGCTAGCGGCAATTAACGCCGTCAAAAAGAGGGATACTACAAACTTCTTCATGTTGTTTACTCCGATAATAACGGGGAGGCCGGTTTCTACCAGGGGCAGCTTCCAGAACGCCCGTAAAATATAACTTTTCAGTGAGGTGTTGTCAAAGTTCACTTCCAGGTTTTTTCGCCTATTTCCACACGGATCCAAGCCGTTTCTTACTTCAAAATGACCTGTAGCCACCGAGCGACTACCTTGTCCAGGTCCAGGACATTTCTAACGTAATTCGATGCGTTCTGGGAGATGGCTATTCTCAGACTGCGATCCCATAGCATGGTGCGCAGGTACTCGTAAAGCACGTCAGCCTGATTACCATCGTGTACGACTTTCCAGCATACTTTGTCAGGAAACTCCCGATATTGATTGATGTCACTGACGATCGTCGGCTTCGCGGCGGCTAGAGCATGCATCAACGTCCCCGACGCCTCACCCATTGAGGGGTTCCTCAAATTCACGACTATATCTGATGCAAAAATGGCGCTAAAGTATTCCTGTTCCTCCAAATATCCAGTGAAAATTATGTCCTCGCGATGCTTGCCGGACCGTATCTCCGACACCACCGGCTCAACATCCGGGGCAGGCTCCCCAGCGAAGACCATTTGCACCGGATAGCCGTCCTCTATCAGCCTCTTCACCACCTGAATTTGGAGATTCGGCAACTTGTTGCTGTTGATGAACCCTAGACACGATAAGACGAAATGACCAGGCCTAATGGCGAACTTATTCTTGAAATTCTTGATCTGTTCAGGCGTCGGCCGGCAGTTGAGTTTGGCGAAGTGGGGAATGACTTCGATGTGTCTGCCGTCAGCAAACTGATCCCTGACCCATCTATGGTGAACGATGGCTTTCCGGCTTCGGTTTACCACGGCGTGCGACATCGGGGATGTAACAGTCGCCGGGATCAGCCGGTGGAGTAAGCCCTGGAGCCCCTTATTCCCTTCCTCATCGTCCCCATTGGCTAAGGCCCACCGATAGAATTGATCGTCTGACTTATGGTGGAAAGCTTCACGCATAAAGGCGCGAAGATTGTAATCATGCAGGACTACAGTGCCGGGGAAATTCCATGCAAGCTTATAAATCTCTTTGTGAAATACGCTATTGTTCCCAAGGTGGTAAATCACTTCATCATAACTCTTGAAGCGTTTTGCAAAATCGCCTAGCGGGAAAGTGTCGAATTGATCCTGGAGCTCCATCGACGGAGGTTGGTGGTCGTAGTAGAGATCGATATCAAGGTGAGAACTGAGTGTTTGGATCAGCCAGTAACTGTAGTTGGCAATGCCGCTTCTTTGTGGAGGAAACGGGGAGACCCAGGCGACTTTAGGCGGATTGTTTGGCATCGCCTTCAATCCCCCAGCTTAAAAAAGACTAGATTTCCTTTACGACTAACTAAAGGCGGCGTACCGAGAAAACTCGTGAGCTCGCCTTCCAATTGCGCTCCACCGTCTGCGTATCCATCGCGATTCACATAGATACCCATAAAGCCGGCGCGGGATATTTCCTCCACTAACTCGGTCACCGGTTTTGCCGCCACCGACCGCTGCCAGAGATCTGCCGAGTCGCCATTTATCGCGCCGTAACTCCAGCGTAGAGACTTTGAATGCAGGTAGGCTTTGAACAGGTCGTGGTCAAACATCTTGTGTAGAGGCGGACTCTCCGGGAATGGCATGTAAGGCAACTGAAAGATCATTGCGCCTGCGGGCAGCGAAGCCTCTATGTCGCCGACAAATTCTCGGTCACTCTGATATTCATTTTTTATGTTGTCGTACTCGGGAACAAAAAAGAATGTCGTGCTCGTCTGGTCGTATACGCCCGCTACCAACACAAACCCCAACATTAGAATAAAGCCGAGCTGCGTTTTGCGGGCCTTGAGACGTTTGTAGAAAACATCCAGTGTTTGTGCGACTGCCACGAGGCAGAAAAAAGCAATAAAGACAGAGATCCTGTTGTAGGCCCTTATCTGTGGTGAGATCAATAAAGCGAACAAGACGCCAAAGCCGCCAATAGTGGCCAGCAACAGCGCTGACAAATTAAGGATGCTCAGGTCATTAAGAATTGGAAACGCTGCTGTTCTATAAAAAAGCGCAAAGAGTAAGATCATGAACCCAACGCTTCCAACCACTCCTAAAGAAGCAGTGTCGTTTTCGTTAACCAACGGGCCCAGGTTGTAGCGGTATTTCAATTGACCAAGCGACGGCAATCTATGCCCGCCGATGGGCAATAGAAGCTGAGTTATTTTCAAACCCATGATTTCAGCGTCCACAACACTTCGCGCGCCTGTAGAAGAAGTTCCGTGGGCACGCTGGTACTGGATAAGCGGCAGGTAATTTATAAGAACCACGACGGACATGAAGCCTATCAAGATACCGGGGAGCATCAATGCGTAGATACTTCTGCGATAAACTGCGGCCGTGACTCCGGCAATGAGCAGCAGGAAACAAGAGAAAAAAGGGTAGTAGATGCCACAAGACCCCAGCATCGCACAGACGGCAATGCTGAAAATGGATTTGCGGCTCTTTAAATCCAACTTGGGCCAACGCGTATTATCCCTCTGCACGATCAAGAACTGCTCGCCGGAGCAAATCCAGAGAACCACCAATATCATCAGCGGGAGTAGATAATAGGCAGCTAGAAAAAGGTGATAGCTACGGAAGAAGTGATATGGCAAAAAGGCGTAGAGCAAACTCGCCAGGAGGGCCACAGGATAAGAGAACCGGAGGTATCTCAATACATACAATGAGCTGATGACCGTTAAGGGAAAGGTGAGCAGGTAAAACAGATTTAGCGTGCTTGCATGATCGGCAGTGAACCACGAGATAAGCTTGATTAATAAAAAATGGAAATTCTCTATGGCGGGATAAGCCTCATATTTTAAGCCGCTCGGTGCACCAAGATGAGGATTATGTAACCACCATCCCTGTTCAATCGCGCCCTTCGTGCCCACGCTGTACAGCAGGGCATCACCGAAGTATGCGAATGGCGTTTTGAAATCCGCCCGCCATAACTTCATTACGCAGGTAAGAATCAACAAGCATAGAAGAACAGCTCCAGCGTATTCGAATACTGTTTTCAGCTTGCCTTTCACACGTCCTCTTTCAGAAATCTTCCGAAACAAAGATTTTGTAACGTTCCCGGGCCCTGCGACTCAAACGACTTCAACCTCAATTCGCACCGTAGGCGATCCGTTATGCTCAAACCAGCAAACAGCCTCGCTCACCAGATCACATTGCAGGATATATTTTCCAGTTGAAGGCATCGGAACCTCGGCTGTAATCTCAACGATTTCGCCCGGGAGAATTTCACGTCCCTCCCCGGGCGTCAGATCCTGTCGAAAATAATCCAGATCGATCAGTATTCCTTTCTCATCGAATAGGTGAACGCCGAAATGGACCGCTCCAACCCGAGCAGTGGTAGGAAGCCAGACGTTTAAGCCATTGTTTTTCGCCACCGCTTTGATATGCAGCGGCGTCCCTGCGGCGATTTGTTTAGTTTCGAACTCGATTTGTAGTTCGGCCATCAACCCATCTCGCTGGCGGCTGTCTGCCGGGCCTGAGGATTCACCCTTATATAAAAAGAACACGCGCCGATGCTTCATCTGTTCGCGCGTTTCCATAAGGTAATTCTCGCCTGCGTTCTCTCCGCTCAAATACGAATCAAACTCTTCGAGAGGAAGCATGAAGGTGTTTGGATTAAAGACCGCCAATTTAATTTCTGTAAATCCCGCCTTCTGCGCCTGCTCCCAGATTTCAATTACGTTGATATCATTCTCAATTACCCGATTGGTCCGCATCTCATATTGTGACTGAGCTGCCTTCGAATGCTCGGGACCGGGTTCAGAAAAGCCGGCGACACCACCCTGCCTGAGCACGCGTCCCAATTCTTTAATCACCTGCGCGGGGTTCGATACATGGTGAAACGCGTCCCAGCAGCTAATGCGATCGACGCTTTCATCGGGCAGATCGAGTGTGTGACCATCGAACTGTAAAAACCGCGGGGCAGGTTGATCGCCGATCAGCGGCTGTCGTTTATATAACTCCCGGCCGATTCGAAGCGCAGACGGAGCAACATCCTGTGCGATCACCTCGAGACCCAACTGGCTAAGAAAACGTGAGGTCCAACACGATCCCGCGCCGAAGTCTAAAATCGTCATGCCCGGCAGCAATTTCAAGCCTTGCACAACCTGGGCGAAGCAAATAAGCAACTCCGGGGTTTCCTGGATGGCTGCGAAAGGCTTTGAATGAAGATAGTCCCAATTGTTCAGTCGCGCGAAAAAATCCTCTGCTGTTTGGCACAACTCCTCAACGCTCAGATCTTCCATGAGCTTGCGCACATCAATCAACGTTGCGTCAGTGACTTGATTACTCATGATCGTTATTAATGCGTCGTCCTACTCTCCGTTCACCGTCTTGCAGTATCGGCGAAGGCTTTGAGAGTGGCGCGGGCTGTCTTCTGCCACGAATAAGTTTTCGAGTATTCATGTCTTCTTACCCGAGACATATAGTCCATCGGTTCACTTAGGACCTTATAGAGGCTATCAGCCATTTCCTCAACATTGTAAGGATCAAAATAGTGCGCCAGCTCTCCACCTACTTCGGGCAATGATGAGCTGTTTGAGCAGGCCGCAGGAAGACCGCAGGCTAAACCTTCCAACAAAGGAAGTCCGAAACCTTCGTATAAAGATGGAAAAAACAGGCAACGCGCCTTCTGATACAACTCGACAAGAGCGGCATCACTTACGAAACCGGTAAGCTTAACGTTACCATTCAAACCTAAACGCTTCGCCCGACTGAGCAAACCATCCTTCGAGGCGCCATCGAGAAGGCATACGATCCACAACTGTGTCGCACGTATTCTTTCGTCATCTCCGTAGCGCTTCTGTAACGCTGCAAAAGCTTCAACCGCCCGATCCATGTTCTTCCTGGGATCGAATCCGCCTGGGTAAAGCACGTATTCAATCGGCGATAAAACCTTCGGAAACGGGTATGGACGGAACGACGTGTCGACGGCCAGCGGTGTGACAACATGCATTCTGTCTTCCACATTGAGCATGCCAATGACGTCGGATTTAGTGTGCTGCGAGATATGAAGATAAAGATCGTAGTCTGCTTCCAGTTGTTTTAGTTTCTGACGA
>Ga0190272_10001275_pt1 | contig 12138 bp, 8 predicted proteins | sample Popmic504T_FD_133746 | JGI IMG/M metagenome (GOLD analysis project Ga0190272, IMG submission 133746) | Populus adjacent soil microbial communities from riparian zone of Shoshone River, Wyoming, USA - 504 T | ecosystem: Environmental > Terrestrial > Soil > Riparian zone | place: USA: Wyoming...
CCATCGAAATCGCCGGGGCGGGGCAGATCGGTCGTTTCGCCATGGAGAATTTGATGATAGCTATTGTCCGACCACACTATCTTCCACGCGCCGTCACGGTAAACCGCCACGTTGGTTTTGCCGTCGCCATCGTAATCGGCTGGAACCAGCACATCCGTCGGCAGGCCCCAGTGGATCGAGGTTGCGCCGGATGTCGATCTGAGCAGGTTCCAGTTGGAATTCGACGGGCGGAAACCCGAGATATCGGCCTTGCCATCGCCGTCAAAATCGAAGCGCACGGTCTCGGCCCGTTCCCCGCCTTTGAGGCGAATGGCGACCTGGCGCATATAATTCCCGCCGGCGGCGACGATCTTCCCATTATTTTGCAGCCTGATGCTTGAGCAACTGCCGTTTACCGGAGCGATCATCCCTCCATTGCCGAACGAAAGGTCGGGTGAACCGTTGGGATAATACCGGGTAACGGTCAGTTTACCGGCGGTGGCGGGGGATTGGGATACCCCGCACGCGAGTATTTTACCGTTTGGCGTAAGTGCGACGTCCGCGGCGCGGTCATCCGTATTGAAATCGGAAAAAACTATACCGTTCGTGCCGAAAGTTGCGTCCAGAGAACCATTCGGATTATGTCTGGTAATAACAAAGTCCACATTGAGGGGTTCATCGGTCCAGGCCCAGCCGGCCGCCAACATCTTCCCGTCCGGCTGGAGTTTTATGGAGTAGGCTATGGCATGTTTGTTTTCCGGCATGATCGTTTGCACTTTGCCCCGCCGGCCGAATGAAAGATCCGTAGATCCGTTCGGCAAAAGTCTTATCAGCGTGACAGTTAAGCCGATATTTCCGAGTAAAACGATCTTTCCGTCGGGCTGCAGGGCAGCGGAAAAGGCGTTTCCGTTACCTGCGAAGGTGGCTACTACTTTTCCTCCCTGTCCGAAAGAAGTATCCAGCGTGCCATCGTTGTTGTATTGCGCCGCGGCAAAATAGATGTTGGTAAGATCCGGTTGGTACGAGCCGACCACGATGATCTTACCGTCAGGGCGGAGCAAGACCTCGTTTCCGTTGCTGCTGTATTCCACCGGGCCGTAAGATCCTTTTACGATACCGGTACCGTTAAATGAGGGGTCCAGGGTCTGGTCGGGATTACATCGAACGATAAGATATCTGTTCACAAAGGGAGGGCCCGTTATTTGGTATTCGGAGCCGCCTACCAGAAGTTTCCCATCGGGCTGCAGTGCTGTCGAATTATAAGAGCCTCTGAAGGACGGAAGGCTTCTACAGGCGTCATCGGCCAACATCCCCGTTGCAGCAGCGCCCGGAAAAAATCTCTCCAGGGTTGGCCTGACATTGCGGCCCTTTGGGCTGAACGATGCTGCCCCAGCGAAAAAAATGCTGCCGTCAGGCATTATCTCGACAGACCTTACCCCGGTGCCCTCCGTTCCGAACGCGGGCTCATATATGCCGAAAATCGGGTCCAGGTCGGTGGGAAGAGCAAATGCTTGCAAAAAACCGCCGAAGGTTAAAACACACGCTATTAAGCTATATCGTAATGACCGTAAACCAGCACTTGTCGTTCTGAACAAAACCGCGATATTGAAGTCATCCGCGGTTTCAAACACACCGGTTATCATGCCCATCTGACCAAAGGCTCGTATTCAGAGTGCCGTCGGAATTACACCTGACGAGCAGGAACCCGGGAGGTGCGCCGTTTACCCGGGGATTACGGTAAAAACACCGAGGCCAGTGGACGATCTCCCGCCTGACAGAATTGCATCTGGGTTGACGAGGTTGCGCTGAAACGGATGTACCATGTGCTGTCCGAGGGCCTGAAATACGCGAGGTCCGCTTTTTTGTCGCCGTTATAATCGGCCGCCGCCGGGATGTCTCCGATCGTGCCCCACTCGGTCGAGACGACCTGACCCGTCGAAGAAAGCCTCCGGTGCCAATAACCGTTCTGGTCGTTAAAAACCGCCATATCGGTCTTTTTGTCCCCGTCGAAATCCTCCGGGACCGGCGTATCTCCCGGTATCCCGAACGGGACCGCGATATACCGGCCCGTTGTACTTTCCAGGTAGAGCCAGTTCGAATTCGACTGCCGGTACAACGCGATGTCAGATTTTTTATCGCCGTCAAAATCCGCGATAATCGGGAAATCGGTGCTTATCCCAAAATGGAGCCCCATTAACTGCCCGTTTGAGCTGTTTAGCCAGTACCAGTTGCCGTTCGAGGGACGGTAAACGGCAACGTCCGAAATGCCGTCGCCGTCAAAATCACCGGGGCGCGGTATGTCGCCCGTTTGCCCGAAAACGATATTGTGGTATGTCTGGTCGTACCAAACTATCTTCCATGCGCCGTCTCGAAAAACCGCGATATTGGTCTTTCCGTCGCCGTCGAAATCCGCCGGGACAAGGGTATCGGTAGGCAGGCCCCAGTGGGTAGACGACGTCGATCCAAACTCCGAGATCAACAACCTCCAGGTTGAGTCAGACGGTCTGAAACAGGAAACATCGCTCATTCCATCACCATCAAAGTCGAAGCTGTCGAGAGGGTTGCCGAGCCTGAACGCGACATGCGAAGCCACAGTGGTTCCCCCGGCGACCAGTATCTTCCCCTGCTGAAGCCGCACCACGGCGCCGACCTTTGCTACCGGATAAGGAAGGGGAACCCCCTGGTTGTTCTGCGTGGTCCGAAAATTCCAGGTTACATCTCTCAGGCCGTTTGCATAATAACGATAGACCAGAAACCGCTGGTAGGGCCCGGTGGCGATCCGGCCTACCAAAACGATCTTTCCGTCCTGCTGTATCAAAACATCCCCGCCCACTATGTCGGCACCTTCGGCTTCCTGGATAACCGGGAAGGACTGGTCACGCGTGCCGTTCGAGTTATAGCGGGCGATAACATACTTGGACTCCGACAGCGTCATCCCAGCGATGTAACCCGTCGCGACGATCTTTCCATCCGGCTGGAGTTTCATGGACTTAAGCTCGCAATAACCCCCGAAAATTTGGAATGATATCCCGCCGTTTCCGAATGAAGTATCGAGCGCGCCGTCCGGAAGCAGTCTTACCAACGTGAAATTCGATAACCCCCCTAAAAGTATTTTCCCGTCAGGCTGCAATAGGGCGGAGTCCACATGGCGCCCGCCGGGAATGAAGATCTTACCGAGAGTGCCGAACGACGCGTCCGGTGATCCGTCCGGATTGTATTGTGCCGCCGCAAAAATTTCTACATTGGCTTTAGAGCTGCCGGCGACTATTATTTTTCCATCGGGTCTTAGCAGGATCTCGTCCGCATAACTAAGTTTCGAACGGCGTTCCCAAGCGTCGTTTATCAGGCCGGTACCGTTAAAGGATGTATCCACGGTACCGTCAGGATTACAACGCATGACAAGATATCTGGAACCCGTATCGCCTCGGCTGAATGCAGTACCGGCGATTAATATTTTGCCGTCAGCCTGCACCGCGACCGACTCAAATTCGCCGGTAAACGGGAAAATAATACCCTGTCCGTTCCCGAACGATGGATCGGGCGTGCCGTTGGGCAAAAGCTTTTCGATGGTAGGAAAGCGGTTATGGCGATGTGGGCCGTCGCTGGAATAACCCACGAGCACGATCCGCTCATTCGGCATAACAGCCATCGACCTGATGGTTGAATTATTTACACCCGTAGGAAAGTTGTATACGCCGTTAATACCGAAGTTGGTATCCATCTCCCACGCGCCGGCTGCGGCGGTGGAAAAGAGGGCGGCAAAAATGAGGCCGATAACCAGGAACCGTTTCCAATAGTTTAATACCGTGTATTTCATATCAGATAGATCTTTAACGACCTTGCGGGAGGTAAAAATGACCAATTAAAAATCCACTATATACCAAAAAAAGGTAAATAGCGGACTTTTAATAATATTTAATGTTTTTGGCCGTTTTGAGGCGAAAACGTCCATTTTTCAGGTCATTTTCTCCTAATCGGGGGCTTTGGTTTTACCGGCGAACACCTCTTGATGGTCCAGGTAATGGTGATCGTTTCCTTACCGTCGTCCTCTTCGGCGGAAAAACTCTTGCCTACCGCGCGCGGAAGCTTTTTAGGCTCTCTTTTGGATTGCGGAGGATTTTTTTTCATTTCCTCGTAAGTCTTTTGATTCAAAGCTTTTGCTTTATCTTTAAGCTTCGCGAACTCCGTTTTGGACGCCGCGACGAGCGATTCATAAAAATTGACGGCCTGGGCTTCGAGCGCGGCTTCGATATCTTCGGCTTCGCTCCCGGCTACTTTTTTCAGCATCGGCGAAAACGCGACATTTTGACCGCTTTTTCTGTACTGGCGGAAAATTTCGGACGGTTCGCTTGTTTCCAGCGAATATCTGATACCACCGGCCGGTGTCGGAACTGGTTTCCCGTTTTGGGCGGCGAGAGGTAGAGCGTTTATAAGAACGCCGATCATTAGTAGGAAACTGAGGAAAGATTTGGTTACGCGCATGTTAGTATTAAAGCCTCCACACATAACGCGTCGAACCGGGGCGAAAAATTCGCTTAGTACAGAATTAAATTAAGCGGTCCTACTTCAAAAGAACCAGGTGCAGGTTTGCACAAAGATCGGCATTCAAACCGAAGGCGGCCGGGGCTGCGGCTAAGCAGCTTGCGACGCGCCTGTTACGTTTGCGGTTTAAAATACACACCTATATAGAACGACAATTATGCTTTAGCAGATAAAGCAAAGGTCTTTCAAAAAAGGAGATAGAAAATGAACTTTAAAGCTTCGACCGTCAGGATTCTTTTTACAATTCTGGCGACTTTAATATTGCCTGCGCTGGCGTCGGCGCAAAAATCGGGTTACGTGTGGGCAAACGAGCCCGCGAGCGCGAGCTATACACCAAGCGCGGCGTATTCGTTCAACTCGGCGGGAGGCGGGATTAGCATTTCGCGTAGCAGCGTCGGAACCTATGCCGTCCGGTTCTCAGGACTCGGCGGAGGTGGGGGTGGTAACGTTCTCGTTACGTCTTACGGCGGCGGAAGCGAAACTTGTAAAGTGGCAAGCTGGGGTTCCGGCGGGGCCGATTTTACTGCTAACGTGCGTTGTTTTAACGCTGGCGGCGCTGCCATAGACACTATGTATACAGTGCGGGTGGTTATGAACAATCCCGCCGCCGCTGCTCATGGGAACGGCTACGCCTGGGCGGATAACCCGACGGGCGCCAGCTACACGCCAAATGCTACGTATTCGTTCAATTCGTCCGGGGGGCCGATCAGCATTACAAGGAGCGGGGTCGGGACCTACACGGTAAAATTCTCGGGGCTTGGCGGAAACGGGGCAGGCGGAAATGTGCAGGTGACGGCTTACGGCGCCGACGCCGATACATGCAAAGTCGCGAGTTGGGCTTTTGCCCCTACTGATTTTACCGCTAACGTGCGCTGCTTTAGGGGCGGGGCTCCGGTCGATACCCGGTACTCTATTAATGTTGTCCGGTAAGAAGTGGGATCATGAAAAATACCAGGGGAATAGGCAGATACTCTGTATTTGCAATAATTACCGGTACTTTTCTAATCTACTTTCTTAAGTGTTCAATTGGCAAATTGAACACGTTGAACGCATTGAACGCCTTGAACACCTTGAACACCTTGAACGCGGTGAACAGGCTGAACATGTGAACGCTTTGAACGTAAAACGCAAAAAAAAGGCAGGCCCGCGCCTGCCTTTTTTTTTGAGAATGGAGACCCATTTAGATCGAAGCGGCAATAGCAGCGTCGAATATCTCGAGCGCGACATCCGCGTTCTCGCGGCTTAAGATCAAGGGCGGCGACCACCGGATAGTGCTCGTTCCGCAGCCCAGGATGATCAGACCGCGCTCGAAACAGGCCATTTCGATACGGTCGCGCAGTTCAGGGTCGGCCTTTAGCGTCTCGCGATCGGTAACGAACTCGACCCCGAGCATCATTCCCAACCCCCGCACATCCCCTATACAGTCGTATTTGTCCTGGAGCCGCCTCAGGCCGTCTTCGAGATATTTGCCGACCGTCGCGGCATTATCGACCAGGCCGCCTTCCAGCAGCTCGATAGTCTTTAATGCGGCCTCAAGGCAGACAGGGTTGCCGCCAAAGGTCGATGCGTGGGCACCCTTGTGCCAATCCATGATGTCCGCGCGGGCAACACAGGCCCCTACGGGCAAGCCGGAGCCGATCCCTTTCGCGAGACACATAATATCCGCCTTGACGCCTTCATGATGGTCCAACGCAAACATCTTGCCCGTCCGTCCCATACCGGATTGCACCTCGTCGACGATGAGCATTATCCCGTGCTGGTCGCAGATGCGGCGAAGTTCCTTTATAAAGGCGGTTGGCGCGGGTATATAACCCCCTTCGCCCTGGACGACCTCAAGGACGATCCCGGCGACCTCTTCAGGCGGCGTCGTGGTCTGGAAGAGACGGTTCTCGATCCAGGCGATGCAATCGCGCGTGACGGTTGCTTCGTCAGCCGGTTGATCGGTGGCGAAGTGGCGAAACTTATTCGGATAGGGAACATGGACGACGTCGAGCGCCTGGCGCATGAACCCGAGCCGCTGGGCGCGCTTTGAAGAGGTGAGCGACAGCGCGCCGAGCGTGCGGCCGTGGAACGAGCTAAAAAACGAGATGAACTTTTGCCGGCGCGTGTGATACATCGCTAGTTTTAAAGCGGTCTCGACCGCTTCGGCCCCGCTGTTGGCGAAGTGCGTTTTTGTATCGCCCTCGATCGGGCATATCTCGCTCAGCTTTTGCCCGAGCTCGGGCATCTGGCGGTAGTAAAAATCGGTGCCGCACATATGTATGAGGGTCGAGGCCTGGTCGGTAATGGCCTTGACGATCTCGGGGTGGCAATGGCCGGTCGAGCAGACGGCCACGCCGGCGTTGCAGTCGAGAAAAACATTTCCGTCGGCATCCTCGAGCCAAACGCCGTAGCCTTTCTCGGCGACGAGTTTATAGTCAGGACGCGGGTAAGATGGGGTAACGTATTTCTGGTCGGCTTCGATGATAGCGCGCGCTTTCGGGCCGGGAAGCTCGGTTTTGATAACCGGTTTTTGTAATTCCTGAGTCGGGGTCATAGATTTCTCCTTAAATTATCGGTTGAGCGTCTTAAGAACGCTTTAATGTGTCTGTGTAACCGGCGGTCGGAAACCGCCTCTAAACGCGGGGTTGAGGAGAAAATTTAATCGCCGCCGAACAAGTCTGCGCGTTGTATCCCGGGACGGAGTTTTGCGATGGAGCGCGATGTCATGATTACAGACAATATAACAGAAGGTCGGGTGAGATTTCAAAATCTTGTGAATAATAACGCATTTGCGTTATGATTACCGGCGCGGCCTTTTCTCTTGCCATTCGAGCGTGAGTGATCCGCCCACCTTCAGCGTTTCCCAAATGGCGCTGACGGCGTCGAACCGGCGGCAAACACGCAATATATCCTCTTCAGTATAACCCTTGACGGCACTAGCATCTTCCGGGTGATCGCCGGTCCAGGTTCGACAGGCCAGATTCACGAGCCGTTCGGACAGGTCGGCATCGCCGCGGCTGGCTGCCGCGATACGGTCGCCTGTTCTCGTTTTTCTTCCGGCCTTTTTGCCGCCTTCAACGGGCCGGAATGTTCCGGCATGACCGCCCGCCGCCAGCTGTCCGAACACGCCGCCTTTAATGCCCAACTCGTTCTCCACTATAAAATGCGCCATGTCGTGCGGCAATTTCGGGTCGTAACCGGGCGCGGGGTCCATTACGGCCGGGATAACGCCCGGGCCCTCGACCGAAACGCGATAGCGCCGTTCACCGGTCCTTGTAAAGGTGACCTTCATGCCTATATTTTATCACCTCGCGGGGCTTTGTTTGAGACACGAAATGGAGTGCCCACTTTCCATCAGTGTGTTGCGCGGTTCGGGCGCCGGTGAGATAGAATCGAAATTATGCAAAGCCCGAAAAAACATACCAATCACCTGATAAACGAAACCAGCCCGTATCTGCTGCAGCATGCCCACAATCCCGTAGACTGGTACCCGTGGGGCGAAGAGGCCTTTGCGAAGGCGAAAGCCGAGGATAAACCGGTGCTGGTAAGCATCGGCTATTCGGCGTGCCATTGGTGCCATGTGATGGAGCACGAATCCTTTGAAGACGAAGAAACCGCGCGCGTGATGAACGAGCATTTCGTCAATATCAAGGTGGACATGGAAGAGCGTCCGGACGTCGACCAGATCTACATGACCTTTGTGCAGCTGACCACCGGGCGGGGCGGATGGCCTATGAACGTCTTCATGACGGCGGACAAGCTTCCTTTTTTCGGCGGCACCTACTTTCCGCCGGTCAGCCGGTATAATATGCCCGGCTTCATGCAGATCCTCGTAAGCGTGGCCGAAGCCTACCGCGACAAGCGAGATGAGCTTATGCATTCGGCAAACGATATTCTGGGCGAGATGCGCAGGGTAGGCTTATCCGAATTCTCGCCGGTAGGATTGTCCGTTGAGCAGCTCGATACCGCTTTTAACAGTTTTGCGCGCACCTTCGACGCGGTAAACGGCGGGTTTGGCGGCGCTCCGAAGTTCCCGCCTTCGATGTCGCTCGAGTTTCTTCTGCGATATTACAAGCGGACCGGCAACGAGAATGCGCTGGATATAGTAAAAAAGACGGCGGGAAAAATGGCGTACGGCGGCATCTGCGACCAGCTCGGCGGCGGGTTTCATCGCTATGCGGTCGATTCTATATGGCTGGTGCCGCACTTTGAAAAGATGCTTTATGACAATGCCCAGCTTATCCGCGTTTACCTGCACCTCTATCAGATCACAAAAGACGAGCTTTACAAGCGGGTCGCGGGCGAGACGCTTGCGTACGTGATGCGCGAAATGCTGGACGAAACCGGCGCGTTTTATTCTACGCAGGACGCCGATAGCGAGGGCGTCGAGGGCAAGTTCTTTGTCTGGACGCCGGAAGAGATTGAAGAGATACTCGGCGAAAAAGACGCGCAGATCTTTAGCTTTTTTTACGATGTCTCGGAAGAAGGGAACTTCGAAGAGAAGAATATCCTGAATATAAAGGTCTCGGCGGCCGAGACCGCGAAGCTTTTTAAGCTTACGGAAGACGAGTTGAATGAGATATTGAGCAGGGGCCGGAAACGTCTTTTTGCGGAGCGTGAAAAACGCATCAAGCCGTTTCGTGACGAAAAGGTCCTGACGGCGTGGAATGGGTTGATGCTGGCGGCGTTTGCCGAAGCCGCGGCCGTGCTGGAACGCGAGGACCTCCTGAATGTTGCAAGGCGAAATGCGGATTTCGTTTTGGAAAATTTGCAGAAGGACGGCCGGCTTTTACGGACCTGGAAGGACGGCGAGGCGAAGTTGAACGCCTATCTCGAAGATTATGCGAATTTTGCCGACGGCCTTTTAGAGCTATACCAGGCCTCGGGCGAGACGAAGTACTTAAAGGAAGCGAAACGCCTGGCGGATGTTATGGTCACGGAGTTTTGGGACGAGGAGAGGGGAGGATTTTTCTTTACGTCGAACGATCACGAGGAACTTCTGGTCCGGACGAAGGATTATACCGACAATGCATCACCCTCGGGGAATTCAGCGGCTGCGGATGTCTTCCTGAAACTGGCTAAACTCGTCGGAGACGAGCGGTACGAGAGATTCGCGGTGACCGTGCTCAGGTTGACCGCTCCGCAGATCGGACGCTATCCGCAGGGATTCGGCAGGGCCCTGTCGGCTATCGAGTTTTATATAAGTAAGGTAAAGGAGATAGTTATCATCGGGAAAAAGGGCAGCGACCTGGAGAAAGAGATCTTCCGGGAGTTCCTGCCCGGCAAGGTAGTCGTGTTGAGTGAGAACGCGCAGGCCGATGCGGAATTTATCCCGCTTCTGCAGGGCCGCGGGATGATCGACGGAAAGCCGACTGCGTATGTCTGCGAGGATTTCGTATGCCAACGGCCCGTGACGGCCGTCGATGAATTGAAGGGCCAGTTAGACGACGCGCCAAATACAATGTAAAAATAAAAGCGCGCTATCCGAAGACAGCGCGCTTTTAATATTAAACTCAACGTTCGAACTATTTGTTCGTGTTGCTGTTCATCGGTTTCGGCGCATTGGTGTTACCAGTCGTCGGCGCGGTGTTCGTGTTGCCTGTGTTTGCCGGAGCCAGCGTGGCGGCCGGAGTCGGGGTGCTAAGGTTAGCAGGTTTGGTGTTGCCGTTGTTAGCATTGGGGGCGGTTCCGCCGTCGCAGGCCATTCCCAAAGCACCAAATACTAAAACTGTTGAAAGTGCAATAACTTTTTTCATTTAATTAAATTCTCCTGTCTTCTTCAAAGATTAAAATTTTACTTTATTTTACCTAAGACTGTTTTGACGCAGCCTTGTCCCAAAATCTTTCTAATTTTATTGGAACATTGGACAATATAAACAGCAAACTTCATATAGTCAACCCAAAAAGTTAAAAAAAAAATTACTTTTTAAAGATTTTTCGAAATAATTTTCCGCGGATTTTCCCTATTTTGGATGTCAAAGTTACATTTCCGGAGCAGCCAATTAAATTATTGACGATATACGCGCCAAAACGGTATCTTAATAGAGGGTATTTATTCACCCGCACCTTACTCCTTCGGAAACGCCGTATCCTCCCTCGAATCTAATGAAAGCCTTAAACAAACATAAAATTTCCCGCAAATATTCTTATGGTTTCGGACAGTTAGCGCTAACCATTTTGTCCCTGTTCGCCCTGGCGGCCACTTTTTTTCTTGCGGTTTCGGATTTTAGTTTTAATACAAAGGTCGTTAGTTTCGCGGGAATTCTTCTAATTTATCTAGGGGTCTGCATTTCATTTTATTTTCGGCAAACCGACCTCGACGGCGCCGAGGGCCCGGTGCCCGATAGCGAAGATGACGCGGCGGAATCCGAGATCGAAAACCGGCTGTTCGCGCTGGAGGAGGCCAACCGCTATTTCGGGACCTCATTAAAACCGGCTGATATGTTCAGGCTGGTGGCGAGCCGGGTAAAAGAATTGGTGCCGTTTGCCGCGTGCGTGCTTCTATATATCGATGAGAGAACTCTCGATCTGAAAGCGGCATATTCCGACGGGGATAATTCGGAGCTACTTAAGGACCCGTCAATAAGTTATGGCAAGGGAATAGCCGGCAAGGCCGCTGTCAGCCGGAAGCCGCAAATTGACGAGGGCCTTCTAATAGAAAGAAGCGTTGCGCCGGCCGCCGCTCTTGAAACATTCGGCTCGGTGATAGCCGTACCCCTTTTCAAGGGCCTCGAAGTTTTCGGCGTCCTGCAGCTCTACTCGAATAAAGGTCAAAAATTCGAAGAAAATACGCTATCCATACTCGAAGCTATCAGCGAACGGGCCGCGCCTCTCTTTTTGAGCTCGCAGGCTTTCGAGCGCACGCTCTCGAATGCAATGACCGACTCATTGACCAATTTGCCCAACGAACGCGCTTTTTATTTGCTGCTCGAGAACCAGGTTGCCGAATCGCAGCGCTACCGCGACGAGCGGCCGCTGACGATCCTGGCGATCGACGTCAGAAATTTCGCCGAGCTAAATCAGCAGTTCGGACATGCGACCGGCGACCGGATGCTTTCATTCGCCTCTGAAATAATAAAAGGCCAGCTGCGCAAAATGGATTTTCTCGCGCGGTCGATGAGCGATGAGTTCCTGGCGGTCCTTCCGACGGCGGCGGAAAAGGTGGCAATCGAGATCATCGAGAGGATCGAGCGGGTACTGGTCACCACGCCCTTTGAGATCTCCGACAAGGAATATACAAATATCCAATTCAACTTCGGCTGGGCGGGCTTCTGGAAAGACGGCGAAACGGCCCAGCAGCTCCTGCAAAACGCACTTCTTCGCAAACAGCAATCCAAATCGATCGAGCCTAGCAAGGTTTTGTGGTTTCCGCGGGAATACGTGAACTAGCCAATTTGGTATAATTTTTATTCCAGATAAAACTTTTTCACCAAGTTCAGCGTTAAATTAGCAAGACCTTTTGTTTCGAAATCGATCTATGCTGACAGGTAAGCGATTAGGACGTTACGAGATCCGCGAAAAGATAGGCTCAGGCGGCATGGGCGAGGTGTATCTCGCGCATGATACCCAGCTTGACCGGAAGGTCGCGCTCAAGGTCCTGCTTTCCGAGTTTTGCTCCGATGCCGAACGTGTACA
>Ga0190272_10001276_pt1 | contig 12130 bp, 5 predicted proteins | sample Popmic504T_FD_133746 | JGI IMG/M metagenome (GOLD analysis project Ga0190272, IMG submission 133746) | Populus adjacent soil microbial communities from riparian zone of Shoshone River, Wyoming, USA - 504 T | ecosystem: Environmental > Terrestrial > Soil > Riparian zone | place: USA: Wyoming...
GCTTCCAGGTGTCCGATGTTCGTCTTGGCCGAGCCGATCAACAGCGGCCGGTTCGCCTCGCGGCCAACGCCGTACACCGCGCCGGCGGCCTGCGCCTCGATCGGATCGCCAAGCGACGTTCCCGTCCCGTGCGCCTCAAGGTATCCCACGTCACCGGGTGCGACGCCGGCGCGCTTCAGCGCATCGGTGATAACCCGTTGCTGGGCAACGCCGTTCGGCACTGTTAAGCCACCCGATGCGCCGTCCTGGTTGATCGCACTGCCCCGGATCACGGCCCGGATCCGGTCACCGTCGCGGAGCGCGTCCTCGAGCCGCTTGATGACGATGACGCCGCAACCCTCACCGCGCACATAGCCGTCCGCGGCCGCGTCGAATGTCTTGCACTTGCCGTCGGGCGCGAGCATGTGCGCGTTGGAGAAAGTGATCATGGTCGCCGGGGTGAGCATGACGTTCGCGCCGCCGGCCAGCGCGAGGTCACATTCCCCCAGTCGCAGCGCTTGGCATGCCTGATGGATTGCCACCAGTGACGAACTGCATGCGGTGTCGACGGCGACTGCGGGACCCTGCAGCCCCAACCGATGGCTGATTCGGCCCGCCGCGGCGGCGTTCGACGTCCCGATGCCCAAATAGGCTTCGATCTCGGGGGCAGTGAGCTCGCCGAATGCCATGCCCAGGTAGTCGTGGGTGGACAAACCGACGAAAACACCGGTGTTAGTGTTCGCCAAAGCCGTTGGCGCGGTACCAGAATGCTCAACCGCGCGCCACGCCATCTCCAACAAGAGCCGATGCTGCGGGTCCATCAACCTGACCTCTCGCGCCGACATACCGAAGAACGGCGCATCGAATCCCGTCACGTCATCGACGAAACCCGCACGACGGGTCACAACCTTCCCGGGCGCATCGGGATCTGGGTCAAAGAACTCGTCGACATCCCAACGGTCCTTCGGCACCTCCGATACCGCATCCCGGCCTTCCCGCAGCACCTGCCAGAATTCGTCCGCGTCCGCGGCACCCGGAAAACGCGCCGCGTAGCCGACGATCGCAAAACCCATCAGACCCGCGACGGATGCCATGCGGTTCTTGTCGTCGGCAAGCCGCGGCCCTTGACCATTAGATTCGGGACGGTGACTTTCGAGGATTTGCTGTCCCACATAATCGGCGACCGCGATGGGCGTTGGGTGGTCGAAGATCAGTGTGGATGGCAGCGTCAGCCCGGTAGCGGTTTTGAGGCGGTTGCGCAGTTCGACGGCACTCAGCGAGTCGAAGCCGAAGGTTTGGAATTCGGCCTCGGGGTCGACGTCCTGGGGGGAGGGCCGGCCAAGCACCTCAGCGGCCTGCAAACACACTAGCGCTACCAGTAGGTCGTGTTGTTCGCTGGGAGCCAGCCCAGTAAGTCGTTGCGCCAGCGCCGACTTCGATTGGGCGGCATCACCGGTGTCCTCAATTTGGCGTCGTCGCGGGCGGCGTGCGAGCCCGCTGAACAACGCCGGCAATCCGCCGCTCTGGGCCAGGGTGTCGAGTGCGCCCCGGTCCAGGCGGGTGGCCACCATGAGGGGGTTATCGATCGCCAGCGAGGCGTCAAGTAACTCCAGCGCCTGCTCGGGGTTCATCGGGGCGAGCCCGCTACGGCTCATCCGGGCCAGATCGCGGCCGCTCAAATGAGCGGTCATGCCACCAGGCTGTTCCCACATCCCCCACGCCAGTGATATCCCTGCCAACCCTGCGGCCTGCCGGTGAGCGGCCAACCCGTCGAGAAACGCGTTCGCCGCCGCGTAATTACCCTGCCCGGGTGCGCCCACCGTTGCCGCGATCGAGGAACACACCACAAACATCGACAAATCCAGCTCACGGGTGGCCTCGTGCAGGTTCCACGCCGCGTCCACCTTGGCCCGCAACACCGTATCGACGCGATCCGGTGTCAACGAGGTGATCGTCCCGTCGTCGAGGACCCCGGCGGCATGAATCACACCGCGAACCGGCGGGAACTCCCGCGACAGCTGGCCAAACAACCCCTGCACCGCATCGCGATCGGCCACGTCACAGGCCACCATCTGAACCTGGGCGCCGGCCTCGGCCAATTCGGCGGCCAGCTCTGCCGCTCCCTCGGCGCGATCGCCCCGACGGCTCGCCAACACCAGATGACGCACCCCGTAAGCACTGACCATGTGGCGGGCCAATACCCCACCGACCGCCCCGGTGGCGCCGGTGATCAACACCGTGCCGTCGGCAAGCCCATCAGCCAGCGCCGACGGCATGGTCAGCACCACCTTGCCGATGTGGCGGGCCTGGCTCATGAACCGGAACGCCGCCGGCGCACAGCGCACATCCCAGGTGGTGACCGGCAACCGATGCAGCACCTGGGTGTCGAACTGCTCCCGCACCTCGCACAGCATCTCCTGCATGCGCACCGGGCCTGCCTCCGAGAGGTCAAACGCCCGATAGACCACACCGGGATAGTTGGCGGCGATCTCCTGCGCATCGCGGATATCGGTCTTGCCCATCTCGAGGAAACGCCCACCGCGAACTAGCAAGCGCAGCGAAGCATCGACGAAATCACCGGCCAGCGAGTCGAGTACCACGTCAACGCCGCGGCCCTCGGTTACTGCCAGGAACTTCTCCTCGAACTCCAACGTCCGGGAATCACCGATATGGTCGTCATCAAACCCCATGGCGCGCAGCGTGTCCCACTTACCCCGGCTGGCGGTCACGAAGACTTCCACACCCCAGTGGCGAGCCAGCTGCACCGCCGCCATGCCCACCCCACCGGTCCCGGCATGGATCAGCACCGATTCCCCGGCCCGGATGCCTGCCAAATCCGCCAATCCGAACAAGGCCGTCAAGAACACCACCGGCACGGCGGCGGCTTCGGCCGGCGACCAGCCCTGCGGCATCCGGGTAATCAGTTCCTGATCCACCACCGCCAGCGGACCCGCGCCGCCCAGGAATCCCATCACCGCGTCACCGACGGTCACACCGGTCACCTCCGGACCGGTCTCGATCACCACCCCGGCACCTTCGGCACCCAGCGACGGAGCTTGGCCGGGATACATCCCCAGGGCGGCCACCACGTCGCGGAAGTTGACCCCAACGGCTGACACCGCCACCCGCACCTGCCCCGGCTGCAGCGGTGCTTGCACCTCCGGGCAGGGCTGTATCACCAGATCCTCCAACGTCCCGCCGCCACCGGCGGCCAGCCGCCACGCCGACTCCCCCGCCGGCAGCGCCAGCAGCGGCGGGGCCGGGGACAGCCGGGCGGCATGCACTGTGCTGCCGCGCACCAACAGTTGGGGTTCCCCGACACCGGCCAGCACCGCCGCATCCACCGCCGTGTCGGTGTCGATCAGCACGATCCGGCCAGGGTTTTCGGCCTGCGCCGAACGCACCATTCCCCACACGGCTGCGGCGGCCAGATCGCTGACATCCTCACCGGGCAACCCAACGCCACCATGGGTCAGCACCACCAACCTGCCCGCCCGATCCCCGCCGAGCCAGGACTGCAACACCTCCAGGGCAGCGTGGGTGGCCACATAAACCGAACCCACCGCATCCGCACCGGCAGACCCGCACTCCCACACCACGACACCGGCATCACCGCCGACGCTCAAGTCCTCCCAGGAGACCACCGCAGGCAAGTCTGTCTCATCAATATCGTTGTGGCTCAACAATATTGGCGACCACATCAGTTCCAGCGGTCCCTGATCGGGTGCACCGCGGACCGCTGCAACCGCGGCGCCCAGCTGCTCGGCGCTCATCGGTCGGGTGACCAGCGAGCCCACCGTCAGCACCGGCAATCCCGCGCCATCGGCCACCTCGATCGAGATCTCATCCGACCCCGCCGAGGTAAGGCGGGCCCGCACCCGCCCAGCACCCGCGGCATGCAACGACACGCCCCGCCAGCAGAAAGGCAGTCTCGTCTCGGTGGTCTCAATAGCAAGCCCCAGCGCATGCAGCACCGCGTCCAACACCGCAGGATGCATCCCCATCCCGTCGACCACTACACCGGCCCCGGTAGGAGCGGCCACCTCGACGAAAAGCTCCGACTCGCGCCGCCAGATCGCCACCAGTCCCTGAAACGCCGGGCCGTAGGCATAACCGCGCGCCGCCAACTGCGCATAGCCGTCCGAGATATCCACACTCTCCGCGCCCACCGGCGGCCACACCGACAAGTCGACCGAGGCCTCCGCGGCGTTCACCCCGAGCTTGCCCTCGGCATTCAGCAACCAACCCTCGGTTTGATCATCTCGGGAATACACCGACACCGACCGGTGCCCTGACTCATCGGCGTGCCCCACGACCACCTGCACCTGCACCGCCATACCCGGGTGCATCACCAGCGGTGCTGCCAGCACCAACTCCTCGATGACCGCACAACCCACTTCATCACCGGCGCGGATGACCAACTCCACAAAACCTGCCCCGGGGAAAAGCACTGCCCCGCCAATCGCGTGATCGGCCAACCACGGCTGATCCGCCAGCGACAACCGGCCGGTCAACGCCACCCCGTCGAAATCGGGCCGCTGGACCACCGCACCCAGCAAGGCATGCTTAGTCCCGCCCAGACCCAAACCGGCCGCATCGGCGGGCCCATCCGCGCCGGGCGTCTCCCAAAACCGCCGCCGCTGAAACGCATACGTGGGCAACTCGACCCGCCGCCCACCCGAGCCGGCGAACACCGCCGGCCAATCCACCGGCACGCCGGTGGTGAACAACTGACCGGACGCACCCAGCACCGCCGCCACCTCTGGGCGGTTTTTCCCAAGCGTCGGCACCACCACCGCCTCAGCGGGGGCTAACGATTGCTCGATGGAGCCCGTCAAACCGCTACCGGGACCGACCTCGATGAAATGGGTCGCCCCGGCCATCTGCAGATGACGCACACTGTCGGCAAAACGCACCGGCCGGCGAACATGCTCGACCCAGTACTGCGCAGACCCGAAATCACTATCGGCGCCGGCCAATTCGCCCGTCACGTTCGACACCAACCCGATCCGCGGCTCGCGCGCCTGAACCCGGGCCGCGACCCGCGCGAACTCCTCGAGGATCGGCTCCATCAACGGCGAATGAAACGCATGCGAGACCGCCAACCGGTGCACCCGCCGGCCCTGCTCAGCAAACCGCTCCGCAATCGCGCTCGCCGCGGCCTGCGCACCCGAGATCACCACCGATTTGGGCGCATTGATCGCCGCGATCCCCACGCCCTCACCCAGCAACGGCATCACTTCGTCTTCAGCGGCAGCCACCGCCACCATCGCCCCGCCCGCCGGCAGCGCCTGCATCAACCGGCCCCGCGCGACCACCAACATCGCCGCGTCCGCCAACGTCAACACCCCGGCTACGTACGCCGCCGAGAACTCCCCCACCGAGTGGCCCATCACGAAATCCGGCTGTACACCCCAGCGCCGCAACACCGCGAACAGCGCCACCTCAACCGCGAACAATGCCGGCTGAGCAAACTCTGTGGTGTCAAGCAGACCCGCATCGGCACCCCAAACAACGTCGCGCAGCGGCAACCGCAGATGCCGATCCAACTCATCAGCCACCGCGTCAAACGTCTCAGCAAACACCGGTAGCTGGCCATACAGCTCGCGACCCATCCCGATCTGCTGCGAGCCCTGCCCGGGAAACACCACCACCGTCTTTCCCACCGAACCCGCTTGACCGACCACGACACCTGCGCCCGGGTCACCGTCGGCTAGCGTCGCCAACCTCTTCATCAACGCCTGCCGATCGGCACCCACCACCACCGCCCGATGCTCGAACACAGACCGGCCCGCCAACGAGCACCCCACATCGACCGGATCCAACCCCGGGTCAGCCTCTACGTGGGCTGACAATCGGCTCGCCTGGGCCGTCAGCGCCTCAGCCGATCTCGCCGAAATCACCCACGGCAGCGCCGACAACCCCGACGCGCCCCGGGTGCTTTCGCTCACCTCAATTGGGGCCTGCTCCAAGATCATGTGCGCGTTGGTGCCGCTGATCCCAAACGAGGACACCCCCGCCCGGCGCGGACGACCATCAACCGGCCAGTCCCTCGCCTCGGTCAACACCGACACCGCGCCGCTTTCCCAATCCACCCGCGGGGAAGGCACATCCACATGCAACGTCGCCGGCATCACGCCATGCCGCATCGCCTGCACCATCTTGATCACCCCGGCCACCCCTGCCGCGGCCTGTGTGTGACCCATGTTCGATTTGATCGAGCCCAGCCACAGCGGCCGCCCCGACGGGCGGTCCTGTCCATAAGTGGCCAACAATGCCCGCGCCTCAATGGGATCGCCCAACGTGGTGGCCGTCCCGTGAGCCTCCACCACATCCACGTCGGCTACGGTCAACCCCGCGCTGGCCAACGCTGCCCGAATGACCTGCTGCTGGGCTTGCCCGCTGGGCGCGGTCAAACCGTTGGAGGCGCCATCCTGATTGATCGCGCTACCACGCACCACCGCTAACACCGAATGCCCCAACCGCTGCGCATCCGATAGCCGCTCGAGCACCACCACCCCGGCACCCTCGCCCCAGCCGGTTCCATCGGCCGCCCCGGCAAACGCCTTGCAACGGCCATCGGCAGCCAACCCGCGCTGCCGACTGAACCCGACGAAAATCGACGGCAACCCCATTACCGTCACCCCGCCGGCCAACGCCAAATCGCACTCGCCCGCCCGCAGCGACGCCATCGCCGAATGGATCGCCACCAGCGACGACGAGCACGCCGTATCCAGCGACACCGCTGGGCCCTCCAGCCCCAACACGTAGGAAACCCGCCCCGAGGCCACGCTCACCGTCGTGCCGGTCAACCCGTACCCCTGGAGGGCACCGGAATCTCTGCCGCCATAACTCGGCGCGAAGATCCCGGTAAAGACCCCGGTCTGCGACCCCCGCAACGACAACGGGTCAATCCCCGCGTGCTCCAAGGCCTCCCACGAAACCTCCAGCATCAACCGCTGCTGGGGATCCATCGCCACGACCTCACCGGGGGCGATCCCGAAAAACCCGGCGTCAAAACCGGGGGCGTCCTCTAAAAACGCACCCTTTCGCGTATAGGTCTTGCCCTCCGCGTCGGGATCCGGATCATACAAACCCTCCACGTCCCAACCGCGATCGGTCGGAAAGTCCGTCACCAGATCCCGGCCCGCCGAAACGGCCTCCCACAACGCCTCTGGAGAATCCACCCCGCCCGGAAAGCGACACCCGATCCCCACCACGGCCACCGGCTCCGTCGCGCGCTGTTCGTAGTCGCGCAGCCGTGCGCGCGCCTCGTCGAGCTCTACAACAGTCTTTTTCAGATAGCGGAAGAGCTTTTCGCGCTCCTCGTCGGCGCCCTCAACGATGGTAGTCATAATCAGTTGCTCCTCTTCATGACTCGCCAAACTCAGAATCGATCAGCTGGAAAATTTCGTCAGGAGTCGAGGCCGCCTGGATCCGCTCGGTGAGGCGATCCTCGCCACCGGTGACGGTGCCGAGCAGGGCACGCAAACGATCGGCAACCCGCTGCTTCTCGCTGGGCCCGATGGCCGACACCATCTCTTCGACCTTGTTCAGCTCCTCTTCGATTGCCGCGAGGCCGTCGGAGCCAATATTCGCCGGAGCAGACGTGTCCGATCCGGACAGTGCTGCCTCCAAGTACTGGGCCAATCCTGAGATCGAGCCGCAATCCCACCCGATCGTCTCGGGCAGCCGCAGGCCCGTCAGCGCTGCTAGTCGATTGCCGAGTTCGACTGTCATTTGCGAGTTAAAACCCAGCTCCGAGAAGGCCAGATCCCGATCTATCGACCGAGGATCCGGCTCAACCAACAACTTCGCCGCCTCTGTACACACCGTGTCCGCCACCAGCCGGTGCCGTTCCTGCTGCAAGAAGGCCAACCGCTCCTTGAGTGTCACTTCGCCGACATTTCCGTCTGCCGGGTGCGCGCTCTCTGCCGTCCAGTTCTCCCGCTGCGCGGGCGCGTCAGACTGAAGCTCAGCCGATGGAAGTTCCCAAATCGGTTTCGCCGGACTCTCCATGCGAAGCGCGCCACGCAACAGTTTCCCGTTCGGGGTACGAGGGAGTCGCTCGACAATGGCAAACCTGTGCGGCACCTTGAATGCAGAAAGCCGGTTGAGCAATCGCCGGCGAATGTCTCGCAGAACCAGGTCGTCGATAAGTGCATCGCTGGTCGGGACCAAAAACGCCTGCAGCGTCGACGCGCCCGTAAACTCCCTTAGGCCGACAACGGCGGCCTCAGCCACAACGTCGTCCTCAAGAATGAGCCGCTCGATCTCCCGCGGATTGACGTTGACCCCGCCGATGATTTCAGTGTCATCCGCGCGGCAATGGTAGGTAACCCACCCCTCGTCGTCGATGCTCACCCGATCCCGCGTCTCGAGCCAACCATCACTCCCAGCGGGCGGTTCGGGCCAATTCCAATAACCCGGTGCGATCGATGATCCGCGGACCCATAGGTCCCCCTCGACCCCAGGGGCGGCTGTCGTGCCATCCGCCGCCAGAACGCGAATCTCGTAGGGTGAGAGGACCTTTCCCAGAGTTCCCAGGCGCCATTCATCGACGCTATTCGACACGAATGTCTGCCCGACCTCGGTAGATCCAATCCCGTCAAGAATCGGGATGCCGCCGAAGAATTCCATGACGCGCTCGGCGAGACCGATCTCCATAGCCTCCCCCGCTGATACCACACAGCGAAGCGAACGGAACGAATCGGGAGCGCATGTGTCGACGACTCTGGCAAAGAAATTTGGCACGGCGTAAAGCACCGATGGCTCGAATCGCGCGCTCAGAACGGCGGCCACCTCCGGACTTATCGGCACCTGATTGACGACCGCGGAACCACCCGTCGCAAGTGGAAACCAGATCGAATTGCCCATGCCGTACGCAAAATACATGCGAGCGCTGCACAGCCCGGTGTCTCGCGGAGTGAGCCGCAACGCATTACGGCACATGGCCTCAACAAACGTCAATGGGTCGGCGTGACGATGGATCGCCGCTTTCGGCGGACCCGTAGTGCCAGACGTGTAAGTCGCGTACGCAAGATCGCCACCGCTGAGGGGTTTGTAGTCGCCCGGAGCGACTCGCGTCGCATCGGACACGAGCTCTGCTGCTTCCACAACGCCCGAGGGCTGAAACCGATCGCGCAGAGGACCGGATGTGACGACAAGCGCCGGCTCCGTGTCGCGCTCCTGAAAGGCGTGGTCATCGCGATGGAGGTCGGGATTCACCAAGAACGCCAAGATCCCGCGCGCCAGGCACGCCAGCAATAACTGCACTAGCTCCGGCGAATCCGGAAGACACAACAGGACGCGATCTCCGCTGGAAAGGCCGCGGCTTCTCAGGACTTCCCCGAGGCGCGCGGCACCGTCGTGGATTTGGCCGTGAGTCACCACGTCCGGCGCATAGTAGGCGGGCTTGTCGTACCATCCCGCTTCCGATGCCCGCTGGGCGAGTAGTTCCGCTAGATTCCCATTCACCATTAGATTCCCATTCACCATGCTTATCTCGCCGCACTTGACCCCGTCGTGGCCGATCGATTTCGATCGATGGACACGAGTGCTGCGATACGACATGGTCAGCGCTAAGAAATTCTGCGGATTCGACCAATAAATTACAAATCGATATGGACTCCTTATGTCGATGTCGCTTGGTTGTTCGTAACGTCGAATTCGTCATCCAAAGCATCTTCGAATACAGTTCGAAGGATATGCTCAGTGATAATAATGACCGGTTGTCTTTCGGCGATGATGCGATACCGGCGGGCAACGGTTCCCGTTCGCGAATTCTGATATCCGTCAAGCGCGAGCCAGCTCGGCAACTTTCCCGCCCAGACCTTAGCCTCCTCCCTGAAGGTCTCAATGCAACTGGCTGCCATAACCTCGCCAATAGGACGATCCGTCTCCGTCAGGCTTGTCATGATTGCGCGAGGCAACAGATCGATGGCGATAAACGACTCCGCAGCTACGAATGCGTTTCCTGAAGTCCGGCCCTTAAGCAAGATGTCACGCTGAAGAACCCGGCCGATCGCTAAATCCTCCAATTCGGGTATTTTCGGCGCGACGTCGTGAATCTGCTGTTTGATGATCTCTACGACGATCTCTTCGTTGGTCAGAACGTTTAGAATCCGCGTGAGGGTGCCATTGGTTGCTATAAGTACCCGAAGGTCGCGATTGAGCTTTCGAATTTCTGCAACCGGCAGTTCGGCTTTGTGGTTAACGTCTGCTGTCATATTTGAACGTTCAAGCGGGTGAATTCGTAGTTTAGGTAACGCTTTTCGAAAATGACGCCGAGGTCTCCGGGGCGCAACCACGGACCTGCTGATTTGCCGGACGAGGGACTCACAAGCTTTGCACCCAACGCCCCCTCCGCTTCGCTCTCGCAGCGCTTCGCCTGGCCGGCCGACAAGTGCTGGTAGCCATAACAGACACTCTTCGGCGGGCGTCCTGGTCCGGCGGTGGCCAGGTACAGCGTCGCCTCCGCGAGCCCGTACGACGGTCGGATTGCCGTCTCGCTGAGGTCGAATCGGGCGAACCGGTAGATGAAACGCCTGAGCGTCGCGGGGTTTGCGCGTTCTGCACCAGTTACCATGGCATATCCTCAGCTCCTCTGCCAAGATCGTCGCTCGCCGGTCGACGTGCGATCCCGTTCGGCGGTTGTGCCGCCCATGTCGCCAACCTGGGGCCCAGCCTGAAATGACACAGCGTTCCTTTTCGTGAGCGTGCTCCGGCCCCTGACGCAAGAAAGTACCGGCGTTCACCTTCCCTGTCAGTCGAGCAACGTGATCGTCATTCTCGAATTAACCTCATCGTCATTCTCTACGTCGCCGCTACCCAATCGGCCCGCTTTGCTAACTCTTCCGAGTTAGCAGGGGCTGAGCTGTGAGGGCTCCGGCGTTGGTTGGCTAGCACCCTTGTGACCTGGTTCTGGCGCGGCAGCAGACTCTTCAGCGGGTTTGCATACGACAACGGCTACGACACCCCTCACGTTGCTTCGGGCGGCACCAGATCTCATGCGCCGACGCGCAGCACGGCTGCGCGGGCACACCCGACTTCACGCCCCGACCTTTGATGAGCCACTGATGGTGGTGATCATCGACCAAATCGCCTCCCTGACAGCCATCGAAAGACGTCTTGCCCATCCGGCATCTTCTCCATTCGGGTGGGCATGCTAAGACCGAGTCATCGCAAACCACCATGGTGCTCGGAACAGCAGCCCGAGGCGCCGGCGCGATCTGCGACCGTGTCCCGACCGGCACTCCTGGAACCAGAACGGCCCCTACCGAACCCGCGTCCTGATCCTCATCCAGGACCAACACATCATCGTCATAAACGCCGCCACCGGAGAAGTACTACGCGACTTCACCCGCGACCCCACCATGGGACAACCAACCCCGCGGCGTCAAATGCGGAAACAGCCCCGAAAACAGACTCCAGATGTAAATGATGTCTCGCGACATCTGTCAACGATGTCCCGAGACACCACATGATAGCGGGGACAGGATTGGAACCTGCGACAGTGAGGTCGAGGTCGAGGTCGACTTTGGGCAACCGTCAGCCGCCGCCCGCTGCTGCGGCATCGCGCAATATCTTCTGCAGCCGGTCCAGGGGTGTTCCGGCGCCGGGGTCGAGCCGCAACTCTGTCTCCCCGTCGGCGGGCGCTCCTGACGGCGCTGGCGGTGGTGGCACCGGCTCAGCCCCCGGCGGCGGTGGGGGTGGTGGCGGTGCAACCTGCACGGCGGCGATCTTTTGGTCGAGGCGAAGCAACGCGTCATTGCGCAGCGCTCGGCGCTGAGGGTTCGGATCGGTGTTTCCGGCGAAGCAGCCCGGCTCGGCTTGTTCGACAGTCGTTCGCGCACTGAGGTACTGGGTGACTGCGGTTCTCGTGTCGAACGCGGCGGCGGCACGGTCCCCCAGCGTCTCTCTGACGAGCTCGAGGTTGATGCGCACCGCGCAGGCTTCCGCAGGCTCGGTGCGGCTCAGACTTTCGCTGAACTGACGGTCGGCCTCCGCCAGGCGGTTATCAAGAACCGCGAGGCCGCCCGCGGCGAAAGGCGCCTTGGCAGGCTCCACCACGTTGAGCACGGTGAGTGAATCCACCGCCCTGCGCAACGCGCCGTTGTCCCGTTGCGTATACGCCGAGACGGCGGAGTCC